>Ga0105249_10000106_pt1 | contig 115526 bp, 117 predicted proteins | sample KBSS44metaG_FD_81522 | JGI IMG/M metagenome (GOLD analysis project Ga0105249, IMG submission 81522) | Switchgrass rhizosphere microbial communities from Kellogg Biological Station, Michigan, USA - KBS S4-4 metaG | ecosystem: Host-associated > Plants > Roots > Rhizosphere > Soil | place... | reverse complement strand
GGGGGTGGCGATCTCGGCCGACACCCGCAAGGCCGCGACGATGACGGCGGCGCTGACGGCGGGGGCCGGGGTCGTCAACGACGTCTCGGCGCTGCTCTATGATCCCCAGGCGATCGGGGTCGTCGCCAAGGCGGGCTGCCCGGTCGTGCTGATGCATCACAAGGGCGAGCCCGCGACGATGCAGGCCGATCCGCGCTATGACGACGTGCTGACCGAGGTCTATGACTGGCTGGAGATGCGGATCGAGGCGTGCGTGGCGGCGGGCATTGCGCGCGACCGCATCCTAGTCGATCCGGGCATCGGCTTCGGCAAGACCGTCGCGCACAATCTCGCGCTGCTCAACGGCCTGTCGCTGTTCCACGGCCTCGGCTGCCCGGTCGTGCTGGGCGCGAGCCGCAAGCGGATGATCGGCGCGCTGGACAATGAGGCGCCGGTCGAGCTGCGGCTGGGCGGCTCGGTCGCGCTGGTGACGCTGGCGGCGGGGCAGGGCGTCCAGCTCCTGCGGGTCCACGATGTCGCGGAGACGGTGCAGGCGCTCAAGATCTGGCGCGGGATGCGGGACCAGGCGCTGACTCCGCGCGCCTGAGACGGGGTTTGCGCTACAGCGTGTAGCCGCCGTCGCTGACGAAGGTGGCGCCGGTCACGAAGCTGCAGGCGTCGGACAGCAGGAAGCCGATCTGCGCGGCGATCTCGTCCGGGGCGGAGTAGCGGCCGAGCGGCGTCGCCACCTGCGATAGCGCGGCGAAGGCAGCGGCTTCGCTGCCGGTGCTGGCGATCAAATCCTGGAAGAAGGGCATGGTGTGCCAGAGCGGGGTTTCAACGCCGCCCGGCGCAATGGCGTTGACGCGAATGTGCTGCGGCGCGCCTTCCTTGGCGGCCACCCTGGCAAGCTGGATCACGGCCGCTTTCGATGCGCCATAAGCACCCACGCCCGGCTCCGCCTTGAGACCGGAGGCCGATGCGGTAAGTACGATCGCGCCGCCGCCATCGCGCCCCTGCATGGCGCGTATCGCCGCGCGCAGGCCCAGAAAGGTGCCGTCGAGATTGATCGAGAGCACGCGCCGCCATTCCGCAAAATCAAGGTCTGCGATCGCGCCGCCCGACGAAACACCGGCGTTGAGGACGGCGAGATCGAGGCCGCCGAGGGCAGGGGCAATTCCGTTCCAATAGTCTTCGTCCGCGCAGTCACCGGGATGCAGGCCGAGGCGCGTTTCACCCAGTCCGGCGGCGGCGTCCTCCAGACCTGCTTCGTTCACGTCGCACAGAAGGAGTTTTGCCGCGCCATGGCTCGCGAGATAGCGCGCCGTGGCGAGACCGATACCGGACGCGGCGCCGGTGACGAGCGCGGTTTTGCCAGTGAACATGCCGCGCGCACTAGGCCGGATCGACATTCAAGTAAACTTGCTCCCCTCCCTTGAAAGGGAGAAGAGCAAGGGGTGGGTGGGGACTGAAGGGGCTCGATGCCCCCAAACGAGTCCTTTGGCCCGCAGACGCGGGCACCCACCCCAGGCTGTGCTAAAACCCCTTTTACGGGCTTCTTGCAGGACAGCTGTCGATCTAATCTTTATTCAGTCAACGATCTCGCTAGTTTACTTTCGGCAGGAGCCGCGTTTTTGTGTGGCGCGAACTTAATCCGTGGCGTCGAGCTTCTCCAGGACATCCGATTGGCATTGCCAATTCCTGAGTGTTCAACCGCGCAACGGAGCGTGCGCTATTGCGTCCCGTCCAAATGCACTGAAGGATTGTAAGTATGCTAGGCAGGGAGATCACGATGCAAAGACTCGTTTTGGCAGCCGCAATGGCTCTAAGCCTAACCGCTCCTTCTCCCAGCCCCTCACCGGTTGAGCTCGCCAATCTCTATCCACGCGAGCGCGCCTTCGTCGTCCACGCCGAACCTGTGATCGCTCTTACGCACGCGACGGTAATCGACGGCACGGGCGCGCTTCCACAGCGCGATGTGACGCTAGTGATGCGCGATGGGCGGATCGCTGCGCTTGGCCCCTCGCGGCGGATTGATATCCCGAACGGCGCCACGGTGATCGACGCCACCGGAAAGACCTTGCTCCCCGGTTTCGTGATGGTGCACGAGCACATGTTCTACCCGACCGGACCAGGCGAATATCAGCCATTCCCGAAGAGCTTCTCGCATCTCTATCTTGCCGGAGGCGAAACGACAGTGAGAACCGGCGGGTCGATGGCGCCGATCGAGGATCTGAACATCCGCGACGACATTGCGGCGGGGCGCAGGATCGGCCCCGACATCGACGTGACCGGCCCTTATCTTGACGCGGGCGAAATCTTTGCGCCAAAGATGATGAAGCTCAAGGATGCGGCCGATGCCCGAAGGACGGTCGACTATTGGGCTGCCGAGGGAGTCACCTCGTTCAAGGCCTATATCGGTATCACCCGCGAAGAGCTTCGCGCCGCGATCGCCGCCGCGCATGCGCACGGACTGAAGATAACCGGCCACCTCTGCTCAGTGACTTATGCCGAGGCGGCGACGCTCGGCATCGATAATCTCGAGCATGGCTTCGCAGTGGCGACGGACTTCGTGGAGCACAAGAAGCTCGATGACTGTCCGGACGATCTTGAACAGGCGCCAACGATTGCAGCTCTCGATCCAAGCTCGGACAAGGTACAGACGCTGTTTCGAACGCTAATCGCGCATCATGTGGCAGTGACATCGACGCAGACGGTTTTCGAATCGGTTGTACCTGGCCGGCCGCGCCCTCCCCAGAGTGCGCTGGATCTGCTAATCCCCGAACTGAGAGAGGCTTATCGCAAGGACTGGGAAGAGACGGTTGCAAGCCCCTGGGGCAAGCTCCAGGGGCCGTTGTTCGCGGCCAACATGAAGCTGGAAAAGGCATTTGCCGACGCTGGCGGCACGCTGCTCGCCGGCACCGATCCGACCGGCCTCGGTGGCGTACTGCCGGGCTTCTCGGGCAAGCGCGAGATCGAAATTCTGATCGAGGAGGGCTTCAGTATTCCGCAGGCGATTAAAATCGCCACGCTGAACGGAGCACGCTATCTGGGTCGAGATCGCGATGTGGGTACCCTTGAACTGGGAAAGCGCGCCGACGTCGTGGTGATCGATGGTGATCTTACCGCTGATGTTACAGCGATCGAACGGATGCCGCTCGTGTTTAAAGCAGGCATTGGGATCGACACAGCTAAGATTTTCGCTGCCTTCGCCGGCAAAGTTGGTCTCTACTGAGACATAATTCGCGAAAGTCGTGCGCTGTTCCGCACGGTCGATCATTCGGGCACAAGTCGACGGCGCAGAAGCCTATTGCCGCCTGATCCGCTAGGCCCTTCGCATCGGTCATGGGGCAGTTCGTTGCAAGTTTCTGTACAGCCTGCACCCCCCCTACGCCCCTCCCTTGAAAGGGAGGGGGGATTCAAGGCCAGGAACTTCAGACCCACGACAGCAGGGTGCGGGATGGTGCGATAGAAACCACGATACCGTCCAAGAACTCAGGCGACGTCGGTGATGCCCAGTTCGGCGAGCTTGCGGTAGAGTGTCGAGCGGCCGATGCCGAGGCGGCGGGCGACTTCGCTCATGCGGCCGCGATAATGGCCGATGGCGAGGCGGATCACATCGGCTTCGATCTCGGCCAGGGTGCGCAGATGCCCGTTGGGTTCGAACAGCGTCACGCCGCCACCCGCCGCGGCAACGGCGGCTTCGGATGCGCCCGGCATGACCGATGTCTTGCTGGCCTCAGCGGCGATCTGGGGGAAATCCGCAGGCGTCAAAGTCTCTCCGTCGCACAATATCGCGGCACGAAAGAGCGCATTGTGCAGCTGTCGCACATTACCCGGCCATGAATAGCCCGAAAGCAACGCGATCGCTTCGTCGGTGATGCCGAGCTTCTCGATCCCCGGCTGTGCGCCGATACGGACGAGCAGGTGGCGCGCGAGCGCAGCGATGTCGCCCGCGCGATCGCGCAGCGGCGGCACGGCGACCTGGACGACGTTGAGCCGGTAATAGAGATCCTCGCGGAACCGGCCGGAGACGATGTCGGCCGAGAGATCACGATTGGTCGCGGCGATGACGCGGATGTCGACATGCTGCACGGCGCGGCTGCCGAGCGGCTGGATCTCGCCCGATTGCAGCACGCGGAGCAGCTTGACCTGCGCATCGAGCGGCAGCTCGCCGACTTCGTCGAGGAAGATGGTGCTGCCCGATGCCTGGGCGAAGCGGCCGAGCTGGCGTTCGAACGCGCCGGTGAACGCGCCCTTTTCGTGGCCGAACAGCTCGGATTCGATCAGGTTGACCGGAATGGCGCCGCAATTGACGATGAACATCGGCCGCTTGACGCGCGGGCTGGCGGCATGGATCGCCTGTGCGATCACTTCCTTGCCGGCGCCGCTCTCGCCTTCGATCAGCACGGGCACGCGGGCGCGGGCCGCCTTGGCGGCGATGGCCAGGGCCGCGCGGAATTCAGGCGCCGAGCCGACGATTTCGTCGAACGCCAGCGTATGCTCGATCTTTTCGCTCAACGGGCGCAGCTCGCCCTTGTTGGCGGATGGCTGGGAAACCGCCTCGAGCGAGGCGAGCAGCCGGTCCGGCGCGATCGGCTTGATCAGGAAATCGGTCGCCCCGGCGCGCATCGCGTTGACGGCGTGTTCGATGGAATTGCGCGCGGTGAGCACCATGATCGGCAGCTGCGCGAAACGGGCGCGCAGCGTCTTGATCGCATCGGCGTCCTCATCCTCGGGCGACCACTGGTCGATCAGGATCACGTCGATCGAGCGCGCGTTCGGCCCTTCGAGCGCGGAAAGGCCCTCGGCAAGATCGGCCGCGCAGGTGACCCGCCATCCGGCGCGCGCGGCGATGGCCGCGATCAGCCTGCCCTGGGCTGGCTCGTCGTCAATCAGCAGCAATGTCCGACCGGCGTTTCGCGGCATTTCGTTTCCTAATTGTCCCTTTACGGGACGGACATTAACCGCGCCGGGTAAAGGCACGGTTAAACAGGCTGTGGGCTGGCAGATCGGAAGTTCGTGGCGTTATCCCCCTCCCGCGCGCGGGAGGGGGATAACGATGCCACCGCAGCCACCGCAATAGGGTGCGGAATCGGGGTTGAGGGGGGCAACGCATCCGATTAGAAGCTCGACCAAACGAGATTCGAACACTGGGGGAAAATCATGGCTGCCCACGGCGATACCCAAATGGATATGCCCGCACACAAGTCCACCTATTCCGGCTTTTTGTCGCTGATGAAAGTTGGCACGATCGCCAGCTTCATCGTCGTTGCCATCGTCATTCTGCTCATCGCGAACTAGGCGCATGGCCCTGAAAATCGCGGTCCTCAAGGAGACCGCAGCGGGTGAACAGCGCGTTTCCGCGACGCCGGAGACGGTCAGGAAGTTTATCGCGCTCGGCGCCGAGATGGCTGTGGAGGCCGGCGCGGGCGAGACCGCGTCGATCGCTGACGCCGATTATGCCAATGCCGGCGCGAAAGTTGGTGATCGCGCCGCGACGCTTGCGGGCGCGGACATCGTGTTCGGGGTGCAAGGCCCCGATCCGGCATCGCTGGCTGGCGCCAGGCCGGGCGCATGGATCGTCGCGGGGCTCAATCCCTTCGGTGATCGCGCGCGCGTGGATGCCTACGCATCCGGCGGCTATGAAGCGCTGGCCATGGAGCTCATGCCGCGCATCACGCGGGCGCAATCGATGGATATCCTGTCGTCGCAATCCAATCTTGCCGGCTACAAGGCGGTGCTGGACGCGGCGGGCGAATATGGCCGTGCGTTTCCAATGATGATGACGGCGGCGGGCACGGTCTCGGCCGCGCGCGCCTTCATCATGGGTGTCGGCGTCGCCGGGCTTCAGGCGATCGCCACCGCGCGGCGGCTGGGCGCGCAGGTTTCCGCGACCGACGTGCGTTCGGCTACTAAGGAACAAATCCTGTCGCTCGGCGCCAAGCCGATCTTCGTCGAGGCCGTCAAGGGCATCGAGGGCGAAGGTTCAGGCGGATACGCCACCGAGATGTCCGAGGAATATCAAAAAGCGCAGGCCGAATTGGTGTCGTCGCACATCGCCAAGCAGGATATCGTCATCACCACCGCGCTGATCCCCGGCCGCCCCGCGCCGCGGCTGATTTCGGACGCGCAGATCGCGACGATGCGGCCGGGCAGCGTGATCGTCGATCTCGCGGTCGAGAGCGGCGGCAATGTCGAGGGATCGGTCGCCGGCGAGGTGGTCGTCAGGCATGGCGTCAAGATCGTCGGCCACAGGAACGTCGCCTCCCGCCTCGCGGCCGACAGCTCGGCGTTGTTCTCGCGCAACCTGTTCAACTTCCTCTCCGCCTTCTGGGACAAGGACGCCGGCAAGCCGGTGCTGGACGAGGAAATCGGCGACGCGATCCGCCTGACAAAGGACGGCAAGGTCGTGAACGCGCGGTTGCTGGGGTGAACAGTTTCATCCTATCCCCAATCATTTTTCTTGCCGCGAGCCAAGTGCCATCCGCTGTCGATAATTGGGAGCAATCGAAAGCGTCCGATTTGGAAGTGCTTTGGCAGTCCTATCGACATGCAGAATATGAAGCGACAGGCGGTTACAACTGTGATCGCAAGCAGCACAAGATCATTGTTAATGCTTTCGAGCGCCGCTTTTCCAAACGTGTAGCCAAATTGCGATCTGCTGCTGCTGAGCGGCTCGATGGTCACGGCATGACCCAAAGCCTGGAAGTGATCGCAATTTGTAGAAAGTACACCGATTTAAATGCGCTGAAAAAGGGTCTGGATCGTGATCTGGCCTCTTTCGAGGCCACGCTCGTACGAACAGAAAACGCATTTGGAATTAAGTGGGGGAACTGAGAGATGGACTTTATCTCAATCCTGTCGATCTTCGTGATGGCCTGTTTCGTCGGCTATTATGTCGTCTGGTCGGTCACGCCCGCGCTGCACACGCCGCTGATGGCCGTCACCAACGCGATCTCGTCGGTGATCATCGTCGGCGCGCTGATCGCCTCGGCGGCAGCGGGACCGGACCTGTCGAAATATCTCGGGCTGGTCGCGGTTGCGCTGGCTTCGGTGAATATCTTCGGCGGATTCGCGGTCACCGCGCGGATGCTGGCGATGTACAAGAAAAAAGAGAAGAAGGGCTGATGGCCGTGGGGGGATTTGAATATGCATGACGCCATCGCAGAAACGCCGGGCTGGGCGGCGCTCGCCTATCTGATCGCGGGCGTCTGCTTCATCCTCGCGCTGCGCGGGCTTTCGAGCCCGACAAGTTCGCGGCGCGGCAATCGCCTCGGCATGATCGGGATGACGCTCGCCGTCGCGACGACGGTCTATCTGCACTTCAACGTCACCATCTACGAGATACTGGTCGCGATCGCGATCGGCGGCGGGATCGGCTTCGTGATCGCGAGACGGATCGCGATGACGGCGATGCCGCAGCTTGTCGCCGCCTTTCACTCGCTGGTCGGCATGGCGGCGGTGCTCGTCGCGGCAGCGGCCTATCTGAACCCGGTGGCCTTCGGCATCGCGACGCCTGATCTGCTCGACACGCTCGGCCATCCGCTGATCCATCAGGTCAGCCGGATCGAAATGGGCCTTGGCATCGCGATCGGCGCAATCACCTTCTCCGGCTCGGTCATCGCCTTCCTCAAGCTCAACGGAAACATGAGCGGCAAGCCGATCATGCTGCCGGGCCGCCACGTCATCAACCTGGGCGTGCTGGCCGCGATCCTCGGCCTGGTCGGCTATTTCCTGACCGACCAGAGCCCGACCATATTCTGGACGATCACGGCGCTGAGCTTCCTGATCGGTTTCCTGCTGATCATCCCGATCGGCGGCGCGGACATGCCGGTCGTCGTCTCGATGCTCAACAGCTATTCGGGCTGGGCGGCGGCGGCGATGGGCTTCACGCTGCATAATTCGGCGATGATCATCACCGGCGCGCTGGTCGGTTCGTCGGGCGCGATCCTCAGCTACATCATGTGCAAGGCGATGAACCGCAGCTTCATCAGCGTGATCGCGGGCGGCTTCGGCGCCGAGGCATCGTCCGGTGGTGGTGAAGCGAAAGAGCAGCGCCCGTGGAAGCGCGGATCGGCCGAGGACGCCGCCTTCCTGATGCAGCAGGCCGAACAGGTGATCATCGTGCCCGGATACGGCATGGCGGTGTCACAGGCCCAGCATGCGCTGCGCGAAATGGGCGATGTGCTGCGCGAGCAGGGCGTGAAGGTGAAATACGCCATCCACCCGGTCGCCGGCCGGATGCCGGGCCATATGAACGTGCTGCTGGCCGAGGCGAACGTGCCTTATGACGATGTGTTCGAGCTGGAGGACATCAACGGCGAATTCGCGCAGACCGACGTCGCCTTCGTCATCGGCGCCAACGACGTCACCAACCCGGCCGCCAAGACGGACAAGACATCGCCGATCTACGGCATGCCCGTGCTCGACGTCGAAAAGGCGAAGACCGTGCTGTTCGTGAAGCGGTCGATGGGCGGCGTCGGCTATGCCGGGGTGGACAATGACGTGTTCTACATGGACAACACGATGATGCTGCTCGCCGACGCGAAGAAGATGGTCGAAGATATCGTAAAGGCGATGAACCACTAGGGGGAGAGTTTGCTATGGTCAGCACGGGATCGATTCTCAGCCATCTGGTCGATTTCGTGCGCAGGCAGATGCCCGCGATCGCGATATGGTCAGCTGTCTATGCGGTTTTCGGCGTAGCGACGAGTCTAGCGATGCGCCCGATGATGCGCGCGCAACTGGCGATGGCGACGCAGCCCCCGGGGACGTCGCCGGCCTTGCCGCCCGGCTTTTTGAGTACATTCGCCGCGCTGTACATCGGGATGATCCTCTTTTTCATCGTCTTGTTCGCCGCAGTATATCGCGCGGTGCTCCGATCGGACGAAAGCCAGTTCGCTTATCTTCGCCTCGGCGGGGATGAGGCGCGGCTGTTCGGGCTGATGCTCATCCTGATCATCGGCTTCTATGTTGCCCTGCTGCTGCTCGGCATTTCATTTGGGATCATCGTAGCGGTGCTGGGTACGGTGCTCGGAAGCCAGAGCGCGGCAGCGATAATGCTGATTGCGGCACTCGGCATTGCGCTGACGCTGTTCTTCGTCTGGGCATCGATCCGCGTTTCTCTGGCGGCACCCTTGACCATCCTGCGCCGCAAGCTCGTGATCCGCGAGGGTTGGCGCTTGAGCAGGGGACATTTCTGGAGCCTGTTCGGCGCCTTTCTGGTGGTCGGCCTGGGCCTGGCGATCGTCTGGATCATCGTGTTCGCAATGATCGCCTGGCCGACATTTTCCACCTTCCTTCGTGGCCCGCCAGACCCGGTTGGGGTACGCGCTGCCGCCCTGGCGCAGGCGGAAATGGTCGGGTCGCCGATCTGGATGGCGGGTGTCGTCCTGGGCAGTGTGATTGGCGGGCTGACCTTCGCCCTGCAGGCCGGCGTCATCGCGATCGGCGCGAGGGATCTGCTGACTGCGAGGGGTGAGGCTGGCGATCAGCCAAGCGCCGCACGTTAAAGAGATCGATGCCTCGTCCGAAGCTGTTTGCGAGGGGTTGATGAGTCTTTGAGGCGCGCAGACGCGCGCACCCACCCCCGAACCCCTCCCTGCGAGCAGGGAGGGAAGCACGTCTGGTTGAATGTCGATCCGGCAACGCAGTTATAGCACCGGGCACTACATCAGAACCGCTCAGCCCCTCCTCAGGATGAGCGGAGTGGCATGGTCCACGGGTCCATGGGCTCATATTTAACCCGGGATACCCTAAAACTCCGGTCTCAGACCTTCGCGATTTCCTCGGTCTGGGCTTCCCGCGTCTTGCCCATTTCGCCGCGGTTGGCGATCTGGTCGTAGAGTTCGGCCTGGCGCGAACGCATCTTTTCGCCCAGGGCGTCCAGGTCGATTTCGCCCCTGGCGTGCGCCTGCCTCGCGTCCTCGAACATGTCCTCGTCTTCCTCGTCGATGTGGTGGACGGTTTCCTCCCCCAGCACATGGACTTTGGAGCGATAGAGCGGTTCATCGCCATTCAGTTGCTCGATTTCGGCGGCTAGCTGCTTGCCCGACTCATGTTCGACGATGCCCTCATTGACCTCGTCATCGCCCAGCACGGGACGCAGGGCAGGGTAGAGGATTTCTTCCTCGATCGTCATGTGGACCGACAGGCGCATGCAGAGTTCGGCCCCTATCTCTCCCACTTTATCGTCGCTCGCGTCCTCCGCCTTGTCGAACAGGGTGCGGAACACATGATGCTCGTCCTTGAGCAGGCGGATCGCGAGAGGATCGTCGTCGGCGATCCTGTGGTCGCCCTGGCTGTTCCGCGATGCGTAATTCTTCGACATGAGGGTCCTTTCTCGAGCGTTCCGCAAAGAACGGGCGTCGGCATGACCGGTTCCCTCACGCCGCTACTGCTCCATATTGGAGCAGCCCGTTTCAATGTGGGACGGATTCACTTCAAAACGGAGCAAACTCAGTCTGGCGTTTCTCTTTGCGCCGATACAACGTGAACAAACCACGAACATCGGGAGGCGGTTATGCGGCGCAATGCGGATCCGGCATCTTTTGAGGCCCATCTGCCGGTTCTGGAAGATGTGGAATATGACTCCCGCCGGGCGATCGGGCTGATTTCCGACCGGAGCGGCAGCGATGCGGACATGCAGGCGATGGTCGCGGCCGCCGGCGCGCGCATATCGGTGCGGCTGTCCGTGAGCGAAGGCCTGTCGCGCATGACGAGCCGGATCCTGCCGGCGGCGCTGTTCATCGACACGCGCTTTTCGGCCGAGCCGGTCGTGCAATCGCTGATCGACCGGCTGCGGCAGGACGTGCCCGCGCCCGACGGGCGGATCGTCCTGCGGATCGGTAGGGGGCAGATCGACATGGCGGCCGCCTGCGCCGTGCAGGACGCGATCACCCTGCTGTGCGACGAGAACGACGCCGAACGCGGCGCCGCGATCGAATGGCTGGTGAAGCCCGTGTCGTTCCTGTTGCGCGATATCAGCGCCGAGGCGGCGATGCCGATCCAGCTGCGCGAGATCCGCGACGAGATCCAGCGGCTGGCGCGCTCGCTCGCCATGCTGACCGACGCCGACGCCCAGGCGGACAATCCGCCCGCGCGGGATGATGGCGCGGCCAAGCACAAGCAGGCCCGCGAAGCGCCGTCCCCGGCGACGGAAGCGGCGACGCTGCGCGCGATGATCCGCGCCCGGCGGCTGCGCGACCAGTTCTTCGGGCCGGAGCTGTTCGCCGATCCGGCGTGGGATATATTGCTCGATCTGATGGCCGCGCGGCTGGAGAGCAAGGACGTGGGCGTTTCGAGCCTGTGCATCGCCGCCGCCGTTCCGCCGACGACGGCGCTGCGCCGGATCCAGGAAATGACCGAGGCGGGCTTGCTGGAGCGCGTGGCCGACCCGCGGGACGGGCGCCGCATATTCGTCGCGCTGTCATCGCATGCCGTCGAGACGATGGAGCATTACATGGCGGCGATGCGGCGGATATCCTGGCCCTGAATACCGCGCCGCGGGGTTGCGGGGCGTGGATGAGTCTTTGAGGCGCGCAGACGCGCGCACCCACCCTCGAACCGGGTTGAATCGTCCAGTGCTCTGGTTTTTCCTTTGTTTTCCGCATTCTCCAAGTCGTCAGGCGATTCCATCCGACCCTAATCACGGACATCAAGGTGTCGGGCGGGCGGCACCGTCTTTCTGATGTCTTGTGAAGGGGAAAGCCGACGATGGATATCCAGTTGATGTTGCTTGTGTTTGGCGCTGCGGGTTCAGGTCTGATCGGCGGGCTGTTCTTTGCGTTTTCCAATTTCATCATGCGCGCATTCGATCGCTTGCCGCCGGGGCAGGCGATCAGCGCCATGCAGTCGATCAACGTGACGGTGCTCAACCCGCTGTTCTTCGCCTGCTTTTTCGGAACGGCGCTGATTTCCGCGGCACTGCTTGCCATCGCCTGTTATCGCGGCGACGCGCTTGGCCTGGTCATGGGCGCGGGCGCGTTGCTGTATCTGTTCGGATCGATTGCGGTGACGATGCTGTTCAATGTCCCACTGAACAACCAGCTGGCCTCGGCCCCGATGGCGACGCCGACGATGGTGCTGACGTGGAAGCATTATCAGTCGTCCTGGATTCTGTGGAACCACGTGCGGACGACCGCGTCGTTGCTCGCCGCGCTGGCCTTCATCCGGGCGATCGCGATGCGGTGAGTCATTCAGCCTTCGGGCAAAAACCGGCTTGTCATTGCGCGCGGAGCCCGTAAAAGGCCGGTCTTCCCGCAAGGGGGCGCTTAGCTCAGTTGGTAGAGCATCTCGTTTACACCGAGAGGGTCGGCGGTTCGAGCCCGTCAGCGCCCACCATTCGACCTTTTCAAGGCATCCCGGCACGGCCCGCTGGCCTGGAAAAGGCGCGGTCTTTGGCGGGCTTTGGCCCCGGCCTCCCGTCGGCGTGCGATGAAGCCCAGGCTTCAGCGGCATGGACGGGACGGCTACGCAGGCAATTGGGCATTGTGCCGGCTCACGAATATCTGCCGGGTTCCAGTCCATCGAGAAGCCTGTCGATCACATTCTGCGCGGCGATCAGCGCCGATACCGCATCCTTTTGCGAGCTTGCCCAGGCCGCCGCGGTGATCACCGCGCCGGAGATAATGTTCGCCAATGCCTCGGGATCGGTATGGCGAATATGGCCGTCTTCCATTGCCGCAGCGAGATCCTCCACCATCGCCCTTGCGCAAAGCCGGTTGCGCGGGCGATCATGGAAGTCGGGAATCGCCGCCGGGGCGTCGTCAAGCAGGATGCGTCGCAACGCGGGGCGCTGCAGCTGGGTGAAATACGCCCGCGAACCGGCGCGAAAGCGCGCCCAGCCGCTGCCTGCCTTCCGTCCCGCCTCCTCTATGGTTCGGTCCAGTTCATCCTCGATCTCATCGACGACCGCCTCGAACAGGCCAAGTTTGCTCTTGAAATGGTGATAGAGCGCGCCTCGTGTCAGCCCGGCAAAAATGGTGAGTTCGTCGAGAGATGTCGCGGCATATCCCTTTGACCCGAACATCTCCCTGGCAAGTGAAACCAGCCTGGCCCGCGTTTCGATCGCCATCTGCGGCCGTGTCGTCGTCGTCGTCGTCGAGGCTCGTGCCGTTTCCGCCATGAATCAAATAATCCTTGCAGTAAAAATTCCACATACATACAACCGGTATGTACCATGACAGGACCATAGCCTTGCCCGAATCTAACAGTCTTGCACCATTTTTCCATCCCATGACCATCGGAGCGCTCAGCGTTCCGAACCGATTGGCGATGGCGCCGATGACGCGCTCCTTCTCACCCGGCAACATTCCCGACGCGGCGGTCGCCGCTTATTATCGTCGCCGCGCGGAAGGAGGCACCGGGCTGCTGATAACCGAAGGGGTAGGCATCGATCATCCCGCCGCAATTGGCGAAGGAAGCGGAGATCCGCATCGCATTCCCGTCCTTTATGGTGAGCGGGCGATCGCGGGATGGCGCAATGTCGTCGAGAATGTCCATGCGGCGGGGGGGCTGATCTTCCCGCAACTCTGGCACCAGGGCGTGTTCAGAGTGGAAGGGACGGGCCCCTTTCCCGATGCGCCATCGATGCGGCCATCGGGTCTGTGGGGTCCGGACGGCGGCTTTTCCACCGTGCAGAAGGACTATATTCCTCGCGTGATCACGCCGACGCGCCCGATGAGCGAGGAGGAGATAGCCGATGTCATCGCCGCCTTTGCCCGTTCGGCAAAGGCCGCCCAACAGGTCGGTTTCGATGGCATCGCCATCCATGGGGCGAGCGGCTATCTCGTGGACAGTTTTTTCTGGCCAAAGACGAACATGCGTCAGGATCGCTATGGCGGCGACATGGCGGCGCGGGCGACGTTCGGCGCCGAACTGGTGCGGGCGGTGCGGCAAGCCGTGGGGCCGTCAATGCCCATCCTGTTTCGCTTCGGGCAGTGGAAACAGCAGGATTTCAACGCGCGCATCGCGGAGACGCCCGAGGAACTGGGGGTTTTGCTCGGCGCACTGGCCGACGCGGGAGTCGACATGTTCGATGCCAGCACGCTCTATTTCAGCGCACCGGCATTCGAGGGGTCGCCGCTCTCTCTGGCGGCGTGGGCGAAGACGCTCAGCGGAAAGCCCTCTATGGCGGTGGGCGGCGTCGGTCTGTCTGAAAACCTGTTCGCTTCGTTTGAAACCGGCGGCGCCTCCGTCGAGCGGAACTGGTTCGATGCCGCTGAGCGGATCGCGCGCGGCGAGTTCGACATGCTCGCGCTAGGGCGGGCGCTCATCGCCGATCCCGACTGGCCGAGGAAAGTGGCGGATGGCCAGCAACCGGACGCCTATAGCAGGGACATGTTGGCGGTCCTGTCCTGATCGGAATCCGCTGCGAAGGAAACGGGCGCTACAGCCCCCGGACGAGGCGGATGGCGATGGCCAGCCACGGCGGATCGGTCACGACCTGCTGGCGGGCGCCGGCGCCGAGCGGCAGGATCAGCAGCTTGCCGGCGTCGCGGTCGATCAGGCGGCCGAACAGGAAGCGGCCGGCGAGGCGAGGGACCAGCACGTCGCGGTTCAGCGCGCGGGCATAGGCTTCCGGGCCGATCCGCTCGCACCAGATCTGGTCGCCCGAGCGATAGTCGCCGATCCCGGCCTCGACGAGAATGGCCACCATTTCCGGCGTGGTTTGCGGCGGCGTGATCACGGCCTCGCGCCGGGGCGCATAGGCGCCGCCATTGCCGAGCAGCGCCGCGACCGGCAGGTCCGCGCGGTCCGGCAGCCGGACGAGATCGGCCGCGTCCACCTCCAGTGCGTCCGCTATGCGATTGAGCCAGCCAACCGAAACGGTGCGCGTGCCGGTTTCCAGGCGGCCGATCGTCTGCGGCGTCGTGGGTGGCGCGCAGCGATCGGCCACGTCCTGCAGGGTCAGGCCCCTGGCACGCCGCACTTCCCGGATACAGGTGATCATCGCCTAACCCCTCGCCAGTAATTTCTCTCGGACACGCCGGATATAGCGTGTCGAATATAACCTTATCGGTTCATCTGTCCTACAGAACCGGTTCCGTGGCAAGGCCGTCGACTCAACATTTTTGAAGGAGCCGAGATGCGATCGAAAGCCGTCAAAGCCCGTGAGGATCTGCCCAACCGCATGCTGGTCGAGCGCACGCTGCCCGATAGCGGCGAGGACACGCCGAGGCGGGGGACCGTGTTCCAGACGAGGCCACGCAAGGCGAGCCGGCGCAGCGTCACCGTCAACCTCGCGGAATCCCCGCTGGGCTGGCTGATGGCGCGCGGCATGATCAGCGAGCGCCAGTTCCTCGCCGGCGAACGGTTGCGGGCGGACTGGACGCTGGCCGGGCTGGGTCCGCGCGTCACGATGCGCTGGGACCCCGCCCCGGCCGGCGACATTCGCGGCAGCCGCGAGCGGATGGATCCGACGCTCGCGCAGATCGCCGGGCGGCAACGGTTCGACGCCGCGATCGCCCATGCCGGCAAGGGACTGAGCGACATATTGTGGCGTGTCATCTGCGCGAGGGAGGGGCTGTCCTCGGCCGAAGGCGCGCTGGGCTGGCCCAAGCGCGCGGGCAAGCTGGTGCTCTGCCTCGCGCTCGACCGCGTGGCGGATTATTATGTGATCGGGTGAGGGGGGGTCGATTTATGCTCCGTGCTACAGCTGCGCTGGACTGTGTCGGGGCGTCCATACACGCTGGCGTTTCGATGGAATCGCAAGGGCATGGGATATGGATCCTGAAACGCGTTCAGGATCATCGCAGGTTGGTATTAGGAGTGCGCCGCCGGCCTTAACCCGCACGGCCCCCGCTGCGCCGTTCTACCTTCGTCTGTTCCTGCGCGGGCTTGCGCTTTGCGCGGATGATGGTCGGTTTCGGTGGGGCCAGCTGGTCGAGGCTGAATATCTCGTCCAGCTTCACCCCGAACCTGCCGCTTTCAACCCAACGGACCTGACCGTTGAGCCGCTCGCCACCGGCCAGTTCGATCGCGATTTCGCTGTCGATCGGCACGGGGCGGTCTGTCTCCACCATGATCCCGCCGCTTGACGCGTTGCGGACCCGGACGCTGAAGCTGCGTGCCTCGTGATGCAGCGTGGCCGACCGCAGTGTCGCGACGCGCGCCTCGCGGCTGGCTGCAAACCCCTGTGGTTCGAGCGGCGTGCCACGGGCGAGCAGGTGGCGCGCATCGACGGCCGGGATTGGCTTGCCGAAGATATAGCCCTGGATGTGCGAGCAGCCGAGCGACCGGATCAAGGCGACCTCGTCATGGGTTTCGGTGCCCTCGGCCGTGGTTTCCATCTCGAGGCTTTCGGCGAGCGCGACGATTGCCTTGATGATCGCGGCGTTGCGATTGCCGGGGATCGAAGCGCCGCGCACGAAACTCTGGTCGATCTTGATCTTGTTGAACGGTGCTTTTTTCAGATAGCCCAGCGACGCATATCCGGTGCCGAAATCATCGAGCGCGAGGCGGACGCCGATCGCCGACAACCGGTTGAACATCTCGTCGGTCGCGTCGGAATCGTTGAGGAAGACGCCTTCGGTGATCTCAAGCTCCAGCCGGTGCGGCGGCAATCCGGCGGACGCCAGCGCGCTCATGATGAGGGCTGGCAGCGAGGGATTGGCGAACTGGAGCGGTGAAAGATTGACCGCGACACGCACCGGATCGGGCCATTGCGCCGCTTCGAGGCAGGCGGTGCGCACAACCCATTCGCCGATCGCGGGAATGAGGCCGATTTCCTCGGCAATGGGAATGAACACTGACGGAGAGACCGGACCGCGCGTCGGGTGATTCCAGCGGACCAGCGCCTCGAAGCCGACGATCTGTTCTGTCTTCGCGCTGACGACGGGCTGGTAGACCAAGTGAAGGCCGTTATCGCGCAATACATGGCGAAGATCGGTTTCGAGCAGACGGCGATCCTTGGCGTCCGCGTGCATGGCGCTTTCGTAGAAGCGATGGACGCCCTTGCCCGCGGCCTTTGCCACATAAAGCGCGAGATCGGCATTGCGAACCAGCGAGTCCGCGCAATCGCCATCCTGCGGCGCGGTCGCGATGCCGACCGACGCGCCGATCGAGATGCTTGATCCCTCGATCAGATAGGGCTGGGAGATGCTGGCGATCACGCGATCCGCCATCGCGGCCAGATCCTTGCGATCGATCTGGCCGGGCAACACGACGTTGAATTCATCGCCACCGAGCCGGCCGACGCGGCCGCGTTCCCCGATCTCGCGCAACAACCGTTCGGCGACCTGCTGCAGCAGCGCATCGCCCACCGGATGGCCCAGCGTGTCATTGACGTTCTTGAAGCGGTCGAGATCGAGCAGGAACAGGGCGCAGAAATCCTGGCGGCTGGACTCACCGCGCACGGCATTGTCGAGCGTCTGGTGCATGACCACGCGGTTGGGTAGGCCGGTCAGCGCGTCGTAACGGGCGAGGCGGTTGATCTCGGCTTCCGACCGGCGTATTTCGGTGAGGTCAGCGCCGACGCCGCGAAACCCGGTGAAGCGGTTATACTCGTCGAACGCCGGCCGGCCGCTTAACGACCACCAGCGCGGCGCGCCTTCGGTTCGGGCGCGGACCACCAGATCGGTGAAGGACAGGCGGGCGGAGATGTGGAAACCGAGGGTCCGTTCGCCGGCGCCGAAATCGGGATCGCGCTCGTCATCCGACACGACCAGGTCGGTCAGCGGCGTGCCGAGCAGCGAGGTCGCATCGCCGGTCAGCGATTTGGCGAGCTGCGCCGAGATGTAGAGCAGCCGGCCGTCGCCGTCGGTTTCCCACAGCCACGCCTTGCCGCCGTGCTCGAACTCGGCAAGCAGCAGGCGCGCGGTCCGCCCCTGGCGATCTTCCTCCTGCCGCCTGCGCGATGCCACCATGCGCCGCCGCGCCTGCGTAATCGCGACCGAGGCGACGCAGAAACATATTCCGGACAGGGTAAGGCCGACAGCCGCGCTGCCGAAGCTGAAGGAAAGAGCGCAGATCAGGATCACCCAATGCACGATCAGCACGATCGGCACGGCCGTCATCACCAGGGCCGCCACCGTTCCCGTTCCCGCGAAGGCAATGCCGATCACGGCGCGGGTATCGAACGTGCTGTCCGGAAAACCGATCAGGAGCAACGCGCTCCAGCTGAGACCGACCAGGACGCCATAGGCTAGCGCAAGCCGCGCGCCGACGAAGGGCGGGCGTGCCCGCACGGCTTTCATCCGGCCAGCCAGCCAGAAGCCAGCGTCGATCACCAGGGTTGCCACGACCAGCGCCGCGCTGGTCAGCGTGGCGTGCATGTCGCCGCTGGAATAGAGCGTGAAGATCAGCCCCAGGCCGCCGATGAGGTGCGCCACCAGGAGGATCGGCGCGGTGCGGATCAGCTGGCGAAGCTGCTCGGAAACGAGATGCTCGTCATGATCGTCGGTGGCCGGCGAAATATCGAACAGCGCCACATCACCAAAGCGCGGGACATCCCGCCCGGCTGGAAGCAACTGTATTTCACCGGGGATACGATTACGCCGCATTGTTTCCGATCACACAAAAGGAAGCTGCTTAAGGGTGCACCCCTAATGAAGGGTACGCGATAAGAAACGGCGTGCATTCATGGTAAATTCCTTCTTAAGCATTAAGTTGAGCCGTTTCGGGGAATGCCCGGAATTGCGGTTTGCGTTAGGAGTGACGATGGCGCGCGTTGGATTGGGCAAGATATTGGCCGGGGTTGCGGGTGTTGCCGCGGCGGGGGCCGCATTCCTTTATCTGCGCGAGAAATCCATCGAGACGCCGGACCATGAGGCGATCGAGACCGACGGGAATTTCGAAATTCGCGCCTATCCGGCGCTGGTCGTCGCCCAGACCCTCCAGCACGGCTCGCGTGACCGCGCGCTGGGCAACGGCTTTGGCCTTCTCGCCGACTATATCTTCGCCGAATCGCGCGAAGGCGAAGAAATTCCGATGACGGCACCCGTTTTCGCCGTCGAGCGGCCGGACGGGTGGACGATACGCTTCGTCATGCCCAGGGCCATCGAGCGGCCGGATTTGCCGGAACCGGGGCCGGGCGTGGCGATCGCCGAGGTGCCCGCCCGCAAGGTCGCCGTGATCCGCTTCGGCGGCCGGGCGGAGGACAAGCTGCTCGTGACCAAGGCAGCCGAACTGCGCGGCTGGATGAAGGCGCGCGGGCTGGAGCCAGTCGGCGGCGTCGAGCATGCGTTCTACAACAGCCCGATCATGCCGGGGCCACTGCGCAACAATGAAGTGATGTTTGAACTTACTGACTAACTACTTGAATCTAAAGTTCGGCACATTGGTTCGTCAGAAATCACAGAGCTGGCCTCTCCTCGTCTTTGACATTGAATCGTCTTACGCTACTGATAGATTAACCGCAGTAACGGTGGAGGACGAATCATGAAGCGTGTTTGGCTTGCGGCATTAGCTATAAGTGGATTTTCACCGAGCGCATTTGCCGCGACTTCGTTCGATCTCACTTTCAACAAGCTTAATGCCTATCATACTGCGCGTTACGTGAACCTGTTTACGCGAAGTTACGAGGTGGACAGCTCACCTAACACGCATCACTTCGACACATTGATGACCCCCGTGTCTCTGCACTTCGAATTATTTTCGACTGCGAATACTTTTGTCATTTCGCGATATTCGGACATTGTTGGCCACGCGGCGGCAGGCGAATGGACCAATTTCAACTTTTCATTCCCGCTTCAGGATCATCCCTGGGCGATAAAATCCTTCATCATCGGGATAAACGGACTGTCGCCGGAAACCGTCAGCATTCGTAATTTCGAATATCAATATGTTGCGGTTCCAGGGGATCTCGCGGGAATACCCGAGCCATCCAGCTGGGCGATGCTGATTGCCGGCTTCGGGATGGCTGGCAGCGCCATTCGTATGCGTGGTCGTCGCAAACCAGTGGCCATCTGAAAGCGCAGCAGTCCGCCTGACAGCCTCGCCTCCCTGCGTTTAGGAAGCTGGGGCATCCGTCCAAAGAGTTCGGCCCACGGCCCCGCGAAACCGCGGATCATCGCGTGTGGGGCACTGTCTGTCGCTCGGGGGATGACCGGCTTGCGGGGAGGGGCTCTGTCGCGGATGGGGGAGGATGCGTGTATGCGCCTTGTCCGGCGCGTTTTATAAGGAGAGACCATGCGTTTGCGAACAATCATGCTGACGGGCTTCGGCGCCCTCGCGCTTGCTGCCTGTGCCAAGAAGGAAGAGGTCGCAGCCACACCGCCGCCACCGCCGCCGCCAGGCGCAGTGGCAGGCAGTACCGCCGCCGATCGCAATGGCGACGGCATCGTCGACGGCTATTACACGGCGGACGGCATCTATCACGCCTATAGCGCGCCCTTGCCGCCGCCACCGCCGCCACCGCCAACCCGCGCGGGCGAACGGGGCTGATCTCTTCGATCCGGGGAATGCGGCGCCACCGCATTCCCCTTTTCCACATTTTCCTCGTCGCTCTCACCTCCGCCGGCTGGACTTCATCGGGCCTTGCCGCCGCACCCGCGCGCGCCGACGCCGTCGAGACGGGATCGAGCGCGGTTGCCGCCGCCATCCGCGAGGAAGCGGGGGGCGGGCTCAAGCGGTTCTACGCCGGGCGCGGCTTTCGTCCGCTGTGGGCGACCGGCGACAAGCTGGGCGCGCGGGCCGGCGCGCTGATAAGCTATCTCAAGACCGCCGACCGCGATGGCCTGAACCCGTCATCCTATGACGTCGACGACCTGCGTGAGATGGTCAGGGAAGCGCGCGGCGGCGATCCCGAAGCGGTGGCGCGGGCGGAGCTTGAGCTGTCGGCGACCTTCGTTCGCTACGTTCGCGACCAACGCCGCGTTCGCGGCGTGAAGATGCGCTACGCCGATCCCGGCCTGAAGCCGAAAAAGCCCAGCGCGGAAGGGATATTGCGCGCGGCCGCGTTCCCCGCCTCGTTCGACGATTATGTGAACCACATGGACTGGATGAGCCCGCACTATGTCCGCGTGCGTCAGTTGCTGGGCAAGGCGGAAAAGCAGGGCATGGCGGCCGCGGATATCGCGCGGCTGCATCGCAATCTCGATCGTGCGCGGCTGCTGCCCGGCCCCTGGACCAGCCACATCGTCGTCGACGCGTCTTCGGCCCAGCTGTGGTATTATCAGGCGGGCGAACAGGTCGGCACGATGCGTGTCGTCGTCGGCGCGGCGGAGACGCAGACGCCGATGCTGGCCGGCATGCTGCAATGGGCGATCCTCAATCCCTATTGGAACGTGCCCGACTATCTCGTCCGCAAGCGGATCGCGCCCAAGGTCCTCGGCGGCCGGACGCTGGCGATGATGAATATCGAAGCGCTGTCCGACTGGAGCACGTCGCCCCACAGGCTCGATCCCGCGACGATCGACTGGGCGGCGGTCGCGGCGGGCACGCGGGAGGTGCGCCTGCGCGAACTGCCGGGGGCGGACAATTCGATGGGCCGCGTGAAGTTCGTGTTCCCCAACGAAGAGGGGATCTACCTCCACGACACGCCCGAACGCGCGCTGCTCGAAAAGAATGACCGCCATTTCAGCAATGGCTGCATCCGCCTCGAAAACGCCCCCGCGCTGGGCCGCTGGCTGCTGCAACGGCCGGTAAGGACCAGCGCCAGGCAGCCGGAGCAGGCCGTGCCATTGCCGGTGCCGGTGCCGGTCTACCTGACCTATATAACGGCGGTGGCCACGGGAAATGGCCCTGCGTTTCGGCCCGACGTCTATGGGCGGGACAAGTGATGCCGGTGCGGGATCAATGGAGCGGGCTGAATGAGTCCCCTGGCCCGCAGACGCGGGCACCCATCCCTACGCCCTTCCTTTGAAAGGGAGGGGTGATAACCAAGCGAACTTCGGATTCACGACACTAAGCCGGGCTGAGACCGGGATCGCGCTGCGGCGCGGCGGGCAGGCGGAAGGGCTGGCGCCGCCAGTAGCACAGGGAGCGCCACAGCCACTCAAGCGGGCCCATAGTGAAGTGCCGCAGCCACAGATTGGCGATCACCACCTGAAGCGCGATGATGCCGGTCGCGATCGCGATAAGCTGCGCCCAGCCGAATTGGGCCCAGAGGTTCAGGCCGAAAGGGGCGAACAGCAGCCACATGCCGATCAGCGTCTGCATCACATAAAGCGAGAACGCTGTGCGCCCCGCCGCCTTGAAGGGCGCGAGCAGCCGACGGCCAGGCCCGGTCTGCATCGCGTAGTTCACCAGCGCGAGATGGCCGAGGGTAACGGCCAGCCGGCCATATTCAAAGGTGAACCAGAGGGTCTTGGGGATGGGAGCGAACGTCATCCGTTCCCAGGTGCCGAACCCGCGCAGACCGAGGCCGACGGCATAGGCGACGACCATCAGGCGCAGGTAAAAGGCCGGGCTGCGCTGCCCCTGAATGATGCCGAGCTTGAACAGGCCGACGCCGATCAGCATGGCAGTGAACGCTTCGAAGATACTCGCGAAAAACACATTTTTCCCGATCCAGACCTGCATCCAACTCGCCCAGTTCCAGCTGGCATATTTTGCAAGGGTGCCGCTGTGGCCGGTCTTTTCCTGGGCGAATTGCTCGCGCTTTTTCTTGTCGAGCTTGAATGTGTCGAGCTTTTCCTGCCAGTCCTTGAGGATCGCCTTGTCGTCTTTTGTGAGCTTGGCTTTGGCCGCCTGTTTGTCGTGCACCGCCTCAACTTTGACGATCAGATGGGCGCGCCCGACATACTCGACAGCGCCCATCACTTGCGGGATCGCCGCCAGGGCCAGGCCAAGACCCAGCAAATGCTTCGCCTTCAGCTTGCGGAAGGGAAACAGGAACAGGCCGGCAATGGCATAGGTGTGGAGAATATCGCCCGCCCAGAGCAGGGCGAAGATATCGAGCATGCCGAACAGCAAAAGCCAAAGGCTGCGGCGAAAGTAGAGATCGGCCACGGCGACGGGGCCATCGGGTTCCATCGCGCGCGCCGTGAGCACCATCATGCCCGCGCCGAAGAGAAATTCCAGCATGCCGCGCTGAGTGCCGTCCAGGAAGGTCTGGATGAACACCCAGACATTGCGATCGGCCACCGACCAGCCGATCATGCGCGGGTCCGTCATGAACAGGATAATCTGCTGCCCCATGAAGGGGATGTTCATGTAGAGGATGCCGAGGATCGCTAGACCGCGCAGCACATCGAGAACATCGATGCGCGCCTCGCCCGCGATCGGCCCAAGCCGGATATCCATGCCGCCCACAACCTTCTTCACGGAAGGAATGGCGAGGGTGTGTCCAAACAGGGTTAATGTCAATCGCCGCGCGGTTTTCGCCCGGCGATCGGAAGAAAAGCGAGTATATGCCATAATAGATATTGCGACGCATATTAATAGCGATAATGCCTCAATCCGGCGGCGGTGCCCTACGCCGGTCATGACACGGGCAGGCAGACGGGGTTCTACATCCAGGATCATATCGAGCTGGGCGAGCATGTGACCGTGACGCTCAGCCGCTCGTTCTGACGGCAGCGCTCCCGCTGGGCGCGTTCCAGGGGAAATGGACGCGCGCGGCGGGAGCGTTCCGCGCGCCGCAGCGTTGGCGGGGGATGAGGAAGATCCACGCCGCCGCAATAGCCTCCATTCTGACAGCATGTGCAGCCGTGACGCCGGCCCGCGCCGACAGCATCTGGGCCGGGGTGTACCAGCACGACATCACCCTGGCGCAGGTGAAGTTCGAGACAGGACAGGATATCAAGGCCGGCTGGATCGGCACGCCGATTTCCGCCCTGTCCGCCATCGGCAAGCCGGCGCCGCACGCACTCGCCTCGGCCAGTCTCAATGGCGGGACGAATTATCTGGCGGCCGGACTGAACTGGAAATTCGGGCGGACGCTGTATGTGCGCCCCGGCATCGGCCTGTCGGTCAACGACGGGCCGCGCCGCGCCTATCGCAAGGGCAAGCGGGTCGACCTCGGCGCACCCGTCACCTTCGAGCCGGAACTGGCGCTGGGCTGGCAGATCGCCGACCGCGTCGCGATCGAGGCGTCGTGGATCCACCTCAGCCACGCCACCCTGTTCAGCCGCCAGAACCGGGGGATGGACAGCATGGGGCTTCGACTGCTGATCGGGTTGTGAGGATGGTTGTAAGGGTGGCCGGCGGGCCGGGAGCAGCGGTTGCCTACAGCCCAGCGTTTCCGGTAAGCTGGCGCCATGGCTGACCATTGTTGCGCGGGCAAAGGCAAGGAACTCGAACGACTGGCGCGCCAGTCGGAACAGCGCCGCGTGCTGCAGATCGTGCTGCTGATCAACGCCGTGATGTTCGCCGCCGAATTCAGCGCCGGGCTGATCGCCGGATCGGCCGCGCTGATGGCCGACAGCATCGATATGCTGGGCGATGCGCTGGTCTACGCGCTCAGCCTCTATGCCCTTTCGCGCAGCGAACGCTGGAAGGGCGGCGCGGCGCTGGCCAAGGGGCTGTTCATCCTCGCCTTCGGCATTGGCATCGCGATCGATATCGTGATCAAGCTGCAAAGCGGCGTGCCACCGTCATCGAGGCTGATGCTGATCTTCGGCGCGATCGCGCTGGGCGCCAACCTGATCTGCCTGCGCCTGCTCTGGCGTTTCCGCGCGCAGGACGTGAACATGGCCAGCACCTTCGAATGCTCGCGCAACGACGTGATTTCGAACGTCGGCGTGCTGATCGCGGCCGTCGCGGTGGGCCTGCTCCATTCGCCATGGCCCGACATCATCGTCGGTGCGATCATCGCCGCGCTGTTCCTGCGGTCGTCGGTCAGCGTGATACGGTCCTCGCTGCCGAGTTTGCGGATGGCGTTGTGAGAGCAAATGAGGCTTCGACCCGCGTTCTTCTCCCCCGCCGTTCGGGGCGGGGAGGAGCACAGCCATGAGAGCATATTGGCCTTCCGCTAATCCGACACCCTTCGCATCGCCGCCCAGAAGGTATCCGCCACGGCGCCGGGGCGGGGATATGCGTGCGGGCGGCTTCCCGGGATGAGCGGGCGGCATAATCCGGGCGGTTCCAGTTGAAAGCGCCACGAAAGAAGGTGGGCGATGTATCTGAATATAAATGAATTCTTCCTTATAGCTAATAATAACAATGAAGTTATGCCAAAGACAAGCTCTTTAATGATTAAATGAAACGACAGTTTTTCCTTTTCCAATCCCTATAGATCTGTATCATCGGCCGGGAGTTGCTTATCAGTGAGGGGAGGGCGTTTTGAAAAAGATCCATATGCTGGCTGCTTGTGGTGCGCTGATCGCGCAGCAGGCATCGGCTCTCGTTATATACAAGGATCAGGCGACGTTTGAGAAAGTTCGTCCTGACTATACGAAATATATCTTTCCCTTTCCGGGGGACCCATCCGATAACGATACGATCGTTATTCCGTCGCCTTATGTCACCGGCCCGCTCAGCGTTTCATCACCCCTTCTGGTGCAATATGCCGATTTCGGCGAATATATCAGTGGGCACGGCGGCATTACGGTTTCAGCCAGCGGTGCCTATGCAATCGCGTTCACCTACGGCTCCTTCTTTTCAGCGGAAAATGTCGAGATACTGATCGGCGACAAGGTCGTGGCGATCGATCCCTATGTCGATATCGGGCCGAGCGCCTTCATCGGATTTACCAGCACGACGCCGATCATGTCCGTGACATTCAGGGGCGGCGATGAAAATGACCTCTATGAGGTATTCGTCTCGCCTTCCGTTCCCGAACCGGCATCCTGGCTGCTGATGATTAGCGGCTTCGGCCTGGCGGGCGCGGCGTTGCGCCGGCGGAACTATCGGGCGGGAGGCGTCGCGGTGCGTTTCAGCGGCTGACGGGGATCATCGGTTCAGAAAAACACGACCAATATAACCAAATACGCACTTTATGCTTGACAGCGTCACGGCGTTATTATACTTGACGTACCCGTGTTTTCTACGGTACAAGGGCTTCAACAAACGAGGCTCTGAACCATGTCGGCACTTTCTGCTCCCCACTTTCACAACGAAGAGGCGGCCTACGCTTACGTTGAGGCGCGCATCTGGCCTGAAGGCCCTATCTGCCCGCATTGTGGTGGTGTTGACCGCATTGGCAAAATGGGCGGCAAATCCACCCGCGTTGGCACCTATAAGTGCTATCAGTGCCGCAAGCCTTTCACCGTGAAGATCGGCACCATCTTCGAAGCTTCGCACGTCCCTATGCGCATCTGGCTTCAGGCGATGTATCTGATCGCCGGCAGCAAGAAAGGCATCTCCAGCAACCAGCTTCACCGCACCTTGGGCGTCACCCTCAAAACCGCTTGGTTCATGTCGCACCGCATCCGTGAAGCGATGCGCGACAATAGCCCTGCGATGTTGGGCGGTGCCGGTGGGCGGGTCGAAGTCGATGAAACCTACATCGGCAAAAAGGACGGCGTAACCAAGCCCAAGGGTAAGTCCGGTTCGGCGCACAAGCTGCGCGTTGTCTCGCTGGTTGACCGCGACACCGGCAAGGCTCGCTCCATGCCCGCTAACGGCCTTGCCCGCGATGAAGTCGCCCAGATTGTCCGTGCCAACATCGCCAAGGAAGCCAAACTCACCACCGACGAAAGCCGCCTCTACAGCGCCGTTGGCAAGGAATATGCGAGCCATGATTTCGTAACCCATGGCCGTCTTGAGTACGTTCGCGGCGATGTCTCGACCAACACCGTCGAGGGCTTCTTCTCCATCTTCAAGCGCGGGATGCGTGGCATCTATCAGCATTGCGGTGAGAAGCATCTGCACCGCTATTTGGCGGAGTTCGATTTCCGCTACAGCAACCGCGCTGCGCTGGGCTATAATGACGCTGATCGCGCTAACGAACTGCTTGGCGGTATCGTTGGCAAGCGGCTGACTTATCAAACGACTGGTAAAGCCTGATGCCAAAGAAAAAGCCGGGGATGACGCCCGAGGAGCAAAGCGAAAAGTTCCGCGAGACCGTTCGCGAAATGGTGGACGCTGGCGAACTAAACCCCATCGAGGCTGAGCAAAAGCTGGATCAGCTCATGCGAGAACGCTCGGGCATTAAGACCACTTGAAGCCCGGAGGCATGTTGATCACGCCCTCCGGCTTCGAAAAAACATTACGCAATGCGGCCTCGTTCAACACTCTGCCTAAGTCATCTTCCTTGAAGTTGGGTCGCCCCATAATCCGATTTATCAGGGGATATTCGGCAGTGTCCCTGATGTTCCGGGACAAATTCGACAAGCTCCTGCGAATTTCCCAAGCTAGCAAATCAGCGGTTTGCAGATACGGACATGAGTTTTTGTCAGCATAGGAGAAGTGGTTTATTTCGCCCCATTTTCCATTGTACTGGTACAGGTCGTAAATCTGCTGCGCGCGCACGGAAAACTCGTCCTGCCGTTCCATTATGACCGCTATTCTATCTTCTCCGAAGAAGCTCGCCCGCCTGACTATCTCATCCATCACCTGTTCAAAACAGTGGTGGTATGGGTGAGGGTAACGCGCCTGCAACTGTGGACTAAGGCCCATGGAGGCCCATTCCCCGTCGAATGACGCTACGACACTTTGAACCTGACTAAGCCCAACAACCCGCGACAGGTTGTTAATGTGATCCTTGGCCTGCTTTTCCGTCCAACCATAGTAAAGCTTGCGCCGACTATTACAGTGTACGCGATGGAACGGTTTCACGCCCACGCGATCAATCTCAGCGTTGAAATCGCGCATAACTGGCAACCACAAATCCAAAGGCGCGAAGAAGCCTGCGATAACGACATGGTTTCTCACAGAGGCTAGATCGGTGCCGCTTTCATCCAGGTACGCAAAAATCACGGCGAACAATTCCCCCCCCTCTGCCTTGCCGAATAAGCCAAGACAGAGATCGCGCAGATCAATGGCGCTCATTTAGCACCTGCCTGTGCGCTTGGGTACGCGAAATATAACAACGCCCAGCGTCACGCTGTTATGGCACAAGGCGGGCATACTGAAGAATTGTAGCTGAGCCGGAACGCACCCGCGTTGCCGGCCTTTTTCATGTCCGGAGCGGATGATGGCGAAGATGATCCAGGCACAGGTGCGCGGCGACGGCACGGCGGGGCTGCAACTGCGCGCGGAAACGGCGCGGAGCTTTCACGACAGGAAGAAACGCAAATTCCTGGACGAACTGGCGGGGAGCGCCAACGTCACCGCGTCCGCCAAGGCGGCGGGGGTCGCGTCGAGCACCGTCTATCAGCACCGGCGCACCGACATCGCGTTCCGCCTGGCGTGGGATGACGCGATCGACGGCGCGTATGACATGCTGGAAACGATGATGCTGAACCGCGCGATCGACTATCAGCGCGTGCTGCTGGAAGGCGATGCCGAGCGGGTGCGCGAGGTGCCGCAGATATCGACCGCCGACGCGATGCGGCTCCTGAAGATGCACCGCGACAGCGTGATGCAGCGCCGCGCCCGCATCGCCGCGCTGGCCGCCGAAACCAGCACCGACACCCGCGAGGCGCTACGCGCCAAGGTGATCGCGATCAGCAACCGGCTGCTGGGCAAGCCCGACGACGCGGAGCTGGAGGAGGATTATGAGGGGGAATGCGAGATGGCGGGGGCTGGGTGAGGGGCGCTGATTGCGGATCGGTGAAATGGTCGAGGTTGTCGGGAGTTGCCCCCGGTGCACCTCATGCTGGCGAAGGACATGGATGCCAGCCTGCGCTGGCATGACGGTTATGGGAAGGCTGTGGTCCGAGGTTCGCAGGCGCATCCGCCGAGAAGCCGGATTCCCGCCTTCGCGGGAATGACGGTGCGGGACGCTGGGCGGGCGCCCCGGATAAATTCAGCTTTTAGCTGAAGTCGAGGGACGCTGTGAGGGGTGTCTCGACTTCGCTCGACACGAACGGGATTGGGCTGTTGCAAACTTGCAGCGCCGGCCCGCGGCTGACGCGGTTGTCCGGCGCTGGCGCGCGCTTGCCCTTGGTGCGGCTGGTGAGGTGGTATTGCCGGCAGCGGTCGCAGCGATAATGCCTGAGCGGGATGGTGGCGGTCCGGGCGGCCGCAAGCGCGTCCTGTTCGGTCTGGAAGCGCGCCTTTTTCAGGCAGGTGCCGAGCTTTGTGCGCATGGGGGACTTTCCGCGTGGTCGTGCGTGATGGGGCATGGGTCAGGATTTCGCCGGAGGCAAGGGATGTGTTGGGGCATCACGATATTCAAGGAAATCAGCCAGCAATGACGGAAGAAACGCCCCGCCGCACGTGGATGCTGTCGATGGCGGAGCGGCTTGCGTTGCTCGGCCCGGAGCATGTCCATGCCTTGTTCGACCGGATGGATCAGCCGACCGCTGCGGCGGTAGGCAGCGACTGGGGGTTCTGGTCCCGCCCGGCGCAACGGACTCCCAGGGCGCGGAACTGGCGGACGTGGCTGATCCTGGCCGGGCGCGGCTTCGGCAAGACGCGGGCGGGGGCGGAGTGGGTGCGCGAGATCGCGGAGACGCGGCCGCGCATGCGGATCGCGCTGGTGGGCGCGACGATGGCGGAAACCCGCCGGGTGATGGTGGAAGGGGATAGCGGGCTGCTCGCCGTAGCTTCGATCGACCGGCGGCCGGTGTACGAGCCTTCGCTGCACAAGCTGACCTGGCCGAACGGCACGATCGCGACGCTGTTTTCCGCCGCGGAACCCGAAAGCCTGCGCGGCAGCCAGCATCATTTCGCCTGGGCGGACGAGATCGCCAAATGGCCGAACGGGCTGACGGTGTGGGAAAATCTGAGCCTGACCCTGCGCATCGGCGTCCGGCCGCGCACCGTGGCGACGACGACGCCCCGGCCCGTGCCGCTGGTGCGGATGCTGGCCGGCCCGGCGCGCAAGGACGTGGCGATCACGCGGGGACGGACGCGGGACAATGCGGGCATTCTCGCGCGGGATTATCTGAACGCGATGGACGAATATTATGGCGGCACGCGGCTGGGCCGGCAGGAACTGGACGGCGAACTGATCGACAGCATCGAAGGCGCGCTATGGGATCGCGACCTGATCGAGACGCAGCGCGTGGCGAAGGATGCGACGCCCGAGATGCGGCGCGTAGTGGTGGGCGTCGATCCGCCGGCGGGGGCAGGCGACGGCGCCGATGCGTGCGGCATCGTCGTCGTCGGGCTGGGCGAGGACGGGCGCGGCTATGTGCTGGACGACGCCAGCGTGCAGGGCCGCTCGCCCGAAGGCTGGGCGCGGGCGGTGGCGGCAGCGGCGGCGCGCTGGCGGGCGGAGCGGGTGATTGCGGAGGTGAACAATGGCGGCGCGATGGTGAAAAGCGTGCTGCACGCGGTGGATGCGACGATGCCGATCCGCTCAGTCCATGCCGCGCGTGGCAAGGTGGCGCGGGCCGAGCCGGTGGCGGCGCTCTACGAATCCGGCAAGGCCTGGCACGCGGGGTGTTTTACCGCGCTCGAGGACGAATTGTGCGGGCTGATCGTGGGCGGCGACTATGCCGGGCCGGGCCGATCCCCCGACCGCGCGGACGCGCTGGTGTGGGCGCTGACCGAGCTGATGCTGGAGAGCCGGCCCGAGCCGCGGGTGTGGGGGTTGTGAGGCGCGTTCTGATGACCGCCTGGCTCTTCGGCTGCCTTGCGTGACGGTGGCTTTGGGAGGTGACTCCGCACCGATGCGCCTGGCCGCGCTCCCCCTCCACCATCCTGCGGATGGTCCCCCTCCCCACGATGTGGGGAGGATTTTTAGATACAGGAGATTTGCATGCGTCTGTTTGGGCGGAAGGGTGTGCGGGGTGTCGCTCGGCCGGATTTATTGCGCAGCGCGATCGGGCTGGCGGGCTATGGCGAATGGCCGCGCGGTTACGAGGCGCAGCTGCGTGACGCCTATCTGGGCAACCCGGTGGCGCAGCGCGCGGTGCGGCTGGTGGCCGAAGGCGCGGGCGGCGTGCCGATGCGTGCCGATCCGGCCGAGGCGGGGCGGCTGATCGCAGCGACGTCGGCCGGGCAATCGCTGGTCGAGACGATCGCGATGCACATGCTGCTGCACGGCAACGGCTTTATCCAGATCGTGCAGGACGCGGGCGGCGCGCCGGCCGAGCTGTTCGCGCTCAGGCCCGAGCGGGTGACGATCGAGCCGGGGGCGGATGGCTGGCCGGTCGCCTATGTCTATCGCGCCGGGGAGCGGACGACGCGGCTGCCCGCGCGGGACGGCACGGGCAAGCCCGCCATCCTGCACATCAAGGCGCCGCATCCGGTGGACGATCATTACGGGCTGGGGTGTCTCGGCGTGGCGGCGGGGGCGGTGGCGATCCACAACGCGGCGACGCGCTGGAACAAGGCGCTGCTCGACAATGCTGCGCGGCCGTCCGGCGCGCTGGTCTATGATCCGGGCGAGCCGGGGGCGGCGCTCTCGCCCGACCAGCATGCGCGGCTGCGGGCGGAGATGGAGGCGAGCTTCGCCGGCGCGGGCAATGCCGGGCGGCCGATGCTGCTGGAAGGCGGGCTGAAATGGCAGGCGATGAGCCTGACCCCGGCGGACATGGATTTCGTCGGGCTGAAGGCGGCGGCGGCGCGCGAGATCGCGCTGGCCTTCGGCGTGCCGCCGCTGCTGCTCGGCCTGCCCGGCGACAATACCCACGCCAACTATGCCGAGGCGAACAGGGCGGTGTGGCGCCAGACGATCCTGCCGCTGGTCGACAAGATCGCGGCCGGGCTGGCGCAGGGGCTGCGCGTCTGGTGGCCAGGGCTGACGCTGATCCCGGACCGCGACGCCATCCCCGCGCTGAGCGAGGATCGCGAGCGGCTGTGGGCGATGGTGGGCGGGGCGGATTTTCTGACGGCGGAAGAGAAGCGGGCGATGGTGGGTTGTTAGCTAGAGGGGCCTTGCAGGAATGGTTTTCTATCTCGTCGAATGTAGCTAGCGTGCATGAATGAGATGGAGGTGGCATGCGTTTTATAATTATCGGACTAGCCTTATTCGGAGCAGGATGCAGCAAATCCAATATGGAGGCTCCCACTTCTGGGGAGGCCGACCAACCCTCCAGTCCCGCCGGCCCGAAAATTGGTGCAGCACAGGTTGCTGGCGTAGCGTTGTCGTACCGCTATGGTTTTCGCTTGCCCATCGATCGGCTGGCGAAGGTACAAGAGCAGCACGCGGCGCAATGCGAGGCGCTGACGCCGGTACGCTGCCGCGTGACAGGGATGACCTATCAGGCTGGCCAGAACCGGATGATCAACGCTTCACTTGAGCTAAAGCTGGCTCCCGAAATCGCACGCCGCTTCGGCAAGCAAAGTGTGGACGCGGTTATGGCGCAGGGCGGTATGTTGGCCGACGCAAGCATCGAGAGCGAAGAAGTAGGCTCAACAGTAGCAAATGTGGATCGCGATGTGTCGGCAATCAAGTCCGAGCAAGCCGAGATTGCTGCACAACTCGCAAAGCCCGGCTTGGGTGGGAATGAGCGAATGCAGTTGCAGGCGCGGATGTTAGGCCTCTCGGATGCGCAGCGCGCTTCTCGAGGCATGCGCGCCGATGCCGCTGTGAAGCTGGCACGAACCCCAATGCGTTTCGATTATGTCTCGGGCGGCGTAGACCCTGGCTTCAGTGACGGACCGATACTGGGCGCGGTTAAGGACGGCTGGGCAAATATCATTTCTGGCCTGGCGACGATGCTGATGTTGGTGATCAGCTTGTCGCCCTGGGTTGCCGGAATTTTGTTGATCGTTTGGTTGTGGCGACGATTTGGCGCAAGGCTCGGACTGCGCGACAATCCAAACGAAGATTGATTTCCGCGCTCAGCTAGAAACGTGAGCGGGCTGTGGCGCCGGTTGTGGCTGGACCCGTGGCAGCTATATTTTTTGGCGCGCGCACACGCGCACACACCCCTTGATCCCCTCCCTTGAAAGGGAGGGGGGAGACGAGGAGAAATCATATGGCATCGGAGACTTTGGCCCGCCTGATCGCGCAGGCGGAGGGGGAGGGGGCGTCGCTGGTGACGTTGCGGGCGCTGGCCGAGGAGGCGAGCGAGATGGCGGTGCAGCGGGCGCTGGAGCGGCTGGGCCTGACCGACCCGACGGCGCATCGCGACATCAGCGAATTGCGCACTTTGCTGCAGGCGTGGCGCGATGCGAAGGCGTCGGCGCGCAACGCATTCGTCGGGTGGATCGTGCGCGTCGTGCTGGCGGGCGTGGTGCTGGGGCTGGCGATGCGGTTCGGGCTGGCGGAGTATTTCAGGTGATGCGGGCCGCCAAGTTCCTCCCCATGATTTCATGGGGAGGGGGACCGCGTGAAACGCGGTGGATATGAGCGCCGTCCGCTTCGCGGGTTATGCCGCGCTGTTCGACCGGGCGGACCGGTCGGGCGACGTGATCCGCAAGGGCGCGTTCGCGCGGGCGGTGAAGGCCGGCGCGGCGGGGGTGCCGCTGTTGTGGCAGCATGATCCGGCGCGGCCGATCGGGCGGATCGATTATCTGGCTGAGGACAAGCGCGGGCTGCGCGTGATCGGCCGGCTGTCGGCGCGATCCGGCGCGGCGCGGGAGGCGGCGGCGATGCTGGGCGAGGGCGGGGTGAGCGGCCTGTCGTTCGGCTATCGGGTGCGCGGCGGTGGTGACGCGGGGGCGGGGCGGGAGCTGACCGATCTGGAGCTGGTGGAGGTGAGCGTCGTGACGTTTCCGATGCAGCCGGCAGCGCGGGTTCATATGGTGGAGGCGGAGCATGGTAGCCCCTGATTTTGACGAAATTAGGACACCCATCTTCTAACGCTAGCAGGACACGGTCTCAGTCGGTCTATACTAATGCCGGTGTCAAATAGACTCGGAATAATTGCACGGACCGCTCCTGATTGCCCTTTTTGTGCAACGATAAGGATACAATCTCGACCCGGATTTCGGTGTGGATCTAAAATGCTAAAGAGTTCTCGCGTCACGTTGATTTTTACGTCACGCCCATTTTGATATGCTCTAACGTCTGCCCAGCTTCTCCGGGTTCCGACCGCCGTAACCGCTACCTCGATAGGAAATGTCGGAGCAGAGTCGCTAGCGAACACTGCAACCTCAAAGCCTGTTCTGGCTAAATAAGACGTCAAAAAGGGTGTTCCAAACACAAATGTCAGGCCTAAAACAACCAAGCGAAAGGTTTGTCCTGTGTCGGCTGATCTAGCTATAAGATACGTAATACGAATTCCTATTGCGAGGCCTATTGCTATTGCAGGGACGATAAAAATCGCGGGTACTTTGGTAAGTAGGGCAGTACGACCCATAAATGTTTCACGCATAATCAGCAAAACAATCAGAGGAATAAAAAGAACAATTATCTCCTTGCGGCGTTTGGAGAAACCATCGCCTTCGCGATCCAGCCGAAGAGTGCCGCTTAGAATTGGCATTATTCGTCAAATATCCTCCTTTGTGCTGAATGATGTTTGATTGGGGGACACCTAGTGGCCCGTATTTATGCATACCAGTGAAATCTAAATACTCACTCGGTCGATTTTCAAAAATTTTTGAAAAACCTGTTTGCTTCGAGCGCAGCAAGAAGGGTTCTCGCGGGGCGCATCTCGGCTTCGCTCGATGCTGCTCGAACCGAACGGTGGATTTGCGGGGGCAAGTAACATCGAGGCAGACTTGCCCTCACCCTCCCAAGCCTTTGGCTTGGGTCCCTCCCTCTCCCCAAGTGGGAGAAGATTATTTTTCAAGGAGAACAAGCATGTACGAAGTGAAGGCGGATGCGCTTGAGGCGTCTTTTGAGGCGGTTGAGCGGGCGGATGCGGTTGGCGTGTTGCGCGAAGAGATGGCGGCGCTCAGGGCGCGGGTGGATGCGTCCGTCGTGGCGGCCGGGCGGCCGGCGTTGAGCGGGGCAGGGGTGAAGTCCAGCCCGTTCGTCGACGGCTATCTGCGCAAGGGCATGGAGAGCGGGATCGAGCTGAAGAGCGTGTCGGGCGCTACTGACGCGGCGGGCGGCTATGCGGTGCCGCGCGAGATCGACGCGGTGATCGATGCGGCGCTGGTCGCGATTTCGCCGATCCGACGGATCGCCAATGTCGTGAAAGTGGGATCGGCGGGCTATCGGAAGCTGATCATGACCGGGGGCGCGCCGTCCGGCTGGGTGGCGGAGACGGCGGCGCGGCCGGAGATGGCGACGCCCACCTTCCGCGAGTTCGTGCCGCCGTCGGGCGATCTCTACGCCAATCCGTCGGCCAGCCAGGCGATGCTGGACGATGCGCAGTTCGACGTCGAGGCATGGCTGGCGGGCGAGATTTCGACCGAGTTCGCGCGGGCCGAAGGGTCTGCCTTCGTCAACGGCAATGGGACGAGCAGGCCGAAGGGCTTCCTGACCTATACGACGACCAACGAGGCGGACAGCGTGCGCGCCTGGGGATCGCTGCAATATGTTGCGGCGGGCGCGGCGGGCGCGTTCGCGGCATCGAACCCGCAGGACAAGCTGGTCGACCTCGTCCAGGCGCTGCGATCGCCCTACCGCCAGGGCGCGGCGTTCGTGATGAATTCGGCGACCTTATCCACTATTCGCAAGTTCAAGACGGCGGATGGCGCGTTCCTGTGGCAGCCGGCGCTGGCCGAGGGGCGGGCGGACACGCTGCTCGGCTATCCCGTCGTCGAGGCGGAGGACATGCCGGACATCGCCGCCAATTCGCTGTCGATCGCGTTCGGCAATTTCCGGGCGGGCTACCTGATCGCGGAACGCAGCGAGACGCAAATCCTGCGCGATCCGTTCACCAACAAGCCGTTCGTGAACTTCTACGCGGTGAAGCGGATCGGCGGGGGCGTGGTGAACAGCGAGGCGATCAAGCTGATGAAGTTTTCCGTGTCGTGATCGACACGGTGGCAAGCTGATGAAGATCGCGGTTTCGTGGAAAATGGCCGACTTTGTTGAGTGTTTTTGTCGGGCTGGATCCCCGCCTGCGCGGGGATGACACAAAGAATGGATCATAAATGGATGTGTCATTCCCGCGCAGGCGGGAATCCAGTATCGATCTGACTATGGGCAAAACTTATCATGTCTGTATTCTGGCTAATGCGCGTAACGGCACACTCTACACGGGCGTGACCAATTCTCTCGCGCATCGCGTGCACCAGCATCGCACGGGCGGAGGCGAAAGCTTTACCCAACGCTATGGCATCAAAATGCTTGTCCATGCGGAAGCGTTTGCCGACGTGAATGAAGCAATCGCCCGAGAGAAGGCGATCAAGAAGTGGCGCTGTGCCTGGAAACTGAAGTTGATCGAGAATGCGAACCCGGAGTGGCGCGACCTTTATGGCGACCTGACCTGACGCATTGTTGAACCTGGATCCCTGCCTTCGCTGGGATGACATGACCGAATAACGGAGTCCTGAAAATGACCGACACTTTCGCGACGCTGGGGGATAGTCCCTCGGCGCCATCGACGCGTGCGCTGGCGGTGACGCCGCACGACAGCAATCCGCTGACCGATATTCCCAAGGCGCTGTATGTCGGCACTGCGGGGAATATCACCATGCGCGGCGTGAACGGGACAACCGACGCGCTGTGGAAGAATGTGCCGGCGGGCGCGGTGCTGCCGTTTCGGGCGCAATATGTGCGCGCGACGGGGACGACGGCGGCCGACATGCTGGCGCTCTATTGATGAGCGGTTTCGGCCTGGGCGCAAATCTGGGCGCGGGGCATCGCAGCGGGGCGGGGGGCGGTGGTCCGCCGCCCGCCGTGCCGGTGGCCGGCCTCGTCGCCAATCGCGGCTATATCCCGCTGCGCACGATTTCGGTAACGCCGCCAATCACCTACCGCAGCGAGCATTGGGCTTCGCCGCAGGGCGATATCAGCGCGCTGCAGGCGATCTGGGCCAACTGGTATTACAGCCAATCGACCTTCCAGGAGACCAACGGGCCGGCGAATCTCACGATGAAGGCGTTCGTCGAATATCCGGCCGGGACGTTCACCCCGATCCTGTTCGCCGGCGCCGCCAGCAAGGTGGTGTCGGCAGGGTTTCTCGCGGCGGGCGATACGGTGGCGATCACCATCCCGGCGGGCGCGCGCTTCTGGATCCGGACGGTGGTGACCGCGATTGCGAGCGGCGGATCGATGGTCGCGTGGCAGACGGCGGGCATCGCCAATGTCGTGGGGCTGACCGACGGCGCGGCGGCGGGCGACCTCGGCAACAGCGGCACGATCAATCCGAGCACGAGCGGCAATGTCTATGGCCCGGTCGCGATCATGGGGACGGTGACGACGAGCCAGACGGCGCGATCCTTCCTGCTGAACGGCGACAGCGTGATGCACGGCGCGCTGGACGCGGCGAGCGTGGGCGCGAAGGGCGGGGCGGGCTATTTCCAGCGGGCGATCGATCCGCTCTATCCCTGGGTGTCGCTCGCCTGTCCGGGCGGGACGATCCAGGCGCAGATGGCGGTGACGTCGAAACTGTCCGCGCTGGTCACGGCAATGAATGCGCGCGGCGGATTCAGCGATGTGATCACCGAACATGCGATCAACGACCTGAAGGCCGGGCGGACGGTGGCGCAGGTGGAGGCGGATCACCAGACGCTGCACGGGCTGCTGGGCGGCAAGCGGATCTGGCCCGCGACGGTGGGGCCGCGCACGACGTCGGCCACGAACAACTGGAGCACGACGCCGGGGGACCAGGTGGTGCGCAGCGACGGCGAATGGCCGAACTTCGCGGCGCTGAACGCGGGCATCCGTGGCGGGCGGACCGGGGCGGCCGGGTTTATCGAAGCGGGCAATCTGTACGCGAGCGGGGCTGACAGCGGCTATTGGGCCCCACATGCGCCGCAGTGGACCGATGACGGAACGCATCCGAACAGCGTGGGCGCAGCCGGGATCGCGGCGGGGCTGGTGGTGCCGGGGTGAGGTTTGGATGAGGGTCTTCTTTCTCCAAACCAGCTGAAAAAGAAGAAGACCCTCACCCAACCCTCTCCCGCAAAGGACGGGAGAGGGCTTTACGGCGTGCTCACGTCGCGCTCGTTTTCAATCGTAAAATCAGGAGATGCGCAGTGATCGATGATCCGGGGATGGCGGCTGCGCTGGCGGGCGGGCTGGGCGAGGTGAAGGCGTATCTGCGGATCGACGGCGATCTGGAGGATGCGGTCTTGCAGGGGCTGATCGCGGCGGCGGGGGATGTCGCGGAAGGGTTTGTCGGGCAGGCGCTGATTGCGCGGGGCTTTGCAGAGACCATGTCCGCGAGCAGCGAATGGCGGCGGTTGGCGCGCTTGCCGGTGCGCGGCATTACGGCTGTCGAGGCCGTCAGTGTCGAAGGCGTGGCGTCCGCGCTGCCGGTGGACGGCTATGCGATCGACATCGATGCGGATGGCGACGGCTGGGTTCGCGTGCTGCAGCCCGGCGCGGCACGCGTGCGCATTTCATACGAGGCCGGGATGGCGACGGACTGGGCGAGCCTGCCGCCCGCGATCCGGCAGGGGATCGTGCGGCTGGCGGCGCATCTCCATGCGCATCGCGACGCGGCGGAGGAGGGTGTGCCGCCGATGGCTGTCGCGGCGTTGCTGCGGCCCTGGCGCCGGATGCAACTGGCATGAGCACGGGCGAACTGGCCGGGCGATTGCGCGAGCGGGTTACGATACAGCGGCGCAATCCCGCGCGCGATGCCGTGGCGGGTGCGGCGGGCGAATGGGTCGAGATTGGGACCGCGTGGGCCGAGATCGTTCCCGCCGCGCATGCTGCACAGGTTTCGGGCGATGCCCTGGCGGCAATGCCGTGCTGGCGGGTTACGCTGCGCGCGCCCGGCGCAGCAATCGCGATCGATGACCGGATGGTCTGGCACGGAAGAATGCTGCGGGTGCGCGCGATCCATGCCGATCCCCGCACGCCTGATCGCATCACGCTGCATATGGAGGAACAAAGATGATGAAAGCGCTTTCGGGGCGGGTCGGCGCCATCGCGGCGGAGCGGACCACTGCAACAAAGGCGGCGATCGCCACTACGTTGCAAGCGCGTTTGCCCGCCGACGTCATGGTTGAGTGTGAGGAAGAGGGTGTGATAATAACAACAAGCGCGGCAGCCATCCGGCTGATCTGCGATCCCGGTTTTGCGATGCTGCGCGACGGGGTGACGGACCTTTTGCGATGAGCGGCGCCGCGATGGCGGTTCAGGCCGCATTGGTTGCCGCCTTGCGCGACCATGCTCCGTTCGCGGAGGTCGTGACCGGCATCTACGACGGCGCGCCGCCGCGCGCGGCCTGGCCCTATGCCGTGATCGGCGACGGCACGGCGCGCGACTGGAGCCACGTCACCGCGAGCGGGCGCGAGCACCGCATCGGCATCACGATCTGGGACGAGGGCAATGACGCGACGCGGCTGCTGACCCTGATGGGCGAGGCCGAAACCGCGATCGAGGCGATGAACCGCAATCTCGGCGGTCACTGGCTGGTGAGCCTGGCCTTGCTGCGCTCCGCTGTGGCGCGCGATGTAGCGGGGCCGTGGGGGGGACTGGTGCAATATCGCGCGCGGACGCTGGCCGATTAGGGACGGGTCGCTATTGCGCCCATAACGGCCTGCAAATGGCGATTTCCTGCGCTCCGGTGCTGGCCCTGAATGCTTTCACCAGTCACCACTGTGGTAACTGGATCCCCGCTTGCGCGGGGATGACGGTGAAAAACGCGTGGTCGATCAAAAGAAGACCCTCACCCAACCCTCTCCCGCGCGCGGGAGAGGGCAAAGAAGCGATGGGATTTCGTTTACTCAATAGGAGATAATCATGGCGGCCGAGAAGGGCAGTGCGTTTCTTTTGAAGATCGGCGACGGCGGGGGGACGCCGGTCTATTCGACCGTCGCGGGGCTGCGGACGACGCAGCTTTCGATCAATGGCGAGGCGGTGGTGATCACCAACAAATCGTCCGGCGGCTGGCGCGAGCTGTTGCCGGGGGCGGGGGTGCGGTCGGTCTCGGTTTCTGGGGCGGGCGTGTTCACCGGGTCGGCGGCGGAAGTGCGATTGAAGAACAATGCACTCGGCGGGATCGTCGACGATTACCAGCTGACCTTCGAAAGCGGGGAGCGGATGCAGGGCAAGTTCCTGCTGACGCGGCTCGACTATGTCGGTGATTTCAACGGCGAACGGAATTTTACGCTGGCATTGGAAAGCAGCGGGCCGGTCACGTCGCTATGAGGACAATCGTAGATCCTTCCCCGTTCCGGGGAGGAATTGCCAATCCCGCGCGGGGAGAGGCGGGGTTGCGGGTGGCGGGGGTCGATCTGGTGTTGCGGCCGAGCTTTGCGGCGCTGGTTGCCGCTGAAGAGGAGCTGGGGCCGCTGTTCGCGCTGGTGGAGCGCGCGGCTTCGGGCGGGTTGCGGCTGGGCGAGATGGTGGCGCTGTTCTGGCATTGTGTTGCGGATCGGCCCGAGGCGCTGACGCGCGAACGGCTGGGCGAGGCGGTGGCCGAGGGCGGGCTCGCGGCGGCGACACCGGTGTTGCGGGTGTTGATCCGGCAGATTTTGGCGGGAAGCTAGCTCATGGATAGTCATTCCCGCGCAGGCGGGAATCCATTCGACACCCTGCAGCTGGATCCCCGCGTTCGCGGGGATGACACGGCAGAAAGTTTTCAAACCACAGCATCGCGCCTCGCCGGGCTGGCGGGAGTGTTGCTCGGGTGGCGGCCGGGGGAGTTCTGGGGTGCGACGCCGGCTGAGTTGCTGTGCGTGCTGCAAGCCCTCGACGGGGGCGAGACCGTGACGGGCGCGGGGATGAGCGACGTCGCGCGATTGATGGAGATGTTTCCCGATGGATGAGGAAATCGAGCGTCTGGTGATCAGCGTGCGCGCCGACACCGCTGGTTTTGCGCGCGACGTGGACGCGATGCGCGGATCGATCGAGAATGGACTGGGCGGCGGGGCGGAGCGGGCCGGCCGGACGATCGAGAGCGCGTTGCTGCGCAGCATTCGCAGCGGCAAGCTGGGTTTTGACGATCTCAAGCGCGTCGCCCTGTCCGTGATGGACGAGATCGCGGCGGCGGCGATCCGCAATGGCGTGGGCGCGATGGCGGGCGGCGCCGGTTCGGGCGGGCTGTTGTCACTGGCGACGACGGCGATCGGGGCGCTGCTGGGCGCGCCGGGCCGGGCGACGGGTGGGCCGGTTTCGCCCGGACGGGCCTATATGGTGGGCGAGCGCGGGCCGGAACTGTTCGTGCCGGCGGCCAGCGGGCAGGTGTTGTCCGGAGCAAATGGCGCAGGCCGCGACGTGCGGGTGTCGATCACGATCAATGCGCCGGGCGGCAACGAGCCGGCGGCGCTGGCGCGTTCGGGGCGGCAGGTGGCGCGTGCCGTGCGTGCGGCGCTGGTGGCGGCTGAGTGAACATAGCTGTCATCCCAGCGGAAGCTGGAATCTCTTTTCCGTTTTGTATCGAAGACACATGAGATCCCAGCTTTTGCTGGGATGACGATGGTATCCGGGGTGGGATGGAACGGCGAGCGGTGCGCCCTGGGGCGAGCCCCCCTTCACCATGCTTTGCATGGTCCCCCTCCCCACGGTGTGGGGAGGATTTGTGGGGTATTGGCTTGCTTCGCCTGCGGATCAGCAGGTTCGCTCGTTCATCAAGCGGTTCGATCCGCGGTTCTGGACGGTGAATTTTCCGCGCCCGATGATGGCGGCGGTGACGACGACCGACGCCGATGCGCTGCGGGTGGATGCGCTGTTTTACCGGCGGGACGATCTGTGCGGGCTGATCTGGGAGGCGGAGGATCGGCATGACCATCCCTTGCTGGCTTACGAGACCGCGCGCGATTTCCGCCAGTGCCGGCTGCGCTTCCGCTGGCGGTCGGCCGGGTTGGTCGGGCTGGATGCGATCAATGGTCCGACGCTAACGATCGAGGGACGCGGTGCCGATGGAGGCGCGCGCACCTGGTATGTGCGGCTGTGGAACTATGCCGAGGGCGATCCGGACGACGCAGAGATCGCGCTCGATTTCGCGGACATCGACGGCGGCTTCATCCTGCCTGGCGAGGCCGATCCGGTGTGGGCCGGGGACATCGACCGGATGTTCATCTCGCTGGTGCCGCCGGGCTATGACATGAGCGATGCCCCGCTGACCACGCCGGTCGAAAGCTGGGCCGAGATCAGCGAACTGCGCTGCGAGGGCGGGGGATCGACGCTGGCGATCGGCGACACGCTGCTGCCGGAACACGGGCTGCGCATCGCGGACGGATATGACGACAGCTACAACCTCACGCCGGCGCGATTGCTGCGCAACATCCTCCATTTGGGTTACCGGGATATCATCAGCCATTATGTCGGGATGAGCCATTATTTCCGGCTCGCGCGCAGCGGCAGCGACTATCTGGCGACAAGCGCTGGCGGAGCGCTGAACGTGGCGTGCGCGGCGTGGCATGCCGACTTCATCGCGCGGGCCAAGGCGTCCGGTTATGATGTGATCCTGTCGCTGTCCTACGAGCTGTTCGACACGCATTGTCCGCCAGCGTGGAAGCAGCGGACAGAGGATGGCGCACCCGCGCTGACCGGGTGGGTGCCGCCGTCTACCTTGCTTTCCCCGGCGAACGACGAGGCGATGGCGTATCTCCAGACGGTTGCGCGGGCGTTCGCGGGAATGGCGCGCGATGTGGGGGCGGCGGTGCGCTTCCAGATCGGCGAGCCATGGTGGTGGGTGACGGCCGACGGCAGGCCGTGCCTGTACGACGACGCGGCGATTGCGGCGTTCGGGGGCAGCCCGGTGTCGATAGCGGACGTTCGGGGCAGCCTGTCGGCACCGCAAAAGGCGCTGCTCGACCAGGCCGGGGCGCTGCTGGCGGCATCGACCGCGGCACTGGCGGTGGCGGTGCGGGACGAGGCGGCGGAGGCCGAGATATTGCTGCTGGCCTATCTGCCGAGCGTGCTCGATCCGGCCGCGCCGGACATTCGGCGGGCCAATTTGCCGATGGGGTGGGCGTCGCCCGCTTTCGACGTGCTGCAGCTCGAGGATTATGACTGGGTGACGCGCGGCGATGGGGGTGCGACGGCACGCGGGATCGCGGAGGCGAGCGCGCGGCTGGGCTATCCGGTCTCAGAGCAGCATTATTACAGCGGCTTCGTGCTCAATGCGGAGGACCGGGCGCAGTGGCGCGCGATCGCGGGCGCGGCTGAGGCCGCCGCCAAGCGCGGCACGGCCGAGACCTTCGTCTGGGCGCTGCCGCAGGTGTTGCGCGACGGGTTCGTTCATTTCGATCTTGGGGAGGCGGATGTGCAGGCGTTCGACGATGTGGACTTTCCGTTGGCGGTGGGCGCGCATGCCAGCGTCGAGCCGGGCTTCTCGACCGCGATCGTGACCACCGCTGCTGGTTTCGAGCAGCGCAACGCCGACTGGGCGGACGCGCGCATGGGCTATGACGCGGGGCCGGGGGTGCGCTCCGAGGCGGATGTGGGTGCGCTCATCGCCTTCTTTCGCGCGCGGCGGGGTGCTGCGCGCGCCTTCCGCTTTCGCGATCCGTTCGATGACAGCTCGCACGGGATGACCGGCACGCCGACCGCGCTCGATCAATTGCTGGGCGCGGGCGACGGCGTGCGGACGCGCTTTGCGCTGGTGAAGCATTATGGTGAGGGCGACGACGCGGTGCGCCGGATCATCACACGGCCGGTGACGGGGACGGTGATGGTGGCGCTGGATGGCGTCGGCGTCGCGAGCGGGTGGAGCGTGGATGCGGGCGCGGTGGTGTTCGATGTTGCGCCGGCCGCGAGCGTGGCGGTGACGGCGGGCTTCCGCTTCGACGTGCCGGTACGGTTCGCGGAGGACCGGCTCGCGGTCAGCCGGGCGACGTTTCTGGCGGGCGAAGTGGCGAGTGTGCCGCTCGTTGAGGTTAGGGAGTAGATTTCGTCTGCACAATGGCGCGACAATATGGCCGTCATGCGGGCCCTTCGGCTGCCAAAAGCAGAGATGGATCCCAGCCTTCGCTGGGATGACGGATCAAGTAGTATAGATCAGATAACCGGGCGCATTCTAAAGAACTTCATTCAACCCAGCACGCCACAAGCCGAGATGCTCGACGAACGGATCGAAATCGCGATCGCTGTAGAGCAGGCGCAGGCCGTCCTTGATGCAGCGGGTGGCGATGAGGGTGTCGATCGTCTTGCGGATGGTGATGCCTTTTGCGCGTAACGATCGGAAGTTTTGCGCGGCCTTGGTGGCGATGTCGTGGCCACCGATGTCGATCGGGATGAGCGCGCTCATCAGTTGTTTGGCTTTGCGGAAATCACGGTCGGCGGTGAAGCCTTGCAGCACTTCGGCCAGGATGATGTCGCCAACGGCGATGGGTTGATCGCCGAGCAGCCTGTCCAGCGTGTCCGTCTCGGCAGTCGCAATGCCCCGGAAATAATCGATCCAGACGCTGGAGTCGACGAGGATCACCCGTCGTTTCTCATCTCATCCAGATCGCCGGACCATAGCAGCTTGCCGCGAAAGTTCCGTATTTTTTCCTGCTTGCGAAGGCGGAGCAAGGTCTTGAGGCCAAGCTCAACCGTGTCGCGCTTGGTCTTCAGGCCAGTGACACGCATGGCTTCATCCATGAGGCGATCGTCGATCACAATGTTTGTTCGCATGATGTGTATCCTACTCTTAGGATATACACATAGTATTAAAATTGCGGCCCTGCAATTTCGTTCGTTTTTATGGAGTTGGTATGACCTTATGGCTCGGCCATGAACTGACGACGCTTGCCTTTTGCTGGCGGCTTGAGCGGCGGGACGGGGTGGCGATGGGGTTTACCAGCCATGACCGTGATCTCGACGTGCTGGGCTTTCGCTATCGGGCGACGCCGGGGATGACGCCGTCGGCGATCGTGAAATCCGGGGGCCTCGATGTCGACACGCTGGACGTGAGCGGGGCGCTGTCGAGCGAGGCCATTACCGGGCGCGATCTGGCGGCGGGGCGCTGGGATGGCGCGCGGTTGCGATTGCTCGGGGTCGACTGGAGCAATCCCGACGATGCGCCGCTGTTCCTGGCGCGCGGCGAACTGGGCGAGATCGGGACGAGCGATGGTGCTTTCACCGCCGAGCTGCGCGGACCGGCGGCCTTGCTGGAGGCGCCGGTGGTGGAGGTGACGTCGCCCGAATGCCGCGCGGAGCTGGGTGACAAACGGTGCCGGGTCGATCTGGCGTTGCGATCGCGCGTTGCACGGGTGGCGGCGGTGGTCGATACGGTGACTGTCGATCTCGATCAGGCCGAGCCGTCCGGCAATGCCTATGGCTATGGGCAATTGCGCTGGATCGGCGGCGCCAATAGCGGGCTTTCGAGCGCCATATTGCATTCGGCCGGCGTGCGACTGTCGTTGCGCGAGCCGCCGCCCGAGACGATGGCCGTCGGTGACGGGGTCATGCTGGTCGAGGGATGCGACAAGATTTTCGCGACCTGCCGGGACCGGTTCGCGAATGGCGAGAATTTCCGGGGGGAGCCTTATCTGCCGGGTGTGGATCTGCTGACGCGTTATCCGGGGGCCTGAGGTCGGTGCGTTCGGGTGAACAGCGGGGCGGGTCGATTGTGGCGAGCCCCCTCCACCGAGTTTCACGCGGTCTCCCTCCCCCTGCTGGGGAGGATGATGTGGTAGCGCGGGCACGTGCGTGCGTTGGCGCGCGCTTTCGGTTGCAGGGACGCGATCCGGCGATAGGCGTGGATTGCGTGGGGCTGGCGGCGGTGGCTTTCGACATCGTGGCACCACATGCGGATTATGGTTTGCGCGGCGGCGACGCAGTGGTGTTCGTGGCGATGATCGAGAGGGCTGGCTTGCGGAAAATCGAGCCGGATATCGCGAATGCGGGCAGTCTGCTGATGGTGATGCCGGGGCCGCGGCAATTGCACCTGCTGGTGCTGACGCCAACGGGCTTCGTGCATGCGGATGCGCGGTTGCGGCGCGTGGTGGAGGTGGTCGGGCGGCCAGCGTTTCCCATCCTGCACGCCTGGGCGGCTGAATAGCAGAAAAAGGAAAAGACATGGCGACACTTGTCCTGACCGCCGTCGGCACGATCGTCGGCGGGCCGATCGGTGCGTTCGTCGGCGCGGCGATCGGCAGCCAGATCGACCAGCGGCTGTTCGCGCCCAAGGGCCGGCAAGGGCCGCGACTGGGCGATCTGAGCGTCCAGGTCTCGCGCTACGGCCAGCCGATACCCAAGCTGTTCGGCACGATGCGGGTGGCCGGGACCGTTATCTGGGCGACCGACCTTATAGAAGACAGCCACAAGTCCGGCGGCGGCAAGGGCAAGCCGAAGACGACGACCTACAGCTATTCGGCATCGTTCGCGGTGGTGCTGTCGGCGCGGCCGATCCGGGCCGTGCACCGGATCTGGGCTGATGGAAAGCTGTTGCGCGGGGCAGCGGGGGACTGGAAGGCGCATACCCGCTTCCGGCTCTATCCGGGCGGCGAGGACCAGCCGGTCGATCCGTTGCTTGCCGCCGCCGAAGGGGTGACGGACACGCCGGCCTATCGCGGGCTTGCTTATGCAGTATTCGAGCATCTGGAGCTGGAGGATTTCGCCAATCATATTCCCTTGCTGACGTTCGAGGTGGAGGCCGATGACGGCGATGTGGCGCTGCACGATATTGCCGCCGAATTGAGCGATGGCGCTATTGCCGGGTATGCGCCGACGACGTTGCACGGCTTTGCCGCGGGCGGGGACAGTGTGCGCGGCGCGATCGACACGCTCGGGCGGGCGGCGGGGCTGCGGTATCGCGATGACGGCCAGTATCTGCGGATAACAGCCGACGACGCCGTTGCGAGAGCAATCGATGACGATGCGCTGGGATGTACGGCGGATGGAAAGCCGGGGCCGAGGATCGCAGGGGAGCGGACAGCGGCCAGCATGCTCCCCGACGAAATCGCGCTCAGCTATTACGAACCGCAGCGCGATTACCAGGCGGGCTTGCAGCGCGCACGGCGGGGCGGACCGGGCAGGCGGAGCGAGCAGGTCGAGCTTGCTGTCGCGCTTACCGCTGAAGGGGCCAAAGCGCTTGCGGAGCAGCGTCTGGCCGCCGCGTGGTCCGAACGGGTCAAGCGGACCGCGAAGCTGCCTTGGCGCCTGCTTGACCTGCAGCCGGGCGATGTCGTCACGCTTCCCGATGTAGCGGGGCGCTGGCGGATCGATGCGATCCAGTGCGAGAAAATGGTGGTCGAGGCCAGACTGACCGGGATCGCGCCGGGCGTGGGCGATTTCGTGCCGCCGGCGCAGCCGGGGCGTCCCGTCGGCAGCGGCGATGCCGTGCACGGGCCGACCGTGCTGCATGTGCTGGATCTGCCGCTGCTGGACGATATGGCCCTGACCGCGCCGCGCCTGTTCATCGCGGCAGCGGGAAGCCAGCCGGGCTGGCGTCGTGCGGCGCTGCTGGGAAGCGCGGACGGCGGCGCCACCTATCAGGAGCTTGGCGCGACCGCCGCGCCGGCGACGATCGGGGTTGCCACCAGTGTATTGGCGGCTGGCAGCGCCCTGTTGTTCGACACGCGAAACAGCGTGGAGGTGGAGCTGCTGCATGATGCGATGACCCTCGAGGGGCGAAGCGACGATGCGCTGATGGGCGGGGCCAACCTCGCGCTGGTGGGCGATGAGCTGATCCAGTTCGGGGCAGTGGAACAGATCGGCGCGCGCACCTGCCGCCTGTCCCACCTGACGCGCGGGCGCAGGGGCACCGAATGGGCAATCGCCGGGCACGGCGTCGGCGAGCGGTTCGTGGTCATCGAAGCGGACAGCCTGCTCGCCTATGATGTGCCGCTTGGCGTGATGGGCGGAACCGTCAGCGTCGTGGCGGCGGGGATCAGCGATACCACGGGTGTCGAAGCGACCGCGATCGTGAAGGGCCAGGCCTTGCGGCCACCGGCGCCTGTCGATCTGCGCGCGACGCGGCTCGGCGACGGGACAATCCGGATCACGTGGACCCGCCGCAGCCGGACGGGATGGGCGTGGCTGGAAGGTGATGCTCCGCTGGGTGAGGAAAGCGAACATTATCGGCTGGAGATCATGCCCTCAACCGGATCCCCCCGCGCCGTCAGCGTCAGTACGCCCCATTATGACTATACGCTGGCCGAGCAGGCCATGGACGGCGCCGCGGGGACGACCGCATTGACCATTGCCGTCGCTCAGCTCGGGTCAATCGCAGCGACCATGCCGCCCGCATCCACCACCATCACCTTGTAAGGACACTCATATGACAGACGTCACGGACCGTCTCGCCTTGCCTTTGCTCAGCGCGGGGCAGGCGAAAAAGGAGCTTTATCACAATGAGGCGCTCGCACGGATCGACGTGATGCTGTGCGGCGCCGTGGTCGACAGCGGCATCGATACGCCGCCGACCGATCCCGATCCGGGCGATTGCTGGATCGTCGGCAATGCGCCGACGGGCGCTTGGGCGATATACGCCGGTGCTCTTGCTGCGTGGACCAGCGGCGGCTGGCGCTTTGTTACGCCTCGCGCGGGCATGAATTTCTGGCACGTCGCGCAGGGCGTGCGGATCTTCTTCGACGGCAGTGCCTGGATTTCCGGCGTCATTCCGGCATCATCGCTAGAAATTGGCGGCGTGCAGGTGGTCGGCGCACAGCAGGCGGCCATTCCCGATCCGGTTGGAGGTGCCACGATCGACGCGGAGTCACGCGGCGCCGTTAGCGCAATATTGGCGGCTTTGCGCAGCCATGGATTGATCTCTTCCTGAAACTTTTTTTGCAATCGCGTGCAACCAGATGGGCGGACGAATGTTTAGCGTGCGTCTGTCAGCCATTTGGGGTCATTGAAAAGACCGGAATCTGGCGGGCTGAGGCGGGGATATCTGCATGCTTGCACGATGACTCCGCTTTCGTTAGGTAAGCGCAGTTCCGCAGGGAATGCGAATGAAAGGGGATTAATATGCGTAAGCTCGCCATAATGGCAGTGCTCGCTTCGACCGCGCTGGCAGGCCCAGCAATGGCTCGTGATGGTGCGTGGTATGTCGGCGTCGAGGGCGGCGGCATGATCGTCGAAGATCTCAAGTTCGATGTCGGCGCTGTAGACAATGCAGTTAAAGTCGATCAGAAGACGGGTTGGGATGTCGATGGTATTCTTGGTTATGACTTTGGCATGTTCCGCCTTGAAGGCGAAACAAGCTACAAGCGTTCCAGGGTCAACAGCCTAGATACCACTGTAGCTCTTGCCAGTGCTCCTGACGGTGCCAGCATTGCGCTGCCAGGTTCTTACCCGGACGCTTCTGGTAAGTTGCATGTCCTGAGCTTCATGGTCAATGGCTTGCTCGATTTCGGTCCCGACGACGGCCTTCAGGGTTATGTCGGTGGTGGTGCCGGTGTCGCCAAGGTCTGGTTGTCCAAGTATAAAGTCGGTTCTGGCTCGTTCCTCGCGGATTCCGATACCGGGTTTGCCTGGCAGGCAATCGCCGGCGTTCGTTATCCGGTCACCACGAACATCGATATTGGTTTGAAGTACCGCTTCTTTAACGCGCAGAGTGTAAAGACGGTCGGCAAATATGATGGCCTGGATTACGAAACCAAGGTTCGCTCGCACAGCTTGCTGGCAAGCCTAGTATACAACTTTGGCGAGCCTGCTGCTCCGCCGCCACCGCCACCGCCACCGCCACCACCGCCGCCGCCGGAGCCAGCTCCGCCGCCGCCGCCGCCGGCAGTGCCTGGTCCGTTCATCATCTTCTTTGACTTCGACAAGTCGAACATCACCCCGGAAGCTGCGTCGATTCTCGACAACGCTGCCCAGGCGTATTCGACGACGGGTCAGGCTCAGGTGGTTCTGGCAGGTCACGCCGACAAGTCGGGCTCCGACAGCTACAACGTTGCGCTTTCACAGCGCCGCGCGGATGCTGCCAAGTCCTACCTTGCAGGCAAGGGCGTGCCGGACACGGCGATCTCGACTGAAGCCTTCGGTGAAAGCCGTCCGCTGGTCGAAACCGCGGATGGTGTCCGCGAGCCTCAGAACCGCCGCGTGGAAATCACGTTCGGTCCTGGCGCTGGCCAGTAAAAATATCGCATGCCGCTCCGGCGGTACGCAAAATCGGGGAGCTGGCCGGAAGGCCGGCTCCCTTTTTTGTGCGTGATGATGTTTGTGCCTGCCACGCGTTCAGATTGAACCTTCAATCCCGAGCCCTTCGACTGCCTGCCAGGGCAGGTAGCCGAGGGGCTCGATACGAACGGACGTCTATAATTCTGTTTCGCTGAAACAAATTCCAGTGTGGTGGATTCAAAGTTCGCCTCTTTATCATCCCCTACCTTTCAACGGAGGGGAGATTAACGAACGTGCTTCAATCCGGGTGCAATCGTGTCCAGTCTGGACGATCAAAGCGTCCAGCGGTCTATACCGGCTGCGGTGGAATGATCGCGCCAGATACCTTTCAGGTCTGCGATCAATCCGTCCGGTTTGACGAGCGCGGCGAGGCGGTTTTCGTCGAATGCTGCATATTCGGCGTGCGGAACGGCCGCGAAGACGACTTCATAGCAGCCGGACAGGGCATCGCGGTCTATCGTCAGGCCATATTCGTGCGCGGCCTCGTTGCCGTCGGCGAGGGGATCGTGAATCACGACTTCGTGCCCGAGCCATTGCAGGCGGCGAATGACGTCGATGACCTTGCTGTTGCGCAGATCGGGAACATTTTCCTTGAACGTGATCCCGAGGACGAGGACCTTGCCGGTCCGGCTCTTGCGGCGGCTGTGAACATTATCGGCCACCCAGGTGCCCATGCCATCGTTGATCGAACGCCCGGCAAGAATGACGCGGGGAAGATGGCCGATGCTTTGCGCGCAATGGCTGAGATAATAGGGGTCCACGCCGATGCAATGGCCGCCGACCAGGCCCGGCTGGAATTTGAGGAAGTTCCATTTTGTGCCTGCCGCGTCCAGCACATCCCAGATCGACAGATCGAGTTTCGCGAAGATCTGCGTAATCTCATTCATGAAAGCGATGTTGATATCGCGCTGGGCATTTTCGATCACCTTGGCGGCTTCGGCGGTCTTGATCGATGCGGCTTCGAATGTGCCGGCGCTCGTGATTGCGGCATACAGGGCTGAAACACGCTTCAGCACCGCGGGATTTTCGCCGGCGACCACCTTTATGATGCGATCGACCGTATGTTCGCGATCACCAGGGTTGATGCGTTCCGGGCTGTAGCCAAGAAAGAAATCGACGCCCCGGCGAAGGCCGGAAACGCGTTCGAGCTCGGGACCGCAAACATCCTCCGTCACGCCGGGATAGACCGTGCTTTCGTAGATGATGACGGTGTCGCGGCAGGGCCGGATGAGCTGCCCCACGGTACGCGTGGCCGCGATCACCGGGCTGAGATCGGGACGATTGGCGCTGTCGACCGGGGTGGGGACGGTAACAATATAGACGTCGTGCCCCGCGGCGGTTTCCTGATCGCAGGTCAGAACGAGCGATGTTGCGGCAAGACGGTCGGCCGAAATTTCCCGGGTGCGATCCTCGCCACGAAGAAGCTCCGCGACGCGGCCCGCATCGATATCAAATCCGGTCGTGGGATAATGGCCCGCCAATGCCACGGCCAACGGCAATCCGACATAGCCCAAGCCGACAACAACGATCCGCGGCTGTGTAGTGGCCACCATGCTTCATATCCCAGAGACAGATTATCTGGCGGGACCATGCCCGATGGCGATTGCTTTTCGATTAACAACTTGCTTACCGCGCGCGGCGAAACCCTGTAATGGGGTGGGGAATTTACCACGATAGCCATAGGAGAAGTGCCATGCGGAAAACCTTCAAAATTCTTTTGGTAACCGTGCTGTGCGGACAGGCAGCCTATGCCATGAGCAAGCCGCCGCGTGCCGCGCACGCCGATCTGGCCAAAGCGGACGGCAGTCCGGCGGGGCAGGCGAAATTCGTGGAAGCCGCTGGCGGCGTCCGCCTCACTGTCGACGCGAGCGGTCTCGCGCCTGGTGTCCATGGCTTGCACCTGCACACTGTCGGCGCGTGCGCCGCGCCTGCCTTTGCTTCGGCTGGCGCGCACTGGAATCCCACCCACAAGGCGCATGGTCTCGATGCTCCGAACGGTGCGCATGAAGGAGATCTGCCCAACATCACCATCGATGCATCCGGCAAGGGCAAGATCGAAACGCTGGTTGCCGGCGCGACATTCGATACCGGCGCGCTGGCGATCTTGGACGCGGACGGAACGGCGCTGGTCATCCACGCCGATCCCGACGACAACAAGACCGATCCATCGGGCAACAGCGGCGCGCGTATCGCCTGCGGCGTCGTCACCGCCGGCTAGTGAACGGCGGCGTTATCGAAGCGGGTAGCGGGCGATGATCGAATAGCTCGATCCCTGATGGCCCATCTCGCTTTCGTAAAGACAGAATTCCGTAACGGGGGCGGCAATCGCCGGAACCGGCGCCATTTCCACGAATCCGCCAATCGGGCCGGGCATTCGTCCGAACCGGGCGATGGTGATGTGCGGAATGAAGTTCCGGCTTTCCGGCGGTTGTCCCACGCGTACCAAGGCGCGATCAATCTTGCTGTGCAGGGATTTGAGAGGATCGGCCGGACTTACTCCCACCCATAAGGTGTCAATCCGGCCTTTGCGATCGAACTGACCGACCTGCTCCAGCCCGATTTCCAGGGCAGGGTGATGGACCGATCCGAGGATCGCGGCGATGTCCTCCGCCTGATGCCGATCGACTTCCCCAATAAAACGAAGTGTCAGATGAAGTTGTTCATCATTCTGCCAGCGAGCATTTGCTACACTGCCCATCAGACTCAAGAGTGCCTGACGAATCGGTTGCGGTGGCCTTATCGCCACGAAAAGGCGGTGCATCTTTGGGCTCCGGCGCCAAGTTGAAGGAATATGTCCGGTTTTGCTTGAAACTTATCGGTAACCCATCGATATTACACCCTGTGGATGCGAGATTTTCTTGCATCCCGTTATTTGGAGATTTTTGCGATGGCAAATTGGTCTGACCCCCGGTCGAACGCGGCTATGCGCGCGACGTCGGTCGGCGCGGGCGTGGGCGCATATGATGCGGGCCTGCGTTCCTACATGCTTTCGGTTTACAACTACATGGCGTCCGGCGTGCTGCTGACGGGCGTTGTCGCCCTGCTGTTCGCGCAAAGCAGCGCAGCACCAGCGATCCTGTTTGGCCCAGGGCTGCTGAAATATCTCATCATGTTTTCGCCATTGGCGTTCGTGATGGTGCTGAGCTTTGGGATAAACCGGTTGTCGACGACCGCCGCACAGGGCATTTTCTGGGCGTTCGCAACGGCCATGGGCCTGTCGCTTTCGTCGATTTTCTTCGTGTATACCGGCACGTCGATTGCGCAGACATTCTTCGCGGCGGCAGCGGCATTCGCAGGCCTCAGCCTTTATGGCTATACGACCAAGCGTGATCTTTCGGCCTTCGGCACGTTTCTCGTAATGGGTGTCGTCGGTTTGCTCGTTGCCTCGCTGTTGAATATCTTCATTCAGTCGAGCGCGTTGCAGCTGGTGGTTAGCTTCGTCGGCGTGCTGCTGTTCGCAGGCCTCACGGCCTATGACACGCAGCGCATCAAGAGCCTGTATTTTCAGGTTGCCGGCAGCGACATGATGGGGAAAACGGTAATAATGGGCGCGCTGTCGCTCTACCTCGACTTCATCAATATGTTCACGTTCCTGCTGCAATTCATGGGTGATCGTCGCTAAAAAGCGTCGCTTCCCGTCAATAACTGAGGCCCGGCGGAGCAATCTGCCGGGCTTTTTATTTTGCCGCTTCGACGAGCTTGCGGTTGGTTTCGGTTGCACGCTGAAGAGCGGGGCGGGCACGGATGCAGTCGAGATAGGCGCCGAGTATTCTGCTTTCCGCGATGCGCGGCGCCTTGAACATCGTTGCCCAGTTGAGTTCGGAGCCGATGTAGACATCGGCCGCGCTAAACGCATCGCCGAGGAGCCAGGGGCCGGGATCGAGCACTTCTTCAAGCGTATCGATCACATCATCATAGCTGCCCCAACCCAGCGCGCTCTTGCGCGGCGGATCGGGCCGGTCGAACATTTTATCGATTATCGCCGGTTCGATGCAGCTTCCGCCGAAGAAGAGCCATCGATACCAGCTGCCGCGTTCGGGTGACCCGATCGGCGGCGCCAGCCGCGCAGCAGGATAGGCATCGGCAAGCCAGGCAATGATCGCCGGCGTTTCCGTGATGGCCGTGCCCTCGACGACGATCGTCGGCAGCTTTCCCATCGGATTGATGGCCAGGAATTCCGCGGATTTATTCTCGCCCTTTTCCAACGAGACGACGCGCATGTCGTAATCCGCCCCGACCTCCTCCAGCATCCAATGCGCCATGACGGCGCGGCTCTGCGGATTGTGGAAGAAAATGATTGGGCTCATTTCAGAGTATCCTGCAGGAATTTGATGCTTCTGTTCCAGGCAAGCTCGGCGGCCGCCTTATCGTAGCGGGCGGCGGACGTGTCGTTGTGGAATGCGTGCTGGACGCCCGGATAATCATAGCGGGTGACATGATCGCCTGATGCTTTGAGTGCTTTCACCCAGGCATCGGCGGTCGCGTTCACGCGCTGGTCCTGGCCGGCATAATGTAGCATCAGCGGAGCAGACACCTTCGTGGCCTCGGCCGGGTCTGGTGCCGGGCCATAAAAGGCGACACCGGCGCCCAGCGCCTTGCCGGATGCGATCGCGATCCGATTGACCATCGCACCGCCCCAGCAAAAGCCGATGACGCCGGCTTTGCCATTGGTTCGTTTGTCTTCACGCAGCCACTGGATCGCGGCCACGCCGTTGCGGACGGCCAGGCCGAGATCGAGTGCGGCAATCTTTGCCCGCGCTTCATCCTCGTCAGGCGGCGTGCCACCTGCGCCGGATAGAAAATCCACCGCGAGTGCAGCGAAGCCGGCGACCGCCAGACGGCGGGCGACATCCTCGACATAGGCATTGAGCCCACGATTTTCATGAACCACCAGCACCGCAGGCCGCGCTTTCGCCGGACCCGCGGGCATTACAAAATAGCCTTTCAGGCGGGTCCGGTCAGCGCCCGGCAGGGTCAGCCATTGCGCTTTGACACGTTTGTCTTCCGGCGCAATCAGCGCGGCCGCAGCGGGATCGGCAGCGATCGTGCCGATGAGAAGTTGAGCGGCGGCGGCACTGCCCGTGAGCTTCGTCATGTCAGCGAAGAAACGCCGGCGATCGAGGCCCTGATGGGTATAGGCATCGTAGAGCGCGATGGCCCTGACGCGATATGCCTCGATATTTTCCATCTGCGGTCTCCCTTGACCGAACTGCTCAACTTTCGGCGTTGTGGTTCACAATGCAGCGAAGGCGGCGTTCGTTCCAGTGCCCGTTCAACGGGCGGCGAGCAGCGTCCGGGTGCTGGCTATGGCGTCGCCCGACATCGTTCCGTGACCGGGTATGGTCTGGCGACGGCTCGCATACCGTCGCGCGACCCGCTCGATAGTGGACGCGTACGCCCCGATATTCCCGTCACGGGTGTTGCCGAGATCTTTTGCCGTGCTGGATTTGAGCAGGCAACCGCCGAACAGCGTGCGGCTGGCCGGATGCCAAACGACGATATTATCAAGGCTGTGACCAGCGCCTGGAAAATAGAGCTCGACCGGGCCGAGCCTCACTGCATCCTTTTCCAGCCCCTTGACGGGTTGCGGCACCGGCTCACCATAGGCTTCGGCCAATCCCACCGAGAGCGGATTGGCAAATGTTGGAATCCCCGCTTCCTTCATCGCAGCGATTCCGCCAGTGCGATCCCCGTGATAGTGGGTGGCAACGGCCCGCGCGACCTTGCCGGTTCGCAGCAAGGCGGCAGCCAGCAAAATCTTTCCCTGCGCGGCATCCCATCCGGTATCGACGATCGTCGCGCCGTCCTCTCCGGCAACGATCAGACCGTTGGCCGGGTACCAGCCGACGCCGGACAGCTTCCCGCTGAAACAGGTTACCCATATGCCGGTCGCGATCGGCGCGATCCAGACATTGCCGGCAAGCCGTTCCATCGACGCCACGGGAAACTCAAGCGCTTCCGGTTCGCCTTCGGCTCGCGCACCTTTTGCCGCAGCCAGAAAGGGCAGGGCAGCGAGGCATCCCAGGAATTCTCGCCTATCCGGTTTCACGCAGAGCCATCCCCTATATGAAGCGGCTATATGAAGCGGCCGTCGCGGAGGAACGCGGTAATGACCGCGCAGCAAGACCGTGAAGGAGGATGACGGTTTCCCGTCGATCCTCCTTCCGAAGTACGCTCAGACCTTGACGCTGGGTTTTGACTTGCCAGCCCGCTTTTTGGGCGGCTTCGGCGCGGCCGGGGTGACCTCGAAGGCGAGTGCGTCGTCTTTCAGGTGAACCTTGACCTCGCCGCCGTGGACGAGCTTGCCGAACAGTAATTCTTCGGCGAGCGGTTGCTTGACCTTCTCCTGGATCAGGCGGCCCATCGGACGCGCGCCATAGAGCTTGTCGTAACCACGCGCTGTGAGCCAGTCGCGCGCATCGTCGTCCAGGCTGATATGCACGTCGCGGTCGGCGAGCTGCAGCTCGAGCTGGAGGATGAACTTTTCCACAACCCGCGCCACGACTTCCGTCGGCAGATAGCTGAACGGCACGATAGCATCGAGACGGTTGCGGAATTCCGGCGTGAACATCTTCTTCACTGCCTCCTCGTCCTCGCCCTCGCGGGTGAGATTGCCGAAGCCGAGCGACTCGCGGGCCATGTCCGACGCGCCCGCATTGGTCGTCATGATCAGAATGACGTTGCGGAAATCGACGGTCTTGCCGTGGTGATCGGTCAGCTTGCCGTTGTCCATCACCTGAAGAAGGATGTTGAACAGATCAGGGTGCGCCTTCTCGATCTCGTCGAGCAGCAGGACGCAATGCGGCTGCTGGTCGATCGCATCGGTGAGCAGGCCGCCCTGATCATAACCGACATAGCCCGGAGGCGCGCCGATCAGGCGGCTGACCGAGTGCCGTTCCATATATTCCGACATATCGAAACGCTGGAGCGGTATGCCGAGGATCGTCGCGAGCTGACGGGCAACCTCGGTCTTGCCGACGCCGGTGGGGCCGGAGAAGAGATAGTTGCCGATGGGCTTTTCCGGCTCGCGTAGGCCGGCACGGCTGAGCTTGATGGCGGATGCCAGCACCTCGATCGCCTTGTCCTGCCCGAACACGACCCGCTTGAGATCGGTATCGAGCGTGGCGAGCACCTTTTTGTCATCGGTCGAGACCGACTTCGCGGGGATGCGCGCCATTGTCGCGATGACCTGCTCGATTTCCTTGGTCGTGATGATCTTCTTGCGCTTGGAGGGCACAACGAGCATCTGCATCGCGCCGACTTCGTCGATCACGTCGATTGCCTTGTCCGGCAGTTTGCGGTCGTTGATGTAACGCGCCGAAAGCTCGACGGCGGACTTGATCGCGTCCGGCGTGTATTTGACCGAGTGATGTTCCTCGAAGGCGCTGCGGAGGCCGGCGAGGATCTTGATCGCATCCTCGACGGTCGGCTCGTTCACATCGATTTTCTGGAACCGGCGCAGGAGCGCGCGATCCTTTTCGAAGTGATTGCGAAACTCCTTGTAGGTGGTCGAACCGATGCAACGGATCGTGCCGCCCGACAGAGCCGGTTTCAGCAGATTGGACGCGTCCATCGCGCCGCCGCTGGTTGCGCCAGCGCCGATGACCGTGTGGATCTCATCGATGAACAAGACCGCATGCGGGAGCTTTTCCAGCTCGGTCACGACCTGTTTCAGCCGCTCTTCGAAATCGCCACGATAACGGGTGCCAGCGAGCAGCGCGCCCATGTCGAGCGAATAGATGACCGCGGGGAGGAGCACGTCCGGCACCTCGCCTTCGATGATCTTGCGCGCAAGGCCTTCGGCGATCGCCGTCTTGCCGACGCCGGGATCGCCCACATAAAGCGGGTTGTTCTTCGAGCGGCGGCACAGGATCTGGATCGTGCGATCGACTTCCGGGCCGCGGCCGATCAGCGGATCGACCCTGCCGCTCTGAGCCTTCTCATTGAGATTGACGCAGAACTGCTTGAGCGCGCTCTCGTTTTTCTTGCCGTCCGTCGACTTGCTTTGCTGCTTTTCCTCCTCGGCGGCGGCGCCTTTCACCTCACGCGGCTCGGCGGGCGTGCCACCCTTGCCGACGCCGTGGCTGATGAAGCTGACCGCATCGAGCCGGCTCATGTCCTGCTGCTGCAGGAAATAAACGGCGTAGCTCTCACGTTCGGAGAAGAGGGCGACCAGCACATTGGCACCGGTCACTTCCTCGCGGCCCGAGGACTGAACATGCAGGATCGCGCGCTGGACGACGCGCTGAAAGCCGCTGGTGGGCGAAGGATCGGTCGCGTTTTCCACCTTGAGCGCATCAAGCTCGGTATCGAGATAGTGGGTGACACCATCCTTGAGCTCGCTGAGTTCGACGCCGCAGGCTGTCATTACCTTGGATGCGTGCTCGTCGTCGATCAACGCCAGCAGGAGATGTTCCAGCGTGGCATATTCGTGGCGACGGCTGCTGGCTGCGGCCAGCGCATTGTGCAGGGTCTGCTCGAGTTCACGGGCGAATGAAGGCATTAGGTCATACTCCTACCGGCCCAGAGGAAGGCGCGGTTTCCATTATATCGGAAGCCGAACCTTCATCATCAAGAATGGCATCGTCGCTGCCCATTCGAACCGTCAGGATGCGACGAACGCCCCTCATCGCTTGAATAGACTTTCAGCACTTGCGAGATGGTTAACGGATTGGGAAATTTTTGCTTTGGTACGTAAAATTTCCATTTCCAGCACGGCAATTCGCTGGTTAAGCTCCCCGACCGAAAGGGGATCGAGGTCCTCCTTGCCGAGCACGGCCAGAAGGTCGTTTGCCTTTTTAGGAAACAGATCGTCCGCGTCCATGCAAGGAACGTTGACCCTATCGCCTCGCTTGTCAATAAGCTCAAAGCATAATGTCCTTATAAGGATAGCCGGATGCCGTTGCCCGCCACGATGAACGCGATCGAATGCACGGTACCGGGAGGCCCGGAAAATCTCGTCCTGGCCCGGCGGCCATTGCCCCGGCCCGGCGCCGGCGAGGTGCTGGTCAAGGTCGCGGCGGCAGGCGTCAATCGCCCTGATATATTGCAGCGCCAGGGACGCTACCCGCCGCCGCCGGGCGCGCCCGATATTCTCGGGCTCGAAGTTTCCGGGAAAATCGTGGAAATCGGCGAGAGCGTCGAGCCTACTCTATCCGGCATGCCGGTATGCGCGCTGCTGCCGGGCGGCGGCTATGCCGAATATGCGGTGGTGCCGATGGATATCTGCCTTCCGGTCCCCGCCTGCCTGTCGATGGCCGAAGCAGCGGCGCTGCCGGAGACCTTGTTCACGGTATGGACCAACGTTTTCGAGCGCGCCTACGCGATCGATGGCGATCGTGTTCTCGTACACGGGGGAACCAGCGGCATCGGAACAATGGCCATTAAGCTCGGCCGGATATTCGGTCTCGAAATCATCGTCACATGCGGATCGGATGAAAAGTGCGCTGCTGCTCTGGCTGCGGGTGCAGCGCACGCGATCAACTACAAATCGTCCGACTTTGTGGCTGAAGTCGAGCGGATTACCGATGGCGAGGGCGTCAGCATCGTGCTCGACATGGTCGGCGGCGCGTATGTGGCGCGCAATCTTGCCTGCCTGACCAGCGAAGGCCGCCATGTTTCGATCGCGGTGCAGGGTGGCGCCAAAGCGGAGATTCCGCTGGTGATGGTGATGCAAAAGCGCCTGACCCTGACAGGTTCGACCCTCCGGCCGCGGACCGGCGCATTCAAGGCGCTGGTGGCGCAAGAGATTGAGCGTACCGTCTGGCCCTATGTGGTCGACGGGACCCTCAAGCCGGTGATCGACAGGGTTTTCCCGCTTGGCGAAGCGGCCGAAGCCCACCGCCGGATGGAATCGGGCGATCATGTCGGCAAAATCGTGCTTGCGATCGATGGTCAAATATAAGCGGGGATTATCACAGGCATCCGAAATTCCGTTGTGCGGCTGGAGAGGGGCTGGCTAACATGACCTCATGACTAACCTGATCCTTCACGAATATGCCCCGTCGGGCAATTGCTACAAGATAAGGCTGACGGCTTCGCTGCTTGGCGTACCGATCGAACGGCGCGGATATGACATCATGAAGGGCGAGACGCGGACGCCCAAATTTCTCGGGAACGTCAACGCGAACGGCCGCATCCCGGTGCTTCAGATCGGAGACGCCTTCCTGCCCGAAAGCAACGCCGCATGCTGGTGGCTGGCGCATGGCTCTGCCCTGATACCACAGGACCGCTTTGAGCAGGCCGATGTCCTGCGGTGGATGTTCTGGGAACAATATAACCACGAACCGAACGTGGCAACGATGCGCTTCTGGAAAGCATTTGTCGGCGAAGCCGGCCTGACGGACGCGCAGCGGGCGATGATGCCTAACAAGATTGCTGGCGGAGAGGCGGCATTATCGCTGATGGACGAACATCTTGGTGACCGTACCTATTTCGTCGGGGATCGGCTCAGTCTGGCCGACATCATCCTTTATCCTTACACGCATGTCGCGGAGGAGGGCGGCTTTGAACTTGTCCGCTATCCCGCCGTCCAAAAGTGGCTGCAGACCGTGGCGGCCGCGCCGGGATATATCGAAATTTCGGCCTGAGACTATTTCCCGAGCAGGCGCCTGTCCCACGGCCATCGACTATGTGCGACAACGCGGATGCGCGCCGCATCAGGATGTGCCGGATTGATCGGCACGTTCCGGGATATCGGCGCGACCACCGCAGGTACATGGGCAAGTGCGGTTCGGCCGGATGCAAGCCACGCATTGCCCCAGGTGATGCTATCAGCGATTTTGGCGGGGGCGATGTCATTATTGTAAACCTCGGATGCTACTTCGTCCGGCGCTTCGATCTGGATTAGCTGAAATGAAGCAGGGACAGTGTCGATTTCAAGGTGAACCATGACTTCCAGCATCGCCAAGGCGCTGGACTCCGACGCGTAGACAATGGCCTGCCCTGCGCTGTGCCAACGTCCCGCCACGAAATTGCCACCGATGCCGTCAAGCTCGATATAGTCCGAGATGCGCCACAGCATCATTCTCGTTCAGGCAAGAAAACCGTGCCGTGCCTGCAGGATCAGTTCCTCAATCATGCGGGCGCCGGCATCCGTTTTCAGCAGATCCAGCGGGCGCTCACCCTCGAACCGCCGTTTCGGGCTGTCCAGCCATCGCATCGCTTCCGCACGGCTACCAAACATCTGCGTCGTTATCTGAAGAATGTTCAGAAAACGCGCGAACCGATCGCTTTCTTCCGGAGAAAGGGGAGTGTTTTCCTTCAATCTCCGATCCAGGGTTCGACGTGGCCCCACCACCCGCGAAACGGCGGCAAGGCTGATCACGGGATCGGCGATGAGGTCTCGCAACGCCTTGATCGGCAACCCCTTTTCGATCGCTTTGACCCGCTTGAGCGAGGATTGACGGGAAAAAGCCTCAAGGGAAAACACCGTAGCCACGTGGCGTATATAGCATCGCCATTTGGCGAACACAGGGTTCGGCGTCTCCGCGTTTCCGATCAGAGGAGGCAGAGAAACTCTTCCAGTTTGCCGTTCTGTCCGGTCGGCAACCGGTCCTCGAAGTAGACGAAGTTCAGCTGGAAAGGATGACCAAGCGCGGCCAGCATGATTTTCTTCAGCTGTTGTTCCTCGTTATCGCTCAGGGGGCGGTCGACCACGAGCCTTACCTCGATCCCTTCGCGATCGTGTTGGATCATTTGATACTGAAGGACAGGCGCGACCTCGCGATAACGCGACCGGCCAGTCAGCGGCCAGTGCCGGCTGCCGTCCGGCATCAGGATCAGATTCCGTTCCCGCCCGACGATGCGCCGCAGCGTCTGCATGCCGCGTCCGCACGGGCAAAGCGGGCCGGCTTCCGCATAATCGCCGATCGCGTAGCGAACCATCGGCGTGGCAAAATTGTTGAGATCGGTGATAACGATCCGCCCGATTTCTCTATCTTTGCAGGGCGTTCCGTCTTCGCGCAGGATCTCGACGAGATGGGTTTCCCACATGACGTGATACAGGTCGCTGTCCGGGCATTGCAGCGCGACGTAGCCGGTTTCCGTCGACGAATAGAGATCGACGACGGGGCATTGCCACGTTGCTTTGATCGTCGCCCGGTCGTGCGATGACAAGGTTTCTGATGTGGTGCGTATTTGGCGCGGCCGGAAAGGGCGGGTGCCACGTGTTTCAAGATGCTGGGCGATCGCGATTATGTTGCTCGGGTAGATCAGCAGAATATCCGGCGCAAAATTGGCGATCAGCTCCGCTTGCCGGCTGATCGGGACATTGTTGGGGATCTGAAGCATGGCGCCCGTGGGCCAGAATTGTCCGGGCGGCCCAGCCCATGTGTCCGTCGCGATGACTTCAGGAAGGCTTGCGCGCGATGCGCAGTATCTGAGACCGGCGCCGAGGCCGTGCCAGAGATGCAGCCGGATCGTCATCGCCTGGAACAACAGGTGGTTATATTCCGTGCGGCGGACGACGACCGGCTCGCCGGTCGACCCCGACGAGGCGGCTTCCCCAATCCTGCCGTGGGCGGCGGGGACCGACGCACAGAAAACGTCGGCCTGCGGACGCTGGAAATCGCGGCGGCTGACGGTCGGCAGGGCTGCCAGCCCAGCGGGTGTCGCGAGATCGGCGGGCTTCAGACCCGCCGTCCTTAGATTTTCGGCAAAGAGTGGGCTGTGCCGGGCCAGATGCCCGGCAAGGCCCACGAGCGCTGCGAATTGCAACTGCGCGATTTCCTCTGGCGTCCGCCACTGAGATGCTTCCAGCCGATGTACCACCGCCGCGATGTGAGCGCGCTCATCGGTGTCGCCGGGCTGTGGACCACGCGGCACGAAGGCCAGCAGCGGAGAGGACGTTCGGTTCATTTTTGGCGGTTCATTTTTTGGGAAAGTCGACAACCAATATCGGGCAGCGTTCGGCGAGGGGATAACCATCGGTTTCTATGAATCGGTGAGAGCAGCCTTCGGGAAGTGCGGCCGCAATCTGCGCGCGTGTCGGATAGCTGTGCAGCGACGGCGCGTCCTTATAAGCGTCGAAATGATCGAAATCCTCCGTTGTCCAGCCAGTCTGGCGCGCCGTGGCCTCGCGATCCGGGAAGAGTTGCTGGAACGCTTCGTGGATGCGTCCGCTGGTGACCGACACCATGCCGGCATCGCGCACGACCGCCATGTTGAGCCGAAGCTTGAATTCGCCGAAACTGCGATTTTCACCGGCAAGCGCCGAGATAGCGACCATTTCAAGCGTTTCGTTATTTTCCGGAGTTGCAAAACAGCGCAGGACCAGCCGGCCGCCCGGACGAAAGACCCGTTCCAGATTCTCGAAGAGGAGCGGATATTCCTCGTCATAGTGGAGCATAGTCAGGCTTCCATCGCCAAACGCCGTGGTGAAGCTCGCCTCGGGCAGCTCGAGCTGGAGCCAGTTGCCGAGCACGGCGCGGTGCGTATCGATATCGCCCGGCCACGCTATGCGAATCATTTCGGGATTATAGTCGACCGCCACGCCATGAGCGGATGCGCGCGCTATCTCCGGCGTCACGCCGAGCTGGAGGGCCGGGCCGGGCCGTTCTGCAAGCAAGGACTGCATGAGTTGCGCGACCTGCCGGGTGGGTCGCTGCGGTGCGCTAAGTTTCGACCAGCGCAAATGAAAATCGCTCATTTCCCCGTCAACGATCAATTCCGTCATTATGCCCCCTTTTTGCCTGTGGCAGTTTTTTAAAGGGGGTAGAGGGTTGGTGCATCTTGCGCAATCGCCGTGCCGTGAGGGCGCGCGCCAGCAGCAACGATAGCGCCTTGCTCTTGGCGTCCGGGCGGACTACATCCTGTTCATGCTTCGGCCGCTCCGTGAAGGGGCGGCCCTTTTATTTTCAGGAGTTCGAACAGTGGCCCAGCCGCTCATGCCCCACGCGACCGCATCCTGGCTGGTCGATAATACCGCGCTCAGCTTTCCGCAGATCGCCGAGTTCTGCGGTCTTCATATTCTGGAGATTCAGGCGATCGCCGACGATACCGCCGCGACCAAGCTGACGGGCCGCGATCCCGTTCGCGCCGGTGAGCTGACGATGGCCGAGATCGAGAAGGGCCAGGCTGATCCGAATTACCATTTGGTGATCCTCAAGGGCCCGGATCAGGTACGCCGCACCAAGGGTCCGCGCTATACGCCGGTTTCGAAGCGTCAGGACAAGCCGGACGGCATTGCCTGGATCATCCGCAACCATCCGGAGATTTCGGACGGGCAAATCTCGAAGCTGATCGGCACGACGCGCACGACCATCGCCGCCATCCGCGATCGCACGCACTGGAACATTGCGAACATCACGCCGAAAGATCCCGTCACGCTCGGCCTTTGCTCGCAGCGGGAACTGGATGCGCTGGTTGCCAAAGCAGCCAAGGCAGCCGGTATCGAAGCACCAACCGACAATCGCCTCGATGGTGATCGCCAGGCATTGATCGAGGAATTGCGAGCGCAGCGCACCGCAGCGTCCGCGGGAGATATCGTCCACGCGGAAGCAGCAGGCGAGCAGAAGCCCGAACCGACCGCGGAGAATCTCTTTCGCCGTTAGAAGCTATTATCGAATTACGCGATTGGGGAGGCCTGTCGATTGATCGGCGTTCCCAACGGGGCTAGGTGATCAACAAATGGCCCCCTACGAGGATAGCTGGCGCAAAGCCTATCATCATCCGGGCCGGTGGGATGTCGCCTATAATCCGCTCAGCCTGCCCGACATATTCGCGCAATCGGCAGCACGGGCACCACATGCGCCGCTGATCGATTTTTTCGGCCGGAAGTACAGCTATGCCGACGTCGCGGCCGGCGTTGATCGCGTGGCGTGCGGATTGCAGGCGCTAGGGGTGGGAAAGGGCGATCGCGTCGGTCTCTATCTGCCCAATGTTCCGCATTATGTCGCGGCTTATTTCGGCGCGTTGAAAATCGGAGCGACCGTCGTCAACTTTTCCCCGCTCTATACCGTCGAGGAGCTTGCACATCAGGTACGGGACAGCGGGACGCGCATCCTGTTCACGCTCTCCGCGACGGCATTGCTGCCAAACGCCCTGGAAGTGATGCGTCTCACGGGGATCGAACGCCTGTTTGTCGGCTCTGTCGCCGGCGCGCTCCCCCCCGCCAAATCGCTGTTCTATCGCTGGTTCAGGGCGAAGGAGGTTTCGGTTCGTCCTTCCGATACTCGGATAACGGCCTTTTCGGCGCTGATCGATAATGAAGGGCGCTGCACCCCCGCTGTCCTGGATCCGTTAACCGACATTGCGTTGATCCAGTACACCGGTGGCACCACGGGAACGCCCAAGGGGGCGATGCTCACCCATCAGAACATGACAGCGAATGCGCGCCAGCTCGTGCAGGTCGATCCTCATGCGGGGCAGGAGGACCGCATCATCGGGGTGCTGCCGCTGTTCCACATATTCGCAAATGCCGTGGTGCTGAATCGCACAGTCGTTTCCGGAGGCGAAATCGTCATGCTACCCCGATTTGATGCCGGCCAGACTTTGGCGGCGGTAGCCCGAACCAGGGCCACGGCGTTGCCGGGCGTACCCACCATGTTTCAGGCGCTGCTGGACCATCCCAGGATCGCCGATACCGATCTTTCGTCGCTACGTGCCTGCATTTCCGGCGGAGCACCGTTGCGAGCCGAGGTGCGGGCAAGGTTCAAGGCGGTGTCCGGTGTCGAAATCGCCGAGGGCTATGGCCTGACCGAGAGCGGCATTGTCTCGACAAATCCATATGAGGGACTGAACAAGGGCGGCAGCATCGGGCAGCCGCTGGCGGGCACATGGTTTGGACTCGTGAGCCGTGATGACCCAACCTTGCCTGTTCCGGCAGGAGAGCCCGGCGAGCTGGTGATCAAAGGGCCGCAGGTCATGAAAGGCTATTGGAACCGGCCGGACGCTGCCGCTGCAAGTTTCGTCAATGGCGCCTTACGCACGGGGGACGTCGGTTTGATCGACGATGACGGTTACATCACGATCGTCGATCGGCTGAAGGACATGATCGCCGTCGGTGGATTCAAAGTCTATCCGAGCCAGGTCGAAGCCGTGCTATATCGTCATCCCGCCGTGCGCGAGGCGCTGGTGATTGGTGTGCCCGATGCCTATCACGGTGAAATGCCGAAAGCGTTTGTCACCCTGGAAGAGCACAGTGGCGTGGACGCGGAAGCATTGAAACAATGGCTGAACGCGCAGATCGGCAAGCATGAAAAGGTTGTCGCGGTCGAGATCCGCGATCATCTGCCAAAGACCCTGATTGGCAAGCTGAGCCGTAAGGAACTGGTGGCTGAAGAGCGTGCGAAATTCGCCGCGCCTTCTTGACCCTCGGCGTCCCCAAGTCCACAAGCCTCGCCATGGGGCAGGATGAGCAAGCCATCGAGGATCTTTCGTTCGAGGACGCGTTGAAGCGCCTGGAGGAGATCGTGCACCGGCTCGAAAGCGGGGATGAATCGCTTGATCGCTCGATCCAGCTTTATGCGGAGGGAGATGCTTTGCGCGCCCAGTGCGAAAAGCGCCTTTCCGATGCGCAGGCGCGTATTGAAAAGATCACGCTTGGTAGTGACGGGCGCCCTTCGGGTGTTCAGCCGTTCGACGCCGGATGAGTGGACGCAAGACGGTGATTGTGGAATCCGTTGGTCTGAAAACCGAAATGGATCGCGTCGCGCGGGATATCGATCGGCAGTTCGATCTGCTGTTGCCCTTGCCGGACGATCCCCGGCGTCGCCTGTATGAAGCGATGCGGCACGCCTCAATCGGTGGCGGCAAGCGACTACGCCCGCTGCTTGTCTGTGCGGCGTCCGAGCTGTTCAACGTAGACCGCGCGCGTGCGCTTCGCGTCGGTACGGCCGTCGAATGTATTCACGTCTATAGCCTGGTTCACGATGACCTGCCGTGCATGGACGACGACGATCTCCGTCGCGGCCAGCCCACCGTCCACAAGGCGTTCGACGAGGCGACCGCGGTACTGGCCGGGGACGCGCTGCACGCGCTTGCTTTCGAACTGCTGGCAGATCCGGAGACGCATCCCGATCCCTTCGTTCAGGTGGAGCTGGTTGCGGAACTGGCCCGCGCGAGCGGGCCATCCGGCATGGCGGGAGGGCAAATGATGGATCTTGCCGCGTCCGACGCAAGCTTCGATCTCCAGACGGTTACCCGCCTCCAGCAACTCAAGACCGGCGCGCTGATCAGTTTTTCGATCGAAGCAGGGGCGATCATGGGGCGTGTGCCGCTGGAAGGCCGGACGAGGCTCAAGGCTTATGCCCGCGATCTGGGGCTTGCATTCCAGATCGCCGACGATTTGCTCGATGTGGAAGGCGATGCCGAGATGACGGGAAAGGCGGTCGGCAAGGACGCCGAGGCCGGCAAGGCGACTTTCGTTTCGCTACTGGGCGTGGAACGCGCCCGGCAACAAGCGCATATGTTGATAGACCAGGCGGTCGGGCATCTGTCGAGTTTCGGTACGGAAGCGGATCTGTTGCGCGGCATCGCCCGCTATGTGGTTGAGAGGGACAGGTGATGAAGCGCATCGGCGTTTATCCAGGCACGTTCGATCCGATCACATTCGGCCATCTGGACATTATTCGCCGCGGGGCAAAGCTGGTCGACCGGCTTGTGATCGGCGTGACGACGAATGCGTCTAAATCGCCGATGTTTTCGATCGAAGAACGGCTGGCGATGGTTCGTCGCGAGGTCGACGGGATCGAGGGCGATATCAGCGTCGTATCATTCGATTCACTTCTCATGGACTTTGCCGAACGCGAGAACGCATCGATGATCGTGCGCGGCCTGCGCGCGGTCGCGGACTTTGAATATGAATATCAAATGGCGGGCATGAACCAGCAGCTCAACAACCGGGTCGAGACCGTCTTTCTGATGGCGGACGTTGCCTTGCAGCCGATCGCATCGCGTCTGGTAAAGGAAATTGCGCTCTATGGCGGGGCGATCGATCGATTTGTCCCGCAGGCGGTGGCGGCGGACGTACGCACCAGAGTGGAGTTGATCGGCCGCAAGGGCGAATGACGTTCAGCATGGGGCAAGCCATCTTGCGTCACTGCGCTTTGGGCAAATCAGGGAAGAGACTGTGTCGATGCGTTTGAAGCCTTTTCTTGCAATGTTTCTTGGTGTGTTCGCCGCCGTTGCGGCGCCTGCGCAGGTGCCAGACAAAGCGGCAGCGCCCCCCGCCGCGCCCGTCACCGACGCGGATAACCTGCTTCAGCTCGACCTGTCGGACGGTGGCCGGGTGTCGATCGCCATGCGGCCTGACAAGGCGCCAAACTCGGTGGAGCGCATCAAGACGCTGACACGCAGCGGCTTTTATAACGGGTTGGTGTTTCACCGCGTGATCGAAGGCTTCATGGCGCAGGGCGGCGATCCCAAAGGCGACGGGACCGGCGGATCAGAATTGCCCGACCTCAAGGCCGAGTTCAATGACCTACCGCATGTCCGCGGTGCGATGGCCATGGCGCGTTCCGCTTCACCGGATAGTGCGAACAGTCAGTTTTTTCTGATGCTGATGCCGAACCTTTCGCTCGACAATCGCTATACGGTTATCGGCCGCGTCGTGACCGGCATGCAGTTTGTCGACGCGATCGAGAAGGGTGAGCCGCCGGCTAATCCCACCAGGATCGTAAAAGCATCACTCGCCCCGATCCCAGCCGAGTTCATGCCGAAGACGGCCCTGGTCCAGCTTACGCCGGAAGAGCAAAAGGAAGAAGACAGGCGCAAGAAGCAGCAGACGGAGGCCGCCAGGAATGCGATGGAGCAGGCCACGCGCGACAAGGAACAGGATGCGCGCCCGCAATAACGCCGGCCGATATGCGCGTTGATCTATTCGATTTCGATCTGCCGCCCGAGCGTATCGCCTTGCGTCCGGCCAACCCACGTGATTCCGCGCGGATGTTGTCGATTGGTACGGGGGTTTTGGAAGACAGGCTGGTTTCCGATCTTCCGGAATTGCTCGCGCCGGGCGACATGCTTGTGTTCAACGACACCCGCGTGATTCCAGCGCAACTGGAGGGAAGACGGGGTGATGCGCAAATCGGTGCCACCTTGCACAAGCGTGAAGGGTTGCGCCGCTGGCGTGCCTTCATTCGCAATGCCAGGCGACTGCGTGAAGGGGATATTGTCGACTTCGGCGATGACGTGTCCGCGACGGCCAGCGCGCGGGCGGCGGATGGTAGCTTCGCCCTGGATTTCGCCGGGGATGAGCCTGTCGAACTGCTCCTCGAACGGGTCGGGCGCATGCCGCTTCCGCCTTATATTGCCGCCAGACGCGATACGGATCGGCGTGATCGCGACGACTATCAGACTATGTTCGCCCGAGAGAAAGGGGCCGTTGCCGCGCCCACCGCGGCACTGCATTTCACGCCCCAGCTGATGTCCGCACTCGACGCGCGCGGCATCGATTATGCAATGCTCACCCTGCATGTCGGCGCCGGCACATTTCTTCCCGTCAAAGCCGAGAACACGGCCGATCATGTGATGCACAGCGAGTGGGGCCGGATCGATGCGGGCACGGCGGGACGGATCAACGCCGTACGGGAGGCGGGCAGGCGTGTCGTTGCGGTCGGCACCACCAGCCTCCGCCTCCTGGAAAGTGCCGCCGACGAAGATGGAGCGATCCGGCCCTTTCAGGGGGATACCGCGATATTCATTACGCCCGGATATCGCTTCCGCGCGATCGACGGTCTGCTCACCAATTTCCACCTGCCGCGTTCGACGCTGTTCATGCTGGTGTCCGCGTTAATGGGGCGGGAGAAGATGCAGGATGCGTATCGGCATGCCATCGAGAACGGATACCGCTTTTACAGCTATGGAGATGCGAGTCTATTGCTGCCGGAGCGATGAGGCGCAAGCACTTGGCTTGGATTAGCGCATTCATAATGCGGAAAGTCGCGGGCTCGCGTTTTAGTCGCCTGTTGTGTCCATCAATCCTTGCTGCGCTGGCGCTCTGTCGACATCTCCCCGTCATGTGCATCCGCTAAGTTCCGCGCTTCGTCCGGTCCTAGCCGTTATTTTGCTGACGCGTTTCATTTTTGACATGTTCGTCAACCGCCGAGACTGATGCCGCGCAAGCATCGTCCGCCAGTGCCTGACCTTCTCCTTGGTTTTCCCGGTCGCGCGCCGCTGACAATGGCGTGATAGACCTCCGGCGAGGGGTGCATCATGATTTTGCGGCTGCTTATGCAGCAGCGGTGATGCGATCTTGCTATTGCCTTGGAAACCGACGGAATGGCGGCGCGAACGCTGTTCTGACCAATCATCCTGTCACGTGAATTTCACGCGCACGACATGAACATGTAACCTCAGGGCAATATAATAATCACTTAACCACGCGACGAAATCGTCCTTGCACAGGCACGTATCGTGGCCGACCGCCAGGGGCTTGAAGTTGTGAATGCCATAGCGATTGCGAATTACGATTTTCGCGCGAGCGGCACCGTAGCCAAATCGATTGAAATCGCTGGAGCGGTCCAGAAAGCGGGGCTGCAGGCCGAATTGTGGGCGGTGCGTGACCAAGGCGCGTTCCGTGACAGAATTCCCGAAGGCGTGTCCGTTGTCGAAATAGGCCGGCAGGGCTTGCCCCGCATGGGACGTGGCATGGACCTGGCGTCGAACGTTCCGGCGCTTGGCATGGCGTTGCGGGCGCGGATGCCGAGCGTCTTTCTGAGCGGCGGCAACCATTTCCATATTCCTGCCCGCCTGGCCCTGGCATTCAGCACCCGCCGGAGGATGCTGCGCTTTGGAATCCGGGCAAGCAATTCGTCGCTCCGTCCCAACCCGCGTACCGGCGCGGTCGAAAATCGGGCGCGAACGGCAAATCGCCTCAAATATGGCGGCGCGGATTTCATCGGAGCGGTCTCGAACGAACTTGCAGAAGAAATATTGAGCGAGAATCCGGCGCTCGATGTCAGCAGCATCCCCAATGGCGTGGATCTCGGCCGTATCGCACGGCTTATGGAGGAGCCATTTGCGCACCGCTTTTTTGCGGAAGATGCGGGAGATTTGGATAAGAGGCCCGTTCTGACGACGATGGGTCGCATTACCTACCAAAAAGGGTTCGACGTTCTGGTGCGCGCCCTTTCGCATTTGCATTATCGGACCCGTCCCCGGCTGTTGATCATAGGGGACGGCAGCAAGGTCGAGCGGCAGAAGTTACTCGAATTGATCGCTAAATTGCGACTGTCGAATGACGTGGATCTGCTGGGTTTTCAGGCCAACCCATTCGGGATCATCGCGAAGAGCGACGTTTTTGTCAGCGCGTCACGCTGGGAGGGCTCCAGCAATTCCCTGATAGAAGCCTTGGCGTGCGGTGCCCCGCTTGTCGCGACCGACTGTCCGACGGGCAACCGCGATATCCTGCAAAACGGACGCTATGGCACGCTCGCCGCCATCGGAAATCCCGAGGCGCTGGCGGAGGCAATCGCCAGGGAACTTGCCGTCCGGCGCAGCCGTGGCGCGCAGGCCGCGGCCGCCCGGGCGTTCGATCTTCAGTCATGTGTCGACCAGTGGGTTAGCGTGCTTGCGAAGAATCACCACGTCGCTCTGAAGATTCGCCGAGACAGATGACCGGCCGAGCAATGCGTTTCGGCTGGCACGCGAAAAGCTATACGCCCACCATGGCGAGCGTCCGGCTGCGCGTGATCGAGCCGATCACCGTGCTGCGCGATCAGGGGGTAGATGTCGAACCCTATGATAAGAAGACGGGTCCTCATGGCTACGACGCCATTGTTTTCTCGAAATCCTTTTCGGCCGATGCGATAAGGATTGCCCGGACGATGCGCGCGAGGGGTGGAGGTGTCGTTTTCGACATCTGCGACAATCTGTTCGAAGGCAAGATGCGTATCGATCGTGCGCGACGTTCGGCACGCGTGCGTGCGATGCTGGATATGGCTACCCATGTAACAGTTTCCACGCAGACCCTGGCACAACAGCTGGTGGCCGAAATGCCGGAGATGTCTGGCAAATGCCGGGTTATACCCGATGTGATCGATTGGACGGATGGCCCCCAAACGCTATCCCTGCAGCGGAGCGAGCGGCAATCGCTCGCGCAGCTGCGTCAATTCCTCGGAAATCACGGCCGCGCGCTTCATTGCGTCTGGTTCGGTAAAAGCCAGGGCAGGCGTGCCGGCTTCGCCCATCTGGGCTCCGCGGTCCAACGCCTTGAGGAATTCGCGCGAACACATCCCGTCACGCTTACTGTGATCGGCAACAACCGCTGGCAATGCTGGCGTGCATCGCGACGCTGGGAAATACCAACATTCTTCATGCCCTGGTCGCTGAAAAGCTTTGGGTCAGCGCTGACCGCACATCAGGTCGCGATCGTGCCCGTGGAAAAGAACGGCTATACGATCGGCAAGACGATCAACCGCCCCGCAACTGCAATCATGGCGGGGCTGGGCGTGGTCGCCGACTCGATCCACTCCTATGAAGAGCTCAGGCGTTTCATTCCTCTCGATGATTGGATGGGAGGCCTGCTCCGCTATACCACGCAACCGCCGGCCCAGGACGGGAAGTTGCAACAAGCTCGGGACCATCTGCGCCAACGTTACGGAAAGGATGCCGTCGGCGTGCTGTGGGCCAATCTTTTCGATGAGCTGGCCAGCGGTGGCGTGATCAATCAGACCGCGAAATAGCCCCAGATCAGACGCCCCGTCAGTCCCAGCGACATGATCACCAGGAGCGGGCGAATAATCCGGGCGCCAAATTTCAACGCGGTGTGGGTGCCGATATAGGCTCCCGTCATGGACCCGATGGCCATGCTCAAACCCAGCACCCAGAGCACCTTGCCGCCAAAAATGAAGATGGCGAGACTTGCTGCGTTGCTCGCCAGATTAAATAACTTGCTGAGTGCTGCCGCGCGCGTGAGCCCGTGGCCACGCAACGCGACAAGACTCGTCGTGAAAAATGTGCCCGCGCCCGGACCAAAAAACCCGTCGTAAAAACCGATGCCGCCCGCGATCGGCGCATAGCCGTGGGGACTAATCCGATGGTGCGCGGCCTCATCGGACATGCGCGGTGACACCAGAACATAGATCGCCACGAGCACCAGCATGATCGGCACGAGCAAACCCAGAATCGCCGTATCGATTGCTTGCACGACAAGCGCCCCGACCGCAGCGCCGGCGAGCACGAGAAGCACGGACAGGCGGTTGGGTTTCCAGTCGATCAGACCGGATCGCGCATAGTTGTAACAGGCGGTGGATACGCCCAGCGTCGATTGCAGCTTGTTGGTGGCGAGCATGTTCAGCGGCGGAATGCCGGCAAAGAGCATGGCCGGCACGGTCAGCAGCCCGCCGCCGCCGGCAATCGCGTCGATGAAGCCAGAGCAGACACAGACGAGGCTGAGCGCGACGATGACCTGGGGAGCGACTTCCATCGGCTGGTCTTACAGGCCAATGGCATAGCGGCAAACTTGTCATTAAGGGCTGCTGCGATGACAAACCCTGCACGTTTCGCCTTCAGCATTTCCGCAACCGACGGCCGGGCCCGCACGGGCACGATTGCCATGCTGCGCGGCGAAATTCGTACTCCGGCCTTCATGCCGGTCGGCACCGCTGCGACGGTAAAGGCAATGAAACCGGTAGATGTGCGTGCATCCGGTGCCGACATCATCCTCGGCAATACCTACCATTTGATGCTCCGCCCCGGCGCGGAGCGGATGGCCCGTCTCGGCGGGCTGCATCGTTTCATGCAATGGGAACGGCCGATCCTGACCGACAGCGGCGGCTATCAGGTGATGAGCCTGTCCGCTCTCACGAAGCTGACCGAGGAAGGCGTCGCCTTCGCCAGCCATCTCGATGGCTCACGGCACTTGCTCAGCCCTGAGCGATCCATCGAGATACAGCGGCTGCTGGGTTCCGATATCGTCATGGCATTCGACGAGCTTGTTCCGACTACCTCAACGCGTGAGGTGCAGGCCGCGGCAATGGAGCGATCGATGCGGTGGGCGCGAAGATCACGCGATGCGTTCGACGCGGACGGGGAGCACGCCAGCCGTGCGGCCCTTTTTGGTATCCAGCAAGGCGCGCTGGACGAGGGGCTTCGCAAGTCCTCGGCCGATGCGCTGATCGATATCGGATTCGACGGTTACGCCGTCGGCGGACTCGCGGTCGGGGAGGGGCAGGAGGCCATGTTCGCCACGCTGGATTTCGCGCCGGGGCAACTGCCTGACGACAAACCCCGCTATCTGATGGGGGTCGGGAAACCGGACGATATTGTTGGCGCGGTGGAGCGGGGCGTCGACATGTTCGACTGCGTCTTGCCGACACGCTCGGGACGCAATGGCCAGGCGTTTACGCGCTTCGGGCCTCTTAACATCCGTAACGCGAAGTTCGCCGAGGACGGGGCACCGCTGGATTCGTCATGTGCCTGCCCCGTCTGTACGACCTGGAGCCGCGCCTATCTCCATCATCTCGTGCGATCGGGAGAGATGCTGGGGGCGATGCTGATGACCGAGCATAACCTGTTCTTCTATCAACAGCTCATGTCGGACCTGAGAGCGGCGATCAGCGATAAAAGGCTGACGCAGTTCGCCACGGATTTCAGGGCCGCATATCGCGGCGCAGCCAGCGCTTCAGGCTGATCGTCCGCGAACGATTTGGCAAGATGTTTGCACTAGGCACCGCCTATGCAAAACGCCGCCATCGGTATCTGGAAAGATCTGGTCCAAAGGAGGATCGCGCAATCGATTTTCCTGGTGCTTGCGGCCTACGGTATTTTTTCCACACCAGGGCTCGCAGCGCATTGGGGTATTTCGGCGCTCGGCTTGCTGGTCGCCATTATATGGCTTCTGCTGGCGTCTCCCGCGCTTTTCCTGGCAAGGGGGTGGTCTCCAAGCTGGCGTCAATATCTGTTGCTCGGGATCGTGATCGTCACGGTCCGGTCACTGATTACGCTGATCTTCATCAATCGGGTGCCAGGCGGAGACGCTTTCTACTATCCCGAGATTGCCGGTAATCTTCTGTCCGGGCGCGGATATGTCGTCGATGAGCCCTATATCGGTCCGGGCCTGCGCGCTTTCTATCCGCCCGCTTACCCGACGCTGCTCGCCGGATGGGGTTTTCTTGGCGGCTTTTCGGCGATTTCCTATGCCACGCTCAATCTGCTGATCGATGGCACCTGCGCGGTGTTGGTCGCGCGGCTCGGAAAAAGGCTCGCTATGCCGCTTGGCGGTCGTGCCGCCGCTTGGCTCTATCTGCTTTGGCCGTCGATCCTGCTTTCCGCGCCGCTCGCGCAAAAGGAGGGGATGTGTAACATCCTCGTGCTTTCGCTGGCGCTGTTCTGGACGAGTGTCGATAAAAGCCGTCCGCTATGGAAAAATGCGCTGTTTCTAGGTATTCCGGCTGGATTGCTTGCGCTTACGCAGCCCGCCCAGGCGCCGCTGGCCGCTCTTTTTTCGTTCTTTCTGATCCGCTTCGTCGGCTGGAAGAAGCTGCTGGTGCTGGGAATGAGCGGGGGAGTAGTAGCTGCTGTCGTCTTGCTGCCATGGTGGATCCGAAACTGGCTGATCTTCGGCGCATTCGTGCCGCTGACCACGGCCAGCTCGGTCAGTCTGTGGATCGGCAATAATCCGGATGCGACCGGCAACTGGATGCCGACGCCGAAGCAGTTCTATGGCGAACCCGAACGGCTTTACATGGCGCACGTCAGGCAGCTCGCGGTGTCCTGGATCGAAACCCACCCCTTTGAATTCATCCGGCTAAGCGTAACCAAAATGATCCGCGCCACCGCCATCGCGTGCACGGGCCTGGTCCGCATCGAGGGCCTCACGCCATCTGTTATGAGTGTCGCGACCATGTTGTTTCCACTCGCACAGGGTGTGCACATAGCGCTTCTGGGCGGTGTGGCGGCGGTGGTTCAAACAGCGCGACGCACGCCTGGCTTCATGATGCTCCTCCTCCTGCTGGCAGCATGCGGCGCTCAATTGGTCCTGTTCAACCTATGGTTCGAGTTCGGCGAGCGGCATCGCGAGTTCGTGACGCCTTTCCTGCTGCTGATCATCGGCTATGGCTTAAGCGAAGCGCGCGTGAAATCGCGCGCGGAGATATTTTCAAGTATCTGACGCTTGCGCGGATCGGAGGCGGTGGCCCATTCGCCAATCTCGTCCAGCGTCCGCCCACAGCCGATGCACCAATTCCTGACCGGATCGATGATGCAGACCCGGTTGCAGGGAGAATCGACCGCTTCGCTCTTGCTCAGCTTGCCAGCTTAACGCTGAGGAAGTCCGGCACCGGTCCATTCCATCCCTCATCTGGCCCATCCGCATAATCATCGCGTTGCTGGCGCGGAGGGCGTGCGGGTTCCGGTTTTCGCGCGGCGCGTGGAGGCGGTGCCTGTCCGGGTTCAGCGGCCGCCGGCTCCGGAGTATCGCCCCTGGCCCTGCGCGCGCGCCGCGGTCTGGTTTCGGCAGGAGCCGGTTTTTCGCCGGCAGGGCTGCCGATGCGGGCTATCGCCCCGCCGGTCAGTTTTTCTATCGCCTGAACGGCCTCGAAATCTTCCGGCGTCACCAATGTGAACGCCTTGCCCGACGCGCCCGCCCGACCAGTGCGACCTATCCTGTGCACATAGTCATCGGCGTGCCAGGGCACGTCAAAATTGAACACATGGCTGACGCCCTTGATATCCAGCCCCCGCGCGGCGACGTCCGAGGCAACCAGAATGTTGATCTCGCCGCCCTTGAAGCGATCAAGTTCACGCAGTCGTTCCGATTGCTCCATATCGCCGTGAATCTGGCTGGCCTTGAAGCCGTGGCGCTGAAGGCTGGACGTCAGTTCCCGTACGGTCGTCTTGCGGTTCGAGAAGATGATCGCGGTGTTCACATCTTCTGATTGGAGCAGGCCCCGCAGCACGTCGCGCTTGTTACGGGCGGAAGGCACGTCGACGAGCTTTTGATCGATCAGCGCGTTGGCGCTCGCCGGACGGGCGACCTCGATCTGCTTCGGATTTGAAAGAAACTTATCCGCGAGCTTCTTGATTGGTCCGGGCATCGTGGCTGAAAAGAGCAGGGTCTGGCGCGCCGTGGGAAGTTTGGTGCAGATTTCCTCGATATCGGGGATGAAGCCCATGTCGAGCATGCGATCCGCTTCATCGATCACCAAAAGGCCGCATCCGGTGAGCAGGATCTTGCCGCGCTGAAACAGGTCCATCAGCCGGCCGGGGGTGGCGATCAGAACATCGACCCCTTTTTCCAGCGCCGCGATCTGATCGCCCATGTTCACGCCGCCGATCAGCAGCGCCATCGATAGCTTGTGATATTTGCCGTATTTCTCGAAATTTTCCGCCACCTGCGCCGCGAGTTCGCGTGTGGGCTCGAGGATAAGCGAACGTGGCATCCGCGCCCTGCTGCGCCCCTGGGCCAGAATGTCGATCATCGGAAGGACGAAGCTGGCCGTTTTTCCCGTACCGGTCTGCGCGATCCCGATCAGATCACGCATCATCAGAACCGGCGGGATGGCTTGTTCCTGGATTGGTGTCGGCTCCGTATAGCCCGACTCTGTGACGGCACGAAGCAATTCGTCGGAAAGGCCGAGATCGGCAAAAGTCATGCGATATCCGAAAACAGGGGGCGCAAAGCTATGCACCGCGATGCCCGGCGCCTGCCGTTTGGCCATGACTTTGTCAAGTTAAACCGGCATGAAGCAGCAGGTTTCGGGACAAATCTTTCGGCAAACTGTCGATGTTGTGATGGTTGTCGATGTTGTGATGGTTGTAGCATTGTGGAATTGCGGGGCGTGATCGGAGCGACATGGGGCGCATAGCTTATTTGGACGGATGGCGGGGATGTGCGGTTCTTGCGGTCCTCATTGCGCATTTTGGCAGCACAAAGGGGATTAATCTTGGCCGGTTTGGGGTGGAGTTGTTCTTCGTGCTCAGCGGCAGGCTCATGGCCGAAATACTTTTCGTTCGGGCGCCGCCGCTATCGAGCTTCTTCCCACGCCGTATTTCCCGGGTGTACCCCGCTCTTTTCGTACTGGCTTCCGCTCTTCCGCTGACATCTGGCGCGAACGCAGATCCGACGTTCAGCCAGTATCTCAGCGCTATCACATTCACCGCCAACTATGCTCAATTTCATACTGACGTGCCAAAAGCGCCTGGCTACCTGTAATATTTGCACTGTGCGGTCTGGCCCTTAACGCGAATTTCGTGCCGGATCCTGTGAAATATAGCGCTGGGTCAGCTTTCCTGGCTGTTTCGCTGGTGCTGATGCCGCGGGCGCCGGGCTTCATGCTGCGCTGGCTGGAGAACCCGCTGCTATTGCAGACAGGAATCTGATCTTATTCAATTTATCTGTGGCAACAACCTTTTGCGAAAATTCACGGCACAATCGACGTCCGATTGATTTATTTGATGTTCGCCCTGGCATTTGCTCTGACCAGTTTCTACCTCGTCGAGCAACCCGCCCGGCGCTTTCTGAACGGGCGTCTGGCGTTGCGTCGATCGCGCGTGATCGCCTGACAGATATATCAATCTTTTCGGGATGAGGCAGCCACCGTTAATCATCGCACCGGGACCATCTTGCGAAAACGGCTGATCTGGCATTCACCGCCGGATCGCGCATGGATTGAATCACGGCCGGCGCAGATCATGCCCTGCTCGTCCGGGCGCAAATAGAAGCCGCTGTAATAATCGAGGGCGGGGCAGGATGATTCGAGTTCCGCGCGAATACGTTTTCCGCCAGGCAAAATAAGATCGACGGCATCGGGTGCGACCGGGATTGCTCCGGCAATGCCCTGGATCGAAAAGCATTTCTTGAAGGATTTTGATTTCCAGCGTGTGATCGGCGCCGGTGGCGGCGGCATTACCCGGGTGGGGACACGGATGATGATGCGCTGCTGGATGGTGACTTGCGCATATTGAATTGCCGGCGCGGCTGCCGCAGCCGAGGCCACGACAAGACTTATCGCTGTAAGCGAAGGCAGGATCACGATACGCTATCCATTTACAACACCAGATTCCCAGCTTCGCTTGAACCATTGATTAATTGGCGGCCTAACGAAGCCTGGTCTAGAGAATAAGATGATGAATCTCGAACCACCTAGCGGAGAATTGCTGGCTGCGCTTGAGGCATTGCTTGGCCCAGGAGGATTCACACGGGATCCCGCCGACATGCAGCCCTGGCTGATGGATTGGCGGGGCAGGGTACAAGGTAGCGCCGCCGCAATGCTTTCTCCGCGGTCGCGCGAGGAGGTGGTCGAGATCGTGCGATGGGCGGGCCGAGAGCGCGTGGCCATCGTCCCGCAAGGGGGCAACACCTCGATGGTGGCCGGGGCGACGCCCGCAGCCGGGGCCTTGCTGCTGTCCCTGCGCCGTATGAAGACGATTCGGAGTCTTTCTGCGGACGATAATATTGCCGTCGTGGAAGCGGGGGTCATCCTGAGCGACCTTCACGATGCCGCCGCCGCCATTGGACGGCGCTTCCCCCTGTCTTTGGCTGCGAAGGGATCCGCTACGATCGGCGGACTGATTTCCACCAATGCGGGCGGCACCCAGGTGCTCCGATTTGGGCCGATGCGCTCGCTCGTCCTGGGGATCGAAGCCGTCCTGCCAGACGGCGGCCTGTTCGAAGGCCTTTCGGCGTTGCGCAAGGACAATCGTGGATATGATCTCCGGCAATTGCTGGCTGGCGCGGAGGGAACGCTTGGCATCGTGACCGCCGCGGCGCTGGGGCTGGTGCCTGCGATCGGTACGCGGGCGGTGGCGTGGGCCGGGCTCTCGAGTCCCGAAAATGCGCTTCGTTTGTTGCGGATGCTCGAAGGGCGGCTGGGGGATTCCGTCGAAGGTTTTGAACTGGTGCCCGCCGCCGCGCTCGATCTGGTCATCCGGCATATTCCCGGTGCGCGAAATCCGCTGGCGACGCGACAGATGTGGAATGTCCTTGTTGAGATGACAGCGCCGGAAGGCGCCCCGGACCCCATGGACCCCCTCAGCGCGGCGTTGGGGGAGGCGATCGAAATGGGCATTGTCGAGGATGCGACGATCGCCGCGAATGAAGCGCAGGCTGAAGCGCTCTGGGCGCTGAGAGAGAATGTATCGGAAGCCGAACGCGTGGATGGGATGTCCGTCAAGCACGACATTTCCGTGCCGGTATCGAAAATGCCAGCCTTCATGGTCGATGCTGCCGGTGAGGTGGAGCGCGTATTTGCAGGTGTTCGCGTGCTGGCATTTGGCCACCTTGGCGACGGTAATGTTCATTTCAATGTCCGGGCGCCCGGCGGATCGGATTCCGAGGCCTGGTTCGGCGACCAGAACAAGGCGATCAGTCATCTGGTTCATGACCTGGTGACCGCGGCAGGCGGCTCGCTGTCGGCTGAGCATGGCATCGGCCAGCTCAAGCTGGACGAATTCGCCCGGCTGGCCGGTCCGGTCCGGCTTCAGATGATGCGCGCGTTGAAGGACGCGCTTGATCCGCAGGGAATTATGAATCCCGGAAAGCTTGTCCCGCTTGCGCACTGCGATACCTCGCCATAGAGGCTTCAGCCAATTGCTGACCAGGCGGCTCAAGCCGCGATCTTTACTTAGGAGTTTTGAGACGATGGCGACCGCACCCAGCCAGGGCCTGCCCCTTTTCTACAACGACCTCCAGCCGCTTTCCAGCAACGTGCACGGCGATTGGAAGGCGCGGCGACTGCAAACGGCGCCTTTCCTCAAGGCTGCGCATGCCGTGCCGATCACCATAGAAGAGTTCGCGCTCGTACAGCGCCATTTTCCGATCATTTTTTCGATCGGCCCCAACCCCGTGCCTCTGGCGCTGATGGGCCTCAATGAAGGGGTGAACGTCTTCGTCGATGAGGCAGGCAAGCTCACCGAGGATGTTTACATCCCCGCCTATATCCGCCGCTATCCGTTCATGCTGGCGCGGCTGCGGCCTGATGTCGAAGAGCTTTCGCTGTGTTTTGATCCTTCGGCCAATGCTCTTGGCGTATTCGACGAAGGCGATTCCCTGTTCGCTGATGGGCAACCATCGCAAATGACGCAGGAAATCCTCGGCTTTTGCGAAAAGTTCGAACAGTCGGGTCAACAGACCGGCGCATTCATGAAGGATTTGATCGATCACAAGCTTCTGATCGACGGCGAAGTCGCGATCCAGCCCGAAGGCGCTGCGCAGCCATTTGTTTATCGCGGTTTCCAGATGGTATCGGAAGACGCTTTGCGCGAACTTCGGGGCGACATCGCGCGCAAAATGATCCAGTCGGGCATGTTACCGCTGATTTACGCGCATCTGTTCTCCCTCTCCCTGATTCGCGATATTTTCAGCCGCCAATTGGCGCTCGGGAAGGTACCGGTGCCGGCCCCGAACCCTGTCACATCCAATGTCTAAGGACAAATGAGAAAAATTGCTGTTGTTCCAGCTTGAAACAGTTGAAACACCAGCCTATCTTGCCAGTGATGCTGCAATCGTGTTCCCCTTTCGCGATTGCGCATTAGCGCGCTTAGGCGCGCTCCTCCCTGAACCTTGGCCACCTCGTGCAATGCACGAGGTGGTTTTTTATTCAGCGGCGATTGCGGTGCCGGCGGCGAGCGCTTCGTTCACCAGCGCGTCGAAGACATCCCCCAGGAAAAATTGCATCGCAGCAAGCCCTTTCCCCGGCGATTGCGCGCTTTCGTCCAGATAAAGACTGCGATCGATCTCTACCTGGATGGCATGAACGCCCCTGGGAGGCCGGCCGTGGCGATCAAGGCTGTAGCCGCCGGCATAGGGCGCGTTACGAGCAAGGCCGAGTCCGTGACGACGTGCCACGGCTTCAACGCAATCCGTGAACGTCGATCCCGCGCTCCGTCCGAATCGGTCGCCTATGACGATGATAGGGCTCGTGCCCCCCCCGGTGGCCCGAATTGGCGGCATCGAATGACAATCCAGCAGGATCGCAATGCCGAAGCGTTGATAGGCGTTTGAAAGTGCTGCTGAAATAGCGGCGTGATAAGGCTGATGGTGGCCGGCTATCCGCTGGCTTATCTCGCTTGCGCTGAATTTTCTCCGCCACAATTCGCCGCTATTTCCCAATCTTCGCGGAATGAGGCCAAGGCCGCCCTTCGAACGCGTGGTGATCAGGTTTTGGGTGGAGGGAAGGCCCGCGATCATCCCCGAATCCAGCTCGCGCGGATCGCGATTAAGGTCGAGCCAGGCGCGTGCCCTGTGCGCGACGATCGCTGTTGCATCCTTTTCCAACAGCGCCATGATGAGCTTGTCGGCATGCCGGTCTTCCAGCAAGCGAAGCCGCTCGGCGGGAACTGCTGCATCAGCGAGAAGGGCTTCGGGATAATCCTGTCCGGCGTGCGGAACCGAAAGGACAACCGGAAATACAGGCATTTCAGGGCCTGAACGGCTAAATGTTGGCGTATCCGGTCCGGTGCTCACAATTTGAGGTTGAAGGAACCTTATGGTTTTTGCAATCTTTGGGATAGGGACGCTGGAAATTCTTAAGGGCTTGCAACATAATGGCCGCCAGCGGAAAGTGCCTTTGGCCCCTAGGGAAAGTGTGATGATGCGGATATTGCTGGCCGAAGACGATGATTCGATGCGCGAGTATCTTGCCCGCGCGCTCGAAAAGGTCGGCTATTCGGTAACCAGCGTCGATCGTGGCACGCACGCCATTCCGCTTCTTGAAAGCAATCGCTTCGATCTTCTGCTTACAGATATCGTGATGCCGGAGATGGACGGGATCGAACTTGCCCAGCGCGCGGCGGTGCTGGCGCCTGAAATGCGCGTAATGTTCATCACGGGCTTTGCCGCCGTTGCGCTAAAGAGCGGCGCGGCGCAGCCCCAGGCGAAGGTGTTATCGAAGCCGTTCCACCTGCGCGATCTGGTGGCCGAGGTAGACCGCATGTTCCAGGTGGGCGACGCTTCCGGTCTCTGATCAACCCATGCTGTTCCGCCCATCCTGAGGAGGGACTGAGCCTGGCGAAGTCCCGTCTCGAAGGATTCTCCGAGATGCCATTTCGACACGCTCAATGGCTCCTCAGGCGAGCGGTTCTGGTTTAACGCTCTGTGCTATGGCTAACGGAAAGCGGTAAATGGTGGGCGTGGCAAGGATTGAACTTGCGACCCCTGCGATGTCAACACAGTGCTCTACCACTGAGCTACACGCCCACGGCGACGGCTGATAGTCGACGGTTTCTTTCGGCGCAAGCGGCCTCTTTCGGCTTTTTGCGGTCAGGCCATTTCCTCGTCCGGAAATGTTTCCGTCCCGACCATCGCTTGCATCATCGTTGAATATCGTCCGCCCTGTATGGCTTTGCGCGAAAAGATTTCCTCGATGCGACGGATGGCCTCTTCGTCGAGCCGAATATCCGCCGCCTTGAGATCCTCTTCGAGATGCGCGATCGAGCGCGTGCCCGGAATTGGCACGATATCGTTCCCTTTTGCCAGCACCCAGGCAAGCGATAGCTGGGCGGGCGTATGGCCCAGCGCCGCCGCGAGCTGCTCGAACTGGGCCACGGCTTTCAGGTTGTGGGAGAGATTCGGCTCCAGAAATCGGGGCATTTGCCGCCGGATATCGCCTTCTACATAATGGTCGTCCCTGACCGCGCCAGCCAGCAAGCCGCGCGCCACCGGCGAGAATGATACGAAGCCGATACCGAGTTCCCGGCACGTATCGAGTACGGCGATCTCCGGGTTGCGGACGGCCGGACTATATTCATATTGCGCCGCCGCGATCGGATGCACCGCGTGGGCCCGCCGGATCGCGCTTGCCGACATTTCAGAAAGGCCGATAGCGCCAATCTTTCCGTCCTGCACGGCGCCGGCCAGCGCTCCCACCGAATCCTCGATCGGGACGTTCTTGTCCGGGCGATGCATGTAATAAAGATCGATATGGTCGGTCCCGAGGCGTTGAAGCGCCGCATCCAGTGTCTTGGAAATGACGTCCGGCCGCGCGTCCAGCACGCGATTCTCGCCATCGGAATCGAGCACGCATTTGCTGGCGAGGGTAAATTCCTTCCTGCGATGGATGATGGCCTTGCGGATCAGCCGTTCATTCGCGCCGAGTCCATATATCGCGGCCGTGTCAAAAAAGGTGACACCGAGATCCAGCGCGCGATTGAGCAGCCTTATGCCGTCTTCCTCGCTCGGCGGATGGCCATAGGCGTGGCTCAGATTCATGCATCCAAGCCCGATCGCCGAAACCTGAAAAGGGCCGATTTTTCTTACAGGCAAGGATTGCATTGAAACCATATTCCTTTGATTCGGGAGAACATCTGTTCGCGGCATGCGTATGTGGCATATGCGGGCTGGGTCCGCCGCGGCAAGAGGTCGCGTGTAGTATAGTGTTTGGGAAAGCTGTTGATGTCGTTCGTTTTACCACCGCCGCCGCCATTACGCGCTGATGCCAGCCTGTTTATCGATTTTGACGGTACACTTGTGGAACTGATCGATCGGCCGGACGAAATTGTCGTGGACGAGGGACTGCGCGATTTGCTCGGCCGGGTGGGGGCCGCCCTGCCTGGACGCGTGGCAATCGTCAGTGGGCGCTCCATCGCCCAGATCGATCATTTTCTTGGAATACAGGCGAAATCCTTTGCCGTTGCCGGCAGCCATGGGGTCGAACGAAGAAGGGGCGACGGTGTCGTTACCTTGCCTGATCATCCTCCTTCGCTCGATGCGGCACTTGCCGCGTTTTCGGACTTTGCGAGTGCTCACCCCGGAACGATTGTCGAGCCCAAGAGCTTTGGAGTCACGCTTCACTACCGCCTTGCGCCCGAACTGGAAGGCAAGGCGCGGGAGTTTGTACAGCATTTGGCAGAGACATACGGCTTCGATCTCCAGGCAGGTAAAATGATGGTGGAATTAAAAATAGCTGGCGGAAACAAAGGGCAAGCAGTAGCTGCTTTCATGAAGAATGAAGAAATGGTGGGGACGCATCCCTGGTTCGTCGGCGATGATCTGACAGATGAAGCAGGTTTCGCAGCCGCGCATGCGTTGGGCGGCGATGGCATATTGGTGGGGCCGCCCCGTGAAACCGCTGCCACCTATAACCTGGCTGATGTCGCATCCGTTCGCTCCTGGCTGGCGGGGGCAATCGGACCAGCATAGTGACGGCAACGCTTGATCTCTGGCCGATCGGCAACTGCCAGGTGTCGGCGCTCGTCGATCGGGCAGGGCGATTCGTGTGGGGATGCGTTCCGCGCATCGACGGCGATCCGGCATTCTCCTCCCTGCTGGACAGCAGGGAACGCAGCGCCGAAGGCGCGCACGGCTTCTGGGAAATCGATCTGGAGAACGGCATCCGGACGACCCAGGCCTACATGCGGAACACACCGATTTTGGTAACCCGGCACGAGGATGCGGATGGCAATGCCGTCGAGGTGACTGACTTTGCCCCGCGCTTTCGTAGATCGGGGCGCATTTATCGTCCGGTTGCCTTCGTTCGCATCGTAAGGCCCGTCGCCGGCTCTCCACGGATCAGGGTGCGGCTGCGGCCATCGCGCAACTGGGCGATGGAAGCGGCGCCGCACACCCGCGGCTCAAACCATGTCCGCTATTTGCTCGATGGCACGGTTGTCCGGCTGACGACCAGCGCGCCAATCGGGTGGATCGAGGACGAGCGCATGTTCCGGGTCGAGCGGCCGCTCCATTTCTTCCTTGGCCCGGACGAGAGCTTTTCCGACGATATTCGCGCGTCGGCTGAGACCATGCTCGACCGGACGGCGGACGAATGGCGGCAATGGGTGCGCGGTCTCGCCATACCGTTCGAGTGGCAGGAGGCGGTGATCCGCTCGGCGATCACCCTCAAACTTTGCCAGCACGAGGAAACCGGGGCGATCGTCGCGGCGATGACCACATCGATTCCCGAGCACGCGAATTCCGGCCGCAACTGGGATTACCGCTACTGCTGGATTCGCGACGCTTATTTCACTGTTCAGGCGCTGAACCGGCTCGGTGCACTCGATGTGCTGGAAACCTATCTCGAATATCTGCGCAACATCGTCGACAATGCCAAGGGCGGCCACATCCAGCCCCTCTATGGTGTCGGGGGCGAGGCGCGGCTGGAGGAGTGGGTCGCTCCCGGGCTCGATGGCTATCGGGGCATGGGCCCGGTGCGGGTGGGCAACCAGGCCTATGAGCAGATCCAGCACGATGCCTACGGCCAGATCATCCTGTCCAATGCCCAGGCCTTTTTCGATCAGCGGCTGTTGCGCCTGGCGGGGATCGAGGATTTCCGGTCGCTCGAGGAGGTGGGTGAGCGCGCATGGCGAGTCTATGACAAGTCGGATGCGGGCTTGTGGGAACTGCGCACCAGGAGCCATGTGCACACCTATTCGAGCGCGATGTGCTGGGCAGGGTGTGACCGGCTGGCCAATGCGGCTTCCGTGCTTGGTCTCGAAGACCGTCGTGCATTCTGGCAGGAACGGGCTGATTACATTCGTTCCACCATCGAGCAATCGGCCTGGCGCGGGGATACGAACCGCCTTTCGGCGACCTTTGGCGGCGACGATCTTGACGCCAGCCTGATCCAGTTGCTGGACCTGCGTTTCTTCGCGCCAGACGATCCGCGCTTCCGTTCGACGCTCAATGCAGTGGAGGAGGGATTGCGCCGCGGATCGCACATGCTCCGCTACGCAACTGAAGATGACTTCGGTCTACCGAAAACTGCCTTTAATGTCTGCACCTTCTGGCTCATCGAGGCGTTGCACTTCACAGGACGGGACGCGGATGCGCGCGCCCTGTTCGAAGAGATGCTTTCGCGGCGCACCGCCGCGGGATTGCTATCGGAGGATATTGATCCGGTGACGGGCGAACTCTGGGGAAATTATCCGCAGACCTACTCCCTGGTGGGTCTGATCAACTGCGCCGTGCTGCTCAGCAAGCCGTGGAGCAGCGTGCGATGAGCCGTCTCGTCGTCGTCTCCAATCGGGTCCAGCCGCCGAGCGGAGAGGGCGGTGGGGCGCAAGGCGGGCTCGCAGTGGCGCTTCAGGCGGCGCTCCGCGAACATGAGGGGCTCTGGTTCGGCTGGTCCGGCAATACGACCGAGCAATTTGACGGTGAACCCTATGTCGAGACGACTGAAGGCGTGACGACAGCGATGATTGATCTCGAACAGCAGGATATCGAGGAATATTACAACGGCTACTCAAACCGGACGCTCTGGCCGCTCTTTCACTATCGCATCGACCTGGCCGAATTCGAACGTGAGTTCGAAGACGGCTATGCCCGCGTCAACGGGCGCTTTGCCGACACGCTTGTTCGCCTGCTCGAGCCGGATGACCTGATCTGGGTCCATGACTATCATCTGTTCCCGCTGGGGCATGAGCTTCGAAGACGGGGCGCTGCCAATCGCATCGGATTTTTTCTTCATATTCCCTGGCCGCCCACCAACCTCCTGCTCTCGCTTCCAAACCATCGCGAGCTGGTCGAGGCCATGTTTGATTATGACGTGGTGGGCTTCCAGACCGAAAACTGGCTCAGCAGTTTTCTCCATTACGCCGAAAACCAGATGGAATGCGTGATCGGGGAGAATAACGAGGTCACTTATGGCGATCGCACCATCCGGGCAATTGCTTGTCCCATCGGGATCGATGCCGAGGACTTCGTGGCGGCGGTGCAGTCGCCGACGGCGCGCTACGCGCGATACCGCATGGTCCAGAGCGCAGCGGGGCGAGACATGATTATCGGCGTCGACCGGCTCGATTACTCCAAGGGACTCGAAGAACGTTTCCTGGGATATGAGCGGTTTTTAAGCGCGCATCCCGAGCGGCATGGTGAAGTGTTCCTCCTTCAGATCGCGCCGCCTTCCCGTGAAAACGTCAAAAGCTATCAGGAAATACGCTCTACGCTTGATGGTCTTTCCGGCCGCATCAATGGCGAATTTGCCGATTTCGACTGGGTGCCGATCCGCTATGTGAACCATGGCTATCCCCGCGATCAGCTTTCCGGAATATATCGCGCCGCCAAGGTGGCGCTCGTCACGCCGATGCGGGACGGCATGAACCTGGTTGCCAAGGAATTTATCGCTGCTCAGGATCCCGAAGATCCAGGCGTGCTGATCCTGTCCGAATTTGCCGGCGCGGCGGCGCAAATGTCAGAGGCTGTGCTGGTAAATCCCTACAGCCCGGACGAAATCGCCGATGCGATCGAACTGGCCCTCGACATGCAGAAGCCGGAACGTATCCGCCGCTGGCAGGCGCTATACGAAAATGTGATGCGCGAAGACGTAATATGGTGGCGGCGTTGCTTCACCGGCGCGCTGGAGGCTCCGGCTCAATCAGACGCCCTGGTGGATTGCTCGGCCTCGCTGTGAACCATTTCCTGCCGCCGACGGGGCAACGCATCGGGCATTTCGGTCCGGATAAAGGCCAGCATCTCCTCGCGCACGTCGCATCGCAGGTCGAATGCGACGGTGGCGTCACGCGCCGTCATCAGCGCGCGTACTTCCATGGCGTCCGCCCGCATGTCCGTCACCTGCAAATTGAAAAAGCGGCCGTCCCATCGCGGGTTGGCGCGTATGACGCTTTCCAGCTTGGTGCGCAGGCGCGCCACATCGGCTGACGGATCGAGATACCACATGACGCTGCCCATCAGTTCGCTGGTGGAGCGTGTCCAGTTCTGGAACGGTTCCTCTAGAAACTTCGTGATCGGAACGACCAGGCGGCGGTCGTCCCAGATCCGGACGACCACGAAGGTGAGCCAGATTTCCTCGATCCGTCCCCATTCTCCCTCGATGATGACGACGTCGTCGATCCGTATCGGTTCGGTAAAAGCCAGCTGGATACCGGCGATCAGGTTTTTGAGCGCAGGCTGGGCCGCCGCGCCGACCGCGAGACCGGCGAGACCGGCGGAAGCGATAAGGGTGACGCCCACGCTGCGGACGCCAGGAATGGTCATCAGCATCATGCAGATGGTGAGGAACAGGATGATGAACACCCCAATCCTGCTCAGGATGCCGATACGGGTGTGCTTGCGCCGCGCCTGAAGATTGTCGGTGGTGGAAATATCCGCCTTGATCCGCACCACGTCCGCCATGGCTTTCAGCATTGCGATCGCGAACCAGCCCATCAACGCGGGCACGATGAATCCAGCGGCTTGTGCCCATAGTTTCTGCATCCAATCGTCGAGCGGAATGGCACGTTGGACTAGCGAGAGAGCGATCGCGACGTAGATCCATCGGAGCGGTTTACGTATCCTCGCCAGCACGAGATCGTCGCTGCGGCTCGCCGTTCGCGCAGCCAGCCGCGACAAAGCGGCGATGGTCAGGCGATGCAGCAGCAGGGCGCCGATCACGGATATCGCTGCCACCAGAAGCAGCGACAAGACAGTCCTGCTTTCAGGGGGCAGTGCAGCAAGCCAATGGTTCACGCGCTCCATGGCTGTCTAATGGCCGGGAAGCCGCGAGTTTCCTCAGCTTGCGGCGAAGCGTTCCATCGCTTCGGCCATTCCAGCGTAAATGGAATCGAGATCGTCTTCGCTGATGCAATAGGGCGGCATGGTATAAAGCGTGTTGCCCAGCGGACGGATCAGCAGATTACGCTCTCGAAAATGCGCCATCAGTCCCGGCCATGCCGCCGAAAGGTAATCGGCCGCGCCGTCATCCATCTCGAACGCCGCAATGGTGCCGAGGCGCCGTGCATTGTGGGCGCCCTTGATTTTTGCGAGTCTTTCGTTTTGACGCGCCGAAAGGATAGCAATCCGCTCCGGCACGGGCTCCTCCCGCCATATCGCGAGATTGGCCGCCGCCGCGGCGCAGGCGATCGGGTTCGCGGTGTAGCTCGACGAATGGTAGAGCATGTCGGCCCGATCCTGTGACCAGTGGGCTTCGAAGATCGGCGGCGTTGCAACCGTCACGGCAAGCGGCATCGATCCGCCGGTCAATCCCTTGGAAAGGCAGATGATATCGGGCACGATCTGCGCCTGTTCACATGCGAACAAAGTGCCGGTGCGGCCCCAGCCGGTCATAACTTCGTCCGCGATGAAAATGACGTCATGACGCCGGCAGATCGCGTGCATCTGGGCGAGGACCGCAGGAGAATAGATCAACATCCCGCCCGCGCCCAATATCAGCGGTTCCACGATCAGGGCGGCGGGATTTTCGTCCCGGCAAATGCGCTCCAGCGTATCCAGCGTCCGTTGCCCGGCATTTTCCCTGGGGAAGGGGAGGCGGGCGACATCGAACAGCAACGGCTGGTAGGCACTGTTATAAACGCCGCGTTCGCCGACTGACATGCCGCCGAACGTATCGCCGTGATAGCTGCCTTCCATAACGATGATGCGATGGCGCGGCGTGCGACGCCCCCGCCAGTAGCCAAGCGCCATTTTGAGCGCGACTTCGACGCTGGTGGAGCCGCTGTCCGAAAAAAAGACGTGGGCCAGCGGATCGGGCAAGATCGCGACCAGATCCCGTGCAACGGTTTCTGCCAGTTCGTGGGTGTAGCCCGCGAAGATAATCTGATCGAGCTTGCCTGCCTGCTCAGCGATCGCAGCCATGATGCGCGGATGACAGTGGCCGTGCGTCGTTACCCACCAGGACGATATGGCGTCGATAATCTTCCGGCCATCCCGGGTATGAAGGCATGCGCCTTCGGCACGATCGATCAACGGTATCGGATCGCCAATCCCATGCTGGGTAAATGGGTGCCAGACCGGTGAACTCATAGCCCGAAATCCGCCAGGTTGAAGCCTTGGCTGAATGCGGACGCCAGAGTGTGGCGATCAAGCGGCTGCAGGCGATCGATCCGGCCGAGCCGCCTGACCTGACCGATCTCGCAGATCGTCCTTTCGCTGTCCTCGTTGCCATCGCCTGAAAAAGCGACGCCCAATATCTCTATGCGCCGCGCGCGCAATGCCTCGATCGTCATCAGGCTGTGGTTGATGGTGCCGAGCGCCGTGCGCGCCACGATGATCGCGGGACAGCGCCACTGCGCAATCATGTCGGCGAATAGCAGGGATCTGGTGAGCGGCACCAGCGCGCCCCCGGCGCCTTCGATCACCAGCGGCCGCTCGGCGGGAAGCGCGAGACGGGCGGGATCGATAGTAATGCCCTCGATCTCGGCGGCATGGTGGGGCGAACAGGGTGTCGTCAGGCGATAGGCTTCAGGCAAGATGCGATCGGCAGGGAGCCCGGAAAGCGCTTCCACGGTTGTGCTGTCCGTGCCGTCCACCAGCCCAGCCTGCACGGGTTTCCAATAATAGCCATTCAATGCGCCCGCCAGAGCGGCGGAAAAAACGGTCTTGCCGGCGTCCGTATCGGTGCCTGTGACTGCGAAGATGCTCAATGCGCGTACTCGCTGATTATGTGTGCCAGGGCCGCAATATCCTCTTCGGTAACATTGAGGGTTATGGAAATGCGAAGGCGCGACGTGCCCTGGGGTACCGTGGGAGGCCGAATGCCGCGCACGTCAAAACCCGCGGCCTGCAACGCTTCGGCCATGCGCATCGTGTCGTCATCGCCGCCGATGATCAGCGGAATGATCTGGCTGCCCGATGCCTTTGCGCCGCAGGGTTCGAGCAGCCGAGCGGCCTCGGCCATGCGACGGTGCAACGCCTGCTGACGATAAGGTTGGGTTTCCAGCAGGCGTAACGCCCCGCGTACGGCTGCAGCCATTAACGGCGAGGGTGCGGTCGAGAAGATGAAACCGCGTCCCCGGTTGATAAGCACTTTGGTCAACGCGCCAGATGCCAGCACCAGGGCACCCTCACACCCCAATGCCTTGCCGCATGTTACGACACGAATGACGTTTTCACTGGCGCCGAGCCCTGCCGCCAGGCCGCGCCCGTCGGGTCCGAACACGCCGACTGCATGGGCCTCGTCGATTACGAGAAACGCCTCGTGGCGTGCCGCGACCGAGGCCAGATCGATGATCGGCGCCCGGTCGCCGTCCATGCTGTACAGGCTTTCCACCGCGATCCATACCTGGCCTTTGCCTCCCTTTGCGCGCCAATTCGTGATCGCGTCATCCACTGTCTGCGGATCGTTATGAGCAGTCGACACTTTTTCGGCGAAGCTCAATCGCATGCCGTCATGAACGCTGGCATGGATCAGCGCGTCATGAACGATCAGGTCGCGACGGCCGGGAAGGGTAGCGAAAAGCGTGCTGTTGGCGGCAAAGCCACTTGAAAAATAGAGCGCGCTCGCCGCGCCAAAGAAAGCGGCCGCCCCGATCTCGAGCGCTTCATGTTCCGGGTCGTTGCCACGCAGGAGACGGGAACCACCGGCACCGATCGCCACGCCGCGCGACAACGCTTCCTCGACTACGCGGCGTAGATCGTTTGAATTTCCGAGGCCCAGATAGTCGTTCGAGGCAAAATCCAGCCCTGCGCGCGGGCTCAGCCGGCGCAAGCGGCTTTCGGTAGCAAGCGTGTTCAAGGCTGCTTCGTGCTGGTCCAGCAATCCCATCGGGCGCCTATCGCCAATTTCAGCGCGGCAAGCCAGCCTCGTGCGAATTATTCGTCTGGATCGGCGATGTATACGCGATTGCGGCCGTCCGTCTTCGCCCGATAGAGCGCGGTGTCCGCCGCCTTCAGCACAGCGGAGCCATTGCCGCGTCCCTCCAGTTCAGCGACCCCCGCTGAAAACGTCACCTTGCCCAGTTTTGCGCCGGTCGTGTTGATCTTGAGATCAAGCCTCGACACCTTGTTGCGTATCTCATTGAGTTCGCCGGCCGCGGCGATGGTGTCCATGCCTTCGAAAAGTAGAACGAATTCCTCGCCGCCAAAGCGTGCGACGAATACGCGGTCGTTTTCCTTGTTCTGGAGCGACGAGGCTACGAATTTGATGACCTCGTCGCCGACAAGGTGACCATGCGCGTCGTTGATCAGTTTGAACTTGTCGATATCGCAGATTCCGATGGTCAGGGGCTTGTTGGTGGCGCGCGCCTTTTCGATGGCCGCGGTGAGCCTTCTGTCGAGACTGCCGCGGTTGGGCAGGCCGGTAAGGGGATCGGTATCGGCACGTTTGCGCGCTTCGGCCAGATTGTTACGCAGTGCGGTGATCTCTTCGCCCGAAGTCCGCAGCTTTTCTTCCACCTCGCGGCTCTTTTCGATCATCGAACGGGTCAGGACGATCAGTTCGACCACCGTTTTGGCGGCCGTTTCGGGATTTTCGAGCGCGGTGTGGTTTTCTTCCAACGCGTCGCCGTAGGAGCGGACATCGCTTCCCGAGCGCTTTACGATCGTCAGGATCTGGTCGAGCTGGCCTTCGGCGCCGGTCGTCATCTTGCGTAAATCATCGGCTGACAGCTCGACGCTGCGCTGCGCGATGATCGAGGCGACGGAAACGGCGGTCAGCCCGCCTGCCTTCAGGGCTCGTTCGACCTGACTGTTCAGTTCGCCATCGTTCGCCGTAAGATAGCGGTGGCATATGTCGAAATTCTCAGGCGTGGGCTCGAGGCTGTTATCGAACAGAATATTGCCGATTTCCTCGTACAGGCGGCGCCACGGGCCAGTGCCGTTCGGCGGGGTCATCTGAGAAGCATTGTCGGTCAAAATCCAACTCTCCTGGACGCCAAGTTACGCAATTATCCGCGCCCTATTGCCGAATGAGTACACGCCAACAAGGGAAGATTGGCATCCCGGCGCATCATTAGTTTAGTTTGCCCTATGTTAAGATCGCCAGCCCAAGCGATGTCAATAACGCTTCGCGGGCAAAGATCGTTTCTTTCCACAAGCTTGGACGCGCAAGATCGTCCAGTTCGATCGTTTCGGGCCAATGGCGCGATATTATATCGGCGATGGCATCAAGTTTATTCCCGTCCACCAGGAAGCGCGGATCGACCGTTTCGGGTTCGGCGACGACCCGCAGACGCAGGCATGCCGGCCCGCCGCCATTCGCCATCGATTCGCGGACATTCACGACGTGCAGCTGCTGGATCGGGCCATTTCCGGCCACCATGGCTTCCAGCCAGCTCCAGACAGCTTCGCTCTCGCGGGCCTCGCCCGGCAGGATCAGCGCCTGTTCGCCGGCCGGCAGCGTGACAAGCTGGGCGTTGAACAAATAGCTCCTGATTGCTTCGGCGAGGCTGACGGCGGACGCGGGCACCTCGACGATGCGGACATCGGGCAACAGCCACTGCAAGTCGCCGTAGAACCGGTGCCTGTCGGCAAAGGCCTGTTCGTGCGCGAACAGCGTAAGTCCATCGGCAACAGCGACTACATCGTTGTGGAATGCCCCCGACGCGATGGCCTCCGGCGATTGTTCGACAAACAGGGTGCGCTCCGGATCGAGGCCATGCGCCCGCGCCACGGACTTGCTCGCTTCAGGATGCTGGCGCGCGGGGAAGGGGCCGCCTGATACGCCATAGACGAATATCTCCACTCCAGGTGATCCATGGCCGGGCGAAAGGCGCATGTGATTGGCGGCGCCTTCGTCACCGAAAGGCGGCGGGATCGGATCGTGGACAGCGAAATATGCGTCATTCCCGAATGCGACCCGAAGTTGGGCGAGGGTGTTGGGCCATTCGTGGCTCCGGTGCGGCATGGTGACGAGATTGGCCACGGTCAGATGGCACCGTCCGTCCGCCGTGTCGCCCGCGGGCGACACCGTCGCCGCGTTGGCGGCCCACATCGCGGACGCCGACAGGGCATTCACCCGCAAGCCATAGTCCGCGGTCTCAATGGCGCTCGAAAGACTGCCAAGCCAGGCGGCGTTCGGGCGGGGATGGGGCAGCAATATGCCTTGTGTCAGGCCAAGCGCGAGATTGGCGCGCATCTTGGCGATGCCTTCCAGCGCCGCGGCGCGTGGATGGGATATCTTGCCCTTGTTTCCCGTGGCGGCTAGGTTGCCGAGGCTCAGGCCTGCGTAATTATGACTGGGACCAACGATGCCGTCGAAATTGATTTCGACCGGTTCACCGCGCGACATGGACGATCTCCGCACCCGCCATGACGTCGAGCAGGCGCGCCGACTCCCGATCGATCACGATTCCGGCCTCGACCTGTTCGACCTGGCCTATACACGCCCTGAAATCGAGCAGGCTTCCGGACGCCATGATCGACGCCACGCCCTCTCCCGGCTCGCCGGGCATCAGTTCGGCTTCTCTGGCCTGGGCAATGGACCGGATCCGGTCGGTTTCCGCGATCATCGTCGGGCCGCCATCGAAGATGTCGATATAACTTTCATAACGGAAACCTTCCTCCTCCAGCATCCGCATCGCTGCCCGGCCGTTGGGATGCGGTCGCCCCATCGCAAGCCGCGCGTTTTCCGGCAGCATGGCGGTATAGATCGGATGCTTTGGCATCAGATCGGCGATGAACTGGTTGCCCCGGGTTGAATTGAACGTATCGGCTTCCTGGAAGGTCATGCCGAAAAACTTGCCGGCAAGACCATCCCAGAAGGGAGAGGCGCCGGCTTCGTCGATCATGCCCCGCAACTCAGCCAGCAGGCGGTTAGCAAACCGCGTGCGGTGCTGGCGGATGAACAGATAGCGGCTGCGCGCCAGCAGCATGCCAAGCCCGCCCGCGCGTTCCCGCGGATGAAGGAACAGTCCACCCACCTCGGAACACCCCTCATAGTCCGTCGTAAGTGTAAGCATTTCTGCTTTGAAAATACGTCCTAATTCCCGTGAATTCTGGCTCAGCGTGCTGAGCCGGTAACTGTAGAACGGCCAGTTCGTGCCGATCTGCGAAAATATCTGCGCGGTGCCGATCACCTTGCCGCTCTCGCCATGCTCCATGATCAGCACATATTGATCATCACCAGGCTCATTGCTCGTCTTGCGAAACGCCTCTTGTGATCGCGCGAGTTTGCCGGCGAGCACGTCGCGGTCGGCGGGCAGATTCGTGAAACCCGCGCCTGCCAGTTTCGCCATCTCATAGAGCGCCTCGATATCCTCCAGGCGGGACGCGCGGACCACCGCGCTCATGCCGGGCTTCCAAGATGTTCGCGAAATCCCGCGAGAACGGCCGTATAAAGCTGCTTCTTGAACGGCACGATCAGCGATGGGAGGTCTTCCGGGTTCACCCAGCGCCAGGCGCGAAACTCGGGATGGGCGGTTTCGATGCGCACATCTTCGTCGCGGCCCAGAAATCGGGCAAGAAACCAGTGCTGGCTCTGTCCGCGATACCGTCCCTTCCAGAGTTTTCCGACAAGATCGGCGGGCAGATCATACAGCAGGGTCTCTGGCGCGCGCGCGACGATCTCGACGAGGCTGGCGGGAATGCCGGTCTCTTCCTCCAGCTCACGCAGCGCCGCTGCTTCCGGATCTTCGCCCTCGTCCAGTCCCCCTTGCGGCATCTGCCATGCTTCCAGCGTGCTATCCAGCCGCTGTCCCACCCAGACCCGGTTCTCGCCATTGATCAGCATGATCCCGGCGGCGGGGCGGTATGGCAGCGTGGATGGATCGGTCATGGCGAGTTGCCCTACACTAAGTGTTCTAAGCGGGTGCGATCAAAGTCTTGAGCAGGTCGACGCATCTGCGCAAGTCCTCCTGACCTGAAGGTATCGAGCCGCGCAGCGTAAGAAAGCCGTGAATCGTGCCTTCCGCTTCGTAATATCGTGTATCGACCCCGTCTGTCCGGCATTGCTCGGCATAGGCGCGTCCCTGATCGAGCAGCGGATCGAGCGATGCCGTGAGGATCAGCGTCGGTGGCAATCCGGCTTGTGACTTGCGGGTGGGCGTTGCGCGCCAATGGCGAATGTCGGCGGCATAGTGATTGAAGAACCACGCCAGCTGCTCGCGGTCCAGCATATATCCGTCGCCAAAGCCGTCGAACGAACGGAAGCGCGTGCTGGCGCTGACAGCTGGATAGATCGGCCATTGTGCCAGCAAGGGCAGGGGGGCGGGCCGGTCGCGCAACGCAAGTGCGGTCACGATCGTCAATGTCCCGCCTGCACTGTCGCCGGCAAGAATAAGGCCGGTGGCTTGAATTCCCAGTTCGGGTGGATTGCCCGCAATCCAGCGTGCGGCCGCCTCTGCGTCGTCCGGCGCCGCTGGCCACGGATATTCCGGTGCCAGCCGATAATCGACCGAGATCACCGGCAAATCGATCAGCCGCGCGATTTCCGCGCACAGCGCTGCATGGCTGTCCAGATCGCCGACGACGAAACCGCCGCCATGGTAGAAGATCATGACCGGGCCCGGCGGTCGCTCCGTCCGCGCGTCGAACAGGCGCAAGCCGATAGGACTGCCCCCCGTAACGGGCATGGCGATATCACGAATCACGGCCAGTTCGCCGACAGGCGCCTCAGCCCTGCGCGTCATGCGATCCATCATGCGCCGTCCCTCCGTAGGGGAAACGTCATGCATGCGCGGTCCCGGATGGCTGTAGAGCCAGTCGAGGAACGAACTGACATCGGGTCTAACGATTTTGGCCATCATCCTGCTTTGCCGGGTTGATCGCCGCGATCAAGTCCTCCAGTCTGGATTTGGTTTCCTCATATGTACCGAACCCAAGTCAATATGGGGCAGGGCCATGATTTTCTTACTTTGCCCTGCGCGCGCAGGGCGGTAGGACGGGAACAAGTTTTCGGAGAGTCTATACAAAATGGCAACTGCGGCACGCGAGTTAACCCCCGCCGAGGCGTCGGCGCACCCCGTAGCAGAATCGATCGTTGTGCGTTTCGCTGGCGACAGCGGCGATGGTATGCAGCTTACCGGTGGACAGTTTACCCTGTCGACCGCGCTGGCAGGCAACGATCTTGCCACTTTTCCCGATTTTCCGGCGGAAATCCGCGCGCCGCAGGGCACGCTGTTCGGCGTATCCGCCTTCCAGATCAATTTCGGGTCGACCGCGATCGAGACGGCGGGCGATCAGCCGGACGTGCTCGTCGCGATGAACCCGGCGGCGCTCAAGACCAATGTCGGCGCCTTGAAGGCCGGCGGTCTGATCATTGCTGACGAAGGCGAATTCGGTGCGCGTAATCTTGCCAAGGCCGGATATGACGTATCGCCGCTGACCGATGGTTCGCTCGCCAAGTGGCAGCTGCTCGCCTTCAATATCTCCCAGCTCACCATGGATTCGGTAAAGCCCTTCGGCCTTGGCAACAAAGAAGCGCTTCGCTGCAAGAACATGTGGACACTGGGGCTTGCGCTCTGGATGTTCGATCGCTCGCGCGAGCCGATCGTCGCCTGGCTCAAGGCCAAGTTCGCCAAGGCACCCGAACTGGCAGAAGCCAATATCGCCGCGCTCAATGCTGGCCACGCCTATGGCGAGACGGCGGAGCTCGGCGCGATTGGCCTGAAGCAACACCATATCGCCCCCGCGCCGTCCGAACCCGGCCTCTATCGCACCGTCACGGGTGCCGAGGCGATTTCGGAAGGTCTCGTCGCGGGTGCGCAGCTTGCCGGCCTGCCGATGTTCTTCGGCGGCTATCCGATCACGCCGGCTTCCGCGATCCTCCATCACCTCGCGCGCCTCAAGGAATTCGGCGTCACCACCTTCCAGGCGGAAGACGAAATCGCGGCGATCGCATCGGCCATCGGCGCCTCCTATGCGGGTCAGCTGGGCGTCACCTCGTCCTCCGGCCCCGGCATTGCGCTGAAGGGCGAGGCGATGGGCCTTGCGATCATGACCGAGCTGCCGCTGGTCATCATCAATTCGCAACGTGGTGGCCCTTCGACGCGCCTGCCCACCAAGACCGAGCAGTCCGATCTCTATCAGGCGGTCTATGGCCGCAACGGCGATGCGCCGCTGCCGGTGATCGCTGCCCGCTCGCCGTCCGATGCGTTCGATTGCGCGATCGAGGCGGTCCGCATCGCGACCCAGTACATGACCCCTGTCATGTTGCTCACCGACGGCTATATCGCCAACGCGGCCGAGCCGTGGAAGGTGCCGGACATGTCGACCTACGCGCCGTTCCCGGTCAGGTTCCTGGAGGAGGTTCCGGAGAGCGGTCTCAAGCCCTATAGCCGCGACGCCAAGCTCGCTCGGCCCTGGATCAAGCCGGGCACGCCTGGCCTGATCCATCGCATCGGCGGTATCGAGAAGCAGGTCGATACCGGCCACATCAACTATGAAGCCGCCAATCATCAGGCGATGACCGATATCCGCAAGAACAAGGTCGAGGGCATCGATATCCCCGATCAGGATATCGAGCTCGGCGAGGCCGGCGCCAAGCTGGTCGTCGTCGGCTGGGGCTCTACCTTCGGCCCGATCCACCAGGCCGTCCGCCGCCTGCGCGCGCGGGGCAAGGATGTCGCCCACGTCCATATCCGCCACATCTGGCCGCTGCCGAAGAATCTGGGTGTCCTACTGCGCGGCTTTGAGCATATCATCGTGCCTGAAATGAACACCGGCCAGCTCAAGACCGTCCTGCGCGACCAGTATCTCGTTGATGCCAAGCCGCTCAACAAGGTCTCCGGCCAGCCTTTCCGCATCGCCGAGATCGAAGCGGCGATCGAGGCGGTGTTGGGGTGATGCGCAAGGCTGTTTTAGCGTTACCTTCGTTACCTTCGCGGCGGGCTTTGCCATTTATGCTCCGTCATCCTGAACTTGCTTCAGGATCCATCGTGCCACAAGAACGGGCGGCGCGGGCGGAGAAATGGACCCTGAAACAAGTTCAGGGTGACGATTGTGCGCGTGGCGCAAATACTTTTTTTGCGAAGGTTGGGGATCGCACGGCAAGCCTCAACTTCCTCAACTTGGTTGGAGTTAGCCAATCGTCATCCCAGCGAAAGCTGGGATCTCATTTCTCTCTTCTGCTTCAAAAGAAGGGAGATTCCAGCTTTCGCTGGAATGACGCAGGAAAAATAATATGAACGATATGACCCCGATCACGACCACGCCCAAGGATTGGGAGACCGACCAGGAGGTTCGCTGGTGCCCCGGCTGCGGCGATTATGCGATCTTGAAGGCAGTCCAGCGGACGATGCCGGAGCTGGGCGTGAAGCCGGAAAACACCGTGTTCGTATCCGGCATCGGCTGCTCGTCGCGTTTTCCTTATTATATGGAAACCTACGGATTCCACACGATCCACGGCCGCGCGCCCGCCATCGCGACGGGGGTCAAGCTCGCCAATCCGGAACTCGACGTCTGGATCATCACGGGCGACGGCGATGCACTGTCGATCGGCGGCAATCACACCATGCACCTGCTGCGCCGCAATCTTGATTGCCAGATCCTACTGTTCAACAACGAGATTTACGGGCTGACAAAGGGGCAATATTCGCCCACTTCGCGCGTCGGTACCCGCTCGCCGTCCACACCGTTCGGTTCGGTCGACCGGCCTGCATCACCTTGCAGCTTCGCGCTCGGCGCCGGCGCGCGTTTCATCGCGCGCGGTATCGATACCCACAAGAATCTGCCGCAGGTTCTGAAGGCTGCGCATGGCCACAAGGGTGCGAGCTTCGTCGAGATCTACCAGAACTGCATCGTCTATAATGACGACGTCTTTGCCTCCTTCACCGACAAGAAGGCGGCACCGGACAACCAGGTCTGGCTGGAGAACGGCAAGCCGATCCTGTTCGCAGGCGGTGCAAAGGGCATTCACCTCGACCGGCACGATCTCAAGCTGGTCGTCGTCGACGTGGTGGACGGCAATTGGCAGGCGGCCGGCGTCATCGTCCATGACGAAACCAACAAGGGCGTCGCGCAGATGCTGATCGACATGGAGCAGCCTGATGGTTTCCCCATCGCCCTCGGCACGATCTACCAGAACCCCGCGCCGACATTCGACAGCGCGGTGGTCGAGCAGAATCTTGCGGCTTCGCAGGGTAAGAAGCCCGATCTTCAAGCGCTCATTTCAAAGGGCCAGACCTGGCAAGTCGATAAGGAACCGCATCGGGCTTAGCCAAGCGCGCCAACCGTCATTCCCGCGAAAGCTGGAATCTCTGTTCTTGTTCGTCGGTTAAATAATGGGTCTGCACCCTAGCTTGCGCTGAAATGAGGGGAATAGGGACGGTGGCTTGATCTAAGAAGCGTCCTACTCTCCCTTGGCCTTCTCCGCCCTCTTCCTGTCGTTGTTGCGGGCCATCAAATAAAGCAGCGGCGAAAGCCCCGCGATCACGCCCATGACCAGGCCGATCAATCGGCCGCGCTCTGCCAGCTGCGCTGGATCACCTGGCATCCTCATGCTGTAGAGATAGAAATAGCCGAGCAGTAGTTCGATGACGATGAGCAGCAGCAATGTGCGCCTGCGGTAAGACATGGGACCTCCCCAAGTATAGCCTGAAACCCCATCGCCCCTAGCATCGTTACGCTCCCATGTCGAAGGAGGCGCATCCGCTATGACTACCATCCTCTGGTTCCGCCAGGATCCTTGCTTGCTCTGGTAGGGTTTATGATCTGGGTGGTGGCGACGCGCGACGCACGCAAATCCGATGGCGCGGCAGTTAAGAGTTGGGTAAACGCATTAACCCTGTGCTTTGATCTATTGCTAAGCCTCGATCGCTAAAGGAAGACCGTCGCGGCGCAGGCCGTATCTGTTGAGGGTGGCTTGTGAGTATCGCGATCTCGACTGCGTTGTCAGCGTTGCAGGGCAGTTTGGCCCAGTTCGACGCGAGCGCGGCGAAGATCGCGAACTCCGTCGTTGATGGCGGGGTAAGCGCCGATCCGCTCCACGCCCTTATCGATCAGTTACAGATAAAGCAGGCCTTTCAGGCAAATGCCGCGGTCATCCAGACCAGCCTGGATATGGAAAACAGCAGCTTTCAGCTTTGGGCCTGACGTCGGCTCATTCTACCCAGTCCAGGCCGATATCCCTGTAAAGTCCCCGATCTTCTTCCCAATCGGGCTTCACCTTGACGTGCAGGAAAAGATGGACCTTTTTGCCCAGCAATGTGCCAATCTCTTCGCGGGCTTTGCTGCCGATTTCCTTTAGCCGCGCGCCGCCCTTGCCGAGCACGATCGCACGCTGGGTGTCCCGGCCGACCAGGATTTGCTGGTGGATCGCAACCGAACCATCCCGGCGCTCTTCATATTTCTCCGTCTCGACCGCCGACGCATAGGGCAGTTCGGCGTGAAGCTGGAGATAGAGCTGTTCGCGGGTCACTTCCGCCGCCAACATCCGATCCGTCGCGTCGGATACCTGGTCGTCGGGAAAATGCCATGGGCCTTCCGGCATTCGCGCCGCGAGCGCGGCTTTCAGATCGTCCACGCCATCCCCGCTTGTGGCGGAGACCATGAAGATCGCTTCGGGCTTCAGTTGCTCCTGCAGCGGCGCTGCCAGTTCCAGCAGCTTTTCCTTCGGCGTGATGTCAACCTTGTTGAGGATCAGTATCTTCGGTTCGCTGCGATCCTTGATGCCTTCCACAAGCGTTTCGATCCGCGCCGTCAGGCCGGTCTTGGCGTCCAGGACGAGGGCGATCAGGTCCGCGTCCTGCGTACCGCCCCAGGCCGCCGCAACCATTGCCCGATCCAGCCGGCGGCGCGGGGCGAAGATACCCGGCGTGTCCACTAGCAGGATCTGGCTTTCGCCCGCGATCGCAATGCCCATCAATCGGGTACGGGTGGTCTGGGCCTTTGGGCTCACGATGGCGACCTTCTGGCCGACCAGCGCATTCACCAGCGTTGATTTACCTGCGTTTGGCGCCCCAACCACTGCGACAAGGCCGCATCTCTGATCGTTCAAGCAAGTTTCTCCAATAGGGCGCGGGCGGCGGCCGTTTCCGCCTCCTGACGTGAAGTACCTTCTCCCTGCGCTTCGCCCAGGCCATTGACGGTTACGCGCATTGTAAATCGCGGGCGATGATCGGGGCCGGACCGGTCGATGATCGCATAGGCAGGCGGCCGCCGATTTTTCGCGGCCGCCAGTTCCTGCAGAGCCGCCTTGGGATGCTTGGGCGGCTGGCGCTGCCCATCGATACGCTCTGCCCATTTTCTCCGGATGAAATGTTCGGCGGCCGGCATGCCACCGTCGATGAACAGCGCCCCGATCAAGCCTTCGATAGCGTCGCCGAGAACGTTGTCGCTTTCGAATACGCCATCATCAAGCGCCTGTTTGCCGAGGCGAAGCCACGTCTTTACATCGATGTCCCGCGCCACGTCCGCGCATACTTCCCGGGAGACGAGACCGTTAAGACGGTGCGCGAGCTTTCCCTCCGGCTCGTCCGGATATCGGGCGTAAAGCCATTGCGCCGTCACGAGCCCCAGCACGCGATCGCCAAGGAATTCCAGCCGTTGATAGTTGGCATCATTGTGGCTGGGGTGCGTAACCGCACGCTGATAAAGTGCAAGATCGCCCGGCGTGTGCCCAAGCATCCGCGCAATCCATCCCGCAAAGTCACTTTCGCTGCTCATCGGCCCGGCCCATCCCACAAAGGCGCAGCGGGGTCGAGATATATGACGTCAGAAGGCTTTATTGCGCGAGTAAATGGCGCTGCAGCGTGGAAAGCAGGGTTTTGCGGTTATAGGGTTTTTGCAGCAGTTCGAGCTCGCCGCCATGCCCGGCTGCGAGTTCGTTGCTATAGCCGCTGGTCAGGATGACCGGTTTTTGTGGCCAACGCCGGCCGATCGTGCGCGCCAGCGCAATGCCGCTCATGCCCGGCATTACGACGTCAGTCAGAACGAGGTCGTAATTTTCTTCTGACTGCTGAAGCTTGGTGAGCGCTTCCTCGGCGTTTCGCGCCCAGGTTGTTTTCAGGCCAATGTCTTCCAGCAGAGCCAGCGACGAGTCTGCCGTTCGCGCGTTATCCTCGACCAGCAGGACGGACCCCGAGAGCTCGCAATCCTCAGCATAGGATGGCGGGAGCGTGTCGATAGCAATCGGATTAACGATCCTGCGCCGGACACGGGGCAAATGAAGTGCAAACGTCGTGCCTTTTCCGATCGCACTGGAAACTTCGACGTCGCCGCCCGATTGCCGGGCGAAGCCCTGCACTTGGGAGAGCCCCAGTCCCGCGCCGCTGCGCTGTCGCTTGGTTGTAAAAAATGGCTCGAAAATGACGGGCAGGATGCTCTTGTTAATGCCGGGTCCGTTGTCGCTGACGGATATCGTCACATAGCTGCCGCCAGGCGGCAGACTTGCCAGATGTTCCGGGATTTCGTTCGCGCTGCCGACTGTGAGCGTGACCACGCAATCCTTGACGCCGATCTCATCGATCATCGCCTCACGCGCATTCACTATCAGGTTCACGATGGCCGTTTCGAACTGGTGGCGGTCGGTGTCGACGGGCACGAGTTCGGGTACAAGCTGCATCTTGAGGGTGATGGAATCGCCCAGCATCGTCTCAAGCAGCGGTCGCATCGCCAGCAACCGGTCGATCAGGTCGAACTGCTCCGGCCGAAGCGGCTGTCCGCGCGAGAAGTTCAGCAATTGCGAAGTAAGCGATGTCGCGTGATCGATCGTCTCGATCAGAAACTTTTGCGAGTCGCTGCGATCCTGATCAGCGAGATCCGCGCGCGCCAATCGCTCCGTACCGCTTCGCAGTACCGCCAGGAGATTGCCGAATTCATGAGCGACACCGCTGGTAAGGCGCCCCAGCACGTCCATTCGCTGCGCATTGCGGAGCGCTTCGCGTGCACCAAGCAGATCCTGTTCGGCTTTTATTTTCAGGCTGATGTCGCGCGTGAACTTTGCAAAGCCAAACAAGGTTCCGTTCTCGAAGATCGGATCCATTATCACCATCGCGCGGAAGCGGCTGCCATCCTTTCGGACACGCCATCCTTCCGTTTCAAGATGGCCGCTTTGCCGGGCCGTATTCAAGATGTGTTCGGGAACGCCCTCAGCGATGTCTTCGCGTGTGTAAAAGCAGGAAAAATGGCGACCGAGTATTTCGAGTTCGGAATAGCCCACGAGACGTTCAGCGCCGCTGTTCCAGCTGATTACATGCCCCTCGGTGTCGAGCATGAAGATCGCGCAGTCCTTGATGGTGTCGACGAGTTTCTGGAATCTATCGACGCCGCTCATTGCGTGGATCGCTGAAATGCTGCTCATGACATACTGCCTATCCCGCTCCCGCGCACTACGTCCGAACTTTGTTATCTATCCGTAACAGATGCGCTATTCGATCCTGCTCAAGCAAATATCGATAATCTCTCAAGTCTAATCCAAGCGCAAGATAAATTGAGTTAACGCCGATCAGGTTGGTGGCATGGGTCTCCCTATTTGATCTCGATCAGTACTTGTGGATATCTTTTCTGGTCATGCTTCCAGGTTCATGACTAACGGGATGGCTTCAATCCCGATGAGGCTATAGGTAAGGCTTGAGTGCTTTTACCGTTTTGGCTGGAGTTTTTGATGCCGACAATTTCCGAACAGTTTTTCTCGATTGCACCGGCCGAACCCGGCACGCTCAGCGAGATCTTTTCCGCCGAGCCGGACCGGATATCGCGCATGACGGTGGAAGAAGCGGGCATCCATTTCGACTTCTCGAAAACCCACCTTTCGGCTGCGATTCTGGCAAATTTTGTAAAATTCGCGGAAAGCCGGGACATCAAGCGGGCGCGCGAAGCGATGTTTGCCGGCGAAAAGATCAACGTGACCGAGGGACGGGCAGCCGAGCATGCCGCTGAGCGGGGGCAGGGCGATCCGGAAAGTGTCGCACGCGCCAAGAAATACCATGCGCGCATGCGTGCATTGATAGATGCGATCGAGGCGGAGGCGCTGGGCCCCATCCGGCACGTACTTCATATCGGCATAGGGGGGTCAGCGCTTGGTCCCAATGTTGCGATTGACGCGCTGGGCCGTGAAGCTGGCCGGTACGACGTCGCGGTCGTGTCGAATGTGGACGGAGCGGCACTCGAAGAAGCGTTTGCCGGCTTCGATCCGGCGGCAACGCTGCTGGTGATCGCATCCAAGACTTTTACAACGACCGAGACAATGCTCAACGCGGCGTCCGCCCTGGCGTGGTTGGAAGAAGGCGGCGTGGAGGATGTCTACGGCCGGGTGATCGCGCTGACCGCCAGCCCGGACAAGGCGATTGAATGGGGCGTGGATGAAACACGGGTTCTGCCGTTCAGCGAAAGTGTGGGCGGGCGGTACTCGCTTTGGTCATCCATCGGGTTTCCGGTCGCATTGGCGCTTGGCTGGGATGCTTTCGAAGCCATGCTTGAAGGCGCGGCCGCCATGGACCGGCATTTCCGCTTCGCCGAGCCCACCCGTAACGCGCCGCTGATCGCAGCATTCATCGACCTTTATTATGCCGTCATCCGCAAGGCGGAGACCCGCGCCGTCTTCGCCTATGACGAAAGATTGCGCTTGCTTCCCTCCTATCTCCAGCAGCTGGAAATGGAGTCGAACGGCAAATCCGTGACTTCGGATGGAACGCTGCTGGACGTGCCGAGCGCCCCGATCACCTGGGGTGGGGTCGGCACCGACGCTCAGCATGCGGTGTTCCAGCTTCTCCATCAGGGAACCCACCTCGTTCCCGTGGAATTCATCGCGGCCATAGAGCCGGGACATCCGCTCGATGACGCACATCACAAGCAGTTGCTGATCAACTGCTTCGCGCAAGGAGCTGCGTTGATGGCGGGCCGTGGCAATGAAGATCCGGCACGGGCCTATTCCGGCAACCGGCCTTCAACGACAGTGTTGCTCGACAGGATCGATCCCGGCGTCTTTGGCGCCCTCATCGCCTTTTATGAGCATCGCGTTTTTGCAAATGCCGTGCTGCTCGGGATTAATCCGTTCGATCAGTTCGGCGTCGAGCTTGGCAAGTCGATCGCGAAGTCGATCGAATCGGAAGGTACCGACAAGTTTGACGCCTCAACCCGGGCGCTGATCGTGCGTGCGTTTGGTCCCGGCGATCACTGATATCGATATATTCCGATTGAAGCGCACAGTGCACGTGCTTAGGTCCCTGCTCTGATCGTTCAGCGGAGTTCCTGATGGCAAACCATGATTATGACCTGTTTGTCATAGGGGCAGGATCCGGTGGTGTCCGCGCCTCCCGCGTTTCGGCTGCGTATGGTGCGCGGGTCGCAGTGGCCGAGGAGTATCGGATAGGCGGAACCTGCGTGATCCGCGGTTGCGTTCCCAAGAAGCTTCTTGTCTACGGCGCGCATTTCGCAGAGGATCTGCGGGACGCTCGCCAGTTTGGCTGGGATGTCCCCGATTGCGATTTCAGCTGGCCGCGTTTGCGGGATTCCGTCCTGTCGGAAGTCACGCGTCTCGAGGGCTTGTATACCGACACGCTCGATAACAACAAAGTCGAGCATTTCCATGAGCGCGCGACCGTCAGCGGACCCCATGAGGTGACGCTCGCCAGCGGACGGAAAATCACGGCGGAAACAATCCTCGTCGCGACGGGCGCGTGGCCGGCGCGTCCGGGTTGTCCTGGCGCGGAGCATGGCATCACATCTAACGAAGTGTTTCATCTGGAAACGCTACCGAAGCGCGTGGTGATCGCAGGCGGCGGATATATCGCCAATGAGTTCGCAGGCATATTCCACAGTTTCGGAAGCCATGTGACGATCGTCAACAGATCCGGCCAGATATTGCGCGGTTATGACGAGCAAATCCGGGATCGGTTGCTCCAGATATCGATGACCAAAGGTATCGAGTTTCGGTTCAACGCGCCGTTCAGGTCTGTGGAAAAGCAGGCGGACGGTAGTCTTCTCGTCCACGTGGACGGGGAAGGAGAGTCCATCCCGGCGGATGCGCTGATCTTCGCCGTCGGCCGCATACCGAAAACGGAAGGTCTGGGGCTTGAGGAGGTGGGCGTGGAGCTGGCGGACAATGGCGCGGTCAAGGTCGACGCAGATAATCGCACGTCGGTACCAAGCATTTACGCCGTAGGCGATGTTACTGATCGTGTGCAGCTGACGCCGGTTGCCATTCGTGAAGGCCAGGCTTTTGCCGATACACTTTATGGGAAGAAACCGCATCAGGTCGACTATGCCTGCATACCCTCTGCAGTGTTCAGCCATCCGCCGATGGCGGGCGTTGGGATGACCGAAGCGCAGGCGCGTAACCAGTTCGGCTCAGCAAAGATCTTCACTTCGGATTTTCGGCCGATGAAGAATGTGCTGGCTCATCGGGACGAACGCTCCCTTTACAAGATGGTCGTGCATCCCGAAACCGACGTTGTCCTTGGCCTCCACATGATCGGGCCGGACGCGCCGGAGATACTTCAGGCCGCGGCGATCGTAGTAAAAGCGAAACTCACGAAGCAGGCATTCGACGATACGATGGCACTCCATCCTTCCATGGCGGAAGAGCTCGTCCTCATGCGCTGACGCCAGCATCCTTTGCGGCTGCCTTTTCGGCCGCGAGGATGACGGCCAGTGCTTTCATGTCCTCGGGGTCGCCACGCAAAGTGCCGTGGGCGGCATCCTTGATCATCTTCAGCAGCTGTGGCGCTTCGCTGATCGCCTTGGCTTTGCTGAATGATCCCGCCGCCCCCCGGCGCAAGGCTTCCACGCGTTCCGGTGACCCCTGGCCTGTAAGCGACGAAAGCATGATCACCGGCTTGCTATGCCATATTTTCAGCTTGCTGAGAAAATCCAGACCATCGATGCCGGGCAGCTTGATGTCCAGCAGGATGACATCAGGAGACAATTCCCGCAGCATCTTTTCCGCCTCTTCCGCGCTATCCGCGAAGCCGACGATCTTGATTGCGGGATCCTTCTGGAACACAGTTTCAATCATCGCCCGGATGGTCAGGGAATCATCAACAATAAGGACATGAACCCGAGAGTTTTTCATTATAGCGGCGTTTCAATCCATTCGACTCGGCAGGCGTGACCCCCTGATACTGCAACAAGTGTAAATATATCGCTTTTTAACGCCATTCATTGCCGGATAAGTCGGCCCTGAATATTGGCGGGTTCGCTTTTTTGACGGCGCCTGCTAGCGGGTGGGGTTGATCCCCTGTCGAGACGCCGAAATCATGACTGCCCATTCCGATCGCCGCACCTTCGCGATTATATCACACCCTGACGCTGGCAAGACCACGCTGACCGAGAAACTGTTGCTCGTGGGCGGCGCAATTCATCTGGCGGGCGAGGTGAAGGCACGCGGGCAAAACCGCCGGGCGCGGTCTGACTGGATGAAAATCGAACAGCAACGGGGCATTTCGGTTACCTCATCCGTGATGACGTTCGAGCGGGCCGGGCTGACGTTCAACCTGCTCGATACTCCGGGACATGAGGACTTCTCGGAAGATACGTATCGCACGCTGACCGCGGTCGATTCCGCGGTGATGGTGATCGATGCCGCGCGCGGCATCGAGGCGCAGACTCGCAAGCTTTTCGAGGTATGTCGCCTGCGTTCTGTTCCGATCATCACCTTCGTCAACAAGGTAGACCGCGAAGGCCGCACCCCGTTCGCATTGCTAGACGAGATTGCCGATGTCCTGGCGCTTGATGTCGCTCCGCTAAGCTGGCCAGTCGGGATGGGTGGCACGTTCGAGGGGATCTATGATCTCGCGCGCAACAATCTTTACCGGCCAGCAAGCGATGCCACCGGGGCGTATGAGGGCGACAGCGTTCCGGTCGGCGGGCTCGATGATCCCGATATCGATCGCCTGCTTTCGGCGGAAGGGGCCGCGCTGCTCCGCGAGGAAGCGGAACTCGCGTCGGTGGGCTATGCGCCATTCGACGAGGTTGCTTATCGGAACGGTGATCTGACGCCGGTCTATTTCGGCTCGGCGCTCAAGGACTTTGGTGTCGAGCAGCTCATCGATGCGCTTGCCGATTTTGCCCCCGGTCCACGGTCGCAGCCGGGCGAGCCGCGTGCGGTCGAACCGGAGGAGGACCAGGTCGCCGGATTCATCTTCAAGGTCCAGGCCAACATGAATCCGCAACATCGAGATCGTGTAGCATTTATGAGGCTTTGTTCCGGGAAGTTCAAACGCGGTATGAAGTTAACGCAGGTCGGAACGGGGAAGGCAATCGCCGTCCATAGCCCGATCCTGTTCTTCGCGCAGAGCCGCGAACTGGCTGATGAGGCTTTTCCCGGCGACATCATCGGCATCCCCAATCACGGTACGCTCCGGGTGGGCGACACGCTTACGGAAGGTGAGGTTATCCGGTTTACGGGCCTCCCGAATTTCGCGCCAGAAATATTGCGGCGCGTGAAGCTCGCGGATCCGACCAAAACCAAGCAGCTGCGGAATGCCCTGAACGATATGGCGGAGGAGGGGATCATGCAGGTCTTCCACCCTTCGATCGGCTCGCAGTGGATTGTGGGTGTGGTTGGCCAACTGCAACTCGATGTTCTGATTTCGCGCTTGCAGGCCGAGTATAAAGTTGATGCCGGTTTCGAGTCTTCGCCCTGGGATACCGCCCGTTGGATTTCCGCGGAGGACGATAAGGCGCTTGAGGAATTCAAGGGATTGCATCGCAGCGCGATGGCCGAGGACCGCGACGGCGCGCCTGTTTTCATGGCCAAGGATGCATGGGAGTTAAACTATATCGAGGGCCGCCATGCCGCGATCCGCTTTTCGGCGACCAAGGACAGGCGTTGACGTAGATATTTCGGGAGACGGTGATGATCGAGGAACGGTCGCTTGGCGGCAGCGGACTGACGACCAGCCCATTGGCGCTCGGCGGCAATGTATTCGGCTGGACGATCGATATCGAACAGGGATGTGAAATCCTTGACGCCTTCATCGATGGCGGGGGGAAGCTGATCGATACGGCTGATATCTATTCCGCCTGGAAACCGGGAAATAAGGGCGGGGAATCAGAGGCGGTCATCGGCGAATGGCTTTCACGAAGCGGGCGACGCGATAACGTGCTGATCGCGACAAAGGTCGGCATGCTGGACGGGCCGGGGGGCAAGGGACTGCAGCCCACCCGCATTGCCAGCGCTATCGATGAATCGCTCAAAAGGCTGCGGACGGACGTGGTTGATATCTACTTTGCGCATCTCGACGATACGGAAACGCCGCTCGAGGAATCTCTCGCGGCATTGGATGTGTTGGTGCGGGCTGGAAAGGTGCGTGCGCTTGGTGCTTCGAACTTCACCGCCGAGCGTCTCGCACTGGCATTGCGGATCAGCGATGCCAATGGCTGGACGCGATTTACCGTCCTTCAGCCCTATTATAATCTGCTGGAACGCGTGCGCTTCGAAGGACCGCTCCAATCGCTTTGCGTAGCGGAGAATATTGGCGTCATTCCCTATTACGGGCTGGCCAGCGGCTATCTGACCGGCAAATATCGAAGTGCCGCCGATTTTAGCAAGAGCCCGCGCGGCGGCCGGATGGGCGACTATCTCGATGGGCGTGGACCTTCGGTATTGGCGGTTATGGACGAGATCGCTTCCGAAACCGGTGCCAGCCTTGCGGCGATTGCGCTGGCCTGGCTTGCGGCCCAGCCGTCGATCAGCGCCCCGATCGCCAGCGCTACATCACGCGCGCAACTCGGGGAACTCCTCCAGGGAATGTCCCTGGACCTTTTGGGCGAGCAGCGCGCGCGGCTGGACGCCGTGAGCAAGCCGGCGGGCTGATCCCGCCTGGCCGCGTTGTTCTTACCTTTCTGCCGCTTGCTCACACGCAGGCAGCACGCTAACGACCTTGCGATGCATTTTGCGGGTGTAGCTCAATGGCAGAGCAGGAGCTTCCCAAGCTCACGACGAGGGTTCGATTCCCTTCACCCGCTCCATACCAACATGTCCGCTTGAACGGGTTCGATCGATGAAGACCTTGGGCGAACATGCGGCCGGACGGGACAATAATTTCAATCTCATTCGCATGCTGGCCGCTTCTGCTGTGCTTCTATCGCATAGCTGGCCGATCGTTTATGGCCCGCGAACCTATGAACCATTGCGGGATAGTTGGGGCTTTTCCCTTGGGACGGTCGCGGTCCTGATTTTCTTCGCGATATCCGGTTTCTTCATTGCACAAAGCTTTGATCGATCCCGAACGCTGACTTCGTTTTTAAGTGCGCGGTTCCTCAGAATATTCCCGGCGCTCGCAACCGTTGTCCTGCTGACGGTTTTCGTGCTCGGGCCCACGATGACCCGCTATGACCTCGACTGGTATTTTACCACGGGCGCGACTTACTCCTATATCTGGAAAAACATCACGCTGTTTGACCTGCAATTTTCGCTGCCCGGGGTGTTCGAAGACCATAGCTTTCCGCGAGGAATCAATGGATCGCTATGGACCTTGTTCTACGAGGTATCCTGTTACGCCATGGTCGTGATCGTGGGACTTATGGGACTGCTCAAACCAAAGCGCTTTCCCATATTCCTGCTAATTTTTGTGGCATTTCTGATCGTGCAGTCTCTCGCGCCGGCCCACTCCCCACTTTTCCGTGTGAAAATATTTCCGATCATCGCCTTCGCCATAGGCATGGCCTTTTACATTTACCGGGATCGCATCATGTTGTCCCCGATGATTGCTGCAGGCTTGATCGCGGCCGCCGTGCTGATGCGGCACACGCCAGCATATATCTACATCTTCATCTTTGCCCTTTCCTACACGTCATTCTGGCTGGGCCACGTGGGCTGGTTGGGTAAGGAATATTACAACCGGTTGGGCGACTATTCCTACGGCATGTATATTTTCGCTTTCCCCATACAGCAGATGGTGGTCGAATTTCTTCCGAACCTCGGCCATTATGCGCTTGCGGCGATCAGCTTTGGCATCACTCTGCCGGTTGCCGTGCTATCCTGGTATTTCATCGAACATCCTGCGCTCGGCAGACGGGAAAATCTTTCCAACTGGCTGCGCTTGGTGCTGCGGCGACCTTCGCCTGCAGGATGATGTAGCCGCCGACGACGCTTGATCGCCAGCCGTTTGAGGTCCATTGCTTCCCCGGCGCAACCAGCCGGGAAATACCGATGACGGATGCCGAAACCGCACTGCTCCTGGCGCGCATCCAGTTTGCGTTCACGATAAGCTTTCACTTTATCTTTCCGGCCTTTAGCATCGGACTGGCGAGTTATCTTGCGGTCCTGGAGGCGCTGTGGCTGAAGACGGGGCGGGACGTGTTCCTGAATCTTTTTCGCTACTGGCTGAAGATCTTCGCCGTAACCTTCGCGATGGGTGTCGTGTCCGGACTGGTGATGTCCTATCAGTTCGGCACCAACTGGTCCGTTTTCTCCGATAAAGCCGGCCCGGTCATCGGCCCGCTGATGGCGTATGAAGTGCTGACCGCCTTTTTCCTGGAGGCCGGGTTCCTGGGCGTCATGCTGTTCGGCATGAAAAAGGTCGGGAAAGGCCTGCATTTCGCGGCGACCTGCGCCGTTGCTGTCGGCACATTCATTTCCGCCTTCTGGATATTGAGCGTCAACAGCTGGATGCAGACACCGACGGGCTATGCGATCAACGATGTCGGGCAGTTCGTGGTCGCCCGTGGCTGGGCCGAGGTGATCTTCAACCCGAGCTTTCCCTATCGCCTCGTCCACACTGTGATCGCAGCCTATCTTACCACCGCCATGGCCGTCGGTGGAGTGGGGGCATGGCACCTTCTGCGCGATCGCGAAAATCCGCAGGTGCGCGTGATGTTCTCCATGGCGATGTGGATGGCTGCAATCGTCGCACCGGTGCAGATCCTCGCCGGTGACATGCACGGCCTCAACACGCTGGAGCATCAACCCGCGAAGATCATGGCGATGGAGGGGCATTTCGAAAGCCATCCCCGCGGCGCACCCCTGGTCCTGTTCGGTTGGCCCGATCAGGCGGAAGGCCGCGTCAAGGCGGCGATCGAGATTCCCAAAATGTCGTCGCTGATCCTGAAGCACGATCTGAATGCACCCCTGAAGGGGCTGGACGGCGTGCCGCGCAAGGACTGGCCGAATGTGGCTCTCGTCTTCTGGTCGTTCCGTGTGATGGTCGGTCTCGGCTTCCTCATGCTCGGGCTTGGTCTCTTCAGCCTGCTCGCGCGCATACGCGGCACGCTCTACGAATGGGCGCTATTGCATCGCTTTGCGCTGGCGATGGGGCCGGCGGGCTTCGTCGCGGTGATCGCCGGCTGGGTGACGACCGAAGCCGGGCGCCAGCCGTGGACGATCTACGGTATCCTCCGTACTGCGGATTCGGTTTCGCCGCTAGCGGCACCGGCGGTTGGAGCCTCGCTTGTCGCGTTCGTTATCGTCTATTTTGGGGTCTTTGCCGCAGGCATCCTCTACATTCTGAAGCTGATGGCGCACGCGCCTTCATCGACAGAACCGCCCGAGCCCCACGCCCCGATCCGCTCCGCTGGCATTACGCCTGCTTCAGCAATGGGGGCAGGGCAGGTGCTGCAGCAGGAGAGCGAGGTCGAACGGCGTGAAGCCGCCGGAGGGGAGACAGGATGACCTTTCACTTTTGTCATTCCCGCGAAAGCGGGAATCCAGAAACTCGGGCGTTTGAGGGAATGGATCCCCACTTTCGCGGGGGTCACAGGGTAAAAGTCCATCGTCCTCCATCACGATCTGTCGTACTCGTCATATTGATGGAGGCGGTTCCATGACCGACCTCACTATAATCTGGGCTGGCATCATCGCCTTTGCCGTCGCCGCCTATGTCGTGATGGACGGCTTCGATCTTGGCATAGGCATCCTCTTTACCCGACTGCCAGTCGGGCGTGAGCGGGATACGGCGATGAATAGCATTGCCCCCGTATGGGACGGCAATGAAACCTGGCTGGTGCTGGGCGGCGGCGGGTTGCTGGCGGCTTTTCCCCTGGCCTATGCCATCGTGTTGCCTGCCCTGTACGCGCCGCTCACTGCGATGCTGCTGGGCCTCGTTCTCCGTGGCGTTGCTTTCGAGTTTCGCTGGCGTGAACCCAGCCATCGCGCAATGTGGGACCTGGCGTTCACCACCGGGTCGCTGGTTGCTACCTTTGCGCAGGGCATAACACTCGGCGCGCTGCTGCAGGGCATTCATGTCGAAGGTCGCGCCTATGCCGGCGGATGGTGGGACTGGTTGACCCCGTTCAGCCTGCTGACGGGGGCCAGCCTCTGCATCGGCTATGCGCTGCTCGGCGCATGCTGGCTGATCATGAAGGCGGAAGGGGCGCTACAGGATCAGGCCTATCGCCTCGCACGATGGCTGCTGTTGGCGATGGTGGTAGCCGTGGGGCTGGTTAGCGCATGGACGCCCTTTCTCGATGGCAAATATTATGAACGCTGGTTCGCCTGGCCGGGTCTTGCCGCGACGATCCCGATGCCATTGCTGGTGGGGGGGAGCGGCCTGATGCTCTGGCGTGGTATTGTCCAGCGCGCGGAACGCGGGCCATTCTTCTGGACGCTCGCCCTGTTCGGGCTCTGCTTCGTCGGTCTGGCGATCTCGATCTGGCCGGACGTCATCCCCGGTCGCGTCACCATCTGGCAGGCCGCCGCGCCGGAAAAGAGCCAGATCTTCATGCTGGTTGGCGCCGCCGTGCTCGTCCCCGTCATCCTCGCCTATACCGCCTGGGCCTATTGGGTCTTCCGCGGCAAGGTTGGCGAGCACGGCTATCACTGATGTGGGCGAAACGGATCGGGTGGTTCGTGGCGATCTGGGCAGGGTCGGTAATGGCGCTCGGCCTTATCGCAGGCTTGATCCGCCTAGCGCTCAAGCCGTGACCCGTTGAGAGCCGATGATCTTATCTTTTTACAATAATATCGAGGAACGCCCAAAGAAAACGGCCCCGGTTTCCCGGAGCCGCCTTCGTTGTCTTGTAAACCTGATGCTTAGCGCTTCGAGAACTGGAAGCTACGGCGGGCCTTGGCCTTACCGTATTTCTTGCGCTCGACCGCGCGGCTGTCGCGGGTGAGGAAACCTGCCGCCTTGACCGGCGAGCGGAGTACGGGCTCGTAGCGAGTCAGCGCCTGGCTGATGCCATGCTTCACGGCTCCGGCCTGGCCGGAAAGTCCGCCGCCGCCGACTGTGGCGATCACGTCATACTGACCTTCGCGTTCGGCGATCTTGAAAGGCTGGTTGATGACAAGACGCAGCGTCGGGCGCGCGAAATAGATTTCCTGGTCGCGGCCATTGACCGTAACCTTGCCTGTGCCCGGCTTGATCCAGACGCGGGCGACGGCATCCTTGCGGCGGCCGG
>Ga0105249_10000101_pt1 | contig 119072 bp, 99 predicted proteins | sample KBSS44metaG_FD_81522 | JGI IMG/M metagenome (GOLD analysis project Ga0105249, IMG submission 81522) | Switchgrass rhizosphere microbial communities from Kellogg Biological Station, Michigan, USA - KBS S4-4 metaG | ecosystem: Host-associated > Plants > Roots > Rhizosphere > Soil | place... | reverse complement strand
CTGCGTCATCGGGGAGATCTCCTGCCAGGGCATCGCTCGCCTCGCGAAAGGGCTGCCCTGACGGTGGAGTGTCACCCATCCTGCCGGAATACTCTGTTACCAATCAACCCGGATTGTACCGACACATGCGCTAACAATTGGATACGGACAAAAACTGATAAAATCACGGACAGAAACGGAAGACTGCAGGATGAGTTTTCCGTTTTTCGTCCGTCCAAGTCCGTTCCTGTCCGTATCCAATCGTTAGAGCTTGCCTGCGCGCACCGCCGCTTACTCTAGATCAGGCACCCGCGCGTATCGACCGGCCACAGCGCCTCGACCACGCCGCGCTCCAGCCCACCGCGCACCCCCACGTAAACGTCGTGCAGGTTGACGGTCGGGTCGCAGTGCCCCGGCACCAGCCAGATGGTCTCGCCGAGCGGAGGGAGATCGGCGGCCGAGCCATTCCCGCTCGACTTCAGGATGCCGTGTTCGTCGCCGAAATTGATCATCTCGAGCTCGCGCTGCCACGCGCGGGGCAGCCCGGCGTCGATCGCATACGCCTTGATGCCGGCATCGACCACCACACGCGATTCGTTGCGGCTCATCACCTGCGATTTGACGAACAGCGCGTGCTCGAATCGCGGCGCGTGTTCCGCCGGTTCGATGGCGGCATACTCGCCATCCATGAACAGATAACTGCCCGCCTGCAGCTCGCCCCACACGCCGCTCGTGGTATCGAAGGTAAAGGTGCCGGTGCCCCCGCCGGTCACGAGCGGGCACGCGATGCCGGCCGAGGTGATGCTCGTCTGCGCCGCGCGCACCAAAGTCGCCGCATCGCGCGCGGCGGCCTCGCGCTCAGGCACGCCGCGTTTATGCTGGGCCCCGCCCTGGTACGCCTGCAGCCCCGCGAAGCGCAGACCGCGCGAGACGACATGGTGCGCGAGCGCACCCGCCTCCGAGGGCACCACGCCGCAGCGGCCCTGGCCGACGTCGATCTCGACGAACACATCCGGCGCGCTGCCGGCGGCGTCGCAAGCGTCGGCGAGGCGATCCACGCCGAGGATCGAATCGACCGCGATCGCGAGTTTGATGCGCGCGGCCAGTGCGGCCACGCGCGTCAGCTTCGCCTCGTCGATCACTTCGTTGCTGATGAAAATGTCCGAGATGCCGGCGTCAGCCAGCACCTCGGCCTCCGTGAGCTTTTGCGCGCAGACGCCGACCGCACCAGCGGCGATCTGCGCCTTCGCGATCTCCGCACTCTTGTGCATCTTGGCGTGCGGGCGCAATCGAACACCGTGCGAGCGCGCATACACCGCCATCGCCGCGAGATTGCGCTCCATCGCATCGAGGTCGATGACCAGTGCCGGCGTCGCGACGGTGGCGACTGGGTCGCCAACGCGCGTTGCGGATCGCTGCATTGTGATTTTACGTATTGATGATTACGGCTGGATCGCCTTGATCTTCACGCCACGCTTCGCCAGCTCCGTGATGTACTTCTCGGCCGGCATGCACTCGTCCGGGGTGTGGACGCCAGGCTGGATCTCGCCGCTCGCCTGCATCTGCCCGGTGATCGACAACGAGTAGCCCGTCGTGCGCATCATCGCGCTGATGCCGCGCGACTCGTCGTAGTAGTCGAGCAGCTCCCAGCCCAGCTTTTTCGCGGCGCCACCCTTTGTCCCTTCGACGACCACGCGCAGCGCGACGAGATCGCGTCCCTTCGGCTTCGTGAGGCGCGGCCCCATCGTCGCCACCGTGAGATCGCGCGGCACGACCTTCGTCCCCTTCACGTCCACCGGATTGAGGTCGAGCAGCCCAAGCTCGCGAATCGCCTCCATGATGTGCGCGTGCCCCGGATAGCGGAGCGTCTTGTATTCCATCGAGGGAATCTTTCCCTCATAGCGCCACGCCATCGTCGACAGTCCGCCCGCCGTGTGAAACGCCTCGAGCTCGCCCACCGGATTCGGAAACTTCACCGGCTCGCGCTCCGACAGCGCCTTCACCTGCTCGCGCTTTCCATTCCGCACGATCCACGACAGCGTCGTGTAGTAGTCGAGCACACCCTCGAGCGAATACACGATCTGGTAGCCGAGTGGCCCTTCGGGGTGCTGCGGGAGCCCGCCGACGAAGATCTTCACCGACTTCACGTCGTCGAGCTGCGAGATGCCGTACTGCGCGAGGATGTTCACCATCCCCGGCGCGAGCCCGCAGTCGGGAACGATGGAGACTTTCGCCTTGCGCGCATCTGCGTCCAGCTCCTTTTGCTGGAACACGATCTCGGTGTTGCCACCCAGGTCGCAGAAATTCGTGCCGGCCTGCACCGCGAGACGCGCGAGCTCGAGATTGAAGTAGTACGGGATCGCGCTCATCGTTGCCTTGCTCTCGCGCATCACCGCGACGACGGCCTCGCGATCGCGCACGTCGAGTGGCGTCGGAATGAGCCGCTTCCCCGAATACTCGTGCAGGAATTCCGGAAGGTGCGAAACGTTCAGGTCGGCAAGCCGAACCTCGGTGACGTCGGGATTCTGGAGCAGGTCGTACGCGCAGGCCGAGCCTTGCAGGCCCGCGCCGAGTACTAGCATTCGCATTCGGGGATCTCCTCAGTGCCAGCGGACATTGTATACAGTCTAGAAAGCTAGCTCGTCGGCCAGAGGCATGTTACCCCCGGGAATGCGCGAAAATACGATCGCGACCGAGCACGGATTTCGCCCTCTGGTCAGGTACGCACATCAGGGAGGAGCATGACCCCCAAGCTCGATCACCCCATCAAGCGCGAGCTCAAGATCGGCCGCGAGCTATACACCGTAATGATGTCGCCCGAGGGCGTGAAGATCGCGCTCAAGGGACGGCGGAAGGGACGCGAGATCAGCTGGGAAACGCTCCTGAGCGGCGACGCGGAGCTCACGCAGCAACTCAAGATGTCCGTCGACGCGTACGGCGGCGTGCACGACGAATGAGCACCGACTCTCCTGATGCCTGGCGCGAGCGCCTTCTCGACACGCCGGCGCAGCTGCGCGCGCTGCTCGAGCGCACGCATCGGATCGCCGTGCTCGGCGTGAAGACGCCCGAGTCGGCACAGCCCGCGTACTACGTGCCCGACTACGCGCACCGTGCGGGCTACGAGATGATTCCCGTGCCGGTGTACTATCCCGAGATGCGCGAGCTGTTCGGCAGCCCAGTGTATCGCACGCTCGCGGCGATCCCCGGCGACATCGACCTCGTGGATGTATTTCGGCGCCCGCAGGACATTCCGCCACACCTCGACGACATCCTCGCGAAGCGCCCGAAGGCGGTGTGGTTCCAGTCGGGGATCCGGCACGACGAGGTGGCGGAGCAACTCGCGCGCGCGGGGATCGAGGTGGTGCAGGATCGGTGTCTGTTGGTGGAGCTGCGACGGATCGGGCGGTAGATCGGCGCGCCTACATCGCCTTCGGCGCGCCCACCGAATCCACCAACACCTCGCCCTTCTTCGGATTCAGCGTCCATCGCGAACTCCGGAAGTAGCGCTGCACGTCCGGGTGCCCGAGCGGAAAAATCGTCTCGCCCTTCACCACGTACACACCGCGATCGTTCGTCAGCGTCGCGATTCGCAGCCCCGGGAAGCTCGCCGGCAGACGCCCGCTCGCGCGCAGCACCACCTTTCCCTCGCGCGGATCGAAGCTCGGCGCGAGCTGCCCGATCAGATCGAGGCCGATGGTCGCGCGACTCGCGCCCTTGAGCACGGCAAAGTGCGTCGGCACGTTCGTGAACGTGTACGGTCCGAGCACCACCACGGGCGTCACCGCATCCACATCACGAAGCGGCGTCGCGCGCTTGCCGAATGTCCGCAGTGATGTCCGCGTCGACCACGCCGTATCCAGCACGAGCCCTTCGGCGCGCGCGTCGATCGTCGCTATCACCGTGTCCGCGCCGATGAGCAGCCGCACGCGCCCGAGCAGCTGGCTGTCGTTCACCGTGTACTCGACGGTGGCCGAGTCAGGGCCCGAAATCCCCGGAGGATTGTCGCGGAGAAATTCGGCGCGCATCCGCTCGCCGTACGGCACCGCGCTCGCCGGCAGCGCCGCCAGATGGTTGTACTCGCCGAGCCGCTGATACACGGGCGCGAGTTCCAGTGCGATGCGCACCGGGTCGCCGCCAAAGTACCGCGCCTCTTCCATGAGCACCGCGCCCACCTTGAGCGCGCCGCGCTGCGCGAGATAGCGGCCGAGCGCGAGGCGCGCGGCGGGATCGCGCGGTCCGCGGCGTACGGCGATGTAGTAGAGCGACTCCGCGGCGAAAATGCGCCCCGCGATGAGCAGCGTGTCGGCGCGCGCCACGATCGCCACGTTCTGCGCGACCATCCCCGGACTCTGCGCCGCCACCGCGCGCGCGCCCAGCGCGCCCGCGAGAGCCAGTGCGGCGATGGCCGCGCGCGCCGCGTGCTTCACAACCCTACGGTGCGACGCGATAGAGGGAGCCGCTTTGATCGTCGGAAATGAGCACCGAGCCGTCCTTGTACACCTGCACGTCCGCGGGACGCCCCCATCGCGACCCGTCGTTGCGCTGCCATCCGCTCACGAAGTCTTCGATGCTCGTCGGCAGCCCGCCCGAGATGTGCACGCGCACGACCTTCGCGCCCGTCGGTGTATTGCGATTCCACGATCCGTGGAATGCCACGAGCAGATCGCCGCGATACTCGGCCGGCAACATCGTCGCCTTGTCGAGGAAGGTCATGCCAAGCGGCGCCGAGTGCGCCTGCATCTCCAGCGCGGCGCTCACCGTCGCCGCGCAGCGCCCGGCATCGTTGTACTCCGGATTCGGCACCGGCTTCCCATGCAGCGAGTAGCAGTACGGCCATCCGAAATCCTTGCCGTCCTGCAGAATGTTGAGCTCTTCCGGCGGCAGATCCTGATGGTCCGGCGCGATGTTGTCACGCTCGTTCTGCGACACCCAGAGCTTCTGCGTCTGCGGATTCAGCGCGAGCCCCACGGCGTTGCGCAGCCCGCGCGAGAACACGCGTCCGTTCGAGCCATCCTCGTTGAAGCGCACTACGCTCGCGCGCTCGGAGTCGCTCTCCACGCACAGATTGCACGACGAGCCCACCGACACGTACATCGCGCTGTCCGCGCCGAACGCGATCGTCCGCGTCGAGTGTCCACCGCCGCTCGGCAGAGTGTTCACCTGCACCACCGATCCCACGAGCTTCCCCTGCGCGTCGAGCTTCGCGCGCACGACGCCGTCCTCGTTCGCGATGTAGAGAAAGCCCTTGTGAAAGGCGAGCCCCGCCGGCCCGTGTAGCCCATCGACGGCCGTGCGCGAGCTGTCGGCGATGTTGTCGCCGTTCGCGTCCCACACCCGAACGACCTTGTTTCCGCCGGGCACGCTCACGTACACAGCGCCGTCCGGCCCCATCGCCATCACGCGGGCGCCCGGCACCTTCGCGAAATACTTGATCTGCAGTCCCGGCGCGACAGTGAGCGGGCTCGGAAATGGACCAGTCGGCGGCGTGACCCCATTGCCGTTGCCATTCGCGTTTCCACACGCGAGCGAGGCGGACGCGATGCCGAGGACGCCGACGATGGCAAGTATTCGACTCATGGCTTCACCCCTGGTGATAGACTCCGCTCATCGCGTCCTCGCCTCGCGGCATCTTCTCCGCACGACTTGCGAGCGCCTCTTCCTCCGCCTGCCCCACCTCGAGCTCTATCTCCTGCTCCATTGCCTCGAGCCGCTCGCGCGTGACGCCTCGACCGACCAGCCACTGTTCGTACATCGGAATCGGATCGCGCCGTCCCCACATGCCGAAGAGCTCGGAATCGAAGGTGCGCCGCGCTTCCTGCTCATCGTGTGTCGCGTGCCCGCCCATCCGGAACGTCTCGGCGATCAGCAACGCCGGACCCTCGCCGCGCCGGCACCGCTCGGCTGCGAGCGAGGTGAGCGCGTAACCGTCGAGCACGTTGTTTCCGTCGAACACCCCGCCCCAGATCCCGTACGCCTTCGGCCAATTCGCAAAACTCGTTGGCGCTGCCTCGAGATGATGCTGGGCGAGACGTGTGCCAAGGGCAACCTGATTGTTCTGGATGATGAAGATCGCCGGCACCTTCTTCACCGCCGCGAAGTTCAGCCCCTCATGAAAAACGCCCGCCTTCGTGCTTCCGTCACCGATCCAGGTGAGCGCAACGTCATCGCGCCCTCGAGCTCGCATGGCGAGCGCGATCCCCGAGACGACGGCCGCGCAATCGCCCACGATACTCACCGGCGGCAAGATCCCGCGGGCAAAATCTCCGTAATGCCCGTCGCGGCCATGTGACGGGCTGTCGCCGGTGCCCATGTAGGCGCGGAAGATGTCCGCCGCCGGCATGCCCATCTCGTTGCAGGCGCCAGAGTTACGAATCATGGGGGCGACGATGTCGGCGTTGGGGCCGCGCCTGAGCGCATGCACCGGGCCCACGGTGGCGGCCTCCTCGCCGGTCCCGAGCCATGCCTTCGAGATCACGCCCCGTTTCACGAAGCGTTTGAGCGCGACGTCGATCAGTCGGGTGCGGACGAGCCCTCGGTATAAATCCAACAGTTGAGGTTCGCCGAGCGATGAGATGATTGCGGCGCGATCCGGATGCTTCGAGATCGTCGCGTCAAATCGCTCCCGCTCGGCGTCATCCGGCGCCCAGGCGAGATATTCGGGTGGTTCGAAGGCAGCGTATCGCTTCATGCGAGGAAATGTGAGCGCTCGCGGCGAATGGCTGCAATGGGGATGTCGTGGTCAGCGCCGCAGAATTCTGTCGAGCACTCCACTCGCCGTCCCGCCGGATTTGGACGCATCCGCCAGCGCGCTCGCGAACTCGGGCGCCGTCTGATAGCGATCGGCCGGGTCGCGCTCCATGCTCTTGAGCATCACCTTCTCGACCGCGGCGGGAAAGTTGAGATCCGGCCGCGCCGCGCGAATGAGCACCGGCTCGCTGCGCAGCCGCGCAATCATGATCTCCTGCTGCGTGCGCCCGATGAACGGGAGCTTCCCCGTGAGCATCTCATACGCCATGAGCCCGAGCGAGTACACATCGGTGCGCGGATCGAGCGGCTTTCCGCGCAGCTGCTCGGGGCTCATGAACTCCGGTGTGCCGAGCACGATCCCGGTGGCCGTGAGCTTCTTGACCTCCGGGCTGACCTGCCGCTCCTTTGCGAGCCCGAAGTCCATCACGATCGCGCGCTCCGTGCCGTCCCGATTCCTGCCGATCATGATGTTCTCGGGCTTGAGATCGCGATGCACGATCCCGAGCTCGTGCGCCACCTGCAGCCCCGCCGCGATATCCGTGATGTAGCGAACGGTGACGGCGAGCGAGAGCTGCCTCGCGCGATTCGTCACGTCGCACAGGAGCTCGCCCTCGACGAAGGGCATGACCACGTACACGAGCCCCTGCGTCGTCTCGCCGAGCCGGATGATGTGGCAGACGTTCGGATGCTCGAGCCGCCCCGCGAGCTCCGCCTCGCGCCGCAGCCGAGCCATCGCGGTGCGATCATGGCTCAGCGCGGGCGAGAGAATCTTGATCGCGACCGACTCCTTCCTGATCACATCGTCGGCGAGATAGACGAACGACATGCCACCCTCGCCGATTTTTCGCGTGATCACGTACCGCAAGTCGAGCGTCTCGCCCACGAGCTTCGAGTAGTCGGCCGGCTTCGGCGACGACGCTGCGGGCACGCCTGACGCTGACGAATGCGAGCGCTGCGTCGTCGAGCGATTCCCGGTGCCCAACGGATCGAAGACGCGCGCGTGCTGCGATGGTGGAGGCGCGCCGGCCGGCGGACTGAAGGGAGGCGACGCGGGCGAGGACGCTGCGCGCTCGAGCTTCGTTCCGTCGCGTGGACAGAACTTGGCATCGTCCGCATAGATCGTCTGGCAGCTCGGGCAGCGCGCGCTCATGCCGAAGCTACGTCGCTCTCATGTGCAAACGCGATTCCTGCCCTGCGCTTTGGCCCGGTACAGCGCCTCGTCCGCGAGCGCGATGAGCTCTTCCGGAGCCTGAATCTGCGTCGAGAGCACCGTGGCCACGCCGACGCTCACCGTTACCGCCGGCATTGGCACGAGCCCCTCCGACTGCTGCTCGGACACGCGCACGCGGATGCGCTCGGCCACCTTGACCGCGCCCTCTTCGCCCGTTTCGGGGAGGATGACGACGAACTCCTCGCCGCCGTAGCGCGCGACGACGTCTACCGAGCGCGCCTCGCGCTGGAGCACGCGCGCGACGCCGCGCAGCGCCTCGTCGCCCGCGAGATGCCCGAAGCTGTCGTTCACGGCCTTGAAGTGGTCGAGATCGACCATCAGGAGCGAGAGCGTGAGTGAGTATCGCCGCGCACGATCGAGCTCGGAGTCGAGGCGATCCATGAGCGCGCGGCGATTCAGTGTCATCGTGAGCGAGTCGGTGAGCGCGAGCACCTCGAGGCGCTCGTTGTCGGCGCGGGTGCTCTCCATCGCCTGCGCCCGCTGGATCGCGCTCACGGCCGCCTTCACCACATCATCCGCGAAGTCCACATCGCTCACCTTGAGCGACGGCTCGCCGTCGAGCGTGCGCAGCAGCACCACGCCGGCCTCGATGCCATCGATGCGGAAGGGGAGCGCGATCACGCTGCGCACCTTCACGTCGTTGCGCGCGATCGCCCACTCGTGCCGTGCCTCCGCGTACAGCGGATTCGTCGTCACATCCTCCACGAGCACCGGCGCCGAACTCTCGAGCGCCGCGCGAATCTCGGGATAGCGTTTGAGCTCGATCTCGAGGTGGCGCAGTCCCGGCGTCTCGTACGCGGCAGCGACGATCCCCGTTTCGTCGTGCGGGCGCGCGAGGATCAGCGAGCAATGCGAGATGTCCAGCGCGTGCGCGACGCGGCGCGTGAGGATGTGGTAGAGCTCCTCGGGCGAGAAGTCGCCGTGCACTTCCTGCAGAATGTCGACGAGCTGGCGCCGCTTCTCCGCCTCGGTGCGCACCTGCGCGAGCTCGACTTCGGTGGAGCGCAGCGCATGACGCGCGTGCAGAATCTCGCGGCGCACGCGCAGCTGCATGCGCACGCGCGCGAGCAGCTCGCGTACATGGAACGGCTTGGAGAGAAAATCGGTGGCGCCGAACTTCAGCACCTGCATCGACATCTCGTCCGGCGCCTGCGGCGACATGACCAGCACCGGCATGTCGCGCCACTGCTCCTCGCCGCGCATGTGCTCGAGCAGCTGGTAGCCATCCGCCGGCTGGTCGCCCACGTCGATCATCAACAGGTCGGGCGACGTCACCTTGAGATGATCCATCACGCCGCGGCCGCCCGGCGCGACCGCCACGTCGTACCCCTGATCGCGAAGCAACCAGGTGAGCGTGCGAGACAGCACGAAGTCCTCATCGGCGATGAGGATGCGTGCCCTATCCATTACCCAGCACGTCCCGGAGACCATCCCATTCAATGTTGCCGCCGCTCAGCACCGCGACGGTCTTGCCGCGTGGCTCGACCTTCCCGCTCTTCAGTGCCGCGATCGTGATCGCGCCGCTCGGCTCCGTCACGATCTTGAGCCGGTCGAGCAGGTAGCGCATCGCCGGTGCGAGCTCGGCGTCGTCCACCGTGACTACCTCGTCGAGATACGCCGAGTGGTGCGCGAAGGGGATCGTGCCGACTTGCGTGGCGAGCAGCCCGTCCGCCATGCCGCCGGTGGAGTCGAGTCGCACGGGCGCGCCCGCCGCGCGCGCGCGTGTGAGCTTGGGCGCACCCACCGGCTCGACGCCGATCACGCGCGCGTTGGGCGCGAGGAGCTTCACCGCCGTCGCCACACCGGCGCTCAACCCGCCGCCGCCCACGGGGACGAGCACCGTCTCGACATCGGGAAGGTCCTCGACGATCTCGAGCCCCACGGTCCCCTGCCCCGCGATGATGCGCGCATCGTCGTACGGCGGCACGAGCATGCTTCCCGTCTCGGCTGCGAGCTGCTGCGCGCGCTCCATGCGATCGGCCGTCGTGATTCCGGCCAGCACCACAGTGCCTCCCAGTCGCTCGACACCGGCGCGCTTGGCCGCGGTGACGGTGGTGGGCATCACCAGCGTCGCCTGGATACCGAACATGCGCGCCGCGAAGGCGACGGCCTGCGCGTGATTCCCCGATGACGGCGCGATCACGCCGCGCCGGCGCGTCGAGGCCGAGAGCCCCGCGAGGAAGGTGTACGCACCGCGGAACTTGAAGGCGCCGCCACGCTGCAGCATCTCCGGCTTGACGAAGATCGTACCGCCGCCGAGCTGCGCGGAGAGATCATCGGCCGGAAGGAGCGGCGTGCGCACGGCCACGCCGCGCAGCAAGCGCGCCGCCGCCCGGATCTCTTCGATCGAGACGAGCGAGCTCGTGTCCGGCGCTCCGGCGGTCGTGGACGAGGACATCGAGACCTACACTTCCTCTTCGTCGGGCGACACGGACACCGTCTCATCGATGCCTTCCTCGCCGCCCTCGTCATCCTCGATCACCACGCGCGCGACGTCACACACGATGTCCCCCTCGTCGAGGTTCACCAGCTTCACGCCCTGCGTGTTGCGCCCGCTCACCCGAATTCCCTTCACCGGCATGCGAATCACGATTCCATGTTTGGTGATGAGCATCAACTCGTCGTCCGGGAGGACTTCCTTGAGCGCGACCACTTCACCCGTCTTCTCCGTGCGATTGAGCGTGAGGATTCCCTTGCCGCCGCGCTTCTGCACGCGGTACTCCTCGATCGGCGAGCACTTCCCCATTCCCTTCGCGGTCACCACGAGCAGCGTCGCATCGCGCTTGATCACGACCATCCCCTTCACCTCGTCCCCCTCCGAGAGCTCCACGCCCTTCACGCCGGTCGTGTCGCGCCCCATCTCGCGGACGTCCTTCTCGTGGAAGCGGATCGAGAGGCCGTACTTCGTCGCCAGCACGATGTCGTTGTTGCCTTCGGTGATCTGCACATCGATCAGCTGATCGCCGCTCTCGATCTTGATCGCCTTGATGCCGGTCGAGCGCGGATTGCTGTACTCGGTCAACGCCGACTTCTTCACCGTTCCGAGCTGCGTCGCGAAGAGCAGATATTGCTTGTCGCTGAACTCGCGCACGGGGACCATCGCGCGGATGGTCGTGTCGGCCGTGACGTTGATCAGGTTCACGACCGGCTTGCCCTTGGCCGCACGCCCCGCGAGCGGGATCTCGTGCACCTTCAGCCAGAAGCAGCGTCCGTCGCTCGTGAAGAACAGTATGTAATCGTGCGTGGAGGCTATGAACAGATGCTCGACGAAATCCTCGTCCTTGAGCCCCTGTCCGTTGAGCCCTCGCCCGCCCCTCCGTTGCTTTTTGTACGTCGAGACGGAGGTGCGCTTGATGTACCCCGAGTGCGACACGGTCACCACCATGTCCTCTTCGGCGATCAGATCCTCGATCGTGAACTCGCCCTCGTCGCTCGTGATCTCCGTGCGGCGATCGTCGCCATACTTGGCGGCGAGCGCGTTCAGCTCCTCCGTCATGATCTGCATCCGGCGCTCGCGCGACGCGAGAATGGTCCTGAGCTCCTTGATCTCCGCGCGCACTTCGGCGAGCTCCTGCTCCAGCTTCTCGATCTCGAGGCCGGTGAGCTTCGCGAGCCGCATGTTGAGGATCGCCTCGGCCTGCCGCTCGGAGAGCTTGAAGCGCGCCTGCAGCTGCGTGCTCGCCTGCGGGGTGTCCTCCGCCGCGCGAATGAGCTTGATCACCGCGTCGATGTTGTCGACGGCGATCTTGAGCCCCTCGAGGATGTGCTCGCGGTCGAGCGCCTTCGTGAGGTCGAACTGCGTGCGACGAACGACGACCTCGTGCCGGTGCGCGATGTAGTGCTCGAGGAGCTCCTTGAGCGGCATCACCTTCGGCACGAGCTGGCCGGTGTTCGAGTCCGGCACGAGCGCGAGGTTGATGACGCCGAACGTCGACTGCATCGTCGTGTGCTTGTACAGTTGGTTCAGCACCACGCGCGGAATCGCATCGCGCTTCAGCTCGATGACGATGCGCATGCCGTCGCGGTCGGACTCGTCGCGCAGGTCGCTGATGCCCGCGAGCTTCCCTTCCTTCGTGAGCTCCGCGATCTGCTTCACGAGGCTCGACTTGTTGACCTGGTAGGGGATCTCGGTGACGACGATCTGCGACTTGTTCGAGGACTCCTTCTCCTCGATCACCGCACGCGCGCGCATGACGATGCGGCCGCGTCCCGTCTCCTGATAATTGAAGATCCCCTCGCGGCCGTAGATGTAGCCGCCCGTCGGGAAGTCGGGGCCTTTGATCAGCTTCCGAATTTCCGCCGTCGTCGCATCGGGCTTCGCGATGAGGTGCACGACCGCAGCGATGACCTCGCGCAGATTGTGCGGCGGGATGTTCGTCGCCATGCCCACCGCGATGCCCGACGATCCGTTGACGACGAGATTCGGGATCCCCGACGGAAGTACGCGCGGCTCCTGCAGCCGGTCATCGTAGTTCGCGACGTAATCGACGGTCTCCTTGTCGATGTCGGCGAGCAGCTCCATCGCGATCGGCATCAGCTTCGCTTCCGTATACCGATACGCAGCCGCGGGATCGCCGTCGACAGATCCGAAGTTTCCCTGCCCATCGATCAGCGGATACCGCAGCGAGAAGTCCTGCACCATGCGCACGAGCGCGTCGTACACGCTCGAGTCGCCGTGCGGGTGGTACTTACCGAGCACATCGCCGACGACGGTCGCGGCCTTCTTGTACGCACGTCCGGGAACGAGCCCGAGCTCGTTCATCGCGTAGAGCACGCGACGATGTACGGGCTTGAGTCCATCTCGCACGTCGGGGAGCGCGCGCGACACGATCACGCTCATCGAGTAATTGATGAACGACTCTTTCACCTCGGCGTCGATGAGGCGCGAGACGATGCGTTCCCGGTTGTTCGGAGCGGTCATGATGCAGGGGTGACGGGAGGGATTTTCATGTGGCGCACAGCAATGGAAATATATACCGCCACGGCAGTGCCAGCAACCCATTCAACGGCATATAATTCCTTCCGCCGCAACAACTTACGGGTGCCGCTCAGTGCGACGATGGTTCGGCCTCATCAGAGGCGTCGTCCGCCTCCTCGACCTCCTTCGATTCGCGCGCAGCCCGCTTCGCATTCTCCCACGCGATCGTCTCGCGCTCGGCGCGCAGACGCTCGTACCATTCGCGCGTGATCTCGCCCGCGAGCTCGCGGTTGCCGAGGCCGAAGGAAAGCGCGAACGCGAGCGCGAGCGCACCGAAGATGATGGCGAACGCCGTCGTCACGATCTCGGTGGCGATCCCGAGCTCCTGCAGCGCCATGAAGATCGCGAGGATGATGACGCCCGCGCGGCCCACGCGCGCGAGCGTCGGCCCGCCCGGGATGCCGCCGGCGGAGGCCATGAGCAGACCGTCGACGAACTCGCCGAGCACGATGCCGACGAGAATGATCACGAGCGCCGCGATCACGCTGGGGATGTAGCTCACCAGCTCCGAGAAGACGTTCGTGAGCGACGACAGCCCCAGCGCGTGCGCGGCGACGAGGATGACGATGAACATCACGAACCAGAACGCGATGTTGCCGACGAGGCGCGACGGCGTGCGCCGCCATCCCGTGCGCTCCACGGCGTCGAGCACGCCGCCGCGCTTCAGCCAACTATTGATGCCAAGCTTGTTCAGCCCGCGATCGATGGCCCGCTCGATGAGCTTCGCGAGCAGATAGCCGGCGAAGAGGATGACGAGCGCGCCGAGCAGCGCCGGGATGTAGAGCGCGAGCTGATCGAAGCTGCCTTGCAGACGGTCCAGAAATTCCACGACGAGCTCCCGGCTCGATGCCGGTTAAAGAGTGTCTTTCGCGGCGAACATCAACCTGGCCGGCTCGAAGTTGCGCTTGCGACCGCCGGTGCCAAGTTGGCCGTTTCCATTCGATCCCCAACAATACACGAGATGATCGGTGGAAAGTGCGCACGTGTGCGCCGTACCCGAAGTGATCGAGGTGAATCGAACCGAGCCTGCCACCGGCGCCGGCACCGTCGCGTCGGCGGCGCCGCCCGCGAGCTGCCCGTCGTCGCCCGCGCCCCAGCACTGCGCCACGCCGCCTTTCGTGAGCGCGCAGGTAAAGTCCTTCCCCGCTGAAACAGCGATCCAGCGCTGCTCGCCCGTCACCGGTGTCGGCCCGAGCGGCTCGCGGAATCCGCTGCCAAGCTGCCCCTGTTCGTTCGAGCCCCAGCAGTAGAGCACTCCGTCGCCGGTGATCGCACAGCTGTGCGTCACGCCCGTCGCCACGACCGAGAAGCGCAGCGAATCCGCGGGCTGTCGCAGCGGGAGCGCGCACAGCCCGCCCTCGCCGTCCATCTCGCACGCGTCGTCGGCCTCGACGCCAATCCCGCCGCCATTGTTGAGCCCCCAGCAATACAGCTTCCCATCGATGGTGATGGCGCAGGTGTTGTGCAGCCCCGCACTTACGCGGGCCCACGTGAGCTGCGGCGCGACCTGCGCCACCGCCGCGTACTTGCTGATCACACTCGACCCGAGCTCACCGTGCAGATTCTCGCCCCAGCAATAGAGCTTGCCATCGGTGGTGATGGCGCACGTGTGAGTCTCGCCGGACGAGATCTTCACGAACGGTGGCGCCTTCTCGATCCGAAAGGGAGCGGTGATGGTGCCGAGCGTGTCACTGCCGAGCTGCCCGGCGATGCTCGAGCCCCAGCAGTAGGTGGCGCCGTCGGTCGTGATGGCGCAGCTGTGCGCTCGGCCAGCACTCACCGCGCGCCACTTGAGATTCGCTCCCACGGCAACGGGCAGCGCGCGATCACTCGTCGTGCCGTCTCCAACCTGCCCCTGATCGTTGCGCCCCCAACAGTAGAGCGACGCGCTCTCCGTGATGCCGCACGAATGCATGCCGCCGGCGGCCAGCGCGACGAACGCGGGCGCCTCTTTCATTTGAGGGAGCGGATCGTCGGGCGGCAGGTCGCGAACGACCGGCTTCTTCTGTTCGACCACAGGCGCAGCAGCGGGCTTGTTCTTGGGCGTCGCATCTGGGGAGCACGCGACGACGAGCGAGAGAACGGCGAGCAGCGACCAACGCAAGCGGATTTCCAATCGACTCACCTGTTCAATTCCTCGTTCCGCGCTTGACATCGAATATGGCGCTCCGCCTGCAGCGCGGACAGATGAGCCACTCTCGCTTGCGCGCGTAGCCGAGTCCGAACGAGCCGCCGCCGATCGGACGCGTGGTGAGCGTCACCGCGCACCGCGGGCACTCGGGCGGCGAGCCGGCGACGAGCGACGCGCGAATGCGCTGCTGCTCCTCGGGCGTATACTGCGCCGAGTCAGTCATCGCGCAGGCGCAGCACGATCTTTCCGAACTGATCGCCGTTCGACAGCCGTGCATAGGCGGCGCGCGCTTCCTCGAGCGGATACACGGCGTCCACGGGAGGCACGAGTGCGCCCTGGGCCAGCTCGTTGACGATCGCGTCGTACTCACGATCGTTCCCCATCGTGGAGCCCAGAATCGTCCACTGATGCCAGAAGAGCTTGCGCACATCCGTCTGCACCATCGGCCCAGATGTCGCGCCGCAGGTGACGAGCCTGCCGCCGCGGCCGAGGAGGCGCAGCGAGCGCTCCCACGTCGCCTCGCCCACATCGTCGACGACGACGTTCACACCGCGCTTCTGCGTGCGCTCGCGAATCTCGCGCACGGCATCGGTGGTGCGATGATTGAACGTCTCGTCGGCACCGAGCTCGCGCGCGCGCGCGAGCTTCGCATCACTCGACGAGAGCGCGAAGACGCGCGCGCCGAGGCGCTTCGCGATCTGGAGCGCGGCGATCGCGACGCCGCCGCCGATCCCCCAGATGAGTACGGTCTCTCCCGACTGTACCCGCGCGCGCGTCACGAGCATGCGCCACGCGGTGAGCGTCGCTAGCGAGAACGCGGCGGCGTGCTCCCACGAAATGCCCTTGGGCACGACGCGCAGATTTTCCGCGGGGACGACGACGTACTCGGCGGCGGTGCCCGGGAGATGCTCGCCCAGCAGCCGAAAGTGCTCGCAGAGCGAGTGCTCGCCGGCCATGCAGAACGCGCACGTCCGGTCGCTGATGCCGGGATTGACCATGACGCGATCGCCGATGGCGAGCCCCTGGACTGCGCTCCCAACGGCATCGATCGTACCCGCGCCGTCGGCGCAGACGACCCAGTTCGGGGAGACGGACATCCCCGGAAGCCCGCGGAGTGCGAAGAGATCGAGATGGTTGAGGGCGACGGCGTGCATGCGCACGCGAACGTCGGAGGGCGCGCTCAGCGCTGGAATCGGAAGATCGGAAACGACTTGCAGCTGCTCCACCCCGCCGTGGGCAGAGACCGTGAGCGCTCGCACGCGTGGGGGCTCCCGTTATATTGAGAGTCGAATCCTAAGAGACAGCGACGCGACGAGCAACGCGAATTGCTCAACGCCGGGTCGCAAGTCTTCGACACTCTGAATCCGACGGAATGATCTCGATTAAAGTGCCGCCGCTCGGCGAATCGATCGTGGAAGCAACGATCTCGCGGTGGCTGAAGAAGGAAGGCGACGCGGTCGCGCAGAACGAATCGCTGGTGGAGCTCGAGACCGACAAGATCACGGTCGAGGTACCGGCGTTCAAGGCGGGCGTACTCGTCAAGCTGAATAAGAAGGAAGGCGACGTCGTCCAGGTGGGCGAAGAGATCGGCGAGATCGACGAGAGCGCGAGTGCGGCCACGACCGCGTCAGCTGCGGCGGCGCCAGCGCCGTCGAAGGCTGCCGCTCCAGCGGCGCCAGCGCCGAAGGCTGCGCCCGCACCCGCCGCACCCGCCGTCGCTGCGCCGAGCAAGACATCGCCCGCTGTGCGGCGCATCGCCGCCGACGAGGGACTCGATCCGGCCGCCGTCGCCGCGACCGGCCCCGGTGGCCGCGTGACGAAGGGCGACATGCTCGCCGCCACGAAGGCTCCCGCTCCGGCGCCCGCACCTGCTCCGGCGAAGTCGCCCGCGAAGTCGCCAGCGCCGCCCGCGAGCGCACCCTCCTCGCAGAACGGACGCGAGACGCGCGAGCGCATGACCACGCGCCGCCGTCGCATCGCCGAGCATCTGCTCGAGTCGCAGCACGCCACCGCGCACCTCACGACGTTCAACGAAGTCGACATGTCCGCCGTCTCCGCCGTGCGCGACCGGCTTCGCGAGCGCGTCGAGAAGGAGCACGGCGTCAAGCTCACGTACATGCCCTTCTTCGCGAAGGCGGCGGCGCTCGCGCTCAAGGCGTACCCCGCCGTGAACGCGCAGATTGAAGGCGACACCGTCATCTACAAGCACTACGTCAACCTCGGCATTGCGGTGGCCGCGGACAACGGGCTCGTCGTGCCGGTGGTGAAGGACGCCGATCAGATGTCGATGCTGGACTTCAGCCGCGCCCTCACCGCCGTCGCCAAGCGCGCGCGCGACGGCGCGCTCACGATGGATGATCTCACCGGCGGCAGCTTCACGATCACCAACGGCGGCGTCTTCGGATCGCTCGTGTCGACGCCGATCCTCAACTACCCGCAGGTCGCCATTCTCGGCCTGCACAAGATCCAGGATCGCCCCGTCGCCATTGCCGGCAAGGTCGAGATCCGTCCGATGATGTATCTCGCGCTGTCGTACGATCACCGGCTCGTGGACGGGCAGCAGGCAGTGCTCTTCCTGGTGCGGATCAAGGAGCTGATCGAGGATCCAGCGGCGATGCTCGTCGAGTGAGTACCCGCATCGATTTGCTCTCATGACCGACAATCTCGAACCTGATGTTCTGATCATCGGCGGCGGCCCCGGCGGCTACGTCGCCGCGATTCGTGCCGCGCAGCTCGGGCTCGTCACCGTGTGCGTGGAGCGCGACGCCACGCTCGGCGGCACCTGCGTGAACGTCGGCTGCATCCCGAGCAAGGCGCTGCTCGAGTCGTCGCACCACTTCGAGTTCGCGCGCGAGCGCGCGGCCACACACGGCGTGCTGCTCGCCGAGGTGGGGCTCGATCTCGCGGTGATGCAGAAGCGGAAGACGGGGGTGGTGGCGCAGAACACGCGCGGCATCGAGTACCTGTTCAAGAAGAACGGGATTACGTGGGCGAAGGGGAGTGCGACGCTGAAGGCGGGGAACGTGGTCGAGGTGCGGGGGGCGCCCCCCGAAAACACGATCACCGTTTACAAGCCCAAGTCCGTCATCATTGCGACGGGCTCGGTGCCCATCCAGCTCCCCTTCCTCCCCTTCGACGAAGATCGCGTCCTCTCCAACACCGGCGCCCTCGCGCTCACCGAGGTGCCGGAGCGACTCATCGTCATCGGCGGCGGCGTGATCGGCGTCGAGCTCGGATCCGTGTGGCGCAGACTCGGCGCGAAGGTCACGGTCATCGAGCTCCTCCCCGCAATTCTCGCTGGCTACGATGCGGAGCTCGCGCGCGAAGCCGAGAAGGCGTTTCGCAAGCAGGGGCTCGACATCCGCACGGCTACGAAGGTCACCGGCGCGCGGCGCGAGGGCGATCGCATGCTCGTCGACGTCGAGAAGGATGGCGCGAAGGAAACGCTCGAAGCTGATCGCGTGCTCGTCTCCGTCGGCCGGAAGCCGTCGCTCTCCGGCATCGATGCGAAGGCGCTCGGCCTCGCGCTCGGCGCGCGCGGCGAGATCGTCGTCGACGATCAGCTGCGCACGAATCTCCCCAACGTGTACGCGATCGGCGACGCGGTGGGCGGCATGCTGCTCGCGCACAAGGCCGAGGACGAGGGGATGATCGCGGCCGAGGTGATCGCGGGGCAGAACTCGCACATGCACTATAACGCGATCCCCGCGGTGGTTTACACGACGCCGGAAGTCGTCTCCGTCGGGCTTTCGGAGGAGCAGGTGATCGAGAGCGGCCGTGCGGTGAAGATCGGCCGGTTCCCGTACTCGGCCAATGCGCGCGCGCGGACGGCGGGCGAGAATGCCGGCTTCGTGAAGCTGATCGCGGACGCGGAAACGGACCAGCTGCTCGGCGCGCATCTGCTCGGGCCAACGGCGTCGGAGCTCGTGGCCGAGCTCACGCTGGCGCTCGAATTCGGCGGCTCGAGCGAGGACATCGCGCTCACCGTGCATCCGCATCCGACGTTGAGCGAGGCGACGCGCGAGGCGGCGCTCGCCGTGTTGGGACGCGCGATACACATCTAGCTCGGACGCTACGGTGCGCGAGCGGCGACTGATCGTTCGCGTCTCGCGCGAGCTGCTGCCTGCCGCGTCGCGCGTCGTTGAGCGCGCGCTCGCGGACACACGCTATCTCGCCGGCGCGGTCGACGCGCTCCGCTCCGCCGTGCTCGCGCCCAGCACGGATGCGAGCGCGCTCGCGAGCACGCTCGGCGAACGCCTCGAAGGGGCGATCGTGTATGGCTTCTTCGGCGGCGCGAGCGGTGCGGGACGCGTGCAGATCGTCGCGGTGGTGGACGACGCGCGTCGCGCGGGCGTGGGAGCGGCGATGATGCGCGACGCGCTCGCCGCGCTGCGCGACCAGGGCGCGCGATTCGTGCTCGCCGAGCTTCCCGATGATTCGTACGCGTTACCGGGCGCGAGAGAATTTCTCGAGTCGTTCGGCTTCCGCGAGGAGAGTCGCGTGAACGACTTCTATCGCGACGGACTGGCGCTCTCGTTCATGCGTCTGGAGCTCGTCGGATCGTAGCACGCGAAAAACGGGGAGGAGCCCGTTACGCCCCTCCCCGTTTTGCGTGTTGCAATTGTTGCGAGTGCTGCGCGGTTGTCAGCGCGGCGGTGTCTTGGACTTGGTCGTCGGCACACCCATGCGCGTGCTATCGATCGGCGTCATCGTCGAATCGGTGTGCGTACGCGTAGCCTTGGTGGTGTCGGACTTGGTCGTCTTTTTCTTGGTATAGATGCTTCCGTTCGCGGTATCGACCTTGGTCGAATCAGTGCGAACCGACGAGTGCGTCGTGTCCTGTGGGACAGTCGGCGTAGTCTGCTGAGCATGGGCTGCAGCCGGTATAGCCAAAACGGCGGCGGCGGCGATGATCTTCATGAACATGATTCCTTCCTCCCTGCTTTGCGGTTCATCCATCAGGCAACTCCGCGCCGAAGAACGTGCACGAAGAACTCAATATGGATATTTGCAAACCACAGACCGCCACGGGCGAAACTGACAAGAAATGCATCAAAAAAAAAGCTGCCGGCCTCGTAGTGTGAGGCCGGCAGCAGACGTACTGTGACGCAGATTACCGAGCGTGCAAGACCGTCGCGCCAACGGCAACTCCGATCGCAATCGCACCGGCGGCCGCAGCGATCGCGACGGCGGGCGTGAGCGAGAAGGAGCGGTTGTACCACGGCTCAGAGACGGCGGGAGCCGCTGTCGGAAGCGCTTCCATGATCCGCTCGTGGAGATGTGCGGGCGTCGTCATCTGTCGGCGCACCTGCACCTCGCGATCGAGGCGAAGCCAGAAGTCTACGTCGCGGGACGCATCGCTCTGACGAACGGCGTTCTCGGAGATCTCGCCATCCAGCCAGGAGTGGATCGCCGTGGGCGTCTGCTGCCCGGTGAGCGGGACTTCACGATCGGTGATCGGACGCGCCGGAATATCTCCCTTGGGAGCCGACGGATTCCGATACTCGCTGGGATCCAGGTTGTCATGCATCACGCGTACTTTTCCTCAAGAAGAGCCTGGAGCGCCTCACGCGCGCGGTGGACGCGCATTTTAAGTGCTCCGACGGTGGTAGTCAGCAGATCGGCCATCTCTTCGTACGAACGACCTTCGACGTGCTTCATCACGAACGCTTCTCGAAGCGACGGCGCCAGCTGCATGAGCGCCGTATCCAGATCACTTCGCAGTTCCGTGCGGTCGAGCTCTTCGTCCGGCGTCGAAAATGAAGAGGGCTGATCGTCCTCCTCGTAGCTCTGATGCGTTCGGCGAATGTTCTTGAGCCAGTCCTTGCACCCATTCGCCACGATCCGGAAAATCCACGCATCGAACCGTCCGTGCACTTCCGCGAGATGCTGATACGCCTTGATGAACGAGGCCTGGAGAATGTCCTCCGCCACATCAGGGCTTCCTGTCATCCCGAGCGCATGCCTGAACAGTGGATCGCTGTACCGTCCGATCAACAACCCGAACGCGTTACGATCTCCCTGTAGCACACGTGCAATCACATCGTGATCCGCCTCTAGCGGATCGACCGGTCGCGGCGCTGTCACCGTGGTCTTCACGACGCTAGTGTAACGCTTTGAGCGCCCTCCGGACAGCCCTGAAAGTTCTGATAGCGCAGGTGCGAGGCTACCCATGCATCAGGGACGAATTGTCGTCGAACGGGTAACGGCAAAGTCACGTCACCGCAGTCGCACATGATAGAGTAATTCACGGACTCGATCTCCCTGGTAAACTCGACCGACGCGGTCGCTATCTGACCGATACCGGCGATAGCCCCGCGAGAAGCGTTTCACTGATCCATTTATTGCCGCTCGAGCCAACACGTCCCGAAGGTCGCGCTCGCTTAATAAGCCCTCCGAATTGTAGCTCACCAGCGCGTGTCGCGCGCCGGTCGCGCCCAGGAGCGCCGAGAGCGCAGCACCGGCTTTTCGCGCCGAGCACCAGTCGCTCTGCTGCCCCTCGCCGGCGACGAGCCCCGTCTTTCCGCGCAGCACCGGGGTGCCGTCGAACCACCCGCGGGCGATCACTTCGGGTACATGATAGTAGCCCGCGTATTGGCGCGCATTGTAGGGGGGGTCGATGTAAAGAAGTTCCACCTCCCCCGTGCTCTCGGCCACGAGCGCGGCGTCGGCCCGGTGCGCGGTCGCGCCTCGCGGTCCACGCTGCGGAAGCTCCGGCTGGAGGGTGAGCGTCCGTCGCGCGTTCGCCTGCCAGCGCTTGATATAGGCCGCGTAAACGCCGGCCGTATTGGCGACGCGATCCGCGCCCTCGATGAGTGCCGCCAACAGCACGTAGTACGCGTCGTCCTGAATCAGCCCCGACGACCACCATTCGTAAAGCTGGCGTCGAATAACATCGATGCGGTCCGCGTTCTCCTGCGTGAAATACATTCGCCCGCCCGCCGGCGCGAAGTGCGTGCCGATGAAGCCGCGCTCGGGCTCGATCCACCGCGCGAGATATTCGCTGATCGCGCCGAGCGCGCCGGCGCCGGCGATCGATCTGCGAAAGGACGGCGACCGAAGCGCGCGCCGCAGCTCCGCGTCGCCCGCGCGCAGCGCCGCGAAACTCGGCGACCGCTGCGCCACGACGTACGCGCGCTGGAAGACGTACGAGTACGTCATCAAGTCGCTCGATGCCACGCGCCACCCTGCCCCCTTGAGCGCGCGTCCCACGGCGGCCGTGCCGGAGAATGCATCGTGCGCGGTCTTGGGCGAGAGCTCGAGACGCTCGACGGTGCGCATCAGGAACGGAAGGAGCCGCGTCTTGTTGCCGATGTATCGCATCCGTCAGCGTCGCTCCGCGAATGCCGACCACTGGAGCGCACGGATCGACGCGCCGTGCTCGTCGAGCCTGGGCGGCGGCATGCGCACGCTCCCCGGCACGCTCGGCGCGATGCCCGTGTGCGCGGAGCCTCCGACCTCGCGCAGCGACTCGAGCACCGTGCGCACGACGCCGCACGGAACGCCCGCCGCATCGAGCAGCGCGATCCACTGCGACGCACTGCGCTCCGCGATCCTCGCGCTCATCATCGCGATGACCCTGCCGCGCTCGGCGATGCGCCCCGCGTTCGCGCGAAGACGCGGATCGTCGGCCAGCGCGGCGAGGCCGAGCGCGCGGGCGCACGCGCTCCACTGCGCATCGTTGCCGACGGCGATGACGAGCGGACGGTCGCTCGCCTCGAAGAGCTGGTACGGCACGAGATTCGGATGCCCGTTCCCCCAGCGCCGCGGCTCCTCGCCGGTGACGAGCGCGTTCTGCGCGACGTTCACCAGCGCGGCGCTGGCGCTTCCGGCGAGCGACACGGTGACATGACGCCCGCGCCCCGTTCGCGCGCGGGCAACCAGTGCCGCGAGGATCGCGATACACGCGTCCTTCCCGGCGACGACATCGGCCAGCGCGACGCCCACCTTCATCGGCGCACCGTTCGGGTCGCCGGTGATCGCCATCCATCCCTGCTCCGCCTGCACGACGAAGTCGTAGCCGGCGCGATCGCTGTCCGGCCCGAAGCCGGTGATGGTGCACCACACGAGCTTGGGATGCTCGGCCAGAATCGCGGAGACGTCGAATCCGTTTCGCGCGAGCATGCCGCGCTTGAAGTTGTCGACGACGACGTCGGCGCCGGCGATGAGCGAGCGGATGAGCTCGCGATCCGGCGCGAGCGTGAGGTCGGCGCCGAGGCTCTTCTTGTTGCGATTGACGCTCAGGTAGTAGGCGCTCTCACCGGCGGCGTCGAAGGGAGGCCCCCAGCCGCGGGTGTCGTCACCGGAGCCGGGCCTCTCGACCTTGATGACGTTGGCGCCGAGATCGCCAAGGAGCATGGTGGCGAGAGGTCCGGCGAGGACTCGGCTCAAATCGAGCACGTTGATATCGGAAAGCATTATTTGACGCTATACATACGTTATTGTGTTATTATAGTGTCGCAAAAATTACTTAGTTTAGTGAACGATTTCGGCACGAACCGGCTGTGACCTAGTACCAACTCCACCCGGTTGCTCCTTGCATAGACGCCGTAAAATCATATACTTACCCCTCGAAATCACGTGGCGGTACCACTTCGCCACCGTACATCCCGCTACATATAGATGGTGGGTCCCCACGGACCCTCTCACATACGCGCACTCGGAGTGCGACCCGCCATGGCCGACAAGCCGCTGACCGCCGATAACCACGCCCCTGCGGATGCTGGGGCGCCTACCGCACCGGTCGCTCCGCGCCGCCCCCCCGGTCATCGCAGTACCGACGTTCGAGACACTGTCGCCGAAATGGCGGCTCGCGCGCAGGAGATAAGTCAGGAAGCGGGAAGTAAAGTTGCCGCCGCGATGAAAGACGTCATCGGAGCTGCCGCCGGGCTTGCCGGCTTCGCGATCGAAAGCGCTCGCGATCTGGTGCAGTACATGGTACGTCGCGGACAGATGACGCAGGAAGAGGCGGACAAGCTCATGCGCGAAGCCGAGGAGGCGTACGCCAAGCGGCCGAAGCCTCCCGCGCCCAAAGTCGCCGACGTGCCAAAGGTCGTGGCGAAGGCGGCCGAGCAACATGCGCCGTCGCACGCGCCACACGTGACGCATGCGGCGCACGCAGCACCGGCGAAGAAGGCTGCGCCCGCGCCCGCCAAGAAGGCCGCGAAGCCGGCGAAGCCCGCCGCGAAGTCCGTGAAGGCCGCGCCCAAAAAGGCCAAGCCCGCGAGCGCTGCCTCGCACTCAAAGCCCAAGGCGGCCGCGAAGAAAAGGAAGTAGCGATCCGTCGCCGCTCGTGCGCTCACGCGCGGCGAGCGGCGAGCCACTCCAGAAACTCGTGCACCGCCGCCGGATCACGCAGCCTGATCTCGGCGGCGGTTTTTGCTTCGCCACTCTCGTCGACGCGAATCGTCACCGCGCGCGACGATCGCCCCCGCAGCGCGCGGAAGGCATCCTCGTCCGTGCGATCGTCGCCGGCGAACACGATCGACGCCGTGTCGTCGAACGCGTGGAGCCGTTCCCCGAGCATGACGACGGCGGTGCCTTTGTCGACGCGTGCGACGGGACGCACCTCGACGATCTCTTTGCCGTCCGTCATCCGCAGGCGCAGCCCGAGCGCGACGCGCTCGACTTCCGCGCGCAGGGGCGGAACCGAGTCGCGCGCCGCAAGCCGATAGTGCACGCTCAGCGTCCACCGCTTGTTCTCGAGCTTCGCGCCATTCACCGCGGCCACGATCGGCTCGAGCTCGCGTGCGGCCTGCGCGATCGCCGCGGACTGATCCGCGAGATCCGGATCGGTCTCCAGCTCGCCGGTGGGCGTAACGAGCTCGAAGCCGTGGTTGCCGACGGTCCACACGCCCTCTACGCCGACGATCCCGTACGCATCGCTCGCCGCCCGCCCGGACACCAGAATCACGTGCACATCCGGCATCGCGATCAGCCTGTCGAGCACCTCGCGCGTCGCCGGTGCGACCGTCGCGTCTTCCGGGCGCGACACGATCGGCGCGAGCGTGCCGTCCACGTCGAGCATGATGACCAACGGCGTTCCGAGCAGGCGCGCTTGCACCTGCGGCGTGAGGACGAGCTGTCCGGCGCTCATGCGACGTCACTCTCCGGCTCGCGCTCCGCGATGATGTCCTGCGCTCGCGTGAGCACCGCCGAGAGCCAGTCGAAGATCGTGCGATCGTGCAGCTGCCGCCGCATGCGATGCATGCGCACGCGGCGCTCGCCTTCGCTCATCTGCAGCGCGCGACGAAGCCCTTCCACGAAGCCGTCGAGGTTGAAGGGATTGATGAGCACGGCCCCATCGATCTCCTCCGACGCGCCCGCGAAGCGGCTGAGCACGAGCACGCCGCGCTCCTCCGTCTGACACGCGATGAACTCCTTGGCAACGAGATTCATTCCGTCCTGAAGCGATGAGATGAGGCAGAGATCCGCCGCGCGATATGCGGCGGCGAGCATGTCCGCGCTCACGTTCTCGTGAATGAGCACGATCGGATGCCACGTGGGCGTCTTGAAGCGCTCGTTGATCTCGATGACGGTCGACAGCATCTCTTCCTCGAGCGCCCGGTATGCGGGAAGCTCCGAGCGGGACGGCGTCGCCACGAGAAGAAAGGTGAACGTCCCGAGCATCTCCGGATGCCGCTCGAACAGCTCGCACAGCGCGCGCAGCCGTTCCGGAATTCCCTTCGTGTAATCCACGCGATCGACGCCGAGCCCAAGTCGCATCCCATTGGTCGCGTACCGCTTTCGCAGGCGCTCGACCTGCGCACTGCTCTCCGGGGTGCTCGCGAGCTGCTCGTAGCGCTCGACGTCGATGCTGATCGGAAAAATCGCGACATCGATGCGGCGGCCATCGTAGTGCACGGCGAGCGTGTCGGCGTCGATCTCCGCCTCGGGGACGAGCTCCGCCACGCTGCCGAGGAAGTTCAGCGCGTAGCGCTCGGTGTGGAACTCGATGAGATCGTTTCCAAGGAGGCCGCGCAGGAGCGCTTCGTCGACGCCCGTGGGCAGGAGCCGCAGAATGTCTGCGGGAGGAAAGGGGATGTGCCAGAACTGATGGATCAGCGCGGGGGTCGCGAGCTCGCGCAGCATCTCGGCCGCGAGCGCGAAGTGGTAGTCCTGGATCCACACGATCGGCTTCTGCGGTGCGCGGCGAACTTCATCGGCCACCGCGTTCGCGAATTTCGCATTCACTTCCTGATACATCTTCCAGTACTCGGTGCGATACTCGAAGTGCTGGACGAGCATGTGACAGAGGGGCCAGAGCGAGCGATTGGAAAACCCCATGTAGTATCCGTCGACCTCGGCGTCGGTGAGGAAGACGCGGCGCAGCGTGTAGCCGTCCTCGCCCGGCGGAACGCGAAGTCGTCCCTCGTGATCTGCCGTTTCCGCGTCGGCCGAGCCGGAGCCCCACGCTACCCACACGCCATCCGTTGCCTGCATGGTGGGATCGAGCGCGGTGACGAGCCCACCTGGCGGCCGGCGCACATCGATGCCTATCTCGCCGCGACGATGCTCGTAGGGCTCGCGGTTCGACAGGAGGATCAGCGTTCGATTTGCAAATGAGCGAGCGATATCTGGCATAGACCGTCTGAGGGCGCAGAAGACGTGCCGATTATATACGAGTGTCGGGCTGGCGGTCGTCACCGCATGCGATAGCTTTGGGCTTCAGCTCACCTCCCTTCGCATTCGCAACTACAATATGTACCAGTTCCGGCGCTTCGCACTCGATTTTGGCTACGCGGCGCTCTTTGTTCGTTGCGGCGCCTCGGGCCGCACACAGTATGCGCCCTCGACCTGAGCCGTGCGAGAGGTAGTCGCGCGGGCGCCGGTGCGGGTCGATTTTGGCGGCGGGTGGACGGACGTCCCACCATACACGGTGGAAGAGGGCGGATGCGTGTGCAATCTCGCGATCGCGTCGTACGCGCGCGCGACGCTGCGCCCGATCGCGCGCGGTATCGAGATCGAAGACAGCGGTGACACATCCATCGGAGACGCTGCGCTGCGCCATGCGCGCCTCGGCAGCGTGCGACTCGAGCAGGCGAGCGAGTTTCCGCGCGGCGCAGGGCTCGGCGGATCCTCGGCCGCGGGCGTGGCGGTGGCCGCCGCGATCGCCGCGTGGCGCGATGAGGCGATTTCGCGGAGTGCGCTCGCCGAGCGAAGCCGCGCGCTCGAGGTTGGGGAGCTCGGCATCGCCGGCGGCTTTCAGGATCACTACGCGGCCGCGTTCGGCGGGGCGCTCGCGCTCACCTTTCGCGAGCGCACGAGCGTCGAACACGTCCCGCTGTCCGATGATTTTGTATCGAGACTCGAGCGGCAGTGCATCATCGCCTACACGGGTGAGTCGCGCATCTCGGGCACGACGATCACCGCCGTGCTCGATGGCTATCGCGACCGCGTGCCGCGCGTCGTCAAGGCGCTCGCGCGGATGAAGGCGCTCGCGGCGCAGATGATCGATGCGCTCAGGCGCGAGAACATCGACGCACTCGGCGCGCTCGTGGGCGAGCATTGGGAGCATCAGCGTGCGCTGCACCCGAAAATCACGACGCCACCCATCGATGCGCTGCTGCGCACCGCGCTCGCGCACGGCGCGATCGGCGGGAAGGCGCTCGGCGCATCGGGCGGCGGCTCCGTCGTCATCATCGCGCCGGAGGAGCGCGCGGATGAAGTGCGAACGCACGTGTCCGCTCTCGCGCGCCTCCTGCCGTTTCGCGTGGACAGGCAGGGCGCGCATGTAACGATTCGCGAAGGAGCGGGGAACGCGGCATGGCAGAGCTGACGACGGAGCAATACGACCGCCTCGAGCGCGCGGTCATCGACAAGAAACGGATCTCGGTGTATCGCCGGGGCACGGAATACATCGTGATTCCGAAGCGGCTGCATTTGCTCGACGGGCGCGAGCGCATCGAGGCAGTGCACCCCAACACGGGCGACAAGATCGTGCTCTACATCGACGAAATCGACTCCCTGCAGGTGATTCGTTAGAATGGCGCCACCAAAGAACTGCCTGCTCGCCGTGTACGCGGACGAGTCGTGCCTCGGCAACGGTCGCGAAGGGTCGAATCCCGGCGGTGCGGGCGGCTTGATCGAGCTCGCGCATCCCAAGAGCGGTGAGCTCGTACGGCGGGATTTCTGGCTCGCCGAGAAGGCGACGACGAACAACCGGATGGCGCTGCGGAGCGCGATCGAGGCGCTCGACATCGCGTCGTCGAAGAAGTGGAACTGCGTGGTCGTGTTCACCACCGATTCGCGCTACCTCGTGGACGGCATGACGTCGTGGGTGCACGATTGGGCGCGGCGCGGGTGGAAGCGAAAGGGCGGCGAGATCGGGAATCTCGAGCTCTGGCAGGAGCTGGTGGACGTCGCGGCCAGCCATCGCGTGGAGTGGCGGTGGGTGAAGGGGCACAACGGCCACCCCCAGAACGAGTACGCGAACATGCTCGCCACGCGAGCCGCGGCGCAGCAGAACGAGTCGAAAGGCGCAGTCGACTCGGGGTTCGACGCGTGGATGGCGAGCGAGCGCGCGAAGGGCCGAATGAGCCTCGATCCATCGCCCCTCCCGGAGATGCGATCCTTTCGGGAGGCGCGATCGTTACCGCGCGGAGAGACGGATAGTCTGTTCTAGGCTATCATTCCCCTTCGGAGCGGTCACATGTTCAAGCCTGTACTTTTGATTTGCTTTGGGTTGGTCATCGGCTATTTCACCGGCTTCAGCGATGCCCAGGAACACACGGAAAATCTGGGCGCCCGCATCATTCATCGTGTTGGCGGCGACAACAGGGAGCGCGTATCCACGGATGTCGACAAGCAGATGGAGCAAGTCGGAAAGCCGTGACCAGTTGTCGCTGATTACTTCAGCTCAGGCTTTCGTTTGATGGATCGCTCCAAACCGATAACTCTCAGCGTACTGATCCCCTGCTACAACGAAGCCGCCACCATCGACCGCACCCTCGATGCGGTGCTGGCGCTCGGCGATCAGATCGCTCCTAACGGAATCAGCATCCAGATCGTCGCAGTCGATGATGCCTCGAAGGACGAGACGTTCGCGAAGATCTCCGCGCGCGCCGCGGGCTCGGGCGGGCGGATGGTCGTCGCACGGCACGAGGTGAACAAGGGCAAGGGCGCCGCGATCCAGACCGCGCGCGACCTCTGCACCGGCGACGTCGCGATCATCCAGGACGCCGACCTCGAGTATCACCCCGGTGACATCCCGGCCGTCATCGAGCCAATCCTCGATGGGCACGCCGACGCCGTCGTGGGAACGCGCTTCGGCTCGGGCTCGCACCGCGTGCTGTACTTCTGGCACCGGATGGGCAATGGCGGGCTGACGCTCATGTCGAACATGTTCACCAACCTGAACCTCACCGACATGGAAGTGGGGTACAAGGCGTTCACCATGCGCACGCTCAAGCTCATGCACCTCACGAATGCGCGCTTCGGCATCGAGCCTGAGATCGTCGCGCGCCTCGCGCAGATGGGCGCGCGCGTGTACGAGGTGCCGATCAGCTACCACGGACGCACGTACGCCGAGGGCAAGAAGATCACCTGGAAGGATGGCGTCGCCGCATTTTTTCATATTCTTCAGGCGCGGCTTTCGTCGTCCAAACAGAAACAGCTCCTCCCCGAGTAATCGCGCCCATGGATGATCTCGACCGGCTCGTTCGACGGCTCGTGCAGAATGTCAGGAATAGCCACCCGCAGTATCTCAGTCAGCCGGTGGAAGTGTCGGAGCTTTATCAGACGCTGATTCCCTATCGGCACAATCGCACCGAGCTCGAGATCGAGACGAATCAGGACTACGAGGCGGCGCTCTGCCAGCTGCTCTCGGGCGAGCGCGGCTACGCGACGGGCGATTCGGCGATGCAGGACGCGATGCGCAAGGAGCTGTCATCGCCGAATCCGAACACCGCCGTCTTTCGCGACTACGCGGCGGCGCGAGTGACGCTGACGGCGGAAGCCGTGCGCCACTTTGCGGACTCGCCCAACAGCCTGCAACGCAGCGCAATGAGCTCGACGCCGCGCGCCGCATCCCCGACGGCGAGCACGACGACCGCCGCTGGCGCCTGCCGCTATTGCGGCGGCACGCTCCCGGACGGCCGGCGCGTGCTCTTCTGCCCGAGTTGCGGGCAGAACCTCATGGTGCAGCGATGCCCCGCGTGCGGAACAGAGCTCGAAATCCACTGGAAATACTGTATCACCTGCGGTCGAGGAGTAGCAGCAACGTGATGAGCTCCGTTCGAAAGGTGCGCTGAGCCGTGCCTCATACTCTTGCAGTCATCGCTGGCGATGGAATCGGACCGGAAGTCGTAGGCGAGGCGCTCAAGGTGCTCGACGCGGTGGAGGCCGTGCACCATCCCGGAGTCGTGGTCGAGCAGCTGCCGTGGGGCGCCGAGCACTATCTCAAAACGGGGATCACGATTCCGCCCGCGGAGATGCAGCGTCTCGGCCGCGACGTGAGCGCGATCCTCGTGGGCGCGCTCGGCGATTCGCGCGTGCCGGACAACGTGCACGCGCGCGACATCCTGCTCGGCATGCGCTTTCAGCTCGATCTCTACGTGAACGAGCGCCCCGCGCGCCTGTTCGACGACAGGCTCACGCCGCTCAAGGGAAAGACCGTTCGCGATTTCGACCTCATGGTCTTCCGCGAGAACACGGAAGGGTTGTACGTGAGCGTGGGCGGCGCATTCAAGGTCGGCACGCCGGACGAGATCACGATTGCTGAAGAGCTCAACACGCGAAAGGGTGTCGAGCGCATCATCCGCCACGCCTTCGCCTGGGCGCGCGCGCACGGCAAGACGCGCGTGACGATGGCGGACAAAGCGAACGCGATCGCCGCGCACGGGCTCTGGCGCCGCGTGTTCGAGGAAGTCGGCGCCGAGTACTCCGACATCAAGCGCGACACGCGCTACATCGACGCGATGGCGATGGACATGGTACGCACGCCCGAGGCGTTCCAGGTGATCGTCACGGGGAACCTGTTTGGCGACATCCTCTCCGATCTCGCATCGATACTCGTGGGCGGGCTCGGGATCGCGCCGAGCGCGAACCGGCATCCGGGAAAGGTGACGATGTACGAGCCGGTGCACGGCAGCGCGCCGCCGCTCGTGGGAAAGGACGTCGCCAACCCGATGGCCGCGATTCTCTCGCTCGCGATGATGCTCGAGGGCGTGGGCGAGGCGGCGTCGGGCGCCGCGGTGGAGCGCGCGGTGCGCGCCGCCATCGCCGCGAACGTGGGGACGCCCGACATCGGCGGAACGCTCGGGACGCGCGCGGTGGGCGACTGGATCGCGAAGCACGTGCGCGAGGGATAATTCGGGCAGTTCCCCCAGTCGCGGGAGGTGGTCATCTTTCGAGACTCACCACCGTTCGGGGACTCCAGTGGGAACTCAGGGCACCAATCGCGACATCGTCTTCCTTTCCGGCGTGCGTACACCGTTCGGAACCTTCGGCGGCACGCTGAAAGATTTCAGCGCCATCGACCTTGGCGTTTTTGCGGCGAAGGCCGCGATCGACATGGCGCACATCGAGCCGAAGGAGATCCAGCACGCGATCTTCGGCAACGTCATGCAGACGACGTCCGACACCATTTATTACGCGCGCCACGTCGCGCTCAGGGCCGGCGTGCCGCAGGAAGTGCCGGCGCTCACCGTGAACCGGCTGTGCGGCTCGGGCTTCCAGGCCGTGGTCAGCGGCGCGCAGGAGATCCTGCTCGACGAGGCGGAGGTCTGCCTCGTGGGAGGTGGCGAGTCGATGTCCCAGGCGCCGCACATCGCGCGCGGCATGCGCTGGGGACTTCAGCTCGGCAAGAGCCCGGTCCTGGAAGACTCGCTGTGGGAGGGGCTGAAGGATCCCTACGCCGGTTGCGCGATGGGTGACACGGCCGAGAACGTCGGCGCAAAGTTCGGCGTCGACCGGCTGTGCAGCGATGAGTTTGCGCTGCGCTCCCAGATGCTCGCGCGCGACGCGTGGGCCGCGGGGATCTACGCCGACGAGGTCATCGGCGTGCCCGTGCGCAATCCGAAGACGAAAAAGGAAGAGATCTTCGCGCGCGACGAGCACATGCGTCCCGAGTCGACGAAGGAAGGGCTCGCGAAGCTCCGTGCGGTGTTCAAGGAGAATGGACTCGTCACGGCGGGGAATGCATCGGGGATCGGCGACGGCGCGGCGGCGCTCGTGATCTCGAGCGCCGAGTATGCGAAGCGCGCGGGGAAGAAGCCGCTGGCGCGACTCGTGTCGTGGGGAACGGCGGGCGTCGATCCCAGGATCATGGGGATTGGTCCGGTGCCCGCGAGTCAGATCGCGCTCGAGAAGGCAGGAATGAAGCTCGACCAGATCGATCTCGTCGAGGTGAACGAGGCCTTCGCGAGTCAGGTGTGCGCAGTGGAGCGCGGGCTCGGAATCGATCGCAACAAGCTCAACATCCACGGTGGCGCGATCGCGATGAGCCATCCGCTCGCCGCGTCGGGCGCGCGCATCTGCGCGCACCTGATTCACGCGCTGAAAGCCACCGGGAAGCGTTATGGCCTCGGCTCCGCCTGCATCGGCGGCGGCCAGGGGATCGCGGTGATCATTGAATCGCTCGCATCGTAGTCAGGTCGCTGCGATAGGCATGGCGGCGAGCGCGCTCGCGCTCGCCGCCGGCTGTTCGGGACTCGTCGGCGCTAGTACGCAGCCGGAGGCCGAGCCGGCGCCTGCCCTGCCGACGATCAGCCAGGAAGTGATCGGCCAGACGCCGTGGCCCGTGAAAACGCGCTACGTCGTCGACCTGTGGCTCCACGGCTACGCGATGCTCGTGGCGGACACGTCGCGCACGCCGGCTTTTGGGCGCGACTATCGCGATGAGATGATCGTCGCCAAGAACAGCAGGAACATCCTCACGCAGCTCGATCAGAACGCGGAGATGCTGCGGCACGGACTACGCGTGAACCCGCGACTCATGGACGGTGCGCGTCTCGCGCTCCGCGAAGGGAGCTGGGAGGAAATGGGCAACGACATCGCTGCCTTCCTCACAGGCGGCGCAGACTCCGCCAGCGGCAAGAAGCGTCAGTCGATGCTCAGCACGTGGAAGAAAGAGCCGCACGCGAGCATGGAGACCACCGGCATGATGGCGGAGCTCGGGGCCATCTACCGCACGGAGGCCGATCGCGAGTGGCTCAAGACCTTCGCGCTCTCACTCACCGACGAGCACTCGAAGTTCTACGAACAATACTGGCGCGAGCAGCAGCGCGCGCTGCGGCCGTCGCTTGCGGCGGTGGATACGCAGTTCTCACAGCGCTACCTCAAGCAGCTCCGGAGCTATCTGCGCGGCGTGCAGCTACCGACCGGCGAGATCCTGCTCTCCCTTCCGCTCGGCGGCGAGGGGCAGAACCTTCTGCAGGGACAGCACTCGATCGCGATCGGATTTCCGGCCACCCCCGATTCATCGATCGACGCGGTCTACGAGTTCGCGCACGAGGCGATCGGCATCGTGGCCGAGCAGGCGGTGCGCGAGCGGATCACGCCGGCGGAATTTCGCGCGGGGCTCGCGCCGCAGCTCCTGACTCCGGCGAAAGTGCGGGGCGGCGCCTTGCTCCTGCAGCGTGCGATCCCCGATCTCGTGAATGGCTACGAGCGCTACTATCTCGCGCTCGCGCACATTCCCGCCACCGGCGATGTCGACTCCGCGTTCGTGCGCGCGTTTCCGCTGCGACAGACCATCATCGATGGAATGGATCAGCGGCTCGACGAAGTGATGAAGGCGGCGAACTGATGGCCGACGAGCCGAAGCCGCCCGCGCCGTCGCAGGCACCCGCTGCGACGCCGGCGCCCGCGCCCGGCACTCCCGCGCCGCTGGAGCGCGCGGCGCTCGAGCGCGTACTCGCGCGGGCGGCCGAGCTTCAGGCGGGAGACGCAGACACGGGCGAGCTGACGCTCACCGAGGCGCAGATTCTCGACGTCGGCAACGAGGTCGGGATTCCCGCGAAGCATCTGCGCCAGGCGCTCGCGGAGGAGCGCTCGCGCGTGGCGGTGCCCGTGGAGCGCGGCCGCATCGCCGCGATCTTCGGCGCTGCGACGGTGTCGGCCAGTCGCACCGTGCGCGGCAAGCCTGCGGAGCTCTTCGAGAAGCTCGACGCGACGATGCAGCGCGATGAGTCGTTGCGCGTGAAGCGTCGCTTCGCGGATCGCATCGCGTGGGAGCCGATGGGCGGAATGGCGTCGGAGTTTCGACGGCTGTTGAACGTCGGCGGACACGGCTACCGCCTCGCGCGCGCGGAGGAAGTCTCCGCGACCGTGATCGCGATCGATGCCGAGCGCTCGATCGTGCGCCTCGACGCGAGCCTGGCCAACGTGCGGAAGCAGCGCATCGCGGGCGGAAGCGGCGTCGCCGTGGCCGGCGGCGTGACCGGCGGCGTGCTGGTCGCGCTCGGCGTGATGACCGCGGTCGCGGCACTGCCGGTGGCGGCGGCGCTCGTTGGTGGTTACTTCATCGCGCGAAGCCATGCGCCGCAGGTCGCGGGCGCACAGCTTGCCCTCGAGCAGATGCTGGACCGCCTCGAGCGCGGCGAGCTGCAGCGCCCCTCGCTACTCTCGGCGATTACCTCGAGCGCCGGAATTCGCTGGCCCTGATCGCTCTTCACCACAATTTCCCTCTCTTACTCGAATAAATGACAAAGATTGCGACCGTCGGTGTGCTCGGCGGAGGACTCATGGGCTCGGGCATCGCGCAGGTGGCGGCGGCCAACGGCTTCACCACGATCGTCCGCGAGGTCGATGACGCGTCGGTGCAGCGCGCCCGCGCGAGCATCGAGAAGTCGCTCGCCAAGGCGCTCGAGAAGGGGAAGCTCACGGAGCAGCAGCGCACCGAGACGATGGGCCGGCTCACCTTCACGACGAAGGTGGCCGATCTCGCGTCTGCCGACATCGTTGTCGAGGCGATCATTGAGGACCTCGAGCTGAAGAACGCGATCTGGAAGGAGCTCAACACGCTGTGCAAGCCGCACACGATCTTCGCCTCGAACACCTCGAGCCTCACGATCGCGGCGATGGCAGCGGTGAGCGGGCGCGGCGACCGGATGGTCGGGCTGCACTTCTTCAATCCGGTGCCGGTGATGAAGCTCGTCGAGGTGGTGAAGACCGTCACCACGAGCGATGAGACCTTCACCCGGGCCTTCGACTTCGGGAAGGCGCTCAAGAAGGAGCCGATCGCGGCGAAGGACAATTCGGGATTCGTCGTGAACCTGCTGCTCGTCCCCTATCTTCTCGACGCGATCAACGCACTGGAGCACGGCGTCGCGAGCGTCGAGGACATCGACAAGGGGATGATGCTCGGCACCGGCTACCCGATGGGTCCGTTCACGCTGCTCGACTTCGTCGGGTTGGACACGACGTACAAGATCGCCGAGATCATGTTCGACGAGTATCGCGAGAAGCGCTACGCGCCGCCGCCGCTGCTCAAGCGGATGGTGCTGGCCGGCTACTATGGTAAGAAGTCGAAGCGCGGATTCTACGACTACAGCGTGGAGCCGCCGGTCGTGAGCAAGCTGGGGCTGTAGTTCTCGCCGGGGCGGTTCGCGGGAACACAAGCACTAACAATTTTGATACGGACAAAAACGGAAAACGAGCGGACACAAACGGATAAGGCGCGACTAGCGACTCGTCCCGTCTCATTCGTCTAATTCGTCTTTTTTGGTTTGATTCGTGATCGCCGTTGGCAGTTACTACTCGCCCGTCCCTCGCAATCTCGGCTACACGCCTTTTTTCACCAGATACTTCCGGACAAACTCATCCATCCGTACCAGATCGAGCGCCGCGTCCTTGCACGGGCCGTTGGGGAGCGTCATCGGCAGTCCGAGCACGGGGACGCGGCCGGCCACGTCGTGCAATCCGCTCACGAGATCGCGCTCGCACGCGACGGCGACGACCGCCTTCGGTCGTCGCTCGCGGATCACGCGGCGCGCGAGCTGGCCGCGCGTGGCGACGAACGCCGAGACGCCGTAGCGCTTGGCGATCTCCAGCACGCCGTCGAGCGCCTCACGCGAGAGACATCGCGGGATGAGAATGAGGAGCTCGGACGGATTCACCTGTCGCTCGCGGGCGAGCGCGAGCCGATTATAGACGACGACGCTCGCGTGGTCGGTCCAGTCGCGCTTCACGCCGAACAGCTCCCCCACGCGCCACGCAAGGTGCAGCGTGCGCAGCAGCAGTCCGCGTTCGGCGAGCTTCTCGGGGAGCAGCGCGCGACCGGTCCAGACGGAGAGGGCGAGCAGCGTGAGCCACGAGAGGGAAAGCGCCACGAGTCCGACGATGCTCACGTACAGCCCCGCGGGGAGTCGTCGCGAGAGGAGCGCGAGCCGCGGCGCGAGCAGATAGACTGCCGCGGCGGCGAGGATCGCGACGAGAATGATGCCGACGGCGGTGAAGCCGAAGTACAGGCGCGTGGGCGATGTGAAGTCGCCACCGTTGTCGAGTGCGCCGCCGTCCCATTCGTCCCACTCGTGTCCGAGCCGCCGGTCGGTTTCGATCTTGATCAGCGGTCCGACGTGTCGCGGCGGTACCTCGGTCTCCATGCTGCATGATGACGGAACCACGAGTGGCTTGTCAACGGGCTCAGGACGAGGCAATGTGGCCAAAGTGAAGCCTGAAGGATTTCGTGGCGTCTTTCGCGACGACGACTCCGCGCGCGCGGTCTACGCCGAGGGAGCGGGGATCGCGCGGGCGATGCCGGCTGCGGTCGCGGTCCCGGTCGACGCCGACGACGTAGCGACGCTCGTGCGCTGGGCCGCCGAGTCGAGGACACCGCTCATCGCGCGCGGCTCGGGGAGCGGGATGGCGGGAGGCGCGGTGGGGTCCGGCGTGATCGTCGATTTGAGTCGGATCGACTACATCGGGCAGATCGACACCGAGCGCCGGCGCGTGATGGTGGGACCGGGCGCGCTGCGCGGCGCGGTGAACGAGGCCGCGCGCGCGAAGCAGCTGCGCTTCCCCGTCGACCCGTCGAGTGGCGCATTTTGCACGATCGGCGGCATGGCCGCGACGAACGCCGCGGGCGCGCACACGCTGCGCTACGGCGCGACGCGCGCATGGGTGACGGCGCTCGACTGCATCTTCGACGACGGCTCGCGCGCGCGCATCGTGCGCGGCGCGCCGTTGCCGGACGTCCCGGCGGTCGATCGCTTCCGCGCCACCGCGCACTCCGCGATCCTCGCGTCGCCCGCTCGCGTGCGCTCGCACCCCGGCGTGAGAAAAGACTCATCGGGGTACGCGCTCGCCGACTATGCACGAAGTGGCGAACTATTAGAGCTGCTCATCGGAAGCGAAGGATCGCTCGCGCTCTTCGTCGGCATCGAGCTCTCCCTCGCGGCGCTCCCTGGCGCGACGAGCAGTCTCGTGGCGGAGTTCCCGACGCTCGAGCGGGCGGTGGATGGCGCGGCGCGCGCGCGGATCGGCGGCGCGAGCGCGTGCGAGCTCCTCGATCGCACCTTCATCGACGTGGCGCGCAGCGGCCCTGCGCTCGTGCCGATCGGTAACGGGAGCGAGGCGGTGCTCCTCATTGAGATCGAGGCGGGAGACGAGGCGTCCGCCGCGTCGGCGGCGAAGGAGATGGAGCAGGCGATGCTCTCATGCGGTGCCACGCGCGTGACGATCGCGCTCAACTCCCAGGACGAGGCGCGGCTCTGGGCGCTCCGGCACGCCGCGAGCCCGATCTTGAACCGCCTCTCGCCCTCGCTCAAGTCGATGCAGTTCATCGAGGACACGGCGATGCCGCCCGAGCGCCTGCCGCAGTACGTGCGCGGCGTCCGCGAAATTCTCGCGCGCCACGACGTGCGTGGCGTCATCTTCGGGCACGCGGGCGACTCGCACGTGCACGTGAACCCGCTCATCGACGTGCGCAACCTCGACTGGCGCGAGACGGTGGGCTCGATCCTCGACGAGGTGACGTCGCTCACCGCGCAGCTCGGCGGGACGCTCGCGGGCGAGCACGGCGATGGACGGCTGCGAACGCCGCTCCTCGAGCGGGTGTGGGACGCGCGCTCGGTGGCGCTCTTCGCCCAGGTGAAGCACGCGTTCGACCCGCAAAATATTTTCAACCCGGGGGTGAAGGTGCCTACGGGCGGCAACTCGATCGACGACGTGAAGTACGACCCGACGCTCCCCCAGCTCCCGCTCGACGCCCGCACCGCGCTCGACACGATCGAGCGCGATCGCGCGTGGAGCAACTATCGCCTCTCGATGATCGGCCACTGACCTCGGAGATCCGTGTACTACTACGAGCCGCGTATCACCCTCCTCGCGAAGCCGACCTTCACCGCACCCGAGCACCTCGGCGTCGCCTGGCTCGGTGAGAGCACCGACGGCGAGAAGCTCGCCGAGTTTGCCGGTCGACTTTGTTACATGAGCCAGAAAAATCCGGCGGGACGCACGACGCGGGATTATCTGGAGAACATCAAGAAGCAGGGGCACGGGAGCGTGCTCGAGCACGCGAACTACTCGGTGCTCTTCGAGGGGGTGAGCCGCTCGCTCACGCACGAGCTGGTGCGCCATCGGGCGGGATTCGCGTACTCGCAGCTCTCGCAGCGCTACGTCGACGAGAAGGACGCGAGCTTCGTCGTGCCGCCGGCGGTGGCGGGCGACGAAGCGCTGGAGGGCGCGTGGCGCAGCCAGGTGGATTCCGCGCTGGCGAGCTACATCGCGCTCGTGGAGCAGCTCATGGAGCGTTACGCGTGGGTGGGAGACAAAGTCCATCGACGGAAGATGGCGCGCGAGGCTGCGCGAGGCGTGCTGCCGAACTCCACTGAGACGAAGATCGTGGTGACGGCGAACGCGCGGGCGTGGCGGACGATGCTTGAGCTGCGGTCGAGCGAGGGCGCGGAGCTGGAAATTCGCCGGCTGGCGGTCGCGACGCTGCGGCTCTTCGCCGCGGAAGCGCCGGGCTTCTTCTCGGACTTCGAGATCTACGTCGGCGACGATCGACGTGAAGCGGCGCGAGTCGGATTTCACAAAGTGTGAAATAATGATCGCACGTAGGCAAAAAATCATTGCATTGCTTTTCGTGGACTCTTATTTTGTTCGCACGATCGAAACAGGCATCGTGCTTGCACGTAGTGAAAGCCGAGAGCCGTGAACGATTCGGGCGAGATACGCGTCAATGGATGGAAGGGGCGCGGGTCGGGTGGCGGCGAGTGTTCGACCGGAATTGTCTGACCTCAAGCAGGATCGGATGACACGAATCGGGTTCGCCTACAATCAGAAGCCTGAAGTACCTGCTCTTCGTCTCGAGGACGGCGTCGAAGATGCACGTCCCGACGAAGAGCCTCCCAGTCGCGAAGACTCCGATTGGGCTCTCGACGCCCGGGGCGGCGGCGTCGCTGCCGCCGACGTAGACGATGAGTTCGCAGAGTGGGACAGCGCGGAAACGATCAACGCCGTCGAGCAGGCGCTCAGCGCGCTCGGCGAAGTAGTCCGCCTCGAAGCGAACGCCGATTTCCCGGAGCGCCTGCGGGCGACTCAGCCGGACATCGTCTACAACATCGCGGAAGGCTTGGGCGGCGTGAATCGCGAAGCCCACGTCCCCGCAATTTGCGAATTCTTCGGCATCCCCTACTCGGGATCCGATCCGTTCTCTCTTTCGCTCTGCCTCGACAAGGCGCGCGCGAAAGAATGTTTGGCGTACCAAGGTGTACCGACCGCGCCTTTCGCGCTCATTCGGAACGCCGCCGAGATTCCCGCGGTGCTCGACCGCCTCACCACTCGCAGAACGAAGAGCGGCAGTACGCGTCTTCGCCTGCCGCTGTTCGTCAAGCCGGTGCACGAGGGCTCGTCCAAGGGAATCACGGAAGACAATTTTTGCCGCACGGTGGGTGAGGCGCAGGAGCAGATCGCCTTTCTCCTCGAGCGGTACGCGCAGCCCGTCCTCGTGGAGGAATATCTCCCGGGGCGCGAGTTCACCTGCGCAGTGATGGGTAACGGCGACGGCGCGCACGTGCTGCCACTCGTCGGGATGAACTTCGATGCTCTGCCGCCGGGCGCGCTGCCGGTGTACGGCTTCGAAGCCAAGTGGCTCTGGGATGACCGGAGCCACCCGTTGGAGATTTTTGAGTGCCCTGCGAGGATCGATGAGGCGCTGCGGAGCAGGATCGTAGAGGTCGTGCTCTCCGCCTACCAGGTGCTCGGCTGCCGCGATTGGTCGCGTATCGATGTGCGACTGGATGCCGCTGGCGTGCCGAACGTGGTGGAAGTGAATCCCCTTCCGGGAATCCTTCCCCGTCCCGAGGACAACTCGTGCTTTCCCAAAGCGGCGCGGGCAGCCGGCATGAGCTACGATCAGCTCATCCAGAGCTCCCTGCGTTTCGCCGCGGAGCGACAGGGCGTCACCCTGTCGGGAAAGGCCGGGCGTCGAGTGCGACGCGCGGCGGCGTTGGGCTGAGCGCGCGAAGCTACGCTCCGGAGTTCGCGCGTCGCCCCACCACGAGGCGGGGATACAAATGAAAATTGCTCTCTTATTTGACGGCGCATCAGCGCTCGGCAAGTCGCCCGATCTGCTCATCCTCGAGACCGTCGAGGCCGTGGAAGCCGTGCTCGCGGCCGAGGGAAACAAGGTCGTGCGCGTGCCGGTGAACACCGACGGCCGCTGGATCGAGCGGACGCGGCGCACCAAGTGCGACGTCGTCTTCAATCTCTGCGAAGGCATCGACGGCGTGGCTGAGCTCGAGCCCACCGTCATCTCGGCGCTCGAAGTGCTCGGCATTCCGTTCACGGGCAGCTCGTCGTGGACCACGTCGCTCTGCCTGCGCAAGCACGTCGTGAACGCGATCCTCGATCGCTGCCGCCTGCCCATCCCGCGCTTCGCGATCGTGCGCCGCGGCGATCCGATTCCCGCCGTCGGCTTTCCGGCCATCTGCAAGCCGGCCGCCGAAGACGCGTCGGTGGGCGTCGAGCAGCGCTCGGTCGTGCGCACCGCGCGCGCGCTGGCCGAGCGCGTGCACTCGATGCACGAGCGGTGGGACGAGGTGATCGTGCAGCGCTACATCGATGGCCGCGAGGTGAACGTCGGGATCGTGGGCGACACGGTGCTGCCGGTGTCGGAGATCCAGTTCGATGCGATGCCCAAGGGGATGTGGCGTATCGTGTCGTACCGCTCGAAGTGGGCGACGGGGAGCGACGAGGACTCCGGCGCGAAGCCGCAGTGCCCGGCCAATCTCTCCGCCGAGCTCACCGAGGAGCTCCAGCGCATCGCGATGCAGGCGTGGCGCGTGGTTGGCGGCGACGGCTACGGCCGCGTCGACTTCCGCATCGATCGCGCGGGGAAGCCGTGGATCCTCGAGGTGAACTCGAATCCGGACATCGCTCCGGATGCGGGGCTCGCGCGGATGGCCGGCGTGGAAGGGCTCGACTACGGCGCGCTCGTGCGCGCCATCTGCGAGCGCGGACTGCACCGCGAGCGTCCGTCGACCTCCGATCAGTGGGCACTCGCGCAGCGGCTCTCCGGCGTCATGGTCGAGGAGCAGGGCGCGGCGCTCGAGCTGTTCGCCGTCGGACAGAGCTGAGCGACACCGCGAACGCCGGACGCGCAGCCCGGCTCGTTGGCCCGCTCGCCCTGAGGCACCGCGAGCGACTTGTCGAGATCCTCGAAGCGACGGGAGTTTTCGCACCCGCGGAGATCGACGTCGCGCTCGAGCTGTTCGTTGATGGCATGCGGAGCTCGGAGTCGTACGAGCTGTTGGGCGTGTTCGACGAGCGCGGTACGCTCCAGGGGTACGCCTGTTGGGGCCCGACGCCGAGCACGGATGGTGGTTACGACCTGTATTGGATCGCCGTCGATCCGCGCGCGCAGGGCGGCGGCTTCGGGAGTGCGCTCATGCGCGCCGTCGAGGAGACGCTGCGCGAACGCGGAGCCCGGCTGCTCGTGGCCGAGACGTCCTCGCGCGACGCGTACGCGCAGACGCGCGATTTTTACGTGCGCGGCGGATACATGGAACGCGCGCGCGTTCGCGGGTTTTATGCAGTGGATGACGATCGCGTGATTTTCTCGAAGATGCTGGCGCACCGCGCCGGCGAGGAGGCTCGCCATGAGTGAGTGGCAAAAAGTTCTGCGCGAAGGCAGCGTGGACACACTCGAGAAGCTGGCCGAGAAGTTCGGCCACGACGTGATCGACGTCGAAGCGCTGCGCCCGGCGTTCGACGGATTTCAGGTGCGCATCACCCCCGCGGCGCTGGAGCAGATCAAGGAAGTCGGCGATCCGATGTGGAATCAGTACGTGCCGACCATCCGCGAGCTCGATGTGGTCGACGGCGTCGTCGATTCGCTGGACGAGGATGGCGACTCGCCTGTGCCGAACATCACACACCGCTATCCGGATCGTGTGCTCTTTCTGGTGAGCCCGGTGTGCGCGTCGTACTGCCGCTTCTGCACGCGGCGCCGGAAGGTCGGCGATCCGGAGAAGATCCCGCTCAACCAGTACGACTCGGCGTTCGCCTATATCGCCGCGCATCCGGAGATTCGCGATGTGATCCTCTCGGGCGGCGACCCGATGATGCTCTCCGACCGTCGGATCGAGTACATCCTCCAGAAGCTGCGCGAGATTCCGCACGTCGAGATCATCAGGATCGGGAGCCGCATCACCTCGCACCTGCCGGAGCGCATCACGCCCGAGTTCTGCGAGATGGTGCAGAAGTACCATCCGATCTACATGAACACGCACTTCAACCATCCGAGCGAGCTCACGCCGGCCGCGGTCGCGTCGCTCGACCGGCTGTCGCGCGCGGGTGTCGTGCTCGGCTGCCAGACGGTGCTGCTCAAGGGGGTGAACGACGATCCGAAGGTGATGATGAAGCTGATGCACGAGCTGCTGAAGGCGCGCGTGCGTCCGTACTACATCTACATGGCGGATCAGGTGGCGGGCGGGGAGCACTTCCGCACGATGGTGCAGACCGGGCTCGAGATCATCAAGGCGCTGCGCGGATGGACGTCGGGGCTCGCGGTGCCGCACTTCGTCATCGACGCTCCGGGCGGCGGTGGCAAGGTGCCGCTCCTCCCCGAGTACGTGGAATCGATCACGGATGACGAAGTGGTGTTCCGCAACTACGAGGGGAAGCTGTTCACCTACAAGCAGCCGCGGGCGACGGTCGCCGTGCCGTAGGGCGGCGAGTATATAATGTCGATTACCGCTGCGCGGTACACGGTCGCGGATCTCGAGCACTTCCCGGACGACGGGAATCGATACGAGCTGCTCGACGGGTTCGTGCTCGTGACGCCGCCGCCAAGCATGCGGCACCAATACGTCAGCAGTCGACTCCTGCTGGAGAGTTCCTGTCTATCTCCAGTTCGCTTCTAGCGCCGCCACTCACGCCGCAGGCGACGGCGCTGCCTTCACTCGCCGCCGCATCGCGTCGACATCCTCGAGCGGACGCACTTCCACGCACCCCGTGCGCGCCCACGGAAATTCCGCCGCCATGCGCACAGCTTCGTCCATGTCCGCCGCCTCGATCAGATTGAATCCGCCGAGCACTTCCTTCGACTCCGCGTACGGGCCATCGCTCGTCGTCTGACGGCCGTTGCGAATGCGCACCGACTTCGCGGTGGAGGGGTCCTGCAGCATGCGCGACTCCAGGAGCTTGCCGTCTTTCTGCAGCTCGTCCGCATGTGTGAGGCACCCTCGCATGCGAGTCTCGAACTCCTCAGATGGGAGAGCGTCCAGCAGCTCTCGCTCGTTGTAGATCAAGAGCAGGAATTTCATGGTTCGACGCTCGTCAAAGGGTCCCTCGGCGACTCAGTCCTTCACCGAAACTCGCTTCAAAAATAGCTCGTCGCCAACCGCGAGCCCCGCGACCGTGCCGTTTTCCGTGAGACGGAAGGTGACGAGCTGGCGGCCGCGATAGGCGTCGTGCCAGTGCGCCATGAAAGTATCGTAGTGCCAGTGCTCGAGATCCGCGGCTGACAGCGGTCCGAAGGAGACGACGAGCTTCTTCCCTTCGATCTTCACCGTCGCCGTACCGTAGAGGCTGTCTGCGTACACGCCGGCGTAGCGCGCGAGCGGGAGCGACGGCTGCGTCCCCAGCACGTGTGACGCGTCGATCTGCCGCTCGGTCTTCTTTCCCTCCTCGCGAAGCGCCGAATAGAGCGCGAGCATCTCGGCACTCCAGTCGTGCTTCGACGGGCCGATGTAGCGATCGAACACCGTGTACATGAGCGCGTGGCGCAGCTCGGCGTGATCGCGATTGGCGAACACCACGACGCCCAGGCGCCGTTCCGGGATGAGACCGACGATCGCCGTCATCCCGTCGATGCTCCCGGTGTGGAAGGCAACGAACTCTCCGCGATAGTCCTCGAGGAACCATCCCTGGCCGTACCCCTGAAAGCGCGGATGGGTGAGCTTCGCGGTGGGATAGAACTGCTTCTCGTCGACGAGGATGTGCGGCGCGAAGAGGTCGGCGTAGCCGCGGGCGGAGAGCATGCGCTTGCCGCCGAGCCGCGCGCTGTCGAGGAGGAAGCGCATCCAGATCGCCATATCGGACACGCTCGAGTACATCGCACCTGCGGGAGCGATGTTGTCGGTGGCGTAGCGCGGGATCGGGCGCACGGTGTCGTTCACATAGTCGTGCGCGAATGCGAGGTTGGGATGCGTCTTCTCGTCCGGCGTGCCGGTGGTGGTCTCGCGCATGCCGAGCGGACCGAGGATGCGCTCGCGTACGAGCCTCTCCCAGGTGGTGCCGCCGCGCTCGGCAGCAATGTTGCCGGCGAGGGCGTAGGTGATGTTCTGGTACTCGAAGTGCGAGCGCACGGGCGCGTCGAGCGGCACGTAGCTCAGGCGATGCATGATCTCGGAGAACGAAGAGGTGTCGTCGTACCAGATGTAATCGGCCTCGGGGAGGCCAGTGCGGTGCGAGAGGAGGTCCGCGATGGTGATCTCGCGAGTGGCCGCGGGATTGGCGAGCCGGAAGGCCGGGCGATAGGCGATCACGGGCGCGTCCATGCGCAGCTTCCCTTCGTCCGCCATGAGCTCGACCACGAACGACGTGAACGCCTTCGTGGTGGACGCGTTGGCGAAAAGCGTGTGCGCGTTGACGGAGTCCTGAGTGCCGAGCTTGCGCACGCCGAACCCTTTCGCGAACACCACGGAGTCGTCCTTGACGACGGCGATCGCGAGCCCGGGCACGTTCCAGTCCTTCACGCCTTGGGCGACGTAGGCGTCGAAGCCGTCGAGCGGGGATTGTGCGTGTGCGTACGGAGCGTACAGAGCGAGCGCGAGGGCGGAGACGCTCGCGGCGAGTCGGCGTGTGGTCATGGCGGCGAACATACGTGCGCGTGCAGGCGAACTCCAGATCGATGCGCGAGCGCATGCGCCCCCATATGTACGAACGGGAGCGCCGAGGCGCTCCCGTTCATCCTGCGTTCAGACTTGAGAAAGTTCGTTAATCTCCCTCGAGTTCAAAGGCCATTCCGTCAGACTCGCGGAAGATGTCGAGCACGCTCTCGATCTTCGCGATGGCAGCCCGAGTGGGCTCGATGACGGGGTCCAGCGTGATCGAGATGGCGCGTCGTGCGCCCTCCGGCCAGTCCGGCATGGAAAGACCTGCGACGAGCCGCTGCAGCTTCGATCCGAAGCGCGAAACGATGTGCTGCGCGGTGGCGGTGAGGACATCGAGCGGGATGTCCAGATCGCGGGTGACTATCTCGCCGGTGGTGGCATCGCGCCACGCGGCATCACCCACTGCTCCACGCCCGACCAGAAGGCCGAGGTGGCGGAAAGTGCCAGGGCCCACGCCGGTGCGGTGACTTTCCACCGCGGCCGCGAGCGCCAGTGCAAGAGACTCGGTCTTCGGGACGCCGTAGAGTGTCACGACATCGCGATCGCAACGCTCCTGGGAGAACGCCGAGGGCACCGAATCCACCCGCGCGAGCACAGGGGACAGATCGACACCTTCCTCGAGCATGACGAGGAAGTCCATTTTCCCTCCTGTGAAAAAATGGTCGTGCGCCGAACGTTCGCTGACGTCCGCAAGCCAGAGGCTCGGAGCACTACAGAAGCAAGAGCGAGGCCGAGTCGCATTCGCTCTCGTTTTCCCTGTAGTGCACCTCAATAGTAAAGGCGCACACTCGCGAGAAAAGCGGACAGGGTGTAGTGTTGCCTTTAAGTGACAGCGGTGTTGCAGTTCGCGACGATTCGTGTCAGTCGCGAGAGAGCTGCCGACTCGACACCCAGAGTCCGGCCGCGAGGCCAGCGGCCAAAACGACGTAGATGAAGGTCACTTCTCCACTGGAGAGCAATTCGTCGAATCCCGGTCGCAGCTGATTCGGAGCGACGAAGCGGTCCAGGAGATACGCCAGGATACCCACGCCGAACGGCGCAGCGGCGCGTGCACGACCTGTGAGCGGCGCTGCGACAAAAGCGAGGACAATTCCCCAGATGATCGTCGAGAGGAAGTGCAACAGCAACGCGCCACCTGTTATCATCGGCTGGAAGCCGGTGGTCATGAAGGCGCGGCTGCCGGCGAACATGTGAGCGACCGCGTTGAGAGGCTGCAGGGTGGCGCCCCGCGCATAGCCAAAGCCCATCAGGGTGCCGGCTGTCGCGGCGCCCGCGATCACACCCAACCCGATCCCGCGCCGCAGTAGATTCTGAGTCACCCTTGAAAGAAAGGCGCCTCGCATCTATCGATCAAGAGCGGTTAACTTCGGCTTCGCCGCGTACTTACCAAATTAATGGGGCATATGTCTGACGTGCCGAGCATCGATTCAGTGTTGGTCGTCGAGGATGATCCGGACCTTCTCGCGGTTCTCCCTCGCATCCTCACGGGCGCAGGGTATGCCGTTCGAACGGCTGCGGACGGAGAAGACGCACTCAACAAGGTGCTCGATGACGCGCCTGCACTCGCGATCCTCGACGTGGGGCTCCCCAAGTTGAGCGGCTACGAGCTTGCTCGGGAGCTTCGGTCGCGCGGCTACCAGTTCCCGGTGCTGATGCTCACGGCGCGGGTGACGGTGGATGACAAGGTGAGCGGGCTCGATGCGGGAGCGGACGACTACCTCGCCAAGCCCTTCGAGTATGCGGAGCTGCTCGCGCGGGTGAAGGCGCTGCTGCGCCGCTCGACGATCACCGCCGGCAGCTCGACGATGCGCGTGCGCGATCTGTCCGTGGATCCGGTGGCGCGCCGAGTCGAGCGCGCGGGAAAGGTGATCGAGCTCACACAGAAGGAGTACGCGCTGCTCGAGTACCTCGTGCGAAACGCGGGACGCATCGTGTCGCGCCAGATGATCAGCGAGCACGTGTGGAAGCACGATGTCGATCCGCTCACGAACGTGGTCGACGTCTACATCAATTATCTCCGCAAGAAGCTGGATGAGGACAAGCACAATCCGCTCATCCAGACGGTTCGCGGGCGCGGGTATTTGATCAAGGACTAGGGGCGTACACGCTGCAGGCGCCTACCGATACCCCGCCGCCTGCAGCGTGAAGAGCTCCGCGTACAACCCGCCCTTCGCCACCAGCTCGTCGTGCGTCCCCTCCTCCACGACGCCGCCGTTCTTGAGCACGATGATCCGGTCCGCCATGCGCACCGTGGAGAATCTGTGCGAGATCAGAACCGCCATCCGCCCCGCGACCAGCTCCGAAAATCGCAGGAATACCTCGTACTCGGCACGCGCGTCGAGCGCGGCCGTCGGCTCATCGAGAATCAGCAGCTGCGCCTCGCGCAGGTAGGCGCGCGCGAGCGCGATCTTCTGCCACTCGCCCCCCGACAGCGCGACCCCGCCCTCGAAGCGCCGGCCGAGCATCTGCTGGTAGCCGCCGACGAATCGCGGCAGCAGCGATGCAGCGAGCGACTGCTCCGCCGCATCCACGAGCTCCGCCGGCACCGGCGGCTCCGCGCCGTCGCCCTCGACGTGATCGAGATATCCGCGCACGCGATCGATCTCGCCGACGCCGATGTTCTCGTCGAAGCGCATGTCGAAGCGCACGAAGTCCTGGAAGATCACCCCCACCGCTCGGCGCAGCTCGGTGAGATCGTACTCGCGGATGTCCACGCCGTCGAGGAGAATGCGCCCTTCGGTCGCGTCGTACAGGCGCGGCAGCAGCTTGGTGAGCGTCGTCTTCCCCGCTCCGTTCTCCCCCACCAGCGCAATGCGCTCCCCCGGCCGCAACGCGAAGTTGATGTGCCGCACGGCCCATCGCTCGCTCCCGGGATACCGGAAGCCGACATCCTCGAAGACGAATCCCTCCCTGATCACCGCCGGCACATGGCGGCTTCCGCTCGCCGTAGTAATCGTCGGCCGCATCTCGAAGAAGTCGAATAGATCCTTCAGGTAGAGACTCTGCTCCGAGATGTCACTCGCGTTCGAGAGCACCCGCTGCACGATGTCGCGACTCCGCGCGAACGACGCCGCCAGAAAAGTCAGCGAGCCGATCGTGATGCTTCCGCCAATGGTGCGCATCAGGATCACGACGTACGCGGCGTAGTAGCCGAGCGTGCCGAAGATCGAGAGGGCGCTGCTCAGAATCCCCTTCTTGATCGAGAGCCGCTTGTTGTCCTCGTAGAAGCGATTTGCCAACACGCGGTAGCGGTCCACGATCCACCCCGCGATCCCGAACATCTGCACTTCCTTCGCGGTCACATCGCTCGCGCCAACGTAGCGCAAATAGTCGAGCTGCCGCCGCTCGGGCGTGTACCGGTACAGCAGCGAATACTCGAGCCCCGCGAAGTGCGTCTCCCCCAGAAAACTCGGCAACACCGACACCGCGAGCAGCAGCAGGAGCCACGGGCTGTACACCGCGAGCGCGGTGCCCAGCGTCGCGAGCGTCAGCAAGTCCTGCCCCATCGTGAGCAGCTCGGAGAGGAGACCGATGCGCCCCACCGTCTGCCGGCGCGCGCGCTCGAGCTGATCGTAGAACGTCGGATCCTCGAACTGCGCGAGATCGAGCGTCGCGGCGTGCTCCATGAGCCGAATGCTCGTATGGATCGAGAAGAGATCGCCGAGCAGGCTCTCGACGAGCGAGGACGCCCGCGTGAGGAGATCGCCGGCGAAGACGATCGCGATCTCCGCCGCGACGAGATGCCAGAGCGGCGTGGCCGCGCCGTGCGTCTCGCGCAGCGCAACGACGCGATCGATGATGAGCTTGCCAATCCACAGTGCGCCGACCGGGACGAACGCCCGAGCCACGCGAAGCACCGTCATGATCACGGTGTACGGCGGATGGGTGTTCCATACCAGCTTGATGAGCTTCGGCACGTACCTAAGCGCACGAACGCGGTCGCCCCACGTGGGATCCGGAACCGGTGTGGCGGGAGGACGTCCGCGGCGCGCAGAAGGCATCAAGGAAAACTAGCTCGCGCCCGGAGATGTTCCGTATTAACGAGAGAATGAGCCGCGCGTCTACCGATCACTCGCTGGAGACCAAGGCACATGCGACTCATCAGTCGACCGCTCGCCACCGCACTCGCCCTCGCTGCCACCGCAGTCGCGTGCTCCGCCGCTCACTCCGGACCCGCGCGCGTCGCCGCCGAGCAAGGTGCTCGCGAGCAGACCGCGGACGAGCAGGTGAAGCAGGCGCTCAATCGCCTCGCCTTCGGCGCGCGCCCCGGCGACGTCGAACGAGTGCGCGCGATGGGCGTCGACAAGTGGATCGCCCTGCAGCTCTCGCCACAGAAGATCGACGATCGCCCGACCGAGCAGTTCGTGTCGCGCTTTCCCACGCTCGCGATGAGCCCCGCCAAGCTGCTCGAGGATTATCCGCAGCCACAGCAACAGCTCCGCGACTCGGTGAAGCTCAAGGAAGCACGCCGCCTCTCGCAACAGCTCCTCACCGAAATGCAGACCGCCAAGGTGGCGCGCGCGGTGATGAGCGATCGACAGCTCGAAGAAGTGATGGTCGACTTCTGGGAGAACCACTTCACCGTCTTCGCCGGCAAGGGACCGGAGCGCTACTACCTCAGCCAGTACGAGCGCGAGAGCATCCGCCCGCACGCGCTCGGAAAGTTCCGCGACCTCCTCGGTGCCGTCGCGAAGAGCCCGGCGATGCTCTATTACCTCGACAACTGGGAGAGCACGGTCGAGGCGGACCGCCCGGCGCTCGTGACGCGCGCAAATCGCGGCGCGGGCAATGCGCGGCGGCGATTCACGATGGCACGCGCCGCTGCGGCGCGCGACACCACGAAGAAGCCGCGCACGCGCGGGCTCAACGAGAACTACGGACGCGAGCTGCTCGAGCTCCACACGCTCGGCGTCGATGGCGGCTACTCGCAGGCCGACGTGCTGAGCGCGGCGCGCGCCTTCACGGGATGGACGGTGGAAAAGCCGCGCGAGAATGGCACGTTCGTCTTTCGCCCCGCCCTGCACGACGCGGGAGAGAAAATCTTCCTCGGCCACACGCTCGCGGCCAACCGCGGCATCGAGGACGGCGAGCAGGTGCTCGACATCGTCGCGACGCAGCCGGCGACCGCGCGATTTATTGCATCGAAGCTCGTGCGACGCTTCGTCAGCGACTCGGTGCCTCCCGCGCTGGTCGATCGCGTCGCCGCGACGTTCACGCGCACCGACGGCGACATTCGCGCGTGCCTGCGCACGATCTTTACATCGCCCGAGTTTTTCTCGCGCGCGGCGTACAAGGCGAAGGTGAAGTCGCCGTACGAGCTCGTCGTGAGCGCGCTCCGCGCCGTCGGCGCGCACCCCGACAGCACGCCGCGCACCGCGCAGATGATTGCGAAGCTCGGCGAGCCGCTCTACGGGCACCTCGCCCCGAACGGCTACCCCGAGCGCGGCGACGCGTGGATCAACACCGGTGCCATCCTCGCGCGCATCAACTTCGGCCTTCTCGTCGCGACGGGGCGCGTCCCCGGCGCATCGTTGGCCGAGTGGACGGATGGACATGAGCTGGCGTCGCTCTCGCGCGACGCGCAGGTGGACGGCGTCATCAAGGCGATCCTCGGCGGTGAGGCGTCGCCGGACACGCGCAGAGTGCTGGAAAGTGGAATCAATCCCATGGCAGGCGACAGCACGGCGAATGCGACGAAGCACGGCGGGCTCGAGACCATTGTCGGTCTCGCACTTGGCGCGCCCGAATTTCAACGGCGGTAGCTCATGCAGCGACGCGTCTTTCTCAAGTCGGGCGCGCTGGCGCTCGTGACCATGGGGCTCTCCCCCACTTTTCTCCGGCGCATGGTCTACGCGCAGGGGATGCCCACGCCGCAAAAGGGGAAGGTGCTCATCTGCCTCTTTCAGCGCGGGGCCGCAGACGCGCTCAACATCGTCGTGCCGCACGGCGACGCGAGCTACTATGCGCTGCGGCCGAGCATTGCGATCGCGCGCCCCGGATCAGCAGATGGCGCGATCGATCTCGATGGCTTCTTCGGACTGCATCCAGCGATGGCCCCTCTCAAGCCGCTCTGGGATCGCGGGCTGGTCGCCCCGGTGCACGCGGTGGGGAGCCCGAGCAGCACGCGCTCGCACTTCGACGCGCAGGACTACATGGAGTCCGGCACGCCGGACGTGAAGGGCACGCCCGACGGATGGCTCAATCGCTTTCTCGCCACCAAGGGGACGTGCGCCGAGTGTGCGGTGCCGGCGTCGCCATTTCGCGCGGTGGCGTTCGCGCAGCAGACACCGCGCATCATGGAAGGCCCCGCGCCGACCATCGCGATGTCGAGCCTCGACGACTTCACGATTCGCGCGACGGGCTCGGACGTGCAGCGCCTCGAAGCGCTGTATCGAACGGGATCCGCGGACCTGATCCACGGCGCTGGTGCGGAGACCTTCGACGCCGTGAAGATGCTCAAGGCCGCGAACCCGCAGCGATACGCGGTCGAGCACGAGGCACAGTATCCGAAGTCTCCATTCGGACAGAGCCTGCGACAGATCGCGCAGCTCGTGAAGGCAGAGGTGGGGCTCGAGATTGCCTTCGCCGATGTCGGCGGGTGGGACACGCACGTGAATCAGGGCGGCGCGACGGGGCAGCTCGCGAACCGGCTCGGGGACTTTGCGCAGTCGATCGCCGCGCTCGTGACCGACCTCGGAGACCGGATGGATGACGTCGTCATCATGACGATGTCCGAGTTCGGGCGGATGGCGAAGCAGAACGGGAACGGTGGCACGGATCACGGGCACGCGGGAGCGCTCTTCGTGATCGGCGGCCATGTGCGGGGACACCAGGTGCACGGCAGGTGGCCTGGACTGGCACCGGAGCAGTTGAACGAAGGACGAGATCTGGCGCTCACGACCGACTTCCGGACCGTGTTCTCGGAGGTGGTGCGCAGGCATCTCGGTATGGCGCGTACGGATGCGCTGTTTCCGGGATTCACCAGCGTGGCGACGGCCGGCGTGATGTAAATTTTCGCGCGTGGTGCGGAGTATCGGCGCTGCCCCGTCGATCGTCTCCGGCAAGACTACACTTGCGCGCCGGGATGATTATTCTTCCGGCCCCACCCGCCCCGTCTCAAGGACATCAATGTTTCGCGCCTCACGCCTCATCGCTCCTCTGCTCCTGGCAAGCCTCGCCTGCCACGGGTCCTCACGCAGTGCGACCATCAGCTCCGTTTCGCATGGCGAGATAGCGAAGGCGGGCCCGGAGCATCGTACGCCGAACGAGCTCGGGCGCATCCCGATCCTCGAGTACCATCTCCTGGGCGACAGCGACAGCCGCTGGCGCGTCGAGCGCAATCACTTCCGACGCGACCTGGAGCGGCTCTACGCGAGCGGCTATCGGCCGGTGACGGTGTCGGAAGTAGTCGACAAGAAGATCGATCTCCCCGCGGGATTGTCGCCCGTCGTGTTCACATTCGATGATGCCGGTCCGTCGCAATTCAGCTACATCGAGCGCAACGGCACGCTGGAGATCGACCCGAACAGCGCGGTCGGCATCTGGATGGCGTTCCACAAGGAGCATCCGGACTGGCGGAACAAGGCGACCTTCTGCGTGCTCTCGGGCGGCGCGGCGGGGCACGCGTTCTTCGGCGAGAAGGGGATTGAGGGACAGAAGTCGGAGTGGCGCTTCAAGAAGGTGAAGTACCTGGCTGAGCAGGGCTTCGAGCTGTGTGGTCACACGCTCTGGCATGCCAACCTCGGCAAGTACAGCGATGCGGTGGTGCAGGAGCAGATCGCGCGCGGCACGCTCGCGATCGACTCTGCCGTCCCCGGCTATCGCGTACGCACCTTCGCGCTCCCGCTCGGCGTCTGGCCCAAGAATCGCGCATTAGCGGCTGCGGGCGAATGGAAGGATCCACGCGGCGGGAAAATCACGCGCTACAATTTCGACGCTGTGCTCGAGGTCGCTGGCGGACCGGCGCGCAGTCCGTACGATCCCGCGTTCGACGCGAAGAGACTCCCGCGCGTCGAGGTTTTCGCGAATCAGCTCGAGCGAGCGCTCGATCAATTGGAGCTGAGCGGAAACAGATATGTGAGCGACGGCGATCCGAATGTGATCGCGCATCCAATCGCGTCGAACGTGGCGCTGCGGCGAACCACGCGCTGATTTTCGCGGCGGCAGACTCTAGTGGAGTGAACCTGAGATGTAGATGTAGTAAGCACCGAGGGGGTCGATGCGCCACGAGTGGATGCAGCGGCCCCCGATTGCTATCACCATCTGAGATTCACTCTACTAATGAGTGGCCCTTTAAAAACTGTCTAAATAAAAGCGGACGGCACTGTACATAGGCTGTCCAATAAGTAGACAGTGGCTAAAAAATAGGCCAAAAGTGGGCGGAAGGCAGAAAATTGTCCGAAAATGACGTGTGAAAGTCCTAAATATGTGCTTGTTGCTTCCGATACTGATCTGCAAGTTGATCGTTCGTCCAAGGCGAAACGACCGAGACGGAGGAGTGAATGAGCAGCATCGCGCGGCCGCTTTCCCATACGCCCTACTTCGAACGGCTCGCTGAGCTGCCGAGCGACAGCGCCGAGTGGCGCAGCGTGAGCGCAGCGTTGGTGACGCTTCGCATGTTTGACAGCTGGATGCGAGAAGGGGCGGAAGTGGTCTCCAAGGACGCGACCGGCTTGCAGGCCGTGCGCGACCAGATCGCTGCCATGGACGTGCGCGACTCCAATCGGCGCTTGCTGCTGAGCATCGTGGAGTCGATGGTCACAGCGGAGAACCCGCGGATCGTCACCGTGGCGCCGCGCCTGATGGCGTACGGCCGAGCGTTGCAGCATGCGGCAACGTGGTCGCTTGCGGCGGACGTTTATCGTACGGTGCTGGCGTATGCGACGCCGCTGGACGACTCCGACACCGTGATTCAGGCGAACATGCAGCTCGGTCGCTGCCTGCGCGTGCTTGCGGAATGGGACGAGTCGCTCGCGTGCTTCTCGGCGGCGTCGCAGGTCGCGACGATGACCGACGACATGATGAGCATCCTGCGGGCGCGAATCCAGGAAGCGAACATCGCGATCGATCGCGGTAATCTGCCGTACGCAGAGACGCTGCTGGATGCGACAATTTTGCAGGCGAAGGAATCGGGACTTCTAGAAATTGGCGCGACGGCGACCCATGACCGTGCACTCGTTGCGCACCAACGGGGGCGATACGACGAAGCGGTTGTGCTTCAGTACGAAGCACTCAAGGGCGTCCGCAATCAGATGGCACGTGATCGCGTGCTAAACGATTTGGGTTCCAGCTTTGCACAGCTCGGTGTCTACACTGCGGCGCGAGATGCATTTCTTGTCGTTGCTGCTACCGCACAAGAGCAGTACCTGCGCTGGACTGCCACGATCAACTTGCTCGATGTGGCGGTGCATGAGCATCGCGAACCGCTGTTCGAGCAGTATAGACGCGATTTGGAAAGCGCCGAGCTGCCGCCTGGGCTCGCTACGTACTACTTCATCTATATAGCGCAGGGGTACCGCGCGTTCGATCAACTTCCCTTGGCGAAGGCAGCGGTTTCGCGGGCGATCGAACTGGCGATCTCGAATCAGCTGGGACAGGCACGCTTTGAGGCCGAAGAGTTATCGGAGGCGTTGAATCGAGAGCAGCTAAGTGAAGAGCGACAGGAGCGCTCGGTTCGTCGAGTGCAGGAGTGGTCGCCCGAAGTCGAGTCCGTTGCGAACGCGCTTCACGAGCTCCGCACGATGGCGGGAGTTCACGGGTAGAAACGAAAAAGGGTTCCGGGTTGCAGCCCGGAACCCCCTGTCTGAGGCCTGAACGATTACTTAGGAGCGCAGCCGCTGCCGACAGCGATCGTGCAATCCTGGCTCGGCGCGGTCGGGGAGGTGCAAGCAGCAAGAGCAAAGGAGGTCATAACAACGGCGATAAGGGCAAGTTTACGGGCGATCATGATGGCCTCGAAGGATCAAGTTGTAATTGGCGTTGCGACTTGATCTCGAAGCTACGGTGGCGCAGAAAGTCGTAAACGCACATTTTCGGACACCGATGTGCTGTTTTAGGACATTTGTGCGTCACACTAAGTGGAAGTTCTCGCCCGCCTCTCTGCCCCTCTCGCCGCCCAGCTGCAAATCGCCCTTGCGGGGGATCATACCCTCACGCTCGTCGATGGCTGGGGTGCGCTGTTGCTCGCGATCCGTGAGCGCCCCGTAGATCTCGTCGTTCTGGATCCGCGGAGCTCCGGTGGACTCGAATTGGGGCAAGCTCGTGAACTGCTCGCTCGGCATCCCACGCTGCCGGTGGTCATCTACACCACCCTCGCAGCCGACTCGATGCAGGCGACGGTGATGCTCGCAAAGCTCGGCGTTCAACACGTCGTGCTGCGCGGCTTCGACGACGAGCCCCGTCGCTTTCGGCAGATGCTCGATCAGCTGCCCGCTACTCGGCTGAGCAACTCGGTTCTCGATCATGTATTGCCGCACCTGCAGGACGCTCCAGTACTGTTCATTCGCGCGATCACGAGACTGTTCGAAGCACCGCAGGAGTTCCTCGACGTCGACGAGCTCGCGCGCATGTCCGGGATGACGAGGCGCAGTCTGGATCGCTGGTTCGTTCGCTCGGGACTCGCGTCCGCGCGCACGATGATCCTCGTCGCACGGCTCACGCGTGCGAAGCACTACATGGGTGATCCGGGATTCTTGCTCGAGGACATCGCGAAAAAGCTGGGCTACAGCTCGATCCGCCGCTTCGCTCGTCAGGTGCGCGCGGCAACGGGGATGACACCGTCCACCATGCGGTCTGCGTACACGACGGAGGAATTCACCTTGCGAATGGCGGAGCTCGTGTGCCGGCCGGAGGACGGGAGCAGCGAATGGGAGAACGCGCTCGATGATTGAAGATTCGCAGGCGACGCGTGTACTGGTAGTCGACGACGAGCATTCCATATGCCGTGCGTTGGAGATCAGCTTCAAGCGCGCCGGCTATTTCGTTCGCGCCGTTGAATCGGCCGAGGATGCAGTGCAGCTGCTGCATCGCGAGCACTTCGATTGTCTGGTCGTCGACCTGCGCATGCCCGAGATGGGCGGCGATGAGCTGTTCGAAATCGCCGCCTCCGTGCAGCCGCACCTGCGCCAGCGCACGATCATCACCACGGGCGACGGCAGCGAGCGCGCCCACGAGCTCATCGCCGCCTGCGGCTGCGCCTCACTCGGCAAACCCTTCGATCTGCGTGACCTGCTCGATCTCACGCGGCAGCTCACGCTCCGCGTTCGCGACGCGCGAGCCTGACGCTCGCGCCGCCGCGTCGCGCCGCCGCCCTACAACGTCCAGCTGCGCAGCGTCTCGAGCGCCCGCTCCACCGCGGCGCGCTGCCCCGGATCCGTCGCCTTGCGACGGAGCATCTCGTAGCTCCGAATCGCGAGCTGCAATGCCTCACGATCCCGCTCTCCCGACGCCAGGCTCGTCGCATTGTCCGCGAGACTCGCGCGCGCGAGGTCGTCTTCCGGAAAGCGATCGACGACCTGCTTCCAGCGCATCATGCGCTCGCGCGGCACGCCCTCGGTGATCGCCCACAAGTGCCAGGCGCCGCGATTGGCGGGATCAGCCGCCAGCGCGCGCGCTGCCAGCTCGCCCGTCGCCTCCGCACCGCGCCCGGTGAGCCAGTACGAGTTCGCGAGAATCACGAGCGCCCGCGCGTCGTTGGGGCGCGCAGCGACGATCCGCTCGTACAGCGGCCCGGCTACCTCGGGGAGCGCCAGATACGGCTCCGCGGCCGCTGCCAGCGCCTCGGGGTCGGTGACGTCGGCGAGCGCGAGCAGTCGCTCCAGCAGGGCGCCGTAGTCGTTGGACGCAGTGTATGTTGAGACGGCGGCCGAGAGCTCCGCGACGGGATCGTGTGGTTGAGGGCTCATGACCGCTGCAATTTACCGTGCTGCAGGAGGCACGTCAGCCGTGACTGATGCATCAAGCGATTCGTCAATTCCGCAGGACGAACAGCGCCGCGAGGATTTGCAGCGCATCACTGCGATCGTGCAACATTCGCTGAATAATCCGCTGGCGGCACTACTGGCCGAAGCTCAACTTTTGGCGATGGAGACCACGCTGGACCCCGAGCACCGGGCGGCCGTGGATCGCATGACGGAGTTGGTCCGCCGATTGATCACGCTGGTCCGCGGGTTGGACAGCAAGGTCAACGACAAGATGCTTCCGAGATGACGTGCAGGGTGGATGGCGGGGTGACGTAGGGTCTACCCTTCGTGGTGCTACGCCATGTCGCCTGAAGCCCTCACGCCGGGGCGCCTTCGGGCGCCGGAACACAGGAGAGGGTTGCGCATTCGCCCGAATTAGGTGATACTCGTTGTATCGTCGGCACGCCGACGGTGACCCAAAAATACTTTGGCATTGCCCGCGCACCGCGAGTGCGCAGCGAGCTGCCTGACGAATCAACGTCACCGGCTTGCTGCACGTTCAAAAGCAATACGTGGTGTGTGCATCGAACAGCGGCACGCGTGATGTATCCGCGGCCGGATCGGAAGAGCGCCGGAGCAGTTGGCGATCGCACTGATCCACGCAGCAGGTTCCCGGCAAGCCGATCTCGATCAGCGCATTTGTTCGCAACGGGATGAACTCGCGCGCCGCACAGGGCGGTGCCAACTCCAGCTTCAGATTCACAAGCGCATTGGTCGCCCGAGTGCCGGGCCCCGTGACGCGTGCACGCCTTCACCTCATGACACCTTTCGCAGCATGAACGAACGTCGACGTCCGACCCGGCGCGGTCGCGGACACCGTCCGCCCAACCGCCCGCCGCTCGACTCGAATACCGAGTCCAGCCCTTATCGCGATGACTCTTCCCTGCCAGCGCCGAGTGATACCGCGCTGCCAGATACCGGCTCCGTACCGTCCTCGGACGGCGGCACTACCGGAATCCCCGCTTCGCTGCCACCGCAGCTCCCCTACAATCCGTCGCAACAGCCGTCGCAGCCGAACGACCGCGGCGACCGTGGCGATCGTGGCGACCGAGGCGAGCCTCGCTACAACAACAACCGGAACAATCAGAGCCGGAGCGAGCGCGAAGACAATCGGGGCAATCGCGAGCAGGGCAACAGCCGCGAGAACGGCAATCGCGACAACGGCAATCGTGACATCAGCAACAACTCGAACGGCCGCCGCGGCCGGCGCGGTCGTCAGCGCAATGGTCCGCGCCCCGATCAAAACTCGAACGCGCCCGTTTCCGTGCTCGTCGCCGACGGCACCACGACCGGATGGTTCGACTCGGCCCGCGACGGCGGCTTCGTGCGTCGCGCGGAAGAGAGCTACCTTCCCTCCCCCACGGATGCCTTCGTTCCGCCGCAGATCGTGCGGCAGCTCGCGCTCCGTCGCGGCGATCTGGTCGAGGCGACCACCGGGCGCGACCAGCGCGGCCGTCTCGCCGTGGCCGAGGTCACCTCGGTGAACGGCGGCGAGCCGACGAGCGTGCTGCGCCGTCCCGACTTCAGCTCGCTCATCGCATCGTATCCCGAGCGCAAGCTGACACTCGAGACCGGCCAGTCGCCCAAGATCAGCCCCGAGCTCACCCGTCGTGCGATCGATCTCATCGCACCAATCGGCTACGGTCAGCGTGCGCTCATCGTCGCGCCGGCACGCGCCGGCAAGACGATGCTCCTGCAGGCGATCACGGAAGGCGTCGCGATCAATCACCCCGAGGCCACGCTGCTCGTGCTCCTCGTGGACGAGCGTCCCGAGGAAGTGAGCGAGATGATCTCGTGGGGACGCGGTGAAGTCGTCGCGTCGAGCTTCGACCAGCCCGCGGAGCGCCACGTCGATGTAGCCGACATGACGCTCGAGCGCGCACGCCGGCTCGTAGAGCAGGGGAAGGACGTCGTCATCGTGCTCGACTCGATCACGCGCCTCGCGCGCGCGCACAACACGGCGGAGCGCGGCACGGGACGGACGCTGAGCGGCGGTCTCGATGCGACGGCGATGGCGAGGCCGAAGGCGTTCTTCGGATCGGCGCGGTCGGTGGCGCCGCAGAACGGCGGAGGCTCGCTCACGATCATCGCGACGGCGCTCGTCGAGACCGGCTCGCGCATGGACGACGTGATCTTCGAGGAGTTCAAGGGAACGGGCAACAGCGAGATCAAGCTCGATCGCGGCCTCGCCGAGAAGCGCGTGTTCCCCGCGATCGACGTGGCGACGAGCGGGACGCGGCGGGAAGACAAGCTGTTCCGCCCGGACCAGATCGACGCGATCTTCACGCTCCGTCGCGGCCTGCAGCAGATGCCGCCGCAGGCGGGCATGGAATGGCTGATCAAGCGAATCCAGAACACGGCCAGCAACGACATCCTCCTCGCGGGGTTGTAGCGTTGTGAAACGCCGGGCGCGAACCGCGCTCGGCCTGCCGCTTGCACTAGGGGGCCCCATGGGCCGTCCCGTCTCCGCCTGGCGTGCGCATGTTGGTCTCGTGCTCGCCGTCCCCGCGTTGTTGTGTGCGCGGGGACTTCAGGCGCAGTCCACCCCGCCTGAGGATCGCACGCACCCGGTGGTCGACAAGATCGACTTCATCGGCGTGACGAAGGCCATCGACAAGGCGGACATGGTGAGCGGGCTCGCGACGAAGTCGTCGGGCTGCAAGAGCCTGCTCCTCGAGCCATTCTGCGCGCTCACGAAGTCGCGCCTCGTCTACGACACGCGCACGCTCGATCACACGGAGCTCGCGCGCGATGTCGTGCGCATCAAGGTGTATTACTACAAGGCCGGCTACCGCGAGGCCGAGGTCGACACCGCCGTCACGCGCGCGCGCAGCCACACGAATCGCGTGCGCGTGACCTTCAAGGTGACCGAAGGCCCGCCCATCCTCGTGAAGTCGCTCGCGGTGAAGCAGACCGACTCGGTGCTGCGCGGGCGCACGCTGCGGCGCACCCTGCTCGTGCAGGAGGGGAAGCCGCTCAGCCTCGTCAACCTCGACTCCACGCACGTGCGGCTGCGCGACGCGCTGTGGGACAAAGGGTACGCCGACGCGCTGATATCGGACACGATCGTCGTGCACGATTCGGCGCGCACGGCCGACGTCACGATCCGCGTCAATCCGCGGTGGGTGGCGACGGTGGAGTCGGTGACGGTGCACGGCGACTCGGTGCTGTCGCCCGAGATCACGAAGAAGATGATCACCCTCGAGCCGGGGAACATCTACAAGCGCGAGGCGGTGATCGAGAGCCAGCGGGCGCTGTACAACTCGAATCTCTACCGGCGGGCGACGATCGTGCTTCCGCCGCGCGGGGACAGCGCGAAGCGCTTCGACATCAACGTCGTCGAGGCGCCGCTGCACGCCGCGAAACTGAGCGCCGGCTTCAACACGATCGACTTCCTCCAGACCGAGGGGAAGTTCACGAACTACAATTTCCTGGGCGGCGCGCGGCGGCTCGATCTGCATCTCGTGGTGTCGAATCTCCTCGCGCCCGCGCTCAACGGCACGGGGATTTTTCGCGATGTGCTCGCCGACAACGGGCTCCCGGGCGACTCATCGAACATCTACCTCAAGCCGACGTATCAGGCGAGCATCGACCTCACGGAGCGCTGGTTCGGCGACCCGCGCAACACCATCGGCGTCGGCCTGTTCTCTCACCGGAGCAGCGCGCCGGGGATCTACGTCGACAACGGCTACGGCACGAGCATCTCGTTCACGCGAACCCTTCAGCCGCGCACGCCGCTCAGCCTCGTCTATCGCTACGAGCTCACGAAAGTCCAGGCGGGCGACGTGTACTTCTGCGTGAACTACGGCGTGTGCGAGCAGAACACGATCGCGCTGCTGCGCAATCGCAATGCCCTGTCGCCGCTGTCGCTCGACTACTTCGCGGATCGCACCAACGACGAGTTCAATCCATCGGAGGGCTACTCGGCCCGCGCGGACTTCGAGCACGCGTCGAAATACACGCTCTCGGATTTTCGCTACAATCGCGTGTCGGGCGAGCTCACGTTGTTTCGCTCCCTGGGCAAGGCGGTGCTCGCGGGGCACGTGCGTGGTGGATGGGTGCGCGCGCTCGAGTCGTCGAGCACGTCGAACGGCGACGGGCTGGACGACATTCTGCATCCGCGCAAACGATTCTACGCCGGCGGCGCGAACTCGGTGCGCGGGTACGGCGAGAATCAGCTCGGCCCGCGCATCCTCACCATCGATCCGCAGAAGCTGATAGACGGGGCGTCGTGCACGACGGCGAGCATCGCGGACGGCACGTGCGATCCGACGGGTCAGGGGAAAATAACCACGCACACCAACGGGACTGCGGATACGGCTCGCGTCACCTCGAGCGACTACAACGCCCTCCCCACCGGCGGCACCTCGCTTCTCGAGGGGAGCATTGAGTATCGATTCCCCTTCCTGATGAAGAACCTGCAGGCAGCGATCTTCATCGACGCGGGATACGTGGGTTCAGGGTCCTCGGATGTGACGCAGGGGAAGGCCGCTGTGACGCCTGGGTTCGGCGTACGCTATCTCTCTCCGGTCGGGCCGATTCGCGTGGATCTCGGCTTCCGACCCTCAATCACGGACAAGCTGTCCGTGGTCACCGAGGTCGTGGATCCGGACGGCACGCATCGCCTCGTCGAGCTCCAGAAGCAGGTAGACTACAACCCTGTGGAGGACGGCAGCGGAATTTCGAAGGTGTTGAATCACTTCGCGCTGCATCTCTCGATCGGGCAGGCCTTCTGATGTGGAAGCTCCTGAGGATCGCCGTCGTTACCATCGCGGTGCTCGTGCTGCTCGTGGTGGGCGCGATCCTCGGGCTCACGAACACCGACTTCGGCCGCGAGCGCGTGCGCCGGATCGCGGTGAGCGCCATGAGCAAGAGCGTCCACGGCACCACGCGCATCGGCCGAGTGAGCGGTGATCTCCTGCGCGGTGTCACGCTCTACGATGTCTCGATCACCGACAGCGCCGGCGCGCCATTCTTCGCTTCGCCGATGGTCCAGGCGCGATATACCATCCGCAATTTCTTCTCGAAGCACATCATCATCGACGCGCTCGGCGTCGACAAGCCGCAGGTAGTGATCGACAAGAAGCCCGGTGGCGAGTGGAACTTCACGAGGCTCTTCGCGACCGCGGACACCGGGAAAAAGGACACGACGCGCGGCTTCGGCTCGTGGGTCATCCTGCGCAATGTGCGAGTGAACGATGGTCACGTGCTCGTGCGCATGCCGTGGACACCGGATGACTCGCTCCCCAAGGCCGTGCGCGACAGCATCGTGCGCGTGGCACTCGCTGGCAATGCGCGGGAGAAAGTGATCGCGGTGCCGGGCGGCTATCAGATGGTGATGGAGTTCAGCAGGCTGCAGGCCGGGCTGCCTCGAGTTCGCTTTGCCGATCCGGACAGCACCACGCGGGTGTTTCAGGTCGCATCGCTCACGATGGCGGCGGCGATCTATCATCCGCCAGTCGCGGACGTGAAGGACATGCGCGGCACGATCTACATGTCGGCGGACTCGCTCTGGTTCCGCGGGCTCTCGGCAGCGCTTCCGAATACGCAGCTGCGTGGCGACGGCACGTACATGCTCGAATCGGGAGATCTCGCGGCGAAATTCCGCGCGGCGCCGGTCGCGCTCACCGATCTTCGTTTCGCGTATCCGCGGATGCCGGCGAACGGCGGCGGGTCGATGGATATCACCGCCGCGAGGCGCCCCGCGGGTGAAAGCGACTACTCGGCGCGCAACATCGATCTCACCGTGGACGGCGGCACGCTGCACGGGCAGCTCGCGCTCACGATGGGGCAGGCGGTGGGAGACATGCGCCTGCACGACACAAAGCTCACGTTCAACTCGATCGACACGCGCACCATCGAGCAGGTCGCGCCCACGGTGAAGGTGCCGAGGCGCGGCACGGTCACCGGGCGCGCGACGCTCGCGGGGACGACTGCTGCGATGCACATCGACGCCGACGTCGCGTTCGCGGAGCCGCGATCGGGGACGAGCCGCGTACTGGTGGTGGGTGAGGCCGGGTCTGGACGCAATGGCTTCACCGCGAAGGATCTGCACGTCACGATCGCGCCGGTGCAGATGAGGCTCGCGCGCGTGTTCGCTCCTTCGCTCCCCGTCGGCGGCGTGCTCACGGGAAAGGTGACGCTCGACGGCTCCCTTGCCGGACGCATGACGGCGAGCGCCGACATCGTGCATCGGGAGGGCGCGGAGCTCACGCGCATGGTGGCACAGGGCTCGGCGGTGCGCAGCGGCAAGGACGGCGTTTCCGCCGACATGCGCTTCGATCCGATCTCGCTCATCACCGCCGGGAAGTTCGCACCGGCGCTCGGTCTTCGCGGCGTCGCGAGCGGCACCGCGCACGTGGGTGGCTCGATGAGCGCGATGGATCTCACCGCCGACCTGCACCTTCCCGACGGCGGCGAGCTTGCGACTACCGGCACGCTCGATCTCGCGAGCGCCGAAAAGGGGTACGATCTCGAGACGCGCCTGCGGCTGTTCAATCTGCGCAGCGTCGTGTCTCGCGGGCCGGTGACGTCGCTGACGGCAACCGCGATGGCGAAGGGGCGCGGCTTCGATCCGAAGACGATGCACGCGGCGTTCGCGGCGAACGTGCTGCACTCCGACGTCGACAGCCTCGCGGTCGACTCCGCGAACATTCGCATCGCGGTCGACGGCGGCATCGCCACAATGGATTCCGTCACGATTCACACGCCGTTCGCGCAGCTGTTCGTCGACGGGACGATCGGCACTGCGCCGGCGCGCACGGGGCAGCTGCGGTACATCGTTTCGGTCGACACGCTCGCGGCGCTGCGCCGCTGGCTCGCGAGCCCCGACAGCGGCGTCGTGCGCGCACGTCCTGCGGTCTATCGTGCCGCTCTCGCGCGTGCGAGGGCGGACTCCGCGCGCCTGGCGAACCGCAATGAGGTCGTCATGCGCGCGACGGGGCGACCGCAGCCCCAGGTGATTCTCGATTCGCTGCACGCCTTGCGCAAAGATTCCGTCGACGGCGCGCTGCGCACGGCGGGAATCGTCAGCGGGACGATCAGCGACTTCAACGTGCGCGGGCGGCTCTCCGCCGAGCACATCATCGCGCGCGGGAACGGGCTCAATCAGGCGCGCGTGGAGTACGCGGTGACGAACGGCGGGACACCGCGCATGAAGTACGTCGTCGGCGGAGAGATGGACTCGCTCTCCGCGAGCGGCTTCGCGCTCGATTCCGCGACCATCCAGGCGACCTTCACGCAGCCATCAGGAACAGTGGAGCTCGCGGTCTTTCAGGACTCCGGCTACGTGTACCGCGTGGGCGCGAAGTTCCTGCTCAGCATCGACAGCAGCCAGGTGATGTGGCAGTCGCTGTCGCTACAGCTCGACAGTGCGCACTGGAAGGCAGCGGCGCCGGGATTCGTGCAGTGGGGAAAGAAGGGAATTCGCGTCCACAATCTCGATTTGCGCGAAGGAGCCGACGGGCGCATCTACGCAAATGGCGACCTCCCCAACGATGGACCGATGAACCTGATCGTCTCGGTGAGCGGGCTTCAGATCGCGAATCTCGTGGGGCTTGCGGAGAGCGATCTCGAGGCGACGGGGCTGATCGACTTTCGCGCGCAGCTCGCGGGCACGCAGCGCGCGCCTGCGATTCGCGGCGCGCTCAGCGTGATGCAGGCGTCGTACAAGAATTCATCGCTCCCCGACCTGCGCACCGGATTCCAGTACGCGGATGAGAAGCTCGTCTCGCACACCGATCTCCTGCGCGAGGGCGGCACGTCGCTCGCGCGCCTCGATGTCGACGCGCCGATCAATCTCGCGTTCGAGAGCGTGACAGGCTCCCGCATGCTCGATCGTCCGCTCAAGGCCGACTTCCTCGCCGACTCGCTGCCGCTCGATGCGCTCCCGCGATTCACGGACCTCGTCTCGAACGTGCACGGACGCGTCGTCGGCGCGGTCGCCGCGCGAGGCACGGGGACGAAGCCGCTCCTGATCGGGCAGCTCGGACTCGACTTCGCCTCCTTCAAGCTCGAGCCGCTGGGCGTGAGCCTGTCGGACATCGGAGGGCTGATCCACATGACGGGCAGCGAGATCGTGATCGACACGATCGGCGGAAAGTCGGGAGAGGGAACGTTCAGGATGTCCGGCAAGATCGGCATCGCGGATGCGACGAACCCCACCTTCAACATGAATTTCGCTGCGCGGGATGCGACGGTGCTGGACAACGACATCGGCGAGCTGCACGCGAATGCAACCATCGCGATGAAGGGACCGATGTCGGGCGCGGTCGTCACTGGGCGAGCGCGCATTGTGCACGGCACGGTGTACATCCCGAACGGCGAGGCGCCACGGCAAGTGAGCTCCGATGATCCCGCCGTGCTGGGCGTCGTCGATACATCCGACGTGAGGATGCAGAAGCTCATGGTCACGAGATCGCCGATGCTCGAGAATCTGTCGATCGATGTCAAGCTGAGCGTCGCGCGCGATACGTGGGCGCGCTCGCCCGATGCGAACGTCGAGTTCTACACGCAGGGACCACTCACCATCCTCAAGAACCGCGAGGACAAGGGAGTGTCGGTGGACGGCGTCGTGAACACCGAGCGCGGCGAGTATGCATTCCTCGGACGCCGCTTCGTGCTCTCGCAGGGATCGGCGATCTTCACCGGCGGCCAGGATCTCAATCCGCTGCTGCAGCTCGGGGCACAGTACACGATTCAGCCGGCCGGCCGCCCCGCGCTCAACATCAACATTGCGATCACCGGCACGCCGCGGAAGCCGGTCGTTCAGCTGAGCAGCGACGCGCAGCCGCCGCTGCCGCAGTCGGATCTGCTCAGCTATCTCGCCTTCGGACAGTCTTCGACATCACTTGTGAGCTCGGCGAGCGCCTCGAGCTCATCGGGAGGCGGATCCGGCGCAGGGAGCCTCGTCGGCAGCGCGGCCGCGCTGGCGACGCGGCAGCTCACGGCGACCGCGCTCGGCGTGATGACGCGCCAGTTCGCGGCGACGGCCGCTCGGTCCCTCGGCGCCGATGTCTTCACGATCACGCCGGCGGATATTCCCGATGCCGGCGTCTCGAATTACGGGATCAAGACGATTCTCGCGGGCACGCAGGTCGAGGCCGGGAAGTACGTCGACCGGCAGACGTACGTGGCGACGCAGATTCGTGGTCAGACCTCGACACCCGGCTTCGTCGTGCAGCGCCGCCTGTCGAAGGGCTACCGGATCGAAGCCAGCATCGACTCGCGCTTTCGCGTCAATCAGCCGACGCTGTCGTCGGATGTGCCGATCAAATCGGAAGCGACATTCGGCGCGTTCTTCATTCGCGAGTGGAAATTCTAGGGCTACGCCACGAGCTCATCCCACAGCGATGCCAGCGCGCGCATTCCCTTCGTGAAGTTCTCGTCGGCAAACCATTCATCGGGCGCGTGCGCATTCTCCCCCGGGAGACCGAAGCCCACGAGCAGCACAGGCGCGCCGAGGAGTCGCTCGAAATCGCTGACGACGGGAATCGAGCCCCCTTCGCCGATGACGACGGGATCGCGCCCGAACGCTGCGTTGAGCGCTCGCTTCGCCGCATCGTAGAGCGGCCCTTCGAGCTCCGCGCTCCACGGCTGGCCACCGTGCAACATCTGAATGGTCACCTTCACGCCCGCGGGCGCGACGCGCGCGATGTGCGCACGCATGTGCTTCTCGATCTCCGCCGGCGACTGATCCGCGACGAGCCTGCAGCTCACCTTCGCCATCGCCTTCGATGGCAGCACCGTCTTCGATCCTTCGGCCGTGTATCCGCTCAACAGGCCGTTGATCTCGCACGTGGGCCGCGACCAAAGCCGCTCGAGCGTGGAGTAGCCCGCCTCGCCGCCAAGCGCGGGCGCGCCGACTTCCTTCTTGAAGTTCGCCTCATCGAATGGAAGCGCCTTGATCTGCGCCCGGATCTTCGGATCCCACTCGCGCACCTTGTCGTAGAAGCCCGGGATCGCGATGTGTCCATTCTCGTCGAAGAAGGTGGCGAGAATACGTGCGAGCGCCATCGCCGGATTGACGACGGCGCCGCCGTAGCTCCCCGAGTGCAGATCGCTCGTTGGACCCTCGAGATCGATCTGGAAGTAGGCGAGCCCGCGCAGCGACGAGAGAATCGAGGGAAGCCCCGGCGCGAACATCGATGAATCGGAGATGACGCAGTAGTCGCAGGCGAGACGCTTCGCGTGCTTCGTGACGAAGGCCTCGAGATTATCGCTGCCCACTTCTTCCTCGCCCTCGGCCAGCACGATGACGTTCACGGGAAGCTTGCCACGCGTCTTGAGGTGCGCCTCGAGTGCCTTCATGTGTGCGAAGAGCTGCCCCTTGTCGTCGACCGCGCCGCGCGCGTAGATGCGTCCGTCGCGCACGGTGGGCTCGAACGGCGGCGAGGTCCAGAGCTCGAGCGGCTCGGCCGGTTGCACATCGTAGTGGCCGTAGATGAGCACTGTCGGCGCGCCGGCGGGGGCGCCGCGCCATTCGCCGAGGACGACGGGATGTCCCGGAGTGGGGAGGATCTCGGTGGTGAGGCCGGCCGCGCGCATGTTGTCCGACACCCACTTCGCGGTGCGCTGCATGTCCGCATCGAATTCGGAGCGCGCACTCACGCTCGGAATGCGCAAGAAGTCGAAGAGCTCGTCGTGAAAGCGACGATCGTTGTCGTCGAGATAGCGCGCGAGGTCGCTGGCGAGTGTGGCCGGCATGCGGACGTCCAGTGAATGAGAGAAAGGAATCAGCCAAGGGAAGTTCGCGTCTGGCGCGCACGCCTGGCAAGCGCGGTGCGGACTACCGGGCGAGCTCGGCCCGCGGCCAGCTGCCGCGCCAGCCGTCCAGCACCCAGATGCGCCTCGTGCCGCGAACGATCGATCCGCGCAGGAGCGGTACCTCATCGCGAAGCGTGACGTGCTCGAAGTGCGGCGAGAGCGCGGCGGTCACGCGATCGCGCTGGGGCACGGAGTCGGACTTGAGCACGAGCACGAGACGATCGCCTACGTGCGCTCGCTGCGCGAAGGACGGCCAGAGATCGAACTCGTTCGGGCGGCCGAGCACGTTGATCGCGAAAGTGAGGGGATGATCGGGGAGGTGATACGCGAGCTCCGAGGCCTCCTGATAGCGCTCGCCGGCGATCCAGGTGACTGCGCTGCGCCGCCATTCGCCATGCGACGTGTCTGCGCGCGCAACGGCAACGTGCGCGGCGAGCGAGTCCCACCCATATCCGGCGCCGGTGACATCGAGCCCGGAGTCCACCGGGACGAACGGATGGAAAGTGTGGACGTAGATGAGCATGGTCGTCGCGGCGCCGAGGGCGAGCGCCGCGCGGAAGAAGTCGCGCGCGCGTGCGCTCACGCGATCGCTGCTGGCGGCGAGCACGATCGCGGAGAGATACGCGGGCGCCTGCCAATTGGGTTCCGCCGCGGTGCGCAGCGCGCTCACCGCGAAGGCGAGCCACGTCACGCCGGCGATGATCGCGAAAGCCGTGCGGAGCGCGTCGCCCCGCGCGCGCAGCGCGTCGTACACCGCAGCGGCCAGCAGAGCGAAGAGGAGCGGCGAGACGAGCCCGATCTGCCCGCCGAGCAGCCGCAGCTCGTTCGCGAGTGAGCTCCCGCCACTCCGCGTGAGGCCGTGGGCGAGCTGGTAGTTGAACGACACCCACGCGTGCCGCGCATTCCACACGATGTTGGGCGCGAACACCGCGAGCGCGATCGCGAGCGCGAGATACGGACCGGGCGTCGCGAGCAGGCGCCGCAGCGTGGGCAGCGTCACGAGTGCGATCCCGATGCCCGCGAGAGCCAAAATCGCCGTGTACTTCGTCGCGAGCGCGGCACCGAGTGCGAGTCCGGCCAAGGCCCACGCCGCAGTGCGCGTGTGCGCGGAACTCTCGCCGCGCTGCGCGAAGACGAGCGCGGCGAGCGCGAGCGACCAGAAGAGCAGGAGCGGCGCATCGGGCGTCGCGATGCCGAGCGCGATCTGCGTGAGCGGCATGCACGCGAGAATCGCAGCCGCTCTGAGTCGCGCGCGATCCCCACCCATCTCACCCGCGATCCACACGACAACGATCGACGCAAGCGCGCCCGCGAGCACGCAGCCCAGGCGAACGCCGAGCGCGGTGTCGCCGAGGAGCGCGGTACCGAAGCGAACGAAGAACGCGATGACTGGCGGATGATCGAAGTACCCCGCCGCGAGATGGCGCGACCACTCCCAGTAATAGCTCTCGTCAGGCGCGAGCGGCACGAACGCCGCCACGACCAGGCGAACGGCGGTCGCGAACGACAACAGGACCCACGCCGCGCGCCGTGCGCGCGTGCGGGCATCGGTCCTGGCGCCCGAGACGAACGATACGGGAGAGAGGGATATGGTAGCTTTCACGCTCACTCGTGAATGATGGAGATCCAAAGGTGAATGCGTTGTCCGGGGAAACGAGCCCCTATCTGCTTCAGCACGCCAACAATCCCGTCGATTGGCAGCCGTGGAGCGAGACGGCGCTGGCGCGCGCGCGGGCCGAGGACAAGCCGATTCTCCTGAGCATCGGCTACGCCGCGTGCCACTGGTGTCACGTCATGGCACATGAATCGTTCGAGGATCCGGCGACGGCGGCCGTGATGAACGAGCTCTTCGTGAACATCAAGGTCGATCGCGAGGAGCGCCCCGACATCGATGCGATTTACATGAGCGCGGTGCAGGCGATGACGGGCCAGGGCGGATGGCCGATGACGATGTTCCTCACTCCCGACGGCGTGCCGTATCACGGTGGCACCTACTACCCGCCCACGGACCGCCACGGGATGCCGTCGTTCGTGCGCGTGCTGCGCTCGGTGGCCGTCGCCTATCGCACGCGGCGCGGTGACGTGCTCGACACCGCAGCACGCGTGCGCGAGCTCTACGCGGGCGCGCAGCAAGCGGCGATAAGTGCAGGCGAGCTCACGCCAGCACAGCTCGATGCGGCCGCGCGCGGGATCGCGGCGCGTTACGATGCGCGCAACGGCGGCTTTGAGGGTGCACCGAAATTTCCGCAGACGATGGCGCTCGACTTTCTCCTGCGGCACTGGCGCCGCTCGGGTGCGCCGCAGCAGCTCGCGATCGTGCGCGACTCGTTTGTGAAGATGGCGCGCGGCGGCATCTACGATCAGGTGGGCGGCGGCTTTCATCGCTACGCGGTGGACGATCGCTGGCTCGTTCCGCACTTCGAGAAGATGCTCTACGACAACGCGCTCCTCTCGCGGCTGGGCGTGCACCTTTGGCAAGTCACGCGCGACACGGAGATCGCGCGCGTCACGCGCGAGACATTCGACTGGGCGCTTCGCGAGATGGCGGCGCCGAACGGAGGCTTCTACTCGTCGCTCGACGCGGACAGTGAGGGGCACGAGGGAAAATTCTATGTGTGGAGTGCGCCAGAGATCGACTCGCTGCTCGGCGGGCGCGCGCCGGTGCTGCGCGATTTGTGGGGCGTGAGTGCGAGCGGGAATTTCGAGGGAAGGAACATACTCAACGTGCCGCGCTCGCCCGCGGATGTCGCGGTGAAGCATGGGCTCACGCTCGAGACGCTGGAGTCGCTCGCCGCCGAGGCGCGCGCGGCGCTCTATTCGGTGCGCGAAGCGCGCGTTCGCCCGGCGTGCGACGACAAGATCCTCGCCGCCTGGAACGGACTCATGGTGCGCGCGCTTGCGGATGGCGCGCGCGCGTTCGACGACGCGCGGTGGCGCGCGGAGGCTGAGCGCCACGGCGATTTTCTCTTTCGCGAGCTCGTGCGCGACGGTCGCGTGATGCGCGTGCACAAGGACGGCGTGACGAAGGGCGCCGGCTTTCTCGAGGACTATGCGGCCGTGGCGCTGGCGGCGTTGTCGCTGTACGAGCTCACGCTCGACGAGCGATGGCTCGCGCGCGCACGCGAGACCAGCGACGCGATGATCCGGTGGTTCTGGAGTGAAGAGATCGGCGGCTTCTTCGACACGGCGCACGACGCGGAGTCGCTCATTGCGCGTCCGCGCGAGCTCACCGACAACGCGGTGCCCGCGGGGAGCTCGCTCGCCGCCGAGCTGCTCCTCAGACTCGGCGTCCTCATCGGGAGCGACGAGCACTTTCGTCGCGGCACGTGGTTGGTCGAAACGCTCGGCGAGCCGCTCGTGCGCTATCCCTCGGCGTTCGGCTACGCGCTGGGCGCGGCGGAGCTCGCGGTGCACGGCGCGACGGAGGTTGCGATCGTCGGTGCACGCGGCGATGCTGGCTTCGAGTCGCTCGTGCGCGAGACGGCGTCGCGCTATCTGCCGTCGCTCGTGCTCGCTGCGGGCAGCGGCAGCGATCCCCTGCCCTTGCTCCGCGATCGCGGGATGCTCGAGTCGCGCGCGACCGCGTACGTGTGTCGCGGCTACGTGTGCGATGCGCCCGTTGTCGACGCGCGCGCGCTCGGCGAGCAACTCGAGCGCGCGGCGAGCGGACTCACCTTGTGACCGTGGTCCGATTCTTCCAGCGAATCGGTGTTCGGAACGCAACACGGATGCTCAAGGAGAGAGCTCATGGCTACACAAACGAAGGAACAGGAGATCGTCGACAAAGAGCAGCGCTTCTGGAGCGCAATCCAGAGGAAGGACGGCGAGAGCGCTGCGCAGCTCACCGATGACGGCTGCATCGTCGTTGGTGCGCAGGGAGTATCGACGATCGATCGCCAGGAAATGCAGAAGATGACGAAGGAAGGAAAGTGGGATCTGAAGCAGTTCTCGTTCAACGACAAGACCCGCCAGGTGCGCTTCATCAACGACGATGTCGCGATACTCGGCTACACGGTGAACGAGCAGCTCGTCGTCGACGGAAAGACGCTGCAGCTCGGCGTGCACGACTCATCGGTGTGGGTGCGTCACGATAACGAGTGGCGATGCGCGCTGCACACGGAGTCGCTCGCAGGTGATCCCTACGGTCGTGACAGGCAGCCGGCAAGGCCGGCGTAGTCACTCGTAACAGCATCACGGCAGAGGCCCGGGATGGCATCGCGCCATGCCGGGCCTTTCACGTGCCCTATCGCCAGTGGCCTTCGACCCAGAAGTAGCCATGGCGATCCTGCGCCCAGTGTCCTTCCACCCATCGACGATGCGGGCGGTCCGGGAGCAGCCACCTGCCGGGCACCCACACCCACCTGCCCTCGTATCCCCAGTGACCGCGCACCCAGACGTAGTCCGGCCCGGGGCTCTCGACGATCACCTCCTCACGAACAGGCGGCGGTCCTTCGCGAATGTACACGCGCTCGCCACGCACTGGTGCGCTAGCGCATCCAATCAGCGGTGCCGTTGCGAGACCAATGCTCAACAAGCCGAGCTTTACACTCCGTAACATGTCCTCCTCCGTTGTTGGTCCTACTTGTGGCAGACGTTTGTCCGACGGGTTCGTTAAGGCGCTCGGAAGCGGGGCGGGCAGCGCTCTCACGAAGCCATGTTTTTCAGCGTTATCTTAGGCGGGCTCCCAACAGAGGTTCCTTTGTGAACGACCCGCACCTTCCTGCTCGTCTACAGGCGGCGCTTGGCGACGCATATGTGATCGATCGCGAGCTCGGCGGCGGCGGGATGAGCCGGCTGTTCGTCGCGACCGAGCGGTCGCTGAATCGGCAGGTCGTGATCAAGGTGCTTCCGCCGGAGCTCGCCGGTGAAGTGAGCGCGGCGCGATTCAAGAAGGAGATCGAAGTCGCCGCGCGGATGCAGCACCCGCACATCGTGCCGATCCTCGCGGCAGGATCCGGAGACGATCTCCTCTGGTACGTGATGCCTTATGTGCGCGGCGAGTCGCTGCGCCATCGGCTCAAGGAAGGCGGGAAGCTCCCTGTGCGCGATGCGATGCGCATCCTCATCGAGGTCGCCGATGCGCTCGCCCACGCGCATCGCCAGGGGATCGTGCACCGGGACATCAAGCCCGAGAACATCCTGCTCGAAGAAGGGCACGCGGTGCTCGCGGACTTCGGCGTCGCGCGCGCGATCGTCGCCGCGCGCGAGGCATCCAACCTCGAGGCCGCAAACCTCACGGGCATCGGGATGTCCGTCGGCACGCCGACCTACATGTCGCCCGAGCAGGCCGCGGGTGAGAACAATGTCGACGCGCGCGCGGACATCTACGCGCTCGGGCTCGTCGGCTACGAGATGCTCGCGGGGCAGCATCCCTTCGGCGGCTCGGGCTCCGTGCAGAGCATGATCGTCGCGCATCTCACCGAGCCTGCGCCGCCGGTCGCGAAGCTCCGCGCCGATTCGCCGCCCGCCGTGAACGCGGCCATCGCGCGCGCGCTCGCGAAGCAGCCCGATGCGCGCTTCCGCACGGCCGAGGAATTCCGAGACGCGCTCGACGCTGCGCCGGCACACATGCGCACGATGCGCGCGCCTTGGCTCGCCATCGGGGCCGCCGCCGTCGCGGCGCTCGTCGTGATAGGCATCGTCGTCGCACGCAAGCAGCGCGCGCTGCCGCTCGACCAGAATCTCGTCGCTGTCGCGCCCTTCGATGTCGTCGACAACGACCTCAAGCTCTGGCACGAGGGGATGGTCGACGTGCTCTCGCGCAATCTCGACGGCGCCGGCCCGCTGCGCACCGTGTCGCCGACGCTCGTCGTGCGTCGCTGGAGCGGCCGCGCCGACAAGGAATCCGCGACATCGCTCGGCAAGGCCACGGGCGCGCGGCTCGCCGTATTCGGGCGGCTCATTCGCTCGGGCGCCGACTCGGTGCGCGCGTCGGCATCGGTCGTCGACGTCAGCACCGGCCGCGTGCTCGGCGATGTCGAGCGGAGAGATGCGCTCGCGAACATGGACCGACTCTCCGATTCGCTCACGATCGGATTGCTCCGCGAGCTCGGGAAGACGCGCGCGCTCGGCGGAGCTCAGATGTCATCGGTGGGCACCACATCGCTCACGGCGCTCAAGGCCTTCCTTCAGGGGCAGCAGTATTATCGCAAGAGCGCCTGGGACTCCGCGCTGGCGAACTACGATCGCGCCATCGACAACGATTCGACGTTCAGCATTGCGCTGATGTACGACGGATTGACGCATGGCTGGGTTGGCGGCGCCGCCGACTCACTGGCCGTCACGAATCTCACGCGTGCATCAAAGTTCAATAAAGGACTGGCGCCGCGCGACAGCCTTCTCGTCGTCGCCAACGGCCTGTTCGCAGAGCTGGGCCAGAGTCGCCGCGCCCCGTCGCTCAGTGTCTTGAGGTCCATGTTCGGGACGCTGCACGAGGGTGTGCGTCGCTATCCCACCGATCCGGAGATGTGGTTTGCGCTTGGCGACGCGCAGTATCACTACGGGTGGGGTGCGGAGGTGGGAGTTCCGCAGACGACGGTGTTACAATCGTTCGATCGTGCGATCGCGCTCGACTCGGCCTTCACACCGGCCTATATCCACGCGATCGAAATGTCGTTTCGCTACGGGACGGCGAATGGCCGCCGCTACCTCGCAGGGTACCTGGCGCAGAATCCGACCGATGTGGACGCGGAAGGGATGCACCTCGCGTGGCGACTCACTGATCCCGCGCTCGCGGCGACGGCGGAAACGCAACGGATGCTCGACACAGCCTCGTTCGATCAACTGCAGCATGGCGCATATGGATTGCTACAGTGGGCCGACACGGGTGAGACCGTCGTGCGCATTGGTCGCGTCATGATGGCTGGAAGCCAAGGTGCGTCTCCACGTTTCGCGGACTCGGCGCGCGCTTCCAACCGGTTCTCCGGCGCACTGCTCCTGCGCGGACATGCTCGGGAAGCGCTCGCCGTGCGCCGAACCGAAGATGATCTCGCGACGGCGATGCTCGCGGGTGAGACGTCGATCCCCGCCGCTGACAGCGCGATGCTGAAGTTCGTCGCGTCCGGCAAGGGATGTGGCCCGTGTGTGATCAGCCTGTGGGGTATGATCGGCGACACGATCGCCATTCAAAAGATCATGCACCTCGGCGACTCGATCGCAAACCTTCCACGACCGACGATCGAGGTTCCGCTCATCCGTCACGCGATGGCCGTCGGGCACGCGTACATCACCCTCGCGCGACACGACACGCTGGGAGCGCTCAGGGAGTTCACCGCCATACCGGACAGCGTCTGTCACGGCTGCGGGTGGACATGGATCACGCGGGCGAAGCTGCTCTCTGCGCTGGGGAGAAACGCCGAAGCGGCGGCGATACTCGACGAAACCGGCGTGTTCAACTCGCCGCTCGGAACGTTGGCGGAATTCGAGCGCGCGCGCGTCGCCGAGAAGCTGGGAGACAAAGCACGTGCGCGCGATGGCTATGCGTTCGTCGCCGGCATGTGGCAGAACGGCGATCCGTTCTTCAAGCAGTACGCGGAGCAGTCGCGAGCAGGGCTCAAGCGGCTGAGCGATGAGAGCGCGGGAACTGCGATTCCGATCAAGAAGCCGTAGTCGGCGCCGGTCGCGAACGTAGGTTTCGAGTCGCGGAACACAAGCACTAACGATTGGATACGGACACAGACTTACTTGAACGGACGCGAACGGACAAACTGCGAACTGCGAGCACGAAAAAAAACAAAAAAAAGCCGGACTCGAACCTGGCGCGGGTCGAGTTCGCCCCGGCGCGATGGCGCCAGCCGTACATGATTCGATTCGTCTTTGATTGGTCTGATTCGTGTCCGCAGTTGGCAGTTTCTCCGTTCGTGTCCGCTCAACTCCGTTTGTGTCCGTACCCAATCGTTAATGCCCGTTCCCGCGACTACCCTCTCACCCTCGCCCCTGCAGTTTGAAAACCCGAAAGAGATAGTAGAGCGACGGAAACAGTACGCACGCGCCCAACGCGAGCGTCCACAGCACCAGCACGAGCGTGCGCGCAGGGGCAGCGGAGCCATCGATGGTGAGCGATGGCGGAAGCAGATACGGATACTGCGCCGCCGCCCATCCCCACAAAATGAAAGTCACCTGCGCTGCGGCGGCGACCCGCGCGAATCGAAAGTGCCGCGTCCAGAGCGCCGCGATCGCAGTCACGGCCGCGATCCCGGTGACGATGTGAAACGGCAGCGCCCACGGCCCCTCCATGAGCGCGCCGCGAACCATTGGCGCCTCCGTCATCGACAGCGCCAGCACGCCGAAGGCGATCACGAACACGGCGCCCGCCGCCCAGAGCGCTCGCGTGCGAAAATCCTCCTGCAGCTCCGTTCCGTGCGCCTCGACCGTGAGATACACCGCAGCGAGAAAGGAAAAAAGCGCCAGCGCGAAGAGCCCAATGCCGAATCCAAAGAGCGTGAGCCACGGCCTGATGAAGTGGTCGACGAACGAGCCCGCGTACGTCGCCTGCTCGATGCCCGTCGCGATCGCGCCCACGCACATCCCGAGCAGCACGGGAGTCACGATGCTCGCGATCGCGAACACGCGCCCCCAGCGCAGCTGCGTCTCGTTCGTGTCGCCGCCGTAGCTGCGGAAGATGAAGGCCGAGCCGCGCAGGACGATGCCGATGAGCATCAGCGTGAGCGGAATGTGGAGCGAGATCGCGATCGTCGAGAACACCACCGGAAAGCAGGTGAACAGCAGCACGATTACGAGGATGAGCCACACGTGATTCGCTTCCCAGATCGGCGCGATCGCGCTCGAGATGAGATCGCGCTGCGCCTTCTGGCGCTCGCCCCGCGCGAAGAAGTCCCACACCCCGCCGCCGAAATCCGCGCCCGCGAAGAGCACGTAGAAGGTGAGCGCGACCATCATCACGCCGGCGATGGCGACCGCGGCGATGTTGCTCACGCGCTCGGCACCTCGCGCGGGCTCCGCAGCACCTGATGATAGAGCAGCACCGCGACGATCACGCCGAGAAAAACGTAGAGTAACGTGAAGGTGAGAAAGGGGACGACGAGCCCGGGCATCGGCGTCACCGCGTCCGAGGTGCGAAGAATTCCGTAGATCACCCACGGCTGCCGGCCGATCTCCGTCACCATCCACCCCGCCTCAATGGCGATGAAGCCCATCGGTGCGCACAGCGCGATCGCCTTCAGCAGCCATGGAGTCGACACGATGTCGCGCTTCCGCCAAATGAAGACGAGCGCGATCAGCGCGACGAGCGCCATGAACGTTCCGATCGCCACCATGATCTGAAAGGAGAAGTGCACGATCGCCACCGGCGGCCACTCGTCCACCGGAAAATCGTTCAGCCCCTTGATCTCGGCGTTGAGCTCGTGCGTCGCAAGGAACGAGAGCCCATGCGGAACCTCGAGCGCGTACTTTGTTTTGCGCTCGGTCTCACTCGGAATCCCGCCGATGCGCAGCGGCGCCCCGCGCTCCGTCTCGAATTGCCCTTCCATGGCCGCGAGCTTGATGGGCTGCTGCTGGGCGACATAGCGCGCGCTGATGTCCCCCGAGAGCGGCTGAATCAGCGCCGCCGGCGCGCCCACGAGCAGCGCGATCGCCAGCGCGCGACGATGAAAGGCGTTCTTCGGTTCGCGCAGCAGCATCACCGCGTGAATGCCCGCCACCGCGAAGCCGGTCGCGGCGTAGGCGGCGATCGTCATGTGCAGGCACTGCGGGAAGGCAGCCGGCGTCATCATCGCCGCGACCGGATCGATGTTGGTGAACTTGCCGTCGACGAGGGTGAATCCGCGAGGTGTGTTCATCCACGCGTTCGCGATGACGACCGTCACCCCCGAGATCGCGCCGCTCACGGCCACCACCACGCCCGAGAGGATGTGTGCGCGCGCGGAGATCCTGTTCCACCCGTACAGGTAGATGCCGAGGAAAATCGCCTCGGTGAAGAACGCGAAGCCTTCGAGGGAGAACGGCATCCCGATGATCGGGCCCGCCTGCTTCATGAACTCCGGCCAGAGGAGCCCGAGCTCGAAGCTCAGTACGGTGCCCGACACGGCGCCCACCGCGAAGAGGATCGCCGCGCCCCTCGACCAGCGCTTCGCGAGCTCGAGATACACCGCGTCGCCCGTGCGCCGCCACCAAAGCTCGGCGATGACCATGAGCGCGGGCAGCCCAATGCCGATGACCGCGAAGATGATGTGGAAGGCCAGCGACACGCCCATCTGCGAGCGTGCGGCAAGGAGATCGGGCATGAAGTAACAGTCGCGAAGGCGGGCGGGCGGCGCAACCAGCGAATCTTCCGGGAAGCACGTGCTTGCACCCTTCGTAGCACCGCGCGAGTTTTTGTGCGTGCGGTCTCTGCTCCTCCTCGTCGGGGTGCTCCTCCTCGCCCACATCTCGCTGCTGTATGTCCATCCCGCGCCGCCCGCGACCGTGGCGAGCAGTGGCGGGCTCGACATCGGCATCGTATTCGACGTCGGCGGGCGCGGCGACAAGTCGTTCAACGACGGCGCCTATCGCGGCGGCGAGCGCGCCGAGCACGACATCGGCGCGCGCGTCCACTTTGTCGAGCCGGGCGAGGGTTCCGACCGCGAGGCCGGGCTGCGACTGCTCGCGGCCGAGCACATGCGGCTCGTCATCGGCGTCGGCTTCATCTTCACCGACGATCTCACCAAGCTCGCGAAGGAGTATCCCGACACGCACTTTGCCGGCGTCGACTACGCACTCGCGCTCGATTCCGCGGGCAACGTCATCCCTCCCCCGCCCAACCTCGCCGCGCTCAAGTTCCGCGAGGAGCAGGGATCGTTTCTCGTGGGCGCACTCGCGGCGCTCGTCGGAAAATCGAAGCAGCTCGGCTTCGTCGGCGGCATGGACATCCCGCTCATTCACAAGTTCGAGGCGGGCTACCGCGCCGGAGTGAAGTACGTATGCCCGGACTGCACGGTGATCGCGCAGTACGCGGGCGTTACGCCCGAAGCCTTTCGCAATCCCGGGCGCGGCAAGGAGCTCGCGCTCAGCCAGTATCAGAATGGCGTCAACGTGATCTTCCACGCCTCCGGCTCCACTGGGCTCGGCGTGTTCGAGGCGGCGCGCCAGACGGGGAAGCTCGCGATCGGCGTCGATGCCGATCAATACGCCGAGGCCCCGGGGCACGTGCTCACATCGATGGTGAAGGGCGTGGACGCCGTCGTCTTCGACCAGATCGAGAAGGCGCGCACCGGCACCTTTCACGGCGGCGTGCAGGAGTACGGGCTCGCCGAGAATGGCGTGGGCTACGTGTACGACGAGCACAATCGCGCGCTGATTCCGGACAGCGTGCACGCACGCATCGAGCGGATTCGCGCCGACATCATCGCCGGCCGCATCACCGTACCTTCGACGCGATGACGAGCCCACTCCCGAAGAGCGGCGCGCCAGCCGTGCGCATGACCGGAATCGCGAAGCGCTTCGGCGACTGCCAGGCGGTGCGCGACGCCTCACTCGAGGTGATGCCTGGCGAGATTCACGCGCTGGTCGGCGAGAACGGCGCCGGCAAGTCGACGATGATGCGCATCCTCGCCGGGATCTATCCGCCCGACGCGGGAACCATCGAGGTGTTCGGGCGCGACGTGACGGGATGGAGCGCCGCGCGGGCGATCGACGCGAGCGTCGGGATGGTGCACCAGCACTTCATGCTCGTCCCCACGCTGACCATCACCGAGAACGTCATCCTCGGCCGCGAGCCGACGCGTGGGTTCGCGATCGACATGGGGCGCGCGCAACGCGAAGTGGCGGAGGCCGCGGAGCGCAACGGCTTCCGCATGAACGTGCGCCAGTACGTGCGCGAGCTCAGTGTCGGCGAGCAGCAGCGCGTCGAGATTCTCAAGACACTCGTGCGCGGCGCGCGAATCCTGATTCTCGACGAGCCCACGGCCGTGCTGTCGCCGCCCGAAGTACAGGAGCTCTGGCGCGTGCTGCGCGCGCTTCGCGATGATGGCGGCACGATCATCCTCATCACGCACAAGCTCGACGAGGTGACCGAGATTTCGGACACGATCACCGTGGTGCGCGCGGGACGCTCGGTGGCGAGCTTCCCCACCGCAGGGACGAGCCCCGCCTCGATCGCGCACGCGATGGTCGGGCGCGACGTCGTGCTCCCCGGCGATGCGCGAGATCTCCGCGCAGCGACGAGCGCGGAGTCCGCGCAGCCGGCACCCGTGCTCGAGGTGCGCAATCTCGTCGTCTCCGGCGAGCGCCACGCCCGCGCGGTGGACGACGTGTCGTTCGCCATCCAGCCGAACGAGATCCTCGGCCTCGCAGGCGTGGAAGGGAATGGCCAGAGCGCGCTCATCGAGGCGATCGTCGGCCTCCGCGCAGCGAAGAGCGGCGAGATCCGCGTCGCCGGCACAAACGTTACCACACTCTCCGTGAGCGAGCGCGAGGCGCGCGGGCTCGCGCACATCCCCGAGGATCGCCACCGCCGCGGCCTCGTGCTCGACTACTCGATCGCCGACAACCTCATCCTCGGCCGCCAGCGCTCGTATACGCATCGTGGTGTGCTCGATCGCGAACGCATCCTCGCCGACGCGCGCGCCGCAATCGAGATCGCGGACATTCGCCCCGCCGATCCGATGCTCCCGGCGCGCGGTCTGTCCGGCGGCAACCAGCAGAAGATCGTCATCGCGCGCGCCCTCGCGCGGCAGAACTTCGTGCTCGTCGCCGCGCAGCCCACGCGCGGCGTCGATGTCGGTGCGATCGAGCTCATTCACGCGCGGCTGCGCGCCGCGCGCGATGCCGGCACCGGGATCCTTCTCGTGAGCGCCGAACTCTCGGAAATCCTAGCGCTCTCGGATCGCGTGGCAGTGATGTACGGTGGAAAGATCGTCGCCATCGTTCCGCGCGCCGAAGCGAGCGAGGAATCGCTCGGCCCGCTCATGACGGGGGCGAGCGCATGAGCGACGCCGCGCAGACTCTCATTCCCACCCGCACGATGCGCGATCGCATCTTCGAGGCCGTACTTCCGCCGCTCGTCGCGCTCCTCGTCTCGATCGTCGCCGGCGACCTGCTCATCCTCGCCGTCGGACAATCGCCGGGCGCCGTGTATCGCCTGATGCTCGAAGGTACGTGGGGGAACGCGTACGGATTCGGGCAGGTGCTCTACAAAGCGACGACGCTCACCTGCACGGGGCTCGCCGTCGCCGTCGGCCTTCGCGCGGGGCTCTTCAACATCGGCGCCGAGGGGCAGCTCGCCGCCGGCGGGCTCGGGGCTGCGCTCGTCGGCCTCGCGCTCCCCGCCGGCGCGCCCGCGCTCGTCGCTGCGCCACTCTGCATGCTCGCTGCGCTCTGCGCCGGCGGCGCGGTCGGCTTCGTCCCCGGCGTGCTGCGCGCCAAATGGGGCGCGCACGAAGTGATCACGACGATCATGCTCAACTTCATCGTCCTCGCCTTTCTCAGCTGGACGATGTCGACGCAGCTTCGCGTTCCTGAGACGCTGCACACGAGCGCGATCCACGCCGGCGCGCTTCAGCGTCTCGCGACATGGCTGCCGTCGTTCCACGGCTCCGCGGCGAATGCTTCGCTCATGATCGTACTAATCGCCGCGATTCTCGTCGACCAGTATCTCTTTCGCACGCGCGGCGGCTTCGAGCTGCGCGCCGTCGGCCTGCAACCCGACGCGGCCGAGAATGCGGGGATCAGCGTCGGCCGCGCATGGATTCGCGCGCTCACGATCAGCGGCGCGCTCGCGGGACTCGGCGGCATCAACTTCGTGCTCGGCTACGAGCACTACTACGAGGAGGGATTCGCGACGGGCGCCGGCTTCCTCGGCATCGCCGTCGCGCTGGTGGGACGCAGCAATCCGCTCGGCGTCGTGCTCGCCGCGCTCTTCTTCGCGACGCTCTCGCAGGGCGGGCTCGCGATCAACGCGCTCGTGCCGAAGCAGATGGTAGACGCGCTGCAAGGCGTCGTGATCCTCGCGATGGCCGCGTCAGTGCCCGAAGTGCGGCGTCTGCTCGCCTCATCGCGAAAGGGGGTGCGATGAACTGGATCACGGCCTTCCTTGCGCAGACGCTTCGCATTGCCGTCCCCTATCTCTTCGCGGCCGCCGGCGGAGTGCTGGCCGAGCGTGCGGGGATCATCAGCCTCACGCTCGAGGGATTCATGCTCGGCGGCGCGTTCACCGCGATGCTTGGCAGCTACTACTCGGGGAGCCCGTGGATCGGCGCGCTGTGCGGCATCGCGGGCGGGCTCGTGCTCGGCACGCTGCACGCGATCGCGACGATTCGGTTCAAGGCGGATCAGGTGGTGTCCGGCATCGCGATCAATCTGCTCGGGGTCGGGCTCACGAGATATTTCCTCAAGCTCATCTTCGACAGCTCGTCGAACTCGCCGCGCGTGCCTGGATTCTCGGCGGGCACCAGCTCGTCGTCGCTCGTCACGGGGCTTCTCCATAATCCGCTCATTCCGCTCGGGCTGCTGATCGTGCCGGCGGTCGCGTGGCTCCTCTATCGCACGCCGTTCGGACTTCGCGTGCGCGCCGTGGGCGAGCATCCCGAAGCTGCGGTGACGCTCGGCGTGCGCGTCACGCGCGTGCGCTACGCCGCGGTCGCGCTCTCGGGCGCGCTCGCGGCGCTCGGCGGCGCCTATCTCTCGCTCGACCAGCACCAGTTCACCGACGGCATGAGTGCGGGGCGCGGGTTCATCGCGCTCGCGGCGATCATCTTCGGCCGCTGGGATCCGATGCGCGCGGGGCTGGCCTGCCTGTTCTTCGCAGCAGCCGAAACGCTGCAGATCCAGCTGCAGGGGATGCAGGCGATCCCGTCGCAGTTCGTGCAAATGATCCCCTACGTGCTCACTATCATCGCGCTGGTCGGGCTCGTTGGGCGCGCGGTACCGCCGGCGGCGCTGGGCAGGGAGTAGCTTTCGGGCGTGAATAACTTCCTCACGAGGCGACTCGGCGCTCTCCGTACTGGCGACGCCGGCAAGCTCAGCGTGCTGATGTTCACCGCGTTCATCGACATGGTGGGCGCGCTGATGATCATCCCGCTGCTCCCCTTCTACGCGAAGCGCTTCGGCTCGAGCGACTTCGCGGTGATGGCACTCGTCGCCTCGTTCTCGGCGATGCAGCTCATCAGCGCTCCTCTGTGGGGGCGGGTGTCGGATCGATACGGGCGAAAGCCCGCGCTGCTCTTCGGGCTCGGCGCGTCGATGATCGCGTACGTGGTGTTTGCGTACGCGGATTCGTACTGGCTGCTGCTCGCGTCGAGAATCATCCAGGGCGCGGGCGGCGGCACGACGGGGGTGATCCAGGCGTACGTCGCGGACAGCATGGCGCCGAAGGATCGCGCGCGCGGGCTCGGCTGGCTCTCGTCGGCGACGAACGCGGGCGTGGTGATCGGTCCCGCGATCGCGTCGTTCTCGCACAACCTCGGGCCGCACTGGCCTGGAATGATCGCGGCGCTGCTGTGCGCGTCGAACATCCTCTTTGCGTTTCGCTATCTCCCGGAATCGCACGACGCGAAGGCGCGGCTCCGCACGCGCTCCGGGCGCGCGCCGTTCGACGCAGTGGTGAGCGTGGCTGGCGTGGACTTCGGGCAACCGTACGCACGGCTCATCTGGATGTACTCGGTGGGGCTCGGCGCGTATTACGGTGTGAATGCGCTGATCATCCTGTTCCTGAGCCGGCACTTCGACGTCACCGAGAACTCGATCGGCTATTTCTTCATGTACTTGGGCAGCCTGAGCATCATCTTCCGGCTGTTCCTGCTCGGCCCCGCAGTCGACAAGCTCGGCGAGGTGCGCACCGCGCGCCTCGGCGCGTTCTCACTGGCGTGTGGGCTGGCGCTGGTCCCGCTCACGGCGTACGTGAAGCTCACGGCGCTGCCAAACATCAGCTGGCTGCCGTTTGCGATCGTGATCTCGCTCGTGCCGCTCGGCGCCGCGCTGAACTTTTCGAGCGTGACCGCGCTGCTGTCCCGTGTGGTAGGTGAGCACGAGCGCGGACTGTACATGGGTGTGCAGCAGACCTACGGCGGCATCGCGCGCGTCATCTATCCGCTCATCGCTGGCGTCGCATCCGATCGCCTGGGCGAGGCGTCGCCATTCTGGATCTCGGGCGGGCTTGTGCTGACCACCATCGCGATGGGATCGCGGCTCGGAAAATTCTCGAGCCGCACGTCGGAGTTCGAGGTGGTGGCGGTGAGCAACGAGGCGACGGCGGAGGCGAAGGCGGCGGAGTAGTCGCTGGGATTTCGCACCTCGGCCCTGTTAATGCTGGCGTGGAAGCGAGGAACGTGACCGCGCGGGACGAGTCCTCGTCCATGGCGTAGACCCTTGGGGCCCAACAAGATGACGCTTCAGCTCGCCACCGCCGGCCAATGAGCACGACCACCGCGCCATTCACTCGCTTCGCCTCGCCGCTCACACCCGCCATGCCGGAGCTCTCGGTCGTGATGCCCTGCCTCAACGAGGCGGACACGATCGCGATCGTGATCGAGAAGGCGCAACGCGCGATCACTGAGAACGGGATCAACGCCGAAATCGTGATCGCGGACAATGGGAGCACCGATGGCTCGCCGGAGATTGCGCGCAAGCTCGGCGCGCGCGTGGTCGCAGTCGATCAGCGCGGCTACGGCGCGGCACTCATGGGCGGCATCAACGCGGCTCGCGGCACGTACGTGATGATGGGCGACGCGGACGACAGCTACGACTGGGGAGAGATCCCGCGCTTTCTCGCGAAGCTGCGCGAGGGCTTCGACCTCGTGCAGGGATGCCGCCTCGAGACGGGCGGCGGCACCGTGAAGCCCGGCGCGATGCCCTTCCTGCATCGCTGGTGGGGAAATCCGATGTTCAGCGCCCTCGCGCGCTGGTGGTTCCGCACCCCGATCCACGACATCCACTGCGGCATGCGCGCCTTCCGCCGCGACATGTGGCTCTCGCTCGACCAGCGCTGCACCGGGATGGAGTTTGCGAGCGAGATGGTGATCAAGGCCAGCCTCTTCCAGGCAAAGACGGCCGAGATTCCGATTACGCTCTCGCCCGATGGCCGCACATCGCATCCGCCGCATCTCAAGACCTTCCGCGATGGCTGGCGGCATCTTCGATTCTTCCTGCTCTTCTCGCCGCGCTGGCTGTTCCTGATGCCCGGGCTCACGCTGATTCTCGCCGGCACCGTTGGTTACGCCCTCGCCATGCCGCAGCTGAGCATCGGCAAGATGACCTTCGACGTCCACACGCTGCTCTTCGCGAGCCTCGCGATCATCTGCGGCTATCAGTCGATCGCCTTCGCGCTCATGACGAAGGTATTCGCGATCATGGAAGGGCTCCTCCCCGAGGATCCGCGCCTCAACAAGTTCTTCTCGATCGTGAATCTCGAGAGCGGACTCTCGCTTGGCGCGCTCGGCATGCTCGCGGGGCTTGGGCTGCTCGGCGGCGCCGTACATCAATGGTCGAGCGTGGACTTTGGCGCGCTGAACTACGAGCACACGATGCGCTGGGTGATCCCCGGCGTGATGCTCACAGCGCTCGGCTTCCAGACGATCCTCTCGAGCTTCTTCGCGAGCTTGATGGGCATGCGGCGCCGGTGAGCGTCACCGCGATGCAGCCGCCGAGTGGCGCCGAGTTCGATGCATACGCCGAGAACTACGACGAGGCGCTGGCGATGGGCCTCTCCTTCACCGGCGAGCCGAAGGAATACTTCGCCTCGGCACGCGTGTGGTGGCTCGCCAAGCGGCTCGCGGCGGCGAAGTGGCCCGTGCGCACCGTCATGGACTTCGGCTGCGGCACCGGCTCGGGCGTCCCGTTCCTGTTCGACGGGCTCGGCGCGAAGCTCGTGCACGGCGTCGACGTGTCGGCTGCATCGCTCGAGACCGCGCGCAAGATGCACAAGCGCGACGGCACCACCTTCGCGCTGATCGAAGAGCCGATCGGGCCCACGTTCGATCTCGCCTTCTGCAACGGCGTCTTCCACCACATTCCGGTAGCCGAGCGTCGCGCGGCGGCGGCGTACGTGCACGATGCGCTGGTGTCGGGCGGCTACTTCGCGCTCTGGGAAAACAACCCGTGGAACCCGGGAACGCGTTACATCATGAGCCGCGTGCCGTTCGACAAGGATGCGATCACGCTGACGCCACCGGAGACGCGCAGGCTGCTGCGCGACGCGGGCTTCGACATCGTGCGCACGGACTATCTGTTCGTGTTCCCCGGCGTGCTCCGCATGCTGCGACCGCTCGAGCGCCTGCTCGTGCCCTTCCCGCTGGGCGGGCAGTATCTCGTGCTCGCACGAAAGCGGTGACCACTTTGCTCCAGCGCCGGCACTCACCGGCGGACGCTCGATGACCGACACAAAAGCACTTCTCGTTCTCCTGATCGCCGCGCTGCTGGGGCGCTTCATCACGCTGCCGCGCTTCGCCGAGTCATCGACGCGCGTGCTGAATGCTCGCTGGGTACCGTTCGTGATTGGCACGATCACGGCCGCGTTCATGACCTGGCTGTGGGGCGGGCTCGATCAGGTCGCAGTGATTCACGATGAGGCCTCGTACCTGCTGCAGGCGAAGATCTACGCGTCCGGGCACTGGACGGCGCCCGGGCTGCCGCTGCCGGAGTTCTTCGAGCAGTATCACGTGTTCGTCACGCCGATCCTCACGTCGAAGTATCCGCCGGGGCACGCGCTCGTACTGATTCCGGGGATCTGGCTCGGACTGCCCGGCTTGATGCCCGTGCTCCTGCTTGGACTGTGCGGCGCGCTCGTGTACGAGGTCGCGCGCAGGGTCGCGAATCCGTGGGTCGCGCTGCTCACGTGGTTCCTGTGGATGACCGCGTCGGGGATCATGGACTTCGCGCCCAGCTATCTCTCCGAATCGTCGACGAGCGCGCTCTGGATGCTCGGCTGGTACGCGTTGCTGCGATGGCTGGAGAATGAAGATCCGAAGTGGCTTGCCTGGCTCGCGTTCGCGATCGGCCTCGGATTTCTGAGTCGTCCGGTGACGATGGTGGTCTTCGCGCTGCCCGCGGGGATCGTCGTGCTGCGGCGCATCGCGAAGCGCGGCGCGTGGAAGGAGCTGCGCATCCCCTTCGGCGTCGGCTTCGTGTTCCTCGGGATCTGGATGTTGTGGAGCCAGCGCACGACGGGGAATCCGTTCGAAGCGCCGTACGGGCTGTATTCGCGCTACTACTTTCCCGACGACGTGATGGGCTTTGGGCTCACGGGGCTCAAGCCGCTGCGGCCGCTAAACGCGGACATGCTGCGATTCAACGAGTTCGTGCAGCTCGTGCACAAGGACTACACGCTCGCATCGCTGCCACACAATCTGCGCGAGCGGATCATCGCGATCGCGGCGAACATGTGGGCGTCGCGCGCGATGCTGCTGCCACTCGCTGCCGTCGCGCTGATCACCACGAGCGCGCCGATCTGGTTCGCGCTCGGCACCACGGTCCTGCTCGTACTCGCGTATCTCTGCTTCGGCCACGCGCCGCAGTGGACCCCGTACTACGTGGAAATCCAGCCCGTGCTCGCATTCGTGACGGCGGCCGCGTGGTGGCGCGTGTCGAGTCTGCTCTCGAGCAAGAAGCTCGCGTGGCCGCTGCGCGAGCTGCCGGCGGTGACGGGCGGCGCGGTGCTCGCCGTGATCGCGAGCGCGGTGCTGCTTTTCCCGTACGACACGCGGATGGTGAATTACATCCGCCTCGGCAAGGTCGAGGGCTCGGCGTATCACCGCAACTTTCGCGAGTTGCTGAAGCTGGTGCCGAGCGAGCGTAGCATGGTCTTCATCCGCTACGCGCCGAATCACAGCCCGCACATGAGCCTCGTGACGAACGAGCCGAACTTGAACGCCGCGCGCGTATGGACCGTCTACGATCGCGGACAGGACAACATTCGCCTGATCAGGCTCGACCCCCGGCGCACGCCGTACCTGTTCGACGACGAGCATCGCGTGCTCGTGCAGCTCGACTCGACGGGGAAGCCGATGATGGATCGCATCATTCTGGAGCCGGGAACGCGGAACTAGAAAAGTTCGTTGAGCACCGTGAACACGAATAAGACTTCCAGCCATGTTGCCATCGTAACCGGCGGTGGTCGCGGGCTCGGCCGGGCGATGGTGCTGGGACTTGCGCACGCTGGCCTCCACGTCGTCGCGACCGCCGCGCGCGAGCGCACTGAGATCGATGCCGTCGCAGCAGACGTGCAGCGGAGCTGTGGAGAATCGCGGGTTCTTCCGATCGTCGCCGACGTCACGAAGGACGACGATTGCGCCGCAGTCGTCGACGCCGCAGTCGAGCGGTTCGGGCGGCTCGACATTTTGGTGAACAACGCCGGTCGCGGCATGAAGTACGTCAGCAACGAGTTCATGACTCAGCCGACGCGCTTCTGGGAGGTCGCACCGGAAACGTGGCGTATGGTGATCGACACCAACGTGAACGGACCGTTCATGATGGCGAGACACGCGGTTCCGGTGATGCTGAAGGCGGGTTGGGGACGCGTGATCAATGTGTCGGCCAGCCAAACGACGATGCGCCGGCGCGGCTTTTCTCCCTATGGCCCTTCGAAGGCGGCGCTCGAATCGGAAACGATCATCTGGGCGCAGGATCTCGACGGCACGGGCGTCACCGTGAACGCGCTGTTGCCCGGTGGAGCGACGCGCACGGGCATGGTTCCGGACGGCATGTCGGAGCAAGCGAAATCGGAGATGCTCGATCCTTCGGTCATCGTCCCGCCGTTGCTCTGGCTCGTGTCGCGGGAAGCCGACGGGATGACGGGTCGTCGATTGGTGGCGACCAAGTGGCAGACTGATCTCGATGGCGACTCGGCCGCAGAAGCGGCGAGCGAAGGCGCAGGCTGGTAGGGCACCCACGCGATTATCTTAGCACTAAGATAATTCGGAATCTCTCGTTGGCCGCATGACTCACCACGCCTGATCGAGCCAACGTACGATCGCGGGCGCGTGGTCCTTCACCGTGCCGTACTCGAGCAATACCAGCAGCCCGCACAGCACGCACGCCACGAGCAGCTTGACCTGCGCCCACTGATCATCGAGCAACCGCCCGGACAGCGCGGCGCCTAGGCCTGCCCAAAACGGTGCTTCCCACATCCAGAATCCGCGAGCGAGCTCCGTCAGGTCGTCGAAGAACTTGCGGAATACCGCGACATAGACCGGTACGTTCAACACGGCCAGAGCGATGAGGAGATGCGGGCTTTTCATGTCGAGTGGACGAACGAGTAAGCTGACGCGCCACGTGGCGCTCGGGCTAGGCCGCGCGCAGCGCAGCCGCTGGACAGCGCGGCGGATGCGTCGCTACGGTGCGCCGCAGAGCGCGACGGTGCTGCCCAACTCAATGCGCCAGCCGCGCAAAGCGAGTACGAAGGAATCAATCGCTGGTGCCTCGACCCGCAGCTGCACCTGCGCAATCCGTGGACCAAGGCCGAAGGCAGCGTACTTGTCGCACAGCTCCACTGCGATCACCAGATGACCCGCTCGGTCGACGCAGCGGCAAGTGAAGTGGACCCAGCCACCAGCTACGCGTTCATCTCGTGACCCCAGCGTGAACTCGCGCACATCCGTCGGCGAGCGGGGAAACCCCTCGAGCGCGGTGGCAAGTTCGGCGGCAACGGCGTCGGCGCCTTAGAGGTCAGTCGCACCGGCAAACTGACCGTCCGCGGCACTAACCGTGAGCATGGAGTGGTCCTCGTCCTTGCCAGTCACGAAAAACTCCACGCGATTCGGTATCCGGTCCGTAGTCACACTCTCCTGCATCGAATCTCCGTGCGCATCCCAGCGCTCGCGCTAGCCCGCGAACGAATCGATGGTCGTCGGGCCCGGACCTTTGACTACGACCACGTTATGTGGCGGACGATTTGGCGTCGGTCCAGCGTACAAAGTCTGCACGCGGGTGTCGCGAGAGCCACGTACGAACGATCGTGTCGGCATGATCGCCATCGCGAGCCGCAAGCCCGCAATGGGGATGTGCCGGCTTTCCATCTGCGCCAGGATGTTCATGGGGTGTGCCGCGACTGCACTCTGCACACAGAATATGCGTGGTCGAGCCCCAATCTTCGGCAACGCCGCCCAGCTCTTCCGCGCAACTCGCTAGCGAATCGATGGCCTCGGCGTTCGCCGTCGCGAGCTCTACGATGTACTTCTTGAGCGGCGACGGAGAGATGACGTCGAGCATATTGAACACGGAATACTTTCGCTCGCCGACGATCCGATATCCCTCAGCTGCGCCGTCCGTGAGCACTATCGCGCCGTGGTTGTGAGGATTCGTTGGCAAGGGAATACTGAGAATTTTCGCGCGAGCTGGATCGATACGATCAGCCCACACGACTTCCCCATCGCCATCTGGGTCTAGACGAATGGGTACCAAGCCAAACGCGAAGTTCGGCGGCCCGCTGCCTGCGGGCGCCTCCATTCCGCACGCGAGCCACGCCCGGCGCGCCTCCGCCCAGTCCTCAACGGCCGTTGCCGCAATACCCAGGTTCCACCATGCTGCCTCGTCGTTCGGCTCGAGAGCAGCAGCTCGTTGGTTGAAGCCGAGTGACTCGGCCCAACGGCGCTGGTATTTGCACAGCAGCCCTAGGTTGTAGTGTGGGACTGACCACTCGGGGCTGAGGGCCGCCGCTCGGCGGTAAGAGGATTCAGCACTTGCAAGATCACCGTCGTCATCGAGAGCGCGCCCCTGCTCTACGAGAAGTTCCGCTTCAGTCATCTAATAAATGTGTGTCGCGGATTAGCGTCATGGCTCACTTGCGAGCGAGCAAATAGAGAGCGAGTACAGCGGAGACTCCCACATCCAGAATCCGCATCCAGAATCCGCGACCAATTTCCGCGAGGTCGTCGAAGAACTTGCGAAATACCGCGACATAGACCGGTACGTTCAACACGGCAAGCGCGCCACTCGAGGCCCGAGCTAATCCGCGCAGCCCGTCAATGATCGATAGCGGGTATCCCCGATGCGGCGCCGAGTTGGTTTGCACGGCGAGCGCGCCACTTAATCCACAGGCCGCGAATCGACAGGACCATCGTCACCCATCCCGTCGTGCTGAGCGCAAACAGCGTCCAGACGAAGAAGAAGCCAGCGGACTTGCCGACCACAAATCCCTTGGAGTGGACGACGATCATGCCCGCCGCGATCAGCCCTCCGAACAGCATGATGATGTACCCCCAAACCCGATCGGAAAGCATGAGCGTTCCGTACAGCCACAGCGCAAAAATGGCCACCGGAATAGGGTACTGGACCGATCCCTCGGCCTGGCGAATGACGTCGTGCGTCATGTGAAAGGTCATGAGGAGAAGCGAGAGCAAGGACGCGACGATCAACACGACGTTGGGCTTCATCGGGCGCTCCGGGGATGAGGTGGGCACTGCGCGCCGCCAGAAATTCCGCACGCGATGACGATACGTGGTAAGCTCGTCAGCAGCAACGCCGTGTCAGTCGATCCCGCGCCCCACCGCGCAGATCAGCCGCGCAGCGGCGTGATGCGCTCGTCCGTGAAGCTCACCCCCCGCGCGGCGATGTCATACCGCACACGCAGCGCGACGTGCGTCTTCGCGTCCACCCACATCGTCGCAGGCGCGCCTGGAATGCCGACGGTCACGATCCACACGTCTCGATGGCCGAGCCGGGAGAGGTCCACGCTGGTGCGCTCGCGCACCGCCACCGGCATCTCCACTCGTCCGCCGCGCTCGTAGATGAAGAACGGTAGCTCCGCCGAAAACCCGCGTTCGAGCGGCAGCGACGCGACCACGAGATCGATGATGTTGGAATCGAAGATCGGTCCGCCGAGCGATTGATGGACCGGCTGTTCGCGCGCGGCCGAATCATCGTGCGCTGCGATCTCGACTACGGTTCCCTCCGCGCCACTCCCGTCGAACTCGAAGCGCATCGTCTTCGTGGGCTGGTGCGAGCGGTGGGCCACCGCCCGCAGCGTGCGCAGCTCGGCGACGGCGGTGTCCACGATCTCGCCGCCGCCCGCCGGAAATCGTTGCTCTACCTCGAGAAGCTGTTGGCGATCAACTCCCTCCATCACTCGACTCACCACCGTGCGCGTGCCCGCCATCGAGTCGATTCCGGCGCGCGTGACCAAGCGCTTGTAGACCACCGTATCCACGCCGCGCGGCCGGCCTGCGTGAACGATGATCCCCGGAACGACGGACAATTCCTTTCCTTGCGCGCGCCCGCGCTCTGACAGCGCGACGAAGACGCAGAGCGGCAGCGCCAGGCAGCTCGCCGGCCGGACGAAGCGACGCGCGCGCACGCCCATGGCTGCAACCTCCTTATCGAAGCGTCACCACGAGCGCGCCGCCCTGCGACTGCTGACCACTGAGGCTTCGCGCACTTTCCGGTTTCAGATACTGCACCAGCTGCACCTGGGAGAGCGGAATTTCGCGGAGCCGCTCGACCCCCTTCGGCTCCCGCATGTCGCGGATGTAGACATCGGGAGCACCGAGCCCGTGACCGGTGAGCATCTCCGGCCGGAGCGTCTGGAGCGCGTCGTACAGGTTCGTCGCCGCCGTGTTCATCAGCGCATCGCCCGTGAGCGCGTCGCGACTCGACGTGCCGGAGCCGGTGCTGCCGTTGGACTTCGCCGAAGCGCTTTCGTCGATCTTCTTTCCTCCAGTCGCGCAAGCCATCACGAGCGCACCCGCGCACGCGATCGCCATCACGGCAACGCGGCGCGCCATCCTCTGTGAATCAGTCATTGATGAGCCTCGAGTGAGTGGTTCACGTCTGCCCTCGGTCAGTGGGTGAGCGTCGAATCGCCTTGCGCGTAGCTCGTGCTGTCACTCGGCATGAACGTGACGTGAATGAACACGTCATCCGGCAGGTAGCGCTGCGCGGCGGCTTGCAGTTGAGCGGCAGGTACCTCCCGTTCTGGGTATGGCGACGGAATTCGATCCAGCGGAATTCCGAGGCGGCCGTAGAGGATCATCGTCTGCGCCCAGTACGCGTTGCTCTGGAGTCGCGTCTCGAGCTGCCGCCGCTGCACAGTCGCCACCCGCTCTGCTTCGGGCTCGGTCACGCCGTGCTTTCGAAGCGAGTCCACGAGGTGCTGGAGCTCGACGTTCAATTGGTGCATCCGCTCCGGTGCGGCATCGAATGCGGCGATGACCCGGAAGTGCTCGTCGGGAAAGGCGAGCGTCTCACTCTGAACGGAGGGGGAGTACGTGCCCGAGAGCTGCTCGCGCACGCGCGTGCGAAGGCGGTCCTGGAACACGCTCGCGAGTGCACCCAGCCGCTGGCGCTCGCGCAGGTAGTCGTCGGGCTTCGTCGGGAATGGACCGTCGAAGATCAGGACGGTCTGCGCCTTGGGAAGCGGTAACGAGTTGATGATCCGGTTGAGCCGATGCATGTACGGCCTCACCTCCTCGCCCTTGGGCGTCTCGTGCTGCCCCGTGCTCGGCAGACTCGCCACGTAGCGCTCCACGAACGGCCTTACTTCCGCGGGCGAGACCGCGCCCACAACCGTGAAGGTGAAGTTGCTCGCGTTCCCGAAGCGATCGTGATGCACCGCCAGGAGTTGGCGTGCCGAGGCCAGCTCGGCCAGGCTCGTCTGCACCGGCTGCATGCGCGGATTACCGTGGGCCAACTCCTGATTGAGCTGGTCATCGAGAGAGGAGCCGGCGCCCTGGTACTTGGCCAGCGATTGCCAGCTGGCGAGCGTGGCCGAGTCGATGACCGGAGCCGTGAACTGCACGTGCAGCAGCTGGAAGAGCGTCTCGAGCGACTTGGGCGAACCCTCCACTGCCATCGACGCATCCGTGAAGCCGATGTTCGCGTAGAAGGAGCGAATTCCGCTCAGCTCCAGCTTGTCGGAGATCGCACCGCGACCGAAGGAGCTGACGTTCGCCAGATCGGTCATGAGACGCGCCACCATGCGCCCTGGTGTGAAGAAGAGCGAATCGGGCATCGTGGAGAATCCGCCCGGACCCCAGGCGTTCAACAGCAACTGATCCGGATCGTTTTGCGAGGGCTTGATGAGCACCCGCGCCCCGTTGGAGAGCGTCCACTCGGTGATTCCCGCCACACTGTCCACGCTCTCCTTCACGATGGTACCAGGCGTCGGCGCGGTCGCCACGAGCGGGTCACTCGGCCTCGCGGCCACGCTATCGATCAACGGCGAAATCGACGTGTGCTGGACGGAGTCGAAGAGCGCGAGCACGCGTTCCTTCGTGGGAGCGCGCACGTGTGAGAACTCGGGGACGTTGATCGTCACGCGCCGGCCGGCGGACTGCCGCCAGACGCGAGCCGCTTCTGCGAGCACCTGCGGTGTGATCGACTGCAGGATGGGCCGAGCGAGCGACAGCTCTTGCTGGGCGCTCAAGAGCGAGGCGTCTGCGGTGAGGAAGTGTTGAACGTACGTGTCCGCATAAGCGCCGGAGGTGAGCGCGCGCTCGCTCGCGGCCGCGTGCTCGTATTGCTGCAGGAGAACCGCCTTTCGGCGCTCGAGCGTCGCCGTCGGGATCCCACTGCGCGCGATCCGCTCGTACTCACCCACGACGGTTGCGAGCCCGCGCTCCAGACTGTCCGGCCACGCGACGAGCTGGAATCCCATCATGTTGTATGGACGAACTGTGCGCCCCTGCTCCAGCTGTGCAACGAGGTACGGACGCGACGGGCGCGTGCCGATGCCAAGCAGCTGCTTCTGCAGTTCGTCGGTCAGGAGCTCCTGCACGATCTGCTGGCGTAACGCCGCTTGCGGATCGATCGGAATCGGAGGCACGGGCCACAGCAGCTCTGCGGTGGGATTGACCGGACCCAGGTAGGAGTGCACCAGCGTTCCAGGAACCGAACGAAGCGTCGGGTTGAAGCGATGCCGCGGGTTCTTGGCAGCAGGGATGGCACCGAAGCGGCGCACGATCTCGCGCTGCATCGCCACCGGATCGAAGTCGCCCACGACGACCACCGCCATCAGATCAGGGCGATACCAATCATGGTAGAACCGGCGGATTGGACTGGGCTGCGCGTGCTCCAGCAGCGTCGTGTCGCCGATCGGCTGCCGATCGAGATACGGTGATCCGCCGTAGAGCAGCGTATCGAAGTGCGCTGTCACGCGCTGCGACACGGTGTCCTGGAGTCGCGTGCGCCATTCGCCCATCACCACCCCGCGCTCGGCAACGACCTCGTTCGAGTCGATCAGGATCCCGCCGCCCGCCCAATCCTGGACGACGTCGAGCCCCTGCGAGAGAATCGTAGCGTCGTCGGACGGCAGCGTGAGCAGATACACCGTCTCATCCTGCGACGTGAACGCGTTCAGGTCCGCGCCGAAGCGCATCCCCGCAGTCTCGATGAAGTCCTCGAGCGTGTTGTGCGGAAAATGCGTGGTGCCGTTGAACGCCATGTGCTCGAGAAAGTGCGCGAAGCCCTGTTGATCCTTGTCCTCGAGCACGGAGCCGGCGTTCACCGCGAGCCGCAGCTCGACGCGGTGCGCCGGCGCGTGGTTGGCGCGCAGGTAGTAGCGCAACCCGTTGGAGAGCGTGCCCATGACGAGCGCCGAGTCGCGGAGTACGCCTGAAGAAGGAGGCGCGAGTTTCGCGCCGACGCCCGCGAATGCGATCAGCATCATGCCGAGCGTGCTCACTGCGATGCGCTGCACGAGTTTACTTCGACGCACGGTCGCCTCCCGCCTTTGCGCGTTGTATGAGAGCATCGATGAACCCGATCGTTGCAGGCTCATTGAAGAACACGTCGACGATGAGTCCATCCTGATCGACGAGGTACCTGCCGCCGAGCCCACTTCCCTGGTCGGAATTGAAGCTCTTGCCGAAGCTGTAGGCGACGGAATTCGGTGCGGGCTTGTCCACGCGCCGGCCATCGGGTTCCGGAAGATTCCAGAATGGCCGCGCTGTGGCGGACAGCACTGCACCCTTGATGTGATAGGGATCAATCCAGTTGTGATAGAGCTCGGCTTCCTCCGCAGGCGATGGCGGCGGCGCGTGAAGGAAGTCGCCTCTGGTTCCCAGGACGAACGTGATGTCGAGCCCGGGAAAGCGTTCGCTCAGCCGGCGCAGCGAGTACCAGTTCGCGGTGCAATAATCGGGGATCGCGTTCCATGGCGAGTCGTTCCAGCAGGCGCCGTAGAGGTGAGACGCATCGACGAACTCGACGATGGACACACGACCGGGCGCCGGGTGCTTCTCACCTGACGCTTCTCGAGGGTACCAGTAGTCACCGGTGATCGTCGGCGCGCGCTCACCCAGCGGAAAGGGGAGCGCCTCCGGACGCTCCTTCGTGTACTGGCTCCACATGGTGCGCATGAGGTTGGCCATCGCCATCGTGCTATGGCGAAGACTGTCGGTGAGTGTCTTCGCCCCCACGATCTCGAGTACGGCGGCGAAGACCACCACGTTGCCGCCATCGGTTCCCATCTTCGTGAACTTGTCGGATTCCCGCTCGTCTTGAGTGAGGGAGTCCGCCACTGCTACGATCCACTTGGCCACTCGGCGCGAGCGTACGGTGTCGCCGGCCTGGCGCGCTGCATCCATCAACCGAAAGTAGATCGACATTCGGTCGAGACGATCGGCACCACCACGCGCGCGAGCGACGAGCAGCTGCTCTGCGGCGTCGAGGCGTCGCGGTTTCACGTTGAGGTAGATGAGGACGGCGGAGTCCTCGACGGCGATGCGCTCGTGCGTACCCTTCGTCGTGATCGCGTTCAGCCGGCGGTCGAGAATCACCTTGGAATCCGCATCGCGATCCGCGACGAGGTAGAGCTGCATGAGTTGGGAGAAGTCGGTGAGCTTCGCAGTTCGTGCATCGAATCGCGCGGCGCAACGAGCAGCAGTCTGGCCCACGGGCGCCGGGAGGGGCTTTAGTGGCTCCTGCACGTCGTATGGCATTGTGTCGCGCCACACGCCCAGTCTGCCGAGTGCGATCTGCCCTTCGCGGACGCGGCTAACTGCGGCGAGGCACAAGTCAACGGTGGTGTACTTGCTCACGTCCACGGTCGTGTCGGGCCACGCGAAGCGCGTCTGCGCAGCGGCGGACGAGGCGAGCGTGAGGGCGACGTACAGCGCTGCGTGGGATGCGAGCCGGTGCGGCGCCCACCCGGTGTGTTGGCGAATGGAGGTGGGCACGGTCAGATCGCGTCGATGGTGGAGGTGAAGCTGAAGTCGCGCGCCTTGAGCGGCGGCACGATCGCGGGTGTGAGCGGGGATCCCTGCTCGTATTGGTTTCGCACCGGCCGGAAGACCGGCACCGGTACGCCGAGCTGCTCGATGCTGTTGAGGACGAAGAGCGGGGACTCGGTGAAGCGGAGATTTTTCACCGCTTTCGAAATCTTCCCGTGCTCGATGAGCCACAGCCCATCACGGGTGAGCCCAGTGGAAAGCAGGCTGCCGCCGTCCAGATTGCGAATGTCGGAGAATCGCGTCACGAGGAGCCCGCGTTGCGTGCTGGCGATCATCTCATCGATGGTCGTGGTGCCGCCACTCATTCGGTACCCGGTCATGCCTCGACGCGGTGCGTTCTTGTCGAGATACGTAATCGCGTAATCGCGATTGTACCCCAGATTCGTCAACACACCCTTGTCGAAGAACGTGACCGGCTCCATCCAGGGATCGGGGAGGATGCCGAGCCGCGGATCGAAGGGGTCGTGATCGATGGTGATGCGCTCGTCGATCACCTTGAGCCCCAGCTTCGTGCGCCACACGGATTGAGGGCCGATGTGCAGCGCGTCATCCACCGCGAGCGCCCACGGGCCGGCGCCGCTTTCTGCGTCGACTCGACCCATCGATGCGACAATGATCTGCATCAGGTTGGCCACCGCCTGCGCCTCGAGGATCACGGTGTAGCGTCCGGGCTCGAGCACCACCGGATTTCTCGACGCCTCGCACTTCTGGATGGCGCGCGCGCCGAGAGTGGTGGGATCGATGCTCTGCCAATCGTAGCTCGAGTGTCCGGCCCACCCGGAGCCCGAACCCTGCTCATCGCGAACGGTCATCGAGCACTGTGCCTGCGTCCACTTGGAGTACGGAACGTCGACATCAGCGTAAGGACCCGTCGGACGCTCCGAGCTCGCGCGCATCGTCGTTCCCGCGTGCGTCTCGATGTAACCCGCGGACAGATATCCCTTCGCCTCGGCAGGGTCGATGACGGCGCGAGCAATCTCTCCACGCGTCTCCGCGGTCAGATTGTAGCTCGAGTCGCTCCAGATCGCGGTCTTGGGCCACGTGGCGATCGGATGTGGTGGAAGCCCTGGAGTCGGCCGCATCGGCCGATGCTCCGCGGCCGCGTTCCGCTCAGCGGAGCGCACCGCCGCCTCGAGCGATTCATCGTCGAACTGATTGGTGGCTGCCTGCCCTGAACCCTTGTCGGGAACCAGGCGATGGATTTCGATCTGTACGTCCCGCCGCTCGCTCCCGAGGCTCACACGATTGCGCGCCCAGCGAAGCTCGCCGCTCGTCCAGCTCCCGATTTGGACCTGCGTTTCGCCACCGCCGCGCGCAAAGGCGAAGATGCGCCGCGCAATGGCGTCGCACTCTTCCTTCGTGAGGATTCGCTCCTCGCCGGCGAGAAGGCGCTTTGGTTCCGCGCGACGTCCACTCGCCATGCCGCTACTCGTCTTGCGAACTTTCATGCTTTCCTCAGTGGATCGATGATCGTCAGGTCTTTCACCATGGCGGCGGGCGCGGTCACGCTGTGATGGTACTCCTGGGTCGGTTCCCCTTTCGAGATCTTCATCCCGTATCGGCGCAGCCCCTCCTCGCCCCCGAGCGCCTGGAGCGACTTCCACAGGTCGGTCGCGCGGAAGAGAAATCCGCCTGCCAGCCGCGCCACGCGCTTTCCCTGCTTCACCTCGTAAAGCCGTCCTCCCCCGAGTCCGCTCGAATGCTGGAAGTCGAGATCGACCTGCCCCGACTTCACGGCGATTCCACGCTCCATTCCACTCACGAGTATCCCGAAATCCTTCGCGTCTCGCCCCGGGGCGAGCGTGAGGTTGGGCGTGTGCTGCAGCTGCGCGTACACCGCCGAAGGCGCCGCCGCACAGCCGTGCGAGCGCACGGAGAGGCCGTGTTTCGTGTAGGCTGCTTCGAGCCATCGCGCGCTCTCGCGCGTGGTCTGGAAGTCCGCGAGCACGCCGTCTTTCACGAGTGTGAATGCGTCGGGGGCAACACCCTCGTCATCCCACTTCACCGTGCCAACGGCGCCGGGCTCTGATCGCTCGGCCGTCACGTTGAGCGAAGATGCGCCAGCCTGATAACTCCCGAGCATGGTGCTTGGGTCGTTCAGATAGCTCGTGCCGCCGGCATTCGCTTCGTAACCCAGGGCGCGATCGAGCTCGGTGGCGCGGCCGAGAGTCTCATCGACGATGTTGGCAACCGTGAGCGGATCGAAGACGGCTGCGTAACGGCCGACCTCCACCGGTTTCACCGGCATGAGGAGGTCCTCCTTCAGCTCCTCGAGCGCTCGGTCGATCTCCTCGTAGATCGTGTGGTCGCGTACGCGTGGAATTCGGTCGGCCGCGTACAACTCCCAGCCCATGCCGGCAGGCGTGAGGCACTCCAGCGCGAATCCACCTCGCTGTCCGCGCTCGAGTTGGCGCTCGAACTGAAAGGCACCTTCGATGCGGTGGCATCGCTGCGTGCAGTAGCTTCCGGCGGTCGATGCGAACGCTCTCTCCTGTACGACGGCGCCGGCAGTATTCGCGAGCAGCCGCGTATTCGGTGTACGATCCAGGTGGAAAGACAGGCTTTCGAGAAAGTCGTTGATCTCGAATGGAGAGGTTTCGAAGGGGTCGATGGCGACCGGCATCTCCCAGTGTCCGTCAGCGATCACCGGTGTGGGCGCGAGGTCGACCGCGCGCGATTTGCCGAGCGCATTCGTTTTGGCCTGGTGCACCGCCTCGCGCGCGAGGCGGGCCATCTCGTCGGGCGTCCACACAGGGCTTGATGCGAAGCCCCAGTACCCGTTCACCAGCGCGCGCACGCCTACGAGCATGCTCTCGACATCATCGATGTGCGAATTGATGCCGAACGTACGCACTCGATCGTGGGTGAGGCGGACGTCGGCGTAGCTCGCACCAGCGCCACGTGCTGCGTCGAGCGCGCGCGCGGCGAGAGACTTGAGGTTCGGGTCCTCGATCGGCGGCAGTGGCTCGAGCGTCGAGCCGAGCTGCGCGAGGAGCGGTCGCGGGAGGGCGGCCACCGCGGCCGCGACGGCGCCGACCTTCAACCCTGATTGCAATAGAGTACGTCGTGTGATCGACATTAATTCACAGAGATGAGAGAGCGCTCGGGCGCACCATGAGCGGTGCTCCCGGATTACCGGACGATGATCGTCCCTTGGGTATCGAAGGTCGTGCTGTGGTAGTTGTAGCTCCCCGGCACGGGGAACATGCGCGCCACGAAAATGCCGTTCTCATCGGGCGCGCTGAACGGCGGAATGTTGCCGCTCCCACTTGGCGCCAAGGGCGACTCTGCCACGTCGGCGGGATCATCGAAGACGACATCGAGTTCCCGATTCGGCGTTTGGGTAAAGAAGAGCACCGTCGCCCCCGCACTTACCTCGATCGTCCCCGGCTCCCATCGCAGGACTGGCGTCGTGCTCCCCGCCGGCGTGAATGGATTCGCCGCCACGAGACCGATGAGCGGAGGCGTGATGGTGAGCACGAGCGAGTCACTCATCGACACGCCGTACGCCGTCGTGGAAGCCCGGATTTTCACGGTGCCCGGGCGTATGCCGGTGACGATGCCGGTGGCGGGGTCCACTGTCGCCACGGTCGGATCGGCGGTCGAGAAGAAAACCGGAATACCATCGATCGGTGTCGCGCTGGCGTCCGCAGCCTGCGGCAGGATCTGCTTGAGACCGAACAAGCCGAAGGCATCGAGCGCTGCGGTCTTCGCGCTGTCGCCCGGAAGTGGCTGAATCGAGAAGCTCGCAAGAACGGGCGGCGGCGTAACGTCGTTCACGTTCACGTACGCCGTGTCCTTGTGGGTCAGATTTCCGTCGGTGAGCGTGGCGATCACCTGCACGCCGGTGGCCGGAGCGGTCGCCGTGAGCACGCCGTCGGAGGTGATCGTCACGCTCCCGGTGTCGCTCAAGCTGAACGTCGCATGCCCGGCACCGTCGAGCGGCTGCCCCTGTGCATTCAGTGCCGCCGCGGCCAGCTGGATGGTGTTTGACGGCGCGGTCATCGACAGCGCGATCGCGTGATGGTCGAGCACGAGCGAAGCGTACAGTCGGCCGCTCCCGGTGGGCTTCGGAACGGTGATGTAGTCAGTGCCGCACGCCAGCGCGAACATGGTGCACGTTGCGCCAAGGAACACCGCACGTGCACGCGCAGATGTCATCACGAGTCGTCTCTCATGGTTCACGATTGATGCAGCCGGTGAACAGGGGATTCAGGCGCTCCTGCGGGGGAATGGGCGCCGTCACGTCGTTGCCGTACGCACTCAGTCCACCCTGATAGAATCCCGTCGGATACACGTTCTCTTGCCGCCGATGATACTGGCGGATCAGCCGCCGCAGATCGCCGTCGCGATGCCCTGTGACGAAGAGCCAGAAAGCGCGCTCACGGAAAAGCAGATCGACGCGCGCATCCGCGGTCCCCGGATCGGCGAGCGGCGCGAGTCCGGCCACGCCCCCGCCGCCGGCGTGCCAGAGCGTGTCGCTCGCTTGCACGTCGAAGGTGCCGTCCGTGCGCAGCGCGTTGAGCGTGGTGAGCCAGCTTGCGTCCGACGTCTGCAGCGCGGCCTCGGCCTGGATGAGGCGCGCTTCCACTCCGCTGGCGAGAACGAACGGAGTCACTCCGACATAGGCATCGGGCGTGAAGATCGCCTGCCCCGAGTTGCTCGTTCCCGTCTGATGCGACGACGTGCGCGGGTCGTGGCTCGTGAGGTAGTCCAGCCCGTTCTGCCCCTCGCCGTTCGCGACCGTGACGTGCGCGAGTAACGGCTGGATGCCGTCGACCTGCAACACGCTCCCCTGCCAGTGGATGAGGTGCCCGAAGCGGAAGTCGTCGGGGACGTTTGTCACGGCCTGCGCCGCGCTGGCGTAATCGCCGAGCGCCAGCATCGCGCGGCCCGTGCCCACGGCAGCCAGGTTCACGATGTCCGCACTGTCGGCGCCCAGGATGCGCGCCGTATCGAGGAGCGCGATCGCGTGCTGATACACGTCGGCAGTCGGGCTTCCCGCCTTGTACGTGAAGTCGCCCTGGAAATCGAGAGTGCTGAGCGGAATCCCCGAGCAGAACAGATCCGCTAACGCGATCTCATCGAATGCCGTGTAGGCGTAGAGCTCACCACGGAGTGCTGCCGGCTTGCCGGGCGCGTACTTGGCGAGCGCCCCGATCGCCTCGGCGTCCGACCCGCGACTGTGCTGAATCGCGGAGTAGATGTGGGCGACAGAATCATTCGCGGAATTGATACCGTTCACGGCCGCGAGCTCGGTCAGGATCCGTTCATCGAATGGATCCCCCACCACCCCCACCGGCGGAAGCTCGGCCACGTGCAGCTCGTCGGTGAGAGTGCCGCTCGTGCGGGCGAACTGCACGAACGCAACCCACGCTTCTGCGACTGCAGTGTTGTATCGCGACAGTGCGCCTGCCTCGTTGTTGAACGTGCTCGGATCCTGCGTCCCCGCCGGCAGCGGAGGATTGAGCAGATCGTGGCACGCCGCGAGTGTCGCGATGAGTGCGATGAACGCCGCGCCGACAATTCGCCGGCGTGGTCTCCGCCGGGATTCCGACGCCTTTGCTTCGGTGATCTTCACAGTGGTCTCCGAGCGCTCAGTTGCTGAGGCGGATGCTGAGCGAGAAGGTGCGTGGCTGCGGCAGCTGTCCGGTGTCCACGTTCCCATCGCCCACGAACGCGTTCACGTTTGGATCGAGGCCGCGATAGTTCGTGCGCAGGGCGAGGTTCGAGCCCAGGATGGCCAGCGACATCGAGCGTGCACGAAACGCCGCCGCGATGCGACTGGGCATGGCCACGCTCAGCGAGAACGAGTTGAAGCGGAGCGTGTTCACGGTCTGGATCAGACCGTAGGGCGTCTGGTTCGCGGCGGCGACCGCCGCCTGCGTGGCCAGCGAGGCGTGCGGATCGTTGGCCGCCTGCAGCAGCGCCTGCGCACCGCCCTGATTGAACTGCGTTGCGCCATCCTGATACGTGAAGCCCGCGTTGAGCGTGACGCGTCCGTGAAATAGCCCCACGGTCGTCGCCAACGATGCGTTGTACTTGGGTTGCGGCTGCCCGAGATAGGTGGCGGAGTCGCCGAGCAGCACCTCGGTGGAGTCGATGATTCCGTCCGCGTTCCGGTCCACCCATCCGACGACTGGCTTCGCCCACTGCCCGAACAGAGGATAGCCGGGCACGATGCGCCGCCCGTCGCCGAGGTCGATGGGCAACTGGTCGGCGGCAAGCCGCACGAGCTTGTTCGCGTTCGTGCTGAAGGTGACGTTCACGCGCCAGGTGAACTGCGGCGTGCGCACCGGCTCGAAGCCGAGTCCGACTTCCGCGCCGCGGTCGCTCACCTCTCCGATGTTGACGAACCGACTCCCGCCGCCATCGACGGACGGCGCCACCGGGATGTTCACGATCTCGTCGTGGACGAGCTTCGAGTAGCCGCTGTAGGTAATCGTGATTCGGCTGTCGAACAGATCGGCATCGAAGCCGCCCTCGAGGTCCCTCGCTCGCTCCGGTCGGAGTTTCGTATTCCCGAGCGACATCAGAAACAGCCCGTTGAGAACCGAGTCACCCGTGATCTGGACCTGCGAGCCCGACGAGTAGAGACGGAGCCGATCGGTGAGCCCGGGCTGCACGCCCGCGTCTCCGTATGCGAGGCGTAGCCGCAGCGTGTTGAATACTTTCTTCAGGGGGAAAAACTTTTCGTCGGAGGCCAACCACGATGCCCCCAGCTTGGGGAAGCCGTTGAACGTCGCGTGCTGACCCGAGGTGCTTCCGCCATCGATGCGGAACCCGGGCGAGAGCAGGAGCCGTGGCGTGATCGCGAGCGTGGGCGCCACCCGCCAGCCGATCGTGGTCGTATGCGTGGTACTCTGCCCGGCGTTGCCGAGCGTCTGCGGAGTCTCCACGCCCACCGGGACGAAGAAGGTCGACGCGGTCTCGATCGTGCCGGAGGTGCTGTAGAGATTCATCCCCACTCCGGTGGTCAGTCGCATCCCCCACGGGAGTTTGTTCACAATGTTGGTCCCCACGTCGACCGTTTCGGTCACGATGTGCGACGTCCCAACGGAGAAGTGTCCGGCGCTGTCGATGTCCTGGGTGAGTCCGTGCGGTAGCAACGTCTCATCGTCCCGATTGTCGACGCTCACGCCGACGGTGGCCGTCACGGGCAGCCACGTCCACGGGATCCAGCTCAGATTGGCGGCGTTGGTGAAGTTGAGCGACTTGGAGCGCGCTCGCTCGTAGGCCCCGGGGACGAGCGGCTGGATGCCGAGCTGCGACCGGTCCACGAATTCCCCTTCGAGCGCGCCGATCGCGGATTCGATGCTCGACCGCTGCTGGTCCTGCGAGGTGAGCGAAGACTGGAGCGAGACCGTCCCGGTCGAACCGATGGACGTTGTGAGCTGACTCGAGCCTGCCCACGTCGTGAGTTGGTCGGGGCGCTTCATCCAGCTGGGCGCTGGCGTTCCCTGAAATGTCTGGTATCGCTGAAGGTCGACGTCGGGAAGGCGAAAGAGCCCGATGTCCTGACTCCCGCTTCCCGTCAGCGAATACGTCAGCGCCTGCGAGCCGCCGCTGACGGAGATGGTCGCGTCGGAGCGATGCCCAAGCGCGAAAGGCCGAAGCTGCGCATCGTTGAGCGCCTGGAACGACACGAGGCTGTCCTGGATGCACCGGTAATCGGTGCGCGGACAGAGAATGGGGCCACCGCCCTCAACCAGATGTCCCCATCGATAGAGCACCGCTGGAAACGATCCTGGCAACGTGGAGATCCCCTCCGTGTTCGAGATCTGCCACTGAGGTGGTCCGGGACGTCCCTTCTTCGTTGTGATGACGATGACGCCGTTGGCGGCATCCGAACCGTACAGCGACGCGGCTGATGGTCCCTTGAAGACCTCGATCGTCGCAATGCTGTTGGGATCGATCTGATCGAGTCTCGAGGGAGCGAGATAGTTACGGCTGGCGCTCGGCGACGACAACGCGCTGCTCCTGGTCAGCGCCTCGGAAACGTCGAGCCGGATTCCGTCGACGATGACGATGGGCGCATTGTCGCGCGTGATGCTGCCGATGCCGCGCAGCCGCAGTCTCGATGGATCGCCTGGCACACCCGATGTATGCTGGACGTCCAGCCCCGGAACGCGTCCCTCGAGCAGATCGGTGACGTTGTGGACGGGGGCGACCTTCATCACGGAGTCAGCGTTGATCGTGACGATGTCGTTCGGCAGCTCGAGCCGCCGCTGCGTGCCACTCGCAGTGACGATCACCTCCTGCATCTTCGCGGAATGCAAGCGCATGATGATGTCGAGGCGCGTGGCGGCGTTGTCGATCACGCTGTCGCGCACCACGAAGTTGCGCTCCACCGGGTCGTAGCCGAGGAGCCGTGCGTCGACGAGATACGCGCCGAAGGGGACGCGCATGGCGTAGTAGCCGCTGTCGTTGGTCGTGTATCGCGCGCGCAACCCGCGAATGCTCACCGCGACGCCGGCGAGCGGTTTTTTGGTCGCGGAGTCGCGCACCTGCCCCCACACGCCTCCCCACACGGTGTCGCTGGCCGCATCGGCGCGCGGCCGCGCGTCGCGGATGATCACCACGACGCCTGACTTCTCTCGCGCCACGAAGCCGGTGCCCCGCAGCACCTGGTCGAATGCCTTCCCGAGCTCGACGTCCACGAGGTGGACCGTCACGAGCGAGCTGTCGGACGCGACGTCGTCGCCGTGGACGAGTCCCACACCACCGCTCTGCGCGACGGCGAGAAGCGCATCGGCGAGCGTCACTCGCTTGAGATCGATCGTGATGTGTCGCCGCATCACCGGCACCGAACTCTCCGACGCCGGCTTCGGTGCGGCCGGAGCAACGGCCTGCCCCTTTGCAGTTACCTGTGCCTGCGCGAACAGCGGAACCGTACTGCCCGCCAGCGCGATCACCAGCCGCGCGAATCCCTTCACTGTTGAGCTCCTGCGGCCGAGGTATGTGCGTCGGCTCTCAGCGTGATTGTGTCGCCGCGACGGAGGGCGTGGAGGCCGAGCGCTGCGCCCATGGCGTCCACGAGCGCATCGGCCGACGTCGTCGACACCGACATTGTGACGCGACGCGAGTGGAGCGAAGAATCCTGCAGCACGAATCGCAGATCGTACCAGCGGCCGAGCTGCACGACGACATCGGAGAGCGGCGCGCGGTAAAAGGAGAGGCGTCCCTGCGTCCAGCCGAGGTACTGCCCGACGTCGACGCCGTGCTCCACGCGCGGGACCGGCGCAGTCCCGACGTGCGCGACATCGCCGTGCTCGAGCACCGGACCGCTCGTCGTCGGCTGACCGGTCATCGACACGCGAACGCGTCCCTCGGAGACGACAACGCGCAGTGTGCTGTCGCCAGGATAGTTCGTCACTGCGAACGCGGTGCCCAAATCGCGCACATCACCCTTCGCCGTGTGCACAACGAATGGCCGCAGCGAATCGTGCGTCACGCGGAAGTAGCCTTCACCGTTGAGGCGCACCGCGCGCTCCGTCGTGCCGTACCCCGGCATCACCGTCAGTCGGCTCTCGGGCGCGAGTGACACCGTCGTTCCGTCGCGCAGGCGGACTTCAGCCACCTGGGCGCGCTGGGTGCCGAAGTTGCGCTCGGCCGTTGAATCCACGGCCGCCATTTTGGGAGTTCTCGCGAGCTCGCCGCGCAGTACGAACGCGCCCACCACCGCCAGCATGATCGCCGCGGCAACTCCCAACACTGTCATCCTCTCGCGGACTCTCGAGCGCGCGTGAAGCATCGTAAGTGGAAGCCCGGACCGCGAACGCGCCGGCGACGGTTGCGGCGCGCCAGCGCGCACCGTGAGTCGCTCCCACGCCGCGTTGGTGTCCCACTCCGCGCGATCGAGCACCGAGGCGCGACCGATCAGCCCCAGCTCGAACGCAAGCCGGGCACGCTCGTCATCTTCGGCGATCCAGCGCCGCATCGTCTCGCGCTCCTCCGGCGAGCATTCGCCGGCGGCATATCGCGCGAGGTCCATCCAGTCGTTGTCGTCGATCGTCATGGGATGCTCAGGTCAGCCTACGATGTGAGAGGAACACGTGAGGAACCCGACCCTTACATATCTCGGAGATACGGTGCGAGCTGCTTTCGCAGCAGTTTGAACGCGCGGCCCATGTGGACCTCCACCGTTTTCGTCGAGATCCCCAGCACATCGCCGATCTCGGCGTAGGTGAGGTATTGCTCGCGACTCAAGGCGTAGACTTCGCCGCATCGCCGCGGGAGCAGCGTGATCGCGCGCTTCACCGCGCGCTCGAATTCAGCGAGGGCCACCTCGCGCTCGATCTCGAGCTGCGTGCGCGTGAACAGTGCGATCGTGCCTTCATCGCTCTGCTTTGCTCGCTCCTCGATCTTCTCGCGCCGGCGGTAGTTGAGGGTGGCGTTACGCGCGCAGGTGAAGAGATACGTGCGAACGGAGGTGTGGGCGCTCCAGGTGGCGCGGTGCTCCCACAAATAGAGGAACACTTCCTGGACGAGCTCCTCGGCAACCGCGCGCGAGCCGACCATGCGGCTCACGAACGCGCACAGCGATGGGTAGTGCGCTCGGAAGAGCGCCTCGAACTCGGCATCGTTGCCGATCGTCATAGGCGACGACGGAGCGTACGCTCCAGCGTGTGCATCGGGCTGAGAATTCGACAGCGACATCGCGGGCTCGGGAGGAGGGCGATTCGTGTAGTGAAAGGGCCGCTGGGATGGCCCATGCATCGCAAGGCAAACGGCTCCCGCGATACCCTTACATCACCGTTGCGAGGCCGGTACACACTCGGAACAACCGCCGGTACTCAGGGGCCGGCGTCACGACGACGAGCGTGGGGGCGCGTCATCGCTGCTCCCGTTATCGCGAGAAGGTACGCGCATTCGGCTCATCGTGCGAGAGAGAGATCACGGTGCGCGCGCGTAGGGGAGCAGGAACACTTGAGGGTCCTACATTTGACTCCCCTCCGGACATTCCCGATGCGTCGTGTTGTGCTGCTCTCCACCGCCCTGTGTGCGATCACGGTTTCCGCGCTTCCCGCGCAGAACGTCGCCGCGCACATCGCCGCCGGCGATTCCGCGTACGCCGCGCTCCACGATCCCGACGCGCTGCGGCACTACCTCGCCGCGCTTGCCGTCGACTCGTCGAGCACAGACGCGCTCTGGCGCGCCTCGCGCACCGAGTCCGAGCTCGCCGAATACGATTCGGTTCCTGAGCACGCGGCCTCGCTGCGCACCAGCGCCGAGCGCCACGCCAGAGCCGCCGTGAGCAAGGCGCCGAAGAACGCGGAGGCGCACTTCGCCCTTGCCGCGGCGCTCGGCCGCACGGCGCTCACGATCGAGACGTACGAACGGCTGCCGTACGCCACCGAGATCCACAAGGAAGTCGAAACATGCGTCGCGCTCGCGCCGAAGCATGCGGGGTGCCTCCACGTCCTCGCGCTCTGGGACGCGGAGTACATGAGACTCGGCTCCTTCACGCGCGACATGGCCAACTCGATGTCAGGCGGAAAGCTCTTCACGACCGCTACGTGGGAGGACGCCGAGAGCAATCTCCGCGCGGCGATCAAGCTCGAGCCACAGCGCGCGATTCATCACCTCGATCTCGCGCGAATTCTGGCCGACCAGGGAAAGAAGGATTCGGCGCGCGTCGAGCTGCAGGCGACCATCGACGCGCCGAACCGCGACTACAACGATGCGCACTATCGCGCAGATGCGACGGCGGCGATGGCTGGGCTTACGGGTGCATCACCGGTAAATGGCGCGAAGGACGCAGGAGGAGGACGGCCTTAGGGGCTGACAGCGCCAGCGGCCTTCGCGCCAATCGTTCAGATGTAACTCACCCGCGCAGCGCCGCTTCGATAGTAGCAACATCGATCTTTTTCATCTGCATCATCGCATCGAATGCGCGCTTGGCGGCGGCGGGATCCGGATTGGCGATCGCTTTCGTGAGGACGACCGGCGTGATCTGCCAGGACACTCCCCATTTGTCCTTGCACCAGCCGCACGCGCTCTCCTCACCGCCGTTGCCGACAATCGCATTCCAATAGCGATCCGTTTCGGCCTGGTCAGCGGTAGCGACCTGAAATGAGAACGCTTCACTCTGCTTGAACGTCGGCCCTCCGTTGAGCCCGACACACGGAATGCCCATGACTGAAAACTCGACGGTCAACACGTCTCCTTTCTTTCCCGACGGAAAGTCGCCTGGTGCGCGGTACACCGTGCCAACGGACGAATTGGGAAAGGTCTTCGCGTAGAACCGCGCTGCGTCCTCGGCGTCACGATCGTACCAGAGGCAAATGGTGTTCTTGGCTGGCTGAGCCATGCGACGTCTCCGAAAAGGGTGCCGTCGTCATCGTTGGCAAGACTCGTACGACGACGTTGCGCGGCCCCGTGCGTCACGCGCGGCGTCTTCTCAGGCCGTCGGGATCGTCTCCACCCGCTCGGCGCGCCCGCCCAGCAGCCGAGCGATGACGGTGATGACCAGCACGAGCAGAATGAGCAGCACGCTGTAGGCGGCCGCGGTGCCGAACGAGAGATTGCGCAGCTGCGCGAGGATCTCCATCGAGATCGGCCGGTTGGCGTGCGTGTAGAGCACGATCGACGCGACGAACTCGCCCACCGCCGTGATCGCCGCGAGTGTTGCGCCGGCGGCGAGCCCTGGGCGCGCGGCGGGGATCACGACGCGGCGCATCGCGAGCCACCAGCTGGCGCCCAGCCCGCGCGCGGCGTCCTCGAGCGATGGATCCATCTGCCGAAGAGAGCCCTCGACGGCGCTCGTCACGAGCGGGATGCCGCGTACGAAATACGCGAGCGGCAGAATCCAGAAGGTGCCGACGAGCAGCAGTCGCAGCTGCGCAGGCGCGCTTCGATCGAAGGTCGACGCGAGCCCGATCGCGATCGCCGTCGCGGGGATTGCCCACGGGAGCACGACGAGAAGCTGTAGCAGCCCGCGTCCCGCGAAGCGCCGGCGCACGATCAGATATGCGGCGACGAAGCAGACGACGATGTTCGCGACCGTCGCGATCACCGCCATCGAGATGCTGTTGCGCACCGGCAGCCAGAGCTGCGGATCGTGCGCGAGGCGCGTGAAGTTCTCGAGCGTGTACTGCGGCGGGAGCACCTGCGTCGTCCACGCGCCGTCGCGCGCGAAGGCGACGAGCACGATCATCGCGTGCGGGAGAATGAGCACGCACACGAGCGCGGCAGCGATGAGCGGCGCCATGCGCGCGAGCGGCCCGCGCAGCGTGATACGCGTGTTGCTCCCCTTCCCCGTGAGCGCGTACGTGCGGCGGCGCTCGAACCAGCGGAGCAGCAAGAGCGCGGCGACGGCCGCGATGGCGAGCACCGTCGTCTCGACGTACGCCATCCCCATCGCGCCATTGAGCTTCGACGCGACGATCTGCGTCGACAGCACGCGCAGCCCGCCGCCGAAGATGTACGGCGCGGAGAACGAGCCGAGCGCGCTCATGAAAACGAGAAGCATCGAGCCGGCGAGTGCGGGCGTGACGAGCGGCAGCGTCACCTTGCGCAGGCGAAACGACGTCGAGGCACCGAGCCCGGCGGCGGCTTCATCGAGCGTACCGTCCAGGCGCTCGAGCCCCGCCGAGACGAAGAGGAAGACGTAGACGTACATCGTGTACGCGTGCACGAAGATGATCGCCCACACGCCCGTGAGTCGCCACGGCGGCTCGGAGAGGTGGAGTCCTCGTTGAACGGCTCGCGTGACGACGCCGCTCTCGCCGTACAGAAAGAGAAATGCGATGACGCCGACGAGCGGCGGCAGTGCCGCCGGGAGCGTCGCGACGGCCTGCAGAAATCGTCGCCCGCGAAACTCGACGCGACTGAGCACGAACGCGAGTGGAACTCCCACCGCGGCCGCGCCGATCACCGATCCGACGGAGACGACGAGCGTCGTCCACAGCGCTTCGCGATCGCTCGGGCTGTTCGCGAACTCGCGCCAGTAGCCGAGTCCGTGCTCGAAGGAGCCGGCGATGATCGTGACGTTGGGATAGACGACGCACCAGAGCAGGAGCCCGAGCACGGGAGCCGCGAGCGCCCAGGAGACGCGCTGGTCGGCTTTGATCTTCACGATGAAGTCTTCATGGTGAGATCTTCATGACGCGCTCTTCACGGCGCCACGACGGGCACAGGCTCGCGCACCACACGCACCGACACCTTGTCCCCTTCGCGCACGTCGCGATCGGTGCTCTGCAGCTCGACCTCGGTGCGCTCGTCCACGCGCACGCGGTAGACGAGCTGCGTACCGGCAAAGCGGCGGTCGGTGACGACGCCGTGCCAGCCGGCGCCATCCTTCACGAACGCCAGCGCGTCGGGGCGGAGCACCGCGAGCACGTTGCGCGCATCCCCAAGCGTGGAGGGCGCGCGCGCCGCGAGCGTTGTCGCCGCGCCGGCGACCTGCATCGTCACGCTCGTTCCGTCGAAGGTGCCGGGGACGAACGTCGCGCGCCCGATGAACTCCGCCACGCTGCGCGACACCGGATTGTCGTGCAGCTCCTCCGGCGCGCCCAGCTGCAGCAGGCGTCCATTTTCCATGAGCGCGACGCGATCGGCGACGGCGAATGCATCCTCCTGATCGTGCGTCACGAAGAGCGCGGTGAGGCCGAGCCGGCGCAGCGTAGCACGGAGCTCGTTGCGGGTGCTGCGGCGCAGATTCGGATCGAGATTCGAAAGCGGCTCGTCGAGGAGCAACACCGGCGGCTCGATCACGAGCGCGCGGGCGAGCGCGACGCGCTGCTGCTCGCCGCCCGAGAGCGACTGGATCGCGCGCGGAGCCGCGCCATCGAGCCCGACGTTCGCGAGCGCCACCGCCGCGCGCGCGCTGCGCTCCGCCTTCGAGACGCCGCGCGCCTCGAGCCCGAACGCGACGTTCTGTCCGACGGTCATGTGCGGAAAGAGCGCATAGTGCTGAAAGACCATCCCGAAGCCGCGCACGCGAGGCGCGCGCGTCGTGATGTCCTTCCCCTCGAGCCAGACTTTCCCCGAGTCCGGCGGCTCGTAGCCGGCGACCATGCGCAGCGTCGTCGTCTTGCCGCTGCCGCTCGCGCCCATGAGCGCCACGAGCTCGCCGCTCGCGATCTCGAGCGACAGCTCGTTAACGGCGAGCTTCTCCCGGAATCGGCGCGTGAGCTTGTCGAGCGAGAGCCGCGCCGCGCCGCTCATCAGCTCTTCTTGCTGCGGTTGCGGATGTTTGCGTCCCAGTAGCGCATCCACTCGTCGAGATGCTTCGCGAGGAGCGCCCGGTCGAGCGGCATCGGCTTGATGTTCGTCTTCGCGTCCCGCACCCACTGCGGGAGCGAATCGAGCGGAATGTCCGCACGCGCGGGAATGCGATAGAACTTCTGCGACGCGGCCTCGAGCGCCGCCGGCGTGGTCACGAACTCGTAGAACTTCCGCGCGATGTCCGCGTGCTTCGTCCCCTTCACGATCGCGATCGCATCGACCAGCACCGGTGTGCCGCTACTCGGAATCACGTAGTGCACCGGGATGTTGAAGCGGCCGCGCAGCGAGGCGATGTCGGGCATGTCGTAGAGCGAGATCAGCCCCTCCTGTCGCCCGAGCTTCTGATAGAGCACGCCGGGATCGAGCGCGTACTCCTTCGTGTTCGCATCGAGCTTGCGGAGCCACGCGTATCCCGAGTCCGGCGTTCCCGCCGTACCCATCCCGCGCACGATCATCGCGCCGAAAATCGCGCGCATCGTCCCACTCGGCAACGGATCGCGGATGATCACCTTTCCCTTCCACTTCGGATCGAGCACGTCGTCCCAATCCTTCGGTGCGTCCGCCGCCTTCACCGCATCGCTGTTGTACGCGATCACTTCCGGCGTGAGATACGTCCCATACCAGAGATCGGAATCGCCCTTCGCCTCGCTCGGCACGTCGGCAGCCCACGTGGGCTTGTACGCGCTGAGCAGCCCCGCGGCCGCCGCGCGATCGAACACCTCGGTGGGCGCGCCGAACCACACGTCGGCCTGCGGATTCGCAGCCTCGCTGCGCAGGCGGTCGAGGACGTCCTGCGAGCCCATGTCCACCCACTGCACGTCGACGGTGGGATTCGCCTTCTCGAACGCCGCTTCGTAGTACTCGAGCAGATCCTTGCCGTGCGGCGAATACACGGTGAGCACGGTGCGTCCGTCGCCGCCGCACGCTGCGAGCGCGAACGCAAGCGCGACGCCTGCAATTGCGCGCGCGCGACTCACATTCACGGCGACACCGCGTGCGCGGCCGCGGTAGGCGAGGTGGTCGGAGGGCCGAGCAGGTTCACGAAAATGCGCGCCGCGCCTGGATTGCCGGCGGGGAGCTGCCGGAAAAACGCGAGCGTCGTGTAGATGTAGCTGCCGCGTCCCACCGACGCGCGCAGAATGCCGCCCGGATTCGGTTGCTCGCCAGGATCGTTCGTCGCGATCATCGTCGCGTAGTGCGAGTCGATCGTCGACGGCATGTAGAGCGCGCGATCCTGCACCCAGTTCTTCCAATCCGCATCGGTGATGCGATTCGGCGCGTTGAGCAGTGGATCGTTCGGCGCGAGCACCGTGATCGGCGACGCCTCGTCCGTCACGCGCGCCGCAGGCGACGTGAGTGCGATCGGATACGGCATCATCCCGGGCTGCGCCATCTCGCCCTGCCCGTACTGCACGACCATCGTGCCGCCCCGGCTCACCCAGTCGAAGAGCCGCTGGTTCTGCGCCGCGAGCGCGGGATCCGATTCGTACGCGCGCGTGCCGATCACCACCGTCGTGAAGCGCGAGAGATCCGCCGCCGCGAGCGCGTGCGCGTCGAGCACCGTCACCGGCACGCCGAGCTCGGCGAGCATCGCGGCGCTGTTGTCGCCGACACCCTGCACGTAGGCGACGCTCACGCCGTGCGGAAGCTGCGCGTCGACGGCCTCGATCGCCATCGTCGCCGGGCGCACGATCGTCTGTGGGCGGATGTGCGCGTACTGAATCGGGATGTAGCCGCTGTCATACACGTGCTTGTCGCTCTCCGCCACCGCCGTGATCACGTGACGCCCGGCAGGAAGCGATCCGCGCACGCGAAAAGAAAGCATCTGCGCGACGCCGTTCCCCGCGAGTGAGATGGTGCGCGAGAGCGTGTCCGCCTGCAGCCCCTGCGGGAGATCGAGCCGCACGCTCACGTCGCGCGCACTCTCGTGCGCCGACCGCAGCGTGACGCGCACTTCACGATCGATCGGCGCGTTCGCGCGCGCGTAGCCGACCTGGCGATCGAGCGTCACCGAGATCGCAGGGACGATCGCGAGGGGGTGCTGCTCCTCGCCGCGCGCGGGATTCGCGACGCGCAGCACGAGCGGCGCGCGCAGCGCCGTGCCGTCCGCGAGATAGACGATCGCGTACGCCGTGCCCGACGCGCTCGACTCGGCGGTCTGCGTGCTCACCGGCGATGCGAAGAGATCGCCGGTGCGCGCGGGCGTGAGCCACCACGGAGCCGTGAGGGCAGCGCCGCGAACGTTGAACACCCAGCTGCTCGCGCTGTCGCGCGCGAGGGCGCGCACAGCCCCGCGCGCCGGCGTCGCGGGAGTGCTGGAGATCGCGCTGCCGCCCAACGTCACGGAGTCGATCGACAGACTCGGCGTACCGCGGTTGTACACCGTCACCGTGGCCGTCGTGGAGTCTCCAAGCGCGAGGGCATCGCGCGGAACCGTCGCCTCGATGCCAATGCCCGTCGCCATCGCGGTGATGCTGTCGGCTTCGTCGCGCAGATCCGCGAGCGATGCATCCACGTCGCTCGAGGCGCCCGACGAGACCGAGCGCGCGAGTCGCTCCACGCGCTCGAGCGCCGGCAGCAGTGCGACCGGGCGCATCGGCTCGTAGCGCGCGCCAATCGACGCCAGCGCTGCCGCGAGCGAGTCCACGCGCGGCCGCTGGGCTGCACTCACCTCTGCGCGCAATCTGCGATATGTCGTATCGATACCATCGAAGATGGAGCGCTCTTTGGTGGGATCCTTGGGCGCCGGCGCGCGCGAGTCCTCGCGACGCACCGATCCCGGGATGTATCCCTTGCGCTGCAACGACCCCTGCCCCTGCGACTGATGCTGCGAGCGACTCTCGCTCGCGATCTGCGCGAAGCTTCTGCCGAGCAGGGGGCTGTATTCACCCGCGTTGTACTGGAAGGTCGCGCCCGCGCCCGCCCAATACGAAGTCGTGCGATAGAACTTGAGCGGCGTCCATGGTGCGAGCCCCTTGGTCGCGCTCGCCGGGAACTTCGCCGCGTCGCCCGCCGCATCGTACGCCTCGCGCGCGAGAATCCCCGACACCTGATGATGCCCGTGCCCGTCGCGCGGCGTGCCAGAAAAAACGGCGATGATGATCTGCGGCTTGAATGCGCGCACCACCGTCACCACATCGGTGAGCAGTGTGTCGTGCGGCCAATGCTTGAAGGTTTCCGCCGCGCTCTTCGAGAAGCCGAAGTCGTACGCGCGCGTGAAGTACTGCTGCGCGCCATCGACGCGCCGCGCCGCGAGCAGCTCCTCCGTGCGGATGACGCCGAGCGCCTCGCCGAGCTCGTTGCCGATGAGATTCTGGCCGCCGTCGCCGCGTGTGAGCGAGAGGTACGCGACGTCCGCGTGCCGCCCCTTCGCGAGCCAGGTGAGGAGCCGATTGTCCTCGTCGTCCGGATGCGCGCCGATGACGAGCACACGCACCGACACCGGAAGTCCCGCGAGCGCATCTCCCAGCGCCGTCGCGCCGCGCTCCTGAGCTGTGCAGGGACGCGGCGCGAGTACGGCAGCGGCAAAGAGAGCGAACAACCCCGCTCGCGCCCTCACGGGGAGGAGTCGGAGCGCGAGATCACAGTTGAACGAGTCATGCGCGATGAACGCTCAGCGCGCCCCGGATGTTGCACGCGCCGAGCCGCGCTTGCTCGCGACCGGCGCCAGCGTCTCCGCCACGAGCTTCGCCTGCTGCTCGGCGTGCGGCGCCGCGTACCCCTCGGCCGGGCTCGCGCGCTCGGGGCGTCCGATGTAGCGGATCGTCATCGCGTTCCCCACCGCACCGCGCAGGCGCGGCGAGACGAAGCTCCACGCACCCATGTTCTTCGGCTCTTCCTGCGTCCACACGACCTCGTCGATCTCAGTGTAGCGCTCGAGCACCGCGGTGATCTCCTCGTGCGGCCACGGATACAGCTCATCCACGCGCACGATCGCCAGGTGCTCGCGGCTCGCGCCGCCCGCCTCGATCCCGGCCATCAGATCATAGTAGATCTTGCCCGTGCACAGCACGAGACGACGCACCTTCGAGGCATTCTTCGCCGCCTTCGCATCGTCGATCACCGGCTGGAACGATCCGGAGACGAGATCCGCGAGATGCGACGCCGCCGCCGGAAGTCGCAGAAGACTCTTCGGCTGCATCAGCACGAGCGGGCGCCGCTGCGTGCTCAGGGCCTGGCGGCGCAGAATATGGAAGTACTGCGCGGGCGTGGACGGATAGGCCACGCGCATGTTGTTCTCCGCGCACATCTGCAGGAAGCGCTCGAGACGCGCGCTCGAGTGCTCGGGCCCCTGCCCCTCGTAGCCGTGCGGCAGCAGCATCACGACACCCGAGTCCTGCCCCCACTTCGCGCCGTCCGACGAGATGAACTGATCGATGATGCACTGGGCGACGTTCGCGAAGTCGCCGAACTGCGCCTCCCAGAGCACGAGCGAGTCGCGCGATGCCACGCTGTAGCCGTACTCGAAGGCGAGTACCGCGACCTCGGACAGCGGCGAGTTGTAGATCTCGAAATGCGCCGCGTCTTCGGACAGATGCTGCAGCGGCGTGTACGTCTTCCCCGTCTCGTGATCGTGCAGCACGGCCTGGCGATGCGAGAACGTGCCGCGCTCCACATCCTGACCGCTGATGCGCACGGACGTGCCGCTCGTGAGCATCGAGGCCCACGCGAGCGCCTCGGCGTGCCCCCAATCGATGCCGCCCTCGGAGGCGAGCGCCGGGCGACGACGCTCGAGCACGCGCGCGAGCTTCGGCAGCGGATGGAAATCCGATGGCCAGCTCAGCATGCGCTCGTTCAGCGCGATGAGCTGCTCCGCGGGGAGCGCGGTGATGACGGGCGTGGCTGCTTGCGAGGCGCCCGCATCGGTCGGGTCGGCGTCGATTGTCGTCTTCGCCTTCACCTGCGCGTGGATCGTCTCGAGCTGCTTCTCGATCTCGGCGTCGAGACGCTCCATCGCGCCAGGCTCGATCACCCCTTCGGTAGTGAGCCGCTGTCCCCACAGCTCGCGCGCGGTGGGGTGTGCCTTGATCGTCGCATAGAGCATCGGCTGCGTGTACGACGGCTCGTCGGCCTCGTTGTGTCCCTGGCGACGATAGCCGACCTGGTCGATCAGAAAGTCCTTGCCGAAGCGCTCACGGTACGCGAGGCCGAGCCACACCGATGCGATGCTCGCCTCGGCGTCGTCGCCATTCACGTGGAGGATCGGAACCTCGAAGCCCTTCGCGAGATCGCTCGCGTAGTGCGTCGAGCGCCCTTCCTGTGGATCGGTGGTGAAGCCGATCTGGTTGTTGACGATGATGTGCAGCGTGCCGCCCGTGCGATATCCGCGCAAGTTGGAGAGGTTGAACGTCTCCGCGACCACGCCCTCGCCCGGGAACGCCGCGTCGCCGTGAATCGCGATCGGGAGCACGCTCGACTCGTCGAGTACGCGGAGCGTGCCCGGCACGCGCTGCTGCGCGCGCGCGACGCCCTCGAGCACCGGATTCACCATCTCGAGGTGACTCGGGTTCGGCATGAGCGACACGTGCACGCGCTCGCCATCCTTGCGCTCACGATCGGTCTCGGCGCCGAGGTGGTACTTCACGTCGCCCGTGTCGGTGGCGGCGTTGGCGGCGTACTTCCCTTCGAACTCCTCGAACACCGCGCTCACGGGCTTGTCGAGCACGTGCGTGAGGACGTTGATGCGACCGCGATGCGCCATCGCCATCACGACCTCGCGCGCGCCCGCCGCAGCCGCGCCCTCGATGGCCGCCTCGAGCATCGGGACGAGCGTGTCGTTCCCTTCGATGGAGAAGCGCCGGTAGCCCTGGTAGGCGCGGCCGAGGAAGCGCTCGAGTCCGTCAACCTGCGTGAGGCGGCGAAGCACGGCGCGCTTCTCTTCGTCGGAGAGCGTGCGGCGCATCTCGCCTTCCTCGATCACCTGACGGAACCACGCGCGCTCGACGTCGCGCTCGATGTGCTCGAACTCGAAGCCGATCGAGGCGGAGTAGACTCCGCGCAGACGCGCGACGGCATCGGCAGCGGTCGCGTCCTTGTCGAAGCCGAGCGCGGAGCCCGGGATCGTCGCGAGATCAGCCTCGGTTATGCCATGGAATTCGGCCTGGAGCTCGGCGGCGCCTGCCGGCGGCGAGCCCAACGGGTCGATCTGAACGGCGAGATGGCCGTACTGGCGAATGGCTTGAACGAGTGCCGCGGCGCCAGCGATCTTGCGTAAGTACGCTGGATCGGAAGCCGCGGGGGCGGCGCCCCCTCGAAGCAGGGCGGCCATGGCGAAGAACTGACGCCAGGACTCGTCGACGGAATTCGGATCGCGCTCGAAACGCTCCTGCATTTCGGCCACGTATCCGTCATTAAAGGCGGAGATGATTGGCAGAACGGTCATACCTGTAATGTAACGTCGCTCCCTCGCCCACGCCCGTTACCCGTGCCGGGCCGTCTTCGTCTTTGGGGAACAGAGAGCGTGCGTCCGTCGGGCTGCACATAGACCTATTGTTCCGGGAGGAACAACAATGCGCGTCAGTGGAAAAAAGGGTTTTACCCTGATCGAACTTCTTATCGTCGTCGTCATCATCGGCATTTTGGCCGCGATCGCGATTCCGAAGTTCGCGAGCACGAAGGAGAAGGCGTATCTCGCCTCCGAGAAGTCGGATCTGCGCAACCTCGCCACGTCTGAAGAG
>Ga0105249_10000097_pt1 | contig 120886 bp, 101 predicted proteins | sample KBSS44metaG_FD_81522 | JGI IMG/M metagenome (GOLD analysis project Ga0105249, IMG submission 81522) | Switchgrass rhizosphere microbial communities from Kellogg Biological Station, Michigan, USA - KBS S4-4 metaG | ecosystem: Host-associated > Plants > Roots > Rhizosphere > Soil | place... | reverse complement strand
GGCGCAAGTGTGCGATGGCCCGGCGAAAGCCCCCGACGACCTGCTCGAAGAAGCCAGTTTCTCCCGCGGCATACCCGGTACAGGCGAATTCCCGATCGCCGAATTCCTCAAGCTTGTGCCGCCGGCCGTGCCGGTCGGGCTTGAGATTCCGCTCAAGTCTCATCGTGAAGCGGGCATGGCAGCGGCCCAGCGATCGCGCCTGATCGTCGAGGCAATCGCCAGATTCGTCTGACCGCGCCTCCCTGCTGGACCCGGTCACCTCGCCGTTGAACATTCCCCGCAACCAGGGAGCAGCGGCACGCGGGCCTCGGCATGGAAGGGCGGGTATGACATCCTTTCCCAAACTCTCTCGCCACCTTTCCGAAGTGAAATGAAAGGCGCGTCAACTTGGGAGTTCGCACATGAATGTCCACGTCCCGGCTTTCTCGCCGCCTTCGCGTGACGCGCTTGCGTGGCTCGGCACGCGGCCCATCCCGACCAAGCCGTATAGCAACACCATGTCGATCGACGCGGGCGAGGCGATGCCGACCTTTCCCGTTCATCAGGCATGGCTGCGAAGCCGCCGCTGGGCGCTGGAGGGACTGACCAATCTTGATTGTGCGCCCGCTGCGGGTGGATTGCTCTTCGCGGGTGTCGCCCCGCTCGAAAACGCAACCGGTATGCCCGCGCGGGTGATCGCGCTCTTCTGAACAGTCGCCCGGCACCCGCCCTAGGACGCGGTATGCCGGTTGCCGGAAAGGCGGCCAGTCGCCTCTCCCCCGCCCAACAGCCGCTCAGAAGTCCGGGGCGAGATCCATCAGCACGATGCCCTGGCCGACACCGGCGTCGATCACATCGGCCGATCCGACCTGTGCCGCAACCAGCCGGCCATCTGGCCGTACGACGGGATTGCCATATTTCCAGCCGCCATATTGCACGATGTTGGTCATGCGCGTGTAGCGAGGCTTCTTGGGATTGAGGTCGAGAACGCACAGGTCCATGCCCTTCGAGCGGTCCTGCGCACATTCGACCAAGGTTCGCTTGCCGTCCGGGAATATCCCCTCGACCTCATTGTAGAGAGTGGAGGGCGTCGGATACTCGGTGATCTTCCTGGTGGCGAAGTCGACCGACAGGACTTTGGTTTCGACACCCGTCGGGCCTTTGCCGAAACCATAGCAGGGCATGGTCAAACCCTTGTCGCCGGGCAAAAAGTCCTGCGCCTCGACGAAGCATTCGGTAGTCGTGATGACTTCGCGTACCTCGTCGAGCTTTGCATTCTGTCCGTCGAGGACCACGCGCCCGGTAAAGATGGTCGTCGATGCGGGTTTGTCGCCCTCTGCGGCTTTGACCTGGCTCCATGCGATCATGTTGCTGCGCGGGCTTACGGCTATGCCTTCGAACACCGTGATCCCCAAAGGCACAGGTGCGCTCATCGTCTGAGCATCCATCCAGAACAGCTCAATCCGACCGTGACGGGTTTCCTCGCGCGTCTTACCCAGGATGCGTGGACCGAGCAGCAGGTAGCTGCCGTCGGGGAGATAATGCACGCGCAAATAGCCTTCGCTCGGCGCATGCCCCGTCAAGTTGCGGATCTTGCCGCTTGCCATGTCATATTCGAACGCATCGCCATAAGACTTGCCGATGAACGCCAGCCTGTCGCCCTTGGGCGAAAAGACGGGGCGTTCTCCAAAGGCGGAGATCAGCCGCTGCCCAAGTGGCATGTCCTGAATGGGATTGCCCGGCTTGTTTCCGAGCGGAAGCGTCGTAGGCACAGCCTCGCCGCGCGTAAGGGTCTGCGCCGTCAGCGCAGAGAGAGGCACCGCGACCAAGAGCGCGGCAGCCAGACCATGTTTTGCCTTCATTGTCCATTCTCCTTACCCTAGCAGCCTGAAACGCGCCAGATGCCGCTCCGGCAGCCATTCATCCACCGATGGTGGCAGCAGGTAACTCGTGTCCCGGTCGATCGGGCGGACGTTGCTCATTCGGCGGTGCCTCGCATCCGTTGCTCGCTGACCGCGCAACCATAACCCAGCGTGGAAACGGCGGGAATCCCCGACCGCTAGAACAAACCACGAATCTCAATTGACCCGCTTCGCCAAGTCCGACAGGCTGCTAGGGGTGCGGGGTGGTTCTCGATCGCTCACATAATTCTGGCCAAATTTCAGGCCAGTGCTCCATTGATGGCATAGCGGCTCTCCCTCGGTCGTATGCTTCACCACGCCGATTGCGCTACGCCAGAGCGGCTCACTGACCCTGCCCATCACCGAAGCGACATAATCCAGCGTGGGGCAATGTTTTCTGATTTCGTGCGCAGACGACGGCGGACGGTTGGAGGATCGCACGGCTGTTGCTGTTGCTGGCGCTGCAAGCAGACTGTGGATTGCTGACAAAGCCAGCATGAAAGCGTTCCAGTCCACAGCTGGACCGTGATGCAATATTTTGACCGGCTTGGGATTCGCCCTGTCCTTGAAATTCATCGTTCCCGGCACACGCAGCACGCTTGCCGCATCAGCTGTGCGCGTCGGATCAATATGTAGTCGTGAGATAACGGCCGGTGTGCGTTTCGCCCTTGGGCAGAGCAACGCCTCGCACACCAGTGAAGCTAAACTTGTTCTTTTTCACTTGGTCGCGAATCCGCTCAAGGTTCGCCAACCAATTGGGGTCAAAGCGTCGGGTACCCTGCTTTGTCGTTTCGCTGTCGGAAGCCATCCCGCTTTCGCGCACTCGTGCCCAGGCCCGATGCAACACCGACCTGCTCCGAACTCGCACATAGAGGTCCAATAGCCACCCCTGTTCTTAGTTGGGGCCCCATCGGTACAGCCACCCCCGGCGAAGCTCGACGTTCGATCCTCAGGGCTCCGGCGGCAATCACCGGGTGCGACCTGCAGCGCCGATCGGCAACGCGGCCTCCGCTCCCGGCAGCGCCAGCACCTGAGTCAGGCCCAGCCGCCAGAGACGGAACGATCAACACGGACATGTCGAGTTGCCAGTGGAGCTGGTTTTCGACGGCCCAATGGTTGCGAACGGTGTCGAGCAACTGTTGAGGCGTCAATGTCCGGGAGAGGGCTTTCCCGTCACAGCCGGTGGCGTGGGTTGAGCGAATCCATCAGCTTGTAGGCATCGCTCCAGGTGCACATCTGGATGTCGCCATAGGCGGTGCCCTTGTCGCCGCAATCCCACTCCATCAGCGCGAAATTGCCGGTCATGTTCGGCCAGCATTGGATCTGGGTGCTGGCGATCTGGCGGCCATTGATCGCGTAGCGCTTGCCGTTGGAAGCGGTCAGTACCGTCTTCACCCGCTCGGGCCGGAACGGATCCCAGGCATAACTGGTGTTCTGGTCGACCGTGGTGATGCCCAGCAGCTCGCCCTCGTCCCACACATAGCCCCACAGGCAGTTGTTGTCGTCGCCATGGCCGGGGAACAGATTCCTCCATTCGGGCCGATATTTGCGGTTGTCGAACGACGTATGGTGGAAGGCGAAGCCTTCGTTGGCGATGCCGACCGTCCAGTTGAGCGGCGGGATGTGGAGCTGCGATTCGTCGCGGCACTCATTCCACGAGCGGTCGCGGCTGTGGAAGCCGTCGATCGTGTAGCGCTCGCCGTTGAGCACCAGCTCGCCCGCCGTCTTCATCGCCTGGGTAATATGGTTGTTGTTGTAGCGGCAGGCCGGCGGCATGATCGCCTTGAGGTTGAGCCGGAGATGGGTGTTGCGGGCATCGTCGTCGAAGCTGATGTCGAACTCCTTCATCGGCTCGACCATCTTGACCTTGACGCCATTGGCATAGGTGCAGTCGGTGATATCGGCCGGCATCGGCATCGCCAGGCGATAATCGGTATAGGCGCAGCCGATCGCGTTCGTGTTAAGCCCCTGCCAGATCATGATGCCGCCATAGACGGTGCGCATCACCGGATGGTGCCAGTAATAGATGATGCAATCGATGCCATGCTCGGGGATGTTGAACCCGAACATGCTGGTCTCATCCCACTCGTAATGGGCGTCCCACGGCACCGGCCGGAGCTTTTCCTGCTCGGATCGCATCTCCGAGAAGAATTTCTCGCGTCCGGCCGATGCGTAGTTCCACAGCCCGATGCTCCGCGCCTCACTCATGCCCCGTTCCTTCTCCGGCCGCCGGGTGTTCCCCCCAGGACAATGCATTTTGCATAGAGCAGCGCCCGGCACCCTGCAATAGCAGCCCGTGCGCTGGGCTCCTATCGCCGCAAACCGACCGCGCGGCCGCGCTCCCGAGAGTGGACTTTCCGGTCTTAAGCGACCAATGGATAATCGGTGCTATGGACGAGTTTTTCTTCGAAGCTCAATGACTTCATTTGATCGCGTTGAACGCGAAGATCGCCGCCTCGGAGCCGGCCTGGCGGGCCTCCTTCCACGGCGCTTAATCGGGATCGGCCATGAACGCCTTCAGCGCCTCCGTGCTCCGGAAGGCGAACAGCGCGATCTGGTTCGGCACCAGATCGCCCTCCAGCACCTCAACCGGGCCGGAGACGGTGACCCATGTCGCATTTCATTCTTTTTTCAGAGGCAGACGGACATGATTATGGCCGGCTCATGCAGCATATGCTTAATGAGCGCGGACAACAAACTGACGCCCTAATGGAACGGGTCGGGGAACTCAGGCAGCAGTTCTGCGACGAGCAGCAGGTCTTCTTCCCTAATATGTCAAATCAATTGCTGTTCCGAAGCGTGGAGGCTCTTGCGCGGTCATGCTTTCAGAGTCCCTCAATCACGCGGAGGAGATCCTCCGTGCCGCCCATCCCGATCGGGAGCGAATGAATGAAGAGCGTTCGATGTTCTGTGCACAGCTTATTGCCGGTGGCCTGTTCCAATTGTCAAAAAGATATACGCAACGGTAATCGAGTCCGGCTACGATCTGAAAATAAACGAGACTTCAAACGGAGGCGATAATGGGTAGACTTGCTGGAAAGGTGGCGGTCATCACCGGTGCCGCGCGCGGTATGGGCGAGGCGACTGCGCGGCTATTTGCGCAGGAAGGCGCGAAAGTGGTGGTCGCGGACGTGTTGCCGGACGTTGATCAGGTCGCGCGCGACATCGGCGAGGGGGCGATGGCGGCGCGGCTCGACGTGTCGAGCGCGGCCGATTGGGCGCGCGTCGCTGCGGAGGCTCAAAGCCGCTTCGGTCCGGTGACGGTGCTGGTCAACAACGCCGGTATCCTGCGCGTCGGCACGATCGTCGACCTGTCGCTCGACGATTATCAGCGGGTGATCGCGGTCAATTTGGTCGGCACTTTCCTTGGCATTAAGACGTTCGCGCCGGGCATGATCGCGGCCGGTGGGGGATCGATTATCAACATCTCGTCGACCGAGGGTCTGCAGGGCACCAACGGCATGGCGGCCTATGCGTCGAGCAAATGGGGCGCGCGCGGCCTGACCAAGGTGGCGGCGATGGAGCTGTCCCACCACCGCGTGCGTGTCAATTCGGTGCATCCCGGCCCGGTCAATACGCCCATGGGCAATCCGACCAGCGCGTCACCGGCCGAGATGGATGCGCAGTTCGTCAGCCTGCCGATCGGGCGCGCCGCGCAACCCGACGAGGTCGCCCGGGTCAGCTTGTTTCTGGCCAGCGACGAGGCGTCCTACATGTGCGGGGCGGAGGTCGCCGTCGACGGCGGCATGACGCTCGGCAAATATTTGACCTTCCTGCCGGGCGCGCCCAAGGCGCTCATGCCGTTGCAATAGGGAAGGCCCTCTTGTCCCTGGCCGAGATCGAGGAGTTCCTCTGCGCCAGGGACCTGATGATCGCCTACATGGTGTTCACCGGCGTGTCGCGTGCCAGCGGCCAGACCTACACCGGACCGTGCGCGGAGCTGTTCCGCTTTGCGAACGGCAAGATCACCGAATGGCGGCCGATCTACTGGGATACCCAGGCTGCCGCCGCGGCGACCGCCGCAGCCAACTGACCTCCTCCTTACAACGGAAGTCGATCATGGACAGCTTTACCAACCCGCACAGTCCCCGGGGCAAAAGATGGGGCAACAATGGCCGGATTGGGAATCGATTGGTCTTCATTTGGCTGGGATGCATTTGCCACGCTTGCCACGGGCTTCGCGGCTGTCGTAGCAGCCTACTTCGTTGGTTCGCGACAAGTGAGGATTTCCGAGCGCCAAACCGATATTCTCGATCGGCAGATCATGAAGCCTTGTTGGTTCCCCCGGCGTGGGAGCTAGGCAGAGAGCAGCTCGATGCGCTCTAATGCGAACGATCGGCCATCGGCGCGCGCCTACGGCGAAGCCGGGATGCTGGCGCGGTTGACCGGACAGGCAAGGACGACGGCGCTGCTCAACGATGCCCTGCTGAATTCGCCACGCGGCCGAGACGGGCTGCGATCTCGTCACCGGCAATATCAGGGATTTCGTCTGGTTCGACCAATTGCCGCCCGGTAGCGGATTGATCCTCTACGGCTGATACCGCCATCCCGGCGCGCCGAACGATTGATCCTCACTGCAGGGTTGGCCGCACCCGAACCGCACAGGCGACCCAAGGTTCCGCATTGCAGATTCCGACCGGGGAGATGGCCATCGGACGCGGCCTTGAAGGGCTTGCCATTTTTGCCACCATAGGAGCAGGAGGCAAGACCCGATGGCGACCATGAATGTTTCCCTTCCCGATCCCATGCGGGATTATGTGCAGAATCGTATCGACAGCGGCCAATATGCCAGCGCCAGCGACTATGTGCGTGACCTCATCCGTCGCGATCAAACCGAAACAGAGGATGAACAGCGTTGGCTGCGCGCGCTGGACGCCTCTATCGAGCGTGGCCTCGAGGATGAAAAGGCGGGCCGTCTTTACGATCTTGGCGATGTCTCCGCGGAGATCCGCGCGGAAATTGAGGGAAAGGCGGGCGATCAACCGCTTCAATGAGAATTTCCCTGACCGCTGACGCGCGCAATGATCTTCTGGCGATCGCACGCCACATCGCCGCGGACAACCCGGTGCAGGCCATGACGTTTGTTGCGGAACTCGAAGACTGCGCCATCCGCCTCGGTGAAATGCCGCGCGCCTTCCCGTTGGTCCCACGCTACGAGCAACATGGCATCCTCTATGCCGTGCGAAGCGACAGGATCATCGTCTATCGCTTCCTTGGGCCGGGGCGGGATCACGACCGCGCCCCGCGGCTGAATTGAGGTTTGGCGACAAGCGCTGCAGAAGAGCAGGCGCCCGGCAGGCACCAGTTGCAGCAGGTAATCGAATTCGGCGATATTCGCGGTGGGCACGGTCAAGCCGAGTTTCTGCGCCTGCAGGAACAGGGGGGCGTCCTGCAGCGCCTTGAATGTGGCGTCGCGCACATAGCCCTGCAGCCGGCATAGCATACCCGCCCGCGATGCGTTGCGCCTGCCATCGGCGCCCATGTGTCACGCGTCACACCCTTCGAAGGCGAATGCGGCTAGAATCGGTCTCGACGAATTCGGAACGAAGACATCCCATGATCAGGCCCTTTCTCCAAAGCGCGGCGTTGGCCGCGTCGCTCGCCATTGGAGCGATCTCGAACGCTCAACCGCCAATTGCCGGCACGCGTGGGGTTGATCCCGCGACGAGCGGACTCGTCGGCCCGGGCACGGTGAGCACGCCGATCGTGAAGGGAAAGCTCCATCTTCGCGATGCCCTACGGATCTGCCTGGATACCACGATCGACGAGAGGTCGTGGAAACTGTCCGGCAGAAACGCCGGCGTGCTCAGTCCTTCGGCCGCCGGTCGAATTAATCGCGCAGTTTATCGAGCCGTCGAACTGAGACTGGTCGGAAATGACGTCACTGCGGGGACGATTCACCTGCCATGGAAGATGTCCCGTCAGGAGGCGCACTATATCCCCGCCTGCACGCCAGAGGAGATTGGCGCGCGCATCGTTCAGCGTGTCGATTTGAACGCCGGGATGTCCGGTTACCGGGCGTCGATCCGCGTCTCTCAGGACGATAACTTCATCGAAATCGCTGTCGATCGGCCGATCGTCTTCTCGAGACCGTGCGGTCCGCGTAGCGCTACGAGCGGCAGCTTTTGCGACAGAGGCGGTCCGGGCTTTTACGATGCCGCGGATGATCTGGCTCTGATCCTTCGGCTCCTGCTCGATCGTGATTTGCTTGGCGACTGAAACGAACCGCCGCCTTCGTATCTCAACCAAGGCTTTTGATCCGAACCTCGCGGATTCCGGCCCTCACCCTCCCCGTCGCGGATGAAACGATCGCGCAGCTCGCGCTTCAGCACCTTGCCGCTGGCATTCCTGGGGAGGCTGTCGACCAGCACGATCTGCTTGGGTCGCTTGTAGCCCGCGAGGCGCTCGCGGCAATGATCGTTGAGCGCCGCAATCGTCGGCGCCTCGCCCGGCCGCGGCACGACCACCGCGAGGAGAGATCGCGCCGGTCGAAATCGGGATGGCGCAGCAGCGCGAACCACACGATCAGCGGACAGAAGATCTTGGTGACGCGTTCGCGCTCGATCGTCGCCAGCATTGCCGCCGGGTCGGGCGCGCGCAGCAGGATGCTGATGGCGCCCAGATAGCGGTCGACGCTGAGGAAGCCGTCGAGCTGCGCACAGTGGACCGGGTTCGCCCGCGCAGTGAATGGGTGAATCGCTCGGCGAACGCACTGTCGATGCAATGCGGGGCAAGTTCAGCGCGGCTTCAAGCCCGGCCTTCTCGTGCCCGGCGAAGGGGGCGGCACGAGATGCAGCGCCGATGGACGCGATCGCGGCGCGACGAGCGATTCGACGTCGATGGGTTCGTTGAAATGCACGCCGATGAAACCCCCGCCGCACGAGACCACTTCACCCTGAGCCCGCAGCCCGCCGCGCAGAACGACGGTGACCGAGGCACCCACCGGCATCTGCGCCGTGACGGCGAGACGTACGCCCGTCGCCGAAACGTTGCGCACGCGCGCATCCCAAACCTTGTCGCCCAACGCCAGGCGGATCGTCGCCGTCATCATGACATGCTGCCGCGCTGCGCCCCGGCGCTCGGCACCGGCAGCTTCTCCGATCGATCCGCGATCATCCTGCTCCATCAACAGCCTCCGAACATGGATCAGACATTGGCTCTGCAGCGATCCTGCGCAGGCGGCGCCAGCGCAGGATTGCACGCCTGCGCTAGGGGAGACGATGGATCACCGCCGGGTTCCTTCGCGTTTGAAGCGATTGACGAGCGAGCAGAACCCGCCTCGCATGCAACGCGATTTCGTGCAGCCGAGGGATGCGCCAGGCCCCTTCATCACGGATCATCGGCGCGAGGCATTTGCTGCAATGGGTCCATAGATGCGCCCCATCGTGACACGCCCCACTCACGTCGGCATGATGCCCTACATTCCGGCAAACACCATCCATGTCCCGCACCGTTCGATTCCATCCAAAATGGATGCATCGAGTGCTTTAAGAGTAATTTTGAAGCAAATGCAAGCCCATGCCAGTGTTTCGGCCGGCATTGGACAGATGTCTAGTGTAATCTTGTTTACCCGATCATCGGCATCCAGATCATGGGCATAGCGGAATCGACAGGCACCGCGGCGTTTTGCGGTCTAACGACAAGGTCGTAGAATCCATTCGCGAGCGGCACGAGCACGATCGGCTGGTTGAAAAGTTCGGCAGCTGATCGCAGGCGTGGCCGACCCGGCACGCGGGATACTCGGAACGCTGCACCGGCCTTCAGTTCATATGTCGCGGCCGGAACCTTTTCCCCGCCTGGCGCTTGTCATGGGATGGTGGGGGACCGGCCCGACGCGGCGGGCGGAGTGGTGGCCCGCCACCTGCGTCACTCCATGAAGCCGATCGCGCGACCGGCGAATTGAGATCCAGGTCGCAGTGCGACCGGTGCTCAATGATGAACTGAAGATGATCTGCACCGGTGGCGATGACGATCTTTTTCAGAGTGGGCCCCACGATCATCAGGACAGGACAAATTGTAAATCATGACAGTGTGGAGTATGTAACGACATGCTCATCGAACAGTCAGCCGCGCTCCCATATCGCCGCTTGCCGGACGGCTCAGCGTCTTTTCTATTGGTGACGTCCTTGACCACGCGCCGGTGGATCATCCCGAAGGGGCATGTCGAGCGCAACATGACGGCGCACGCCTCCGCCGCGAAGGAAGCGTTGGAAGAAGCCGGCGTCGTCGGAAAGATCAGCCCGCGCTTGCTGGGCAAATATCAGTACGACAAGCTCTTGCCCGGTGGTGGCGTCCGTCGCGCGGCGGTTCGCGTCTACCCGTTGGCCGTGAAGAAGGAGAAGGGCCGATGGGACGAGATGCACATCAGGGAACGCGCCTGGTTTCCCGCCAACGAAGCCGTTGCGCGCACTGACGAGCCAGGCTTGCAGGCGATCATGCGCATGTTCGCGGCGGAAGTGGCTTCGGGAACCAACGCACCCGGATGAAGCGCGGTGTCGCCATTGCGATCGTCGTCGGGGGTCTGGGGCGGCGCGCGATCACCTTTTGACCGCCCGACCGCGTAACGCTATCCCCCACAGCTCCCGGCTCCAACGACGCTGTCGATCAGATCTTCGTCGCACGGAATCTGCGCATCGAGCATCAGCACGGCGAGACCGTGCACCTTGGCCCACGCCTCCAGTGCCGCGCGGTTGACCGCGTCGGCGCTTGCGCCCGCGGGGAGGATCGATGCGGCATTTTCGCGCAGCATGCGGAAGGCGGCCGGGACGGCGGCGTCAGCGCTCGACAGGAGATCCCGCTCGGGCGGGTGGGAGAAGACGAGACGGAACAGCGCGGGGTTGGCGAGCGCGAAGCGCACATAGGCGCCGCCGGTGGCGATGAACCCGCCACTGCCGCCGCCGGCCCGATCGAATGCCGCCTGCTGCACCGTCGCGAGCCGCGCGAGGCCTTCCGCCGAGAGGGCGCGCAGCAGGGCCGCCTTGTCGGGGAAATGGCGATAGACCGCGGTCGCGCTCACCCCCACCGCGCGGGCCACCTCCCGCAGCCCGATATCCTGCCCCCGGCCCTCCTCCAGCAGCTTCAATCCTTCCTGGATCAGCGCCGCGCGCAGGTCGCCATGGTGATAATTGCGCTTTTCGACCGTCATGATGTTGACACCGTTACCATCGCCGCCTATGTGAACGACGTAAACATTAGACGGAGGAACGCGACATGACAACTCTCCTGGACATCGACCCGAACATCGCAGCAATTGAAGCCAATCCGTTTCTCGACGGCCTCCACCGGCCGATGGAAGCTGAACTGACGATCGAGGATCTGCCGGTCGTCGGCACGATCCCAGCGGGGCTCGACGGGCGCTACATGCGCATCGGCCCCAATCCGATGGCTGCCGATCCCGATAATTATCACTGGTTCACCGGCGACGGCATGGTTCACGGCCTCGGCATCGAGAACGGCCGCGCGCTCTGGTATCGCAATCGCTGGATCCGCTCGACTGCGGTCAGCAAGGCGCTCGGCGAAGACCGCGTCGATGGCCCGCGCCACCCCCTCACCGACACCGTCAACACCAACGTCGTCGGGTTCGCCGGCAAGACGCTGGCGCTGGTCGAGGCCGGCAGCACCCCGGTCGAACTCGGCCACACGCTCGAGACGCTGCGGTTCACCGACTTCGATGGCACACTCCACGGCAGCTTCACCGCGCACCCGCACGTCGATCCGCTGACCGGCGAAATGCATGGCATCTGTTATGACGTCACCCGGCCCGAGGCTGTCCGCCATGTCGTGGTCGGACCCGAAGGCAGGGTGCGGCGTGAAGTCGAGATCCCGGTCGAGCACGGGCCGATGATGCACGATTCCGCGATCACCCGGCGCTATGCGATCATCCTCGACCTGCCGGTGACCTTTTCGATGGACTCCGCGATCGCCGGCCATCCCTTCCCCTACCGGTGGAACGCCGCGCATCAGGCGCGCGTCGGCCTGCTGCCGCGCGAGGGCGAGGCCCGCGACGTGGTCTGGCACGCGGTCGATCCCTGTTTCGTGTTCCACGTCGTCAATGCCCATGACGCGGCGGACGGCACGGTGATCATGGACGTCGTCGTTCACGACACCATGTTTTCGAAGAGCAAGGCCGGTCCGGACTCGCAGCGCTGCGGACTCGAGCGGTGGATCGTCGACCCGGCGGCGGGCGCGGTGAAGCGCATTCTGATCGATCCGACGCCGCAGGAATTCCCGCGCACCGACGAGCGGCGCTTCAGCCTGCCCTATCGCTTTGCCTACACCATTTCACTGACCGGGCCGTTTCTCGGCGCCAGCCTGTTCAAGCACGACATGGCGACGGGCCAGCGCCAGGTCCACGACTTCGGGCCGGACCGCCATCCCGGCGAATTCGTTTTCGTGCCCGCCCACGCCGGGGCGGAAGAGGATGAAGGCTGGCTGATCGGCCTCGTGATCGACGCCGCGGCGGACACGACCGACCTCGTCATCCTCGACGCGCGGGATTTCGAAGGCGAACCCCAGGCGAGCATCCGCATACCGCACCGCGTCCCGCCCGGCTTCCATGGCAATTGGGTGCAGAACCGGCGCTGAGTCGAGAGCCAGCCGTTGGGCGAGCCGATCGATCGGCCCGTGCGGCGGCTGGCGCGTGACCATGGCAGGCGATGTCCGGAATGTCCGGCCAAGGGCGCGCGACCTGTCGACTGTCGGGATCTGGACGTCGTCCCGGCGCGCGAAACGCACGCAGTGTCCCTGACCTGTTATGCAAGAAATTCGACCTGTTATGACATCGAATCTCACCTGTTATGCAGAGATTTTTACCTGTTATGCTTGGCGAGGGGAAATGCCGGCTCGGCAGGACAAATATTTGTGATCAAAGGATATTCCTGAAGGGTTATGGCGCCATCTGCCCTTCGGAAACGCAAAAATCGCGAAAATCGCCCTGTTATCGACCGCCGACGGGGCAATCCGGGTCCCTTTCCGGGCGCCGCAGACGATGGTCGGACGGTTCGAGGCGACTGTTCCCAACCGTGAGACGTTCAAAACCCCGTGATGCGCGGTTCCGATCCGCCGCCGGGCGCCGCCTTGATGCCGATCAGCCGGTCGCCCCGGATGATGTATTCGGCGGCGCTGTTCGAAACGCCGAGGCGAACCGAAGCCGTTCCGCTCATGGCGATCGACGTCAGCGGCAGATTCTGATCGAAGCCGTCGACGATCGCATGAACATCCTGTCCGGCCACGATCAGCGCCTGAGCCTGATCGACCACTTCCTGTACGGCGCTGTCGGTCATGCGATCTCTCCTTCGCCACGTCGATAGACCGGTTTCGGGCGCTGGTCACGCTTCCGATCCGGCAGCTCACTCATGCCGCAGCGCGTCGATCGGGTTCAGCGACGCCGCGCGCCGCGCCGGAAAATAGCCGAACACCACGCCGATCACCGCCGAAATGCCGAACGCAATCAGGTTGATCCTGAGATCGAACATCCACGCGACCTGCATCAGCGGCGCTAGCAGGGCGATTGCCAGTTGCGCGATCAGCAGGCCGGCGAGACCGCCGAGGCACGACAGCACGATCGCCTCGACCAGGAACTGCATCAGCACCTCGCGCGCGACCGCGCCGATCGCGAGGCGGATGCCGATCTCGCGCGTGCGCTCGGTCACCGAGACCAGCATGATGTTCATAATGCCGATGCCGCCGACCAGCAGGCTGATCGCGGCGACGGCGGCGACGATCCGCGTCAGCAAGGTGGTGGTGCCGGTGAGCGTGTCGCTGATCTGCTTGGTGTCGAAGATGTTGAAATCATCTTCCTTGCCGGCGGTGATGTTGCGGCGTTCGCGCAGGATGTCGGTCAGCGATGCCTGGACCTGCGCGGTCGAATAGGCCTGGTCGACGCCGACCAGCATCAGGCGGACGTCCTGGTTGCCGGTGAAGCGCCGCTGCACCGCCTTGATCGGCATGATCACGACATCGTCCTGGTCGCCGCCGAACCCCGCCTGGCCGCGCGTCGAGAGCACGCCGATCACGTCGCACGAGACGCCGCCCAGCCGGAAGCGCGTGCCGACCGCGCGCGCCCCGCGGAACAAATTGGTCTTCACCGTCGATCCGATCACGCACACCGCCTTGCCGGCCTGTTCCTCGGCGGGCGTGAAGATGCGGCCCTCGGTCAGCGGCCAGGGCTGGACCTGGAAATAGGTGCCGGTGGTACCGTTGATCGTCGTCGACCAGTTGGCGCCTTCGTAGATCGCGGTCGCGGTCGATTGCGCCTGCGGGGCGACGGCGGTGATGCCGGCGACCTGATTGGCGATCGCGGCGACGTCCTGCCGGTCGAAATCGGGCGGACGCGGGCCGCCGCCGCCGCGGCCGAAGCCCTGGCCGGGGCGGATCTGGAGCATGTTGGTGCCCAGCGACGAGATCTGCGTCTGCACCGCTGCGGTGGTGGCGTTGCCGAGCGTGACCATCGTCACGACCGCGCCGACGCCGATGACGACGCCGAGCACGGTCAGGAACGAGCGCAGCAGATGACGCCGGATCGAGCGGAACGCGAGGATCAGCGTGGTGCCGAACATCAGACGGTCTCCGCCGCCGCGCCCTGGCGGTTCCTGCTCTCGATGCTTTCGACCAGGCCGTCCTTGAAATGGACGATGGTGCGCGCGAAGGCGGCCATGTCGGCTTCGTGCGTCACCATCAGCACGGTGATGCCGCTGTTGCGGTTGAGATCGGTCAGCAATTCCATGATCTCGATCGAGCGTTCGGAATCGAGATTGCCGGTCGGTTCGTCGGCGAGCAGCACGTCGGGATGGGTGACGATTGCGCGGGCGATCGCGACGCGCTGCTGCTGGCCGCCCGACAGCTCGGCCGGGGTATGATCCCACCAGTCCTTGAGTCCGACCTTGTCGAGCGCCGCCATCGCGGTGTCGTGCCGCGCCTGCCTGGCGTCGCCGCGATAGAGCAAGGGCAGTTCGACATTCTCGAGCGCGGTGGTGCGCGACAGCAGGTTGAAGCCCTGGAACACGAAGCCGAGATATTTGCGGCGCAGCAGCGCGCGCTGGTCGCGATCGAGCGTCTCGATGGGGAAGCCGCGGAACAGAAAATTGCCCGCGGTCGGCACGTCGAGGCAGCCGAGGATGTTCATCGTCGTCGACTTGCCCGATCCCGACGGTCCCATCACCGCGACGAAATCTCCGGCGGCGATGTCGAGGTCGACGCCTTTCAGCGCCTGGAACGCGGTCGGCCCCTCGCCATAGGTCTTGGTGACCCCGCGCAGCTTGATCAGCGGCTCAACCATGATTTTACTGACCGCCCCCCTGGCCGCTGCCCTGGCCGCCACCGGAACGCCGGCGCTGGCCCGATCCGCCGCCGCTGCCACCGCTACTGCTCCCCTTGTCACCGGCGAGCTGGCCGGTGATGACGACCATGCCAGGCTTGAGATCGCCGCCGGTGACCTCGGTCACCGATCCATCGCTGTCGCCGGTGGTGATCTGGATCGGCGTGGGTTCGCCGGTCTCGTCCTGGATATAGACGGTCTGCTGCCCGCCGCGCGCGATCGTAGCCGATCGCGTGCCCGAGCTGCGGCGCCGCGGTCCCGGCACGATCGCGCTGGTGATGCCGCCGCCCGACGCCGCGGCGGCGGCCGGCTTGAAGCGCAGCGCGGCGTTGGGGACGAGCAGGATGTTCTTCTTCGTGATCGTGACGATGTCGGCGGTCGCGGTCATGCCCGGCCGCAGCACCAGTTCGGGATTGCTGACGGTCAGCGCGGCGGTATAGGCGACCACCGTCGAGGCCGAGGCGGTGCTGGCGGACGTCGTGCCCGAGCTGCTGGCATTGGCGCCGACATCGACGCGAATCACCTTCGCGGGGAAGGTCCGGCCCGGGAAGGCGTCGACCTGGAAGGTCGCGTCCTGGCCTTCCTTGACCTGGCCGACATCGGCCTCGTCCACCTTCACCTCGAGCTTCATCTGCGACAGATCCTCGGCGATCTGGAACAGCACCGGCGCGTTGAGCGAGGCGGCGACGGTCTGGCCGGGTTCGACCTGGCGCGACAGCACCACGCCGTTGACCGGCGAGACGATCGCGGTCTTGGACAGCTGGGTGCGATCCGAAGATAGCTGCGCGCGCGCCTGCGCGACCGAAGCCTGCGCGGTCCGCACGCCGGCATTGGCCTGCGCCAGCTGCGAGCGGGCATTGTCCATCTCGGTCTTCGCCGGCACGCGTCCGCCCGACAGCCGCGAAACCTCTTCGAGCCGCGCGAGGTTGGCGCGCGCGAGCTGCGCCGCCGCCTGCGCCTGCGCGACCTGCGCCTGCGCCGACTGGAGGCCGGCCTCGCTCTGCCGGACCGTGTCGTTCGGCCGCGACGTATCGAGCCGGGCGAGCACCTGGCCCTTCGTCACGCGATCATTATTGTCGACATAGACATCGGTGATCAGTCCCGACAGTTCCGAACCGACCTCGACCTGCACGGTCGGCTGGAGATTGCCGGTCGCCGACACGGTGACCGTCAGATCGCCGCGGGTGGCCGGCTGCGTCGAATATTTGACCGCATCCTCGCCGGCGAAGCAGCGCGCGAGCAGCAGCAATCCGATCACCAGCACGAGGCCGGCGACGCCGCGGATCGCCCATTTGCGCCACGGCCTGGCCGGCACGACACCGAGGAAATCGTCGAGCTTCTGCGGCTCGGCGGGGGGCGTGACGTCGTTCATCGTGCGGTTCCGGTGCTGGGGTCGAGCGGCTGCCAGCCGCCGCCGAGGCCAAGATAGAGCTGGATCAGCGCCTGCGCCTGCGCGGCGCGCGCCTGGTTGAGTCCGTCGCGGGCGGAGAGCAAAGAGCGCTCCGCTTCGAGCTGCGTCTGGAAGTCGGTGAGGCCGGCGCGATACTGGCTGCGCGCATAGAGCGCGGCGCTCTGCGAGGCCTGGAGCTGGACGCTCAGCGCCTCCTGCCGCGCCTTCGACGACTGGAGCGCGACGAGCGCGTTCTCGACATCCTCGAGCCCGGTCAGCACCGTCTGCTTGTAGGTGGCGAAGGCGCCGTCGGCCGCCGCCTGCTGGCTGCGGACCGCCGAGCGCAACCGGCCGCCATCGAAGATGATCTGCGACAGGCTGGCGAACAGGCCGCCGGTGATGACATCGGCCAGCCCGCCCAATGACAGCGCCGACGTGCCGACATTGCCGCTGATGCCGAGCTGCGGATAGAGCTGCGCCTCGGCGACGCCGATCCGCGCGGTCGCGGCGGCGAGGTTGCGCTCGGCGCGGCGAACGTCGGGGCGCTGGCGCAGCGTATCGGCGGGGATGCCGACCGCGATGCCCGGCGGCCCCTGCGGGATCGGCACGACGGTAGAGAGCGCGGCATCGACCGCGCCGGGCGCCTGCCCGGTCAGCACCGACAGGCGATTGGCGGCATTGGCGTAGCTCTGCTCGATCGTCGGGATCGTCGCCGCGGTCTGCGCGCGCTGGGCGCGGGCCTGTTCCTCGTCGATCGACGAGACGAGGCCGGCCTGGACGCGGAAGCCGGCGATCTCGAGATTATCGTCCTGCGTCGTCAGCGTATCGCGGGCGATGGCGAGGCTGGCCTGCGCCGCACGCGCGCTGACATAGTTGAGCGCGACCTCGGCGGCGATCGCAGTGCGGACCGAGGCGAGATCATAGCCGCTGGCGGCGAGATCGGCGCGCGAGGCCTGGATCGAGCGGCCGATGCCGCCGAACAGATCGAGCTGCCACGACGCATCGGCGCCGAGCGAGACGCTGCTGGTGTCGCTGCGGCTGGAATCGAAATTGCGCCCTGCCCCGGCCGACCCGCTGACGCTTGGAAGCAATTGCGCCCGCGACTGGACCAGCGCTTCGCGCGCCTGCCTCAGCCGGGTAGCCGCGACGGCGATGTCGAGATTGTCGGCCAGCGCCTTTTCGACGAGCCCGGTCAGCACCGGATCGTCGAAGCGCGTCCACCATGTCGAGAGGTCCTGGGCCGCAGTCTGATCGGCGCGCGGCGTGCTGTAGCTGCCCGGCACGCCGAGATCGGTCGCCGTCGCCGGCCGATAATCGGGACCGACCTGGCACCCGGCCAGCGCCAGCAGGGCCAGCGTGCCCGTGATCGTCCGTGGTGCCGTTCGCCAAGCCATATGCCGTCATCATCCTGCCGCAACGCGTTCGTTTCGCGCCCAACGCCTGAATGGCGGAGGCGGGCACGGGCTGGAACAGGAAAATTGTCGCAATTTGTATGGGATGTAAGGACGTGTTGCAGGCGTGAGAGCCGGCAGAAACCCTTGAATTCCAGGGTGTTTTCGGCGGCGTCATCAATGTGTGCCGAAAGCGCGCGGACACAATTCGTGACATGTTGCGGACCAATTCCTCCCCTGAGCGGAGTGGGGGGGTTGGATTGCCCCCGGCAATCCAACCCCCCACCGGGGACCGGCGCAGCCGGTGGAGGGGCAGGACGTAGAGGAGTGGGTCCCCAGCCCCGACACGACCGTTTACGGCGGTGGTCCCTCCCTATTCCGGGGAGGATCACTCACTTCATGTTCAGGGTGACCATGTCCGTTATCAGCGTGGCCGCCACCTCTTCTTAACGGTGGTGGGCCATACCAACGACAGTGGCGCAATTGGGGGCAATTGTATGAAGATCGCGGCAATGTTCATCGCGATGGTCGCATCGTACGCGCTGTCGCCGACCGCAACGGCGCAATCGGCAGCACCGGCCCCTGTGACGTCGCCGGCGGCCGACGACGCGCAGATTGCGGCGGCCGTAGACGGCATCAACCGCTTCTGGCTAGACCTCTACCAGAAATCGATCGCGCCCGAACGGAACCTGTTTCTGTCGCCCGCCGGCGTTTCGACCGCGATCGGGCTGGCCTATCACGGCGCCATCGGCCGGACCGCCAACGAGATCCGGACAGCGCTTCGCTTTCCCGCCGAGTCCCGCACCTATGGCAAAGCCAATGCGGCTTTGCTCCGGCGACTACCACTTGCAGCCAAGGGACGCGAATTGCGGATCGCCAACGCGCTGTGGCTGCAGGAGGGAATGCCGCTCAACCCCGACTATCTTGCCGACGTCACGACGGATTATGTCGCTGGCCTGCATCGGGTCGACTATCGCAAGGATTCTGACGCAGCGCGGCTGACGATCAACCAATGGGTCGACGATGCCACCAAAGCCAAGATCAAGGATTTTTTGGAAAAGGAAGACGTGACCGATCTTACGCGCGCCGTTCTGGTCAACGCCGTCTACTGGAAAGGCGGCTGGGCAAGCCAGTTCAGCAGCGGCTCATCCAGGTCGGAGGCCTTTACGCGGCTGGACGGTCGCACGGTCCAGACCATGCTCATGAACCAGCGCGCGCAATTCAGGGTACTGGAACGCGGCGGGGTCGACCTGATCGCGTTACCCTATGCGGGCCACGAAATATCGATGATCGTCGTGATGCCGGACAAGCCGACTGCTCTACCGGCGCTCGAATCGAGGCTTACGGCAGAAGAGCTCTCGCGCTGGCTCGGCGACCTCCGAACTGCCGACTTCCGCGACACGATCCTGACGCTGCCACGCATGCACCTCGAATGGCGCGGTGACCTGGTGCCGACGCTGAGTTCGCTCGGAATGAAACTGGCCTTCAGCGACCGTGCCGATTTCTCGGGCATGGTCACCTTCCCCTATCCCGGCGAGGTGCCCGAGGCAGAAGGGCTCAAGATCAAGCACGTCATTCACAAGACGTTTCTGGATGTCGACGAGACCGGGTCGGAGGCGGCAGCTGCGACTGCGGTCATCATGGATATCATCGTCTCAAGCCGGCGTGCCGGACCACCTCCGCCGCCGCCGTTCGTTTTTCGCGCCGACAAGCCGTTCCTGTTCCTGCTGCGCGATAATCGCACCGGAGTGATCCTGTTCATCGGGCGGTATGTCGCGCCACCGGAGGCCTGAACGGTCAGACAGCCCGCGACAGCGCGAACCGCTCTATCGGAGCGGGATCACCTGAGATCGGCCGATCAACCGTTCGTGTCGAGCGTAGTCGAGACTCCGGTACCGCGTTGACGCCTGTCCCTCGACTGCGTTCGGGACGAACGGACCGACATCATCACATCGCAAACGACGATCACTCCATCTCCAATATCACCGCGTCCACCGCCAGGCTCTCGCCCTGCTTCGCCGACACGCTCTTGACCACGCCCGCTTTCTCGGCGCGCAGGATATTCTCCATCTTCATCGCCTCGACGACGGCGAGCGGCTGGCCGGCTTCGACCTTGTCGCCGGCGCCGACGTGCAGCGCGATCAGCAGGCCGGGCATCGGGCAGAGCAGGAAGCGCGAGAGATCGGGCGGGATCTTCTCGATCATGTGCTTGCTCAGCTCCGCGATGTGCGGCTTGAGCACGGTCGCGCGGTGCGAGGCGCCGTGGCTGTTGAGTACCCAGCCGCGCTTGTGCGGGGCGATCTTGGCGACGACGGTGCGCGCGCCGACCACGCCGTCGAACAGGCGCTGGCCGTTGACCCACAGGCCGTCGATCGCCTGGCGCGGGCCGCCATCGACCTCGACCACCATATTGCCGGTCGCATGGGTCAGATGAACGCGATGCTCGGCACCGGCGATGCGGACGACCCAGTCGCCGGGCACCGGGATTGGGCCGTCGAGCTGACCGTCGACCTGCGCCGCGCGCAACGTCTCGTGATGCTGGGCGAGCGCGGCCACCGCCGCGAGATCGGCGATCAGCGCGGGGCTGGCGGGCGCGCCGGCGAAGCCGTCGGGATATTCCTCGGCGATGAAGCCGGTCGTCAGCGCGCCGGCGCGGAAGCGCGGATGCTGCATCAGCGCCGAGAGGAAATCGATGTTGTGGCCGGGACCCTCGAGCACGAAGCGGTCGAGCGCGGCGACCTGCAGGTCGGCCGCCTCGTCGCGGGTGGCGCCATAGGTGATCAGCTTGGCGATCATCGGATCGTAGAAGATGCTGACCTCGCCGCCCTCGGCGACACCGTCGTCGACGCGCACGCCATGGCCCTCGACCGGCGGGCGATAGCGGACCAGCCGGCCGGTCGACGGCAGGAAGCCGCGATAGGGATCCTCGGCATAGACCCGGCTCTCCATCGCCCAGCCGGTCAATGTGACGTCATCCTGCCCGAACGCGAGCGCCTCGCCATTGGCGACGCGGATCATCTGTTCGACGAGATCGAGGCCGGTGATGCATTCGGTGACCGGATGCTCGACCTGCAGCCGCGTGTTCATCTCGAGGAAGTAGAAGCCCTGCCCCGTCGTGTCGGCGCCGCTGACGATCAGTTCGACCGTGCCGGCGCTGTAATAGCCGACCGCGCGCGCGAGCGCGACGGCCTGCTCGCCCATCGCCTTGCGCATCTCAGGGGTGACGAACGGCGACGGCGCCTCCTCGACCACCTTCTGGTGACGGCGCTGGATCGAGCATTCACGCTCGCCGAGATAGACGATATTGCCGTGCTGGTCGCCGAGCACCTGGATCTCGATATGGCGCGGGCTCTCGATGAACTTCTCGATGAAGACGCGGTCGTCGCCGAAGCTGTTGAGTCCCTCGCGCTTGGTCGCCTCGAAGCCCTCGCGGACATCCTTCTCGGAGAAAGCAAGGCGCATGCCCTTGCCGCCGCCGCCGGCCGAGGCCTTCATCATCACCGGATAGCCGATGCCGTTGGCGATCTCGACGGCATGGTCGGTGCTGTCGATCTCACCGACGAAGCCGGGGACGACGTTGACGCCGGCCTGCAGCGCGAGCTTCTTGGACTCGATCTTGTCGCCCATCGCCGCGATCGCGCCGGTCGGCGGACCGACGAAGATGATGCCTTCCTTCGCCAGCGCTTCGGCGAAGCTGGTCCGCTCCGACAGGAAGCCATAGCCGGGGTGCACCGCATCGGCACCGGTGGCCTTGCAGGCGGCGATGATCGCGTCGGCGATCAGATAGCTCTCCGATGCGGGCGGCGGCCCCAGCCGGACGGCCTCGTCGGCCAGTTCGACATGCGGACTGCGCGCATCGGCGTCCGAATAGACCGCCACGGTCGCGATGCCCATCTTCTTCGCCGTCCGGATGACACGACAAGCAATTTCGCCGCGATTGGCGATCAGGATTTTCTTGATCATCTTGCCCCCTTATTCGGCCGCTTCGGCCACGCGCATCGGCGCTTCGGCTTGCATCGGCCGCAGTCCCAGCTTCGCGAACAAGGCCGCGTCGGCGTCGTCGCCGGCATTGGCGGTGGTCAGCAGCCTGTCCCCCGTGAAGATCGAATTCGCGCCCGCCATGAAGCACAAGGCCTGGGTCGATTCCGACATGCTCTCGCGGCCGGCCGACAGCCGCACCATGCTCAGCGGCATCGTGATCCGCGCGACCGCGACGGTGCGGACGAACTCGATCTCGTCGATCTTCGCCAGCGGCGTATCGGCGAGCATGTCGCCAAGCACCGTGCCTTTCACCGGCACCAGCGCGTTGACCGGCACGCTCTCGGGATGGTGCGGCAAGGTCGCCAGCGCGTGGACGAAGCCGACGCGGTCGGCGCGGGTCTCGCCCATGCCGACGATGCCGCCGCAGCACACGTTGATCCCGGCCTCGCGGACGTTGTCGAGCGTGTCGAGCCGGTCCTGGAAGCTGCGGGTGGTGATCACATTGCCGTAATTCTCAGGCGAAGTGTCGATATTGTGGTTGTAGTAGTCGAGTCCGGCCTCGCCCAGACGCTGCGCCTGACCCGGCGTCAGCATGCCCAAGGTCATGCAGGTTTCCATGCCCATCGCGCGGACGCCCTTCACCATCTCGACAATGGCGGGCATGTCGCGGTCCTTGGGGTTGCGCCAGGCCGCGCCCATGCAGAAGCGCGACGAGCCATTGTCCTTCGCCTGTGCCGCCGATTGCAGCACCGCGCGGACGTCCATCAGCTTGGTCGCCTTCAGATCGGTCTCGGCGCTGGCCGACTGGTTGCAATAGCCGCAATCCTCGGGGCAACCGCCGGTCTTGATCGACAACAAGGTCGAGAGCTGGACTTCGTTGGCCGGGTGGTTGGCGCGATGCACTTCGGCCGCGCGGAACACCAGTTCGGTGAACGGGAGGTCGAAGAGGTCGGCGATTTCGGCGCGGGTCCAGGTGCTGCGGACGCCCAATTCCTCCCCGGAACGGGGAGGGGGACCGGCGAAGCCGGTGGAGGGGCGGGGCGTAGAAACTGAAGCTGGGGAGCGGGTCCCCTGCCCCTCCACCAACGGCTTCGCCGTCGGTCCCCCTCCCCGTTCCGGGGAGGAATTGGCTACGCAATTCTTGATGACTTCGCCGCTCATTCCGCTGCCTCCTCATAGCCGGCCGGCGGCATGTTGTGCCCCAGCAGGCGCAGCACGTCGGCCGCGCATTCGACGACGTTCGATCCCGGGCCGTAAATCCCCTGCACCCCCGCCTCGCGCAGGAAGTCGTAATCCTGCGGCGGGATCACGCCGCCGGCGATGACCTTGATGTCGTTGCGCCCCTTGGCGCGCAGCTGGTTGATCAGGTCGGGGATCAATGTCTTGTGGCCCGCCGCCAGCGACGAGGCGCCGACGACGTCGACGCCATTGTCGATCGCCAGCACCACCGTTTCCTCGGGCGTCTGGAACAACGGTCCCGAGACGATGTCGAAGCCCATGTCGCCGAACGCGGAGGCGATGACGTTGGCGCCGCGATCATGGCCGTCCTGGCCCATCTTGGCGACCAGCACCTTGGGGCGGCGGCCCATCCGCCGCTCGACCGCGGCGACGCCGTCGATCACCTGCTGCCAGCGGCTGTCGCCGGCATAGGGCGCCGCATAGACGCCCTTCACCGGCGTCGGCGTGGTGCCATAGCGGGCGAAGCTCTCCTCCATCGCCGACGAGATCTCGCCGAGCGTCGCACGGGCGCGGGCGGCGTCGACCGCCAGCGCGAGCAGATTATTCTCGATGCTCGATGGCTGCGCCGCGCCATCTCGAAGGGCTTGCAGCGCGGCCTGGCACGCCGCCTCGTCGCGGCTCGCCTTGACGCGGTTGATCCGCGCGATTTGCGATTCGCGCACCGCCGAATTGTCGATGTCGAGCGTCTCGAGGAAATCCTCGGTCGCGAGGCGATATTTGTTGACGCCGACGATCACGTCCTCGCCGCGATCGACCCGCGCCTGACGCGCGGCGGCGGCTTCCTCGATCATCGCCTTGGGCCAGCCGGCTGCCACCGCTTTGGCCATGCCGCCATCGGCCTCGACCTTCTCGATGATCTCCCAGGCCTTGTCGACCAGCTCCTGCGTCAGCGCTTCGACATAATAGGAGCCGCCCAGCGGATCGACGACCTTGGTCATGCCGGTCTCTTCCTGGATCACGATCTGCGTGTTGCGCGCGATCCGGGCGGAGAAGTCGGTCGGCAGCGCGATCGCTTCATCGAGCGCGTTGGTGTGGAGCGATTGGGTGCCGCCCAGCATCGCCGCCATTGCCTCGATCGTCGTGCGCATCACATTGTTGTAGGGGTCCTGCTCGGTCAGCGAGACGCCCGAGGTCTGGCAGTGGGTGCGCAGCATCTTGCTGCGCTCGTCCTTCGCGCCGGCCTTGGTCATCACCCGGTGCCACAGCACGCGCGCGGCGCGCAGCTTGGCGATCTCCATGAAGAAGTTCATGCCGATCGCGAAGAAGAAGCTGAGGCGCCCGGCGAACTTGTCGATGTCGAGCCCCGAGGCGACGCCGTAGCGGACATATTCGGCGCCGTCGGCGATCGTGAAGGCGAGCTCCTGCACCTGCGTCGCGCCGGCTTCCTGCATATGATAGCCGGAGATCGAGATACTGTTAAATTTCGGCATCTTGCGCGAGGTGTATCCGAAGATGTCGGAGATGATCCGCATGCTCGGCTCGGGCGGGTAGATATAGGTGTTGCGGACCATGAACTCCTTGAGGATGTCGTTCTGGATGGTCCCGTCGAGCTGCTCGGTCGGCACGCCCTGCTCCTCGCCGGCGACGATGAAGAAAGCGAGGATCGGGATCACCGCGCCGTTCATCGTCATCGAAACCGACATCTTGTCGAGCGGAATGCCGTCGAACAGGATCTTCATGTCCTCGATGCTGTCGATCGCGACGCCGGCCTTGCCGACATCGCCGACGACGCGCGGATGGTCGCTGTCATAGCCGCGGTGGGTGGCGAGATCGAACGCGACCGAAAGCCCCTTCTGGCCGGCCGCGAGGTTGCGGCGATAGAAGGCGTTCGATTCCTCGGCGGTCGAAAAGCCGGCATATTGCCGGATCGTCCAGGGCCGCCCGGCATACATACTGGCCTTCACGCCGCGCGTGAACGGCGCAAAGCCCGGCAGGCCGGGATCGACGGCCACATCCTCGGCGGTGTAGAGCGGCTTGACGGCGATGCCTTCCGCGGTGTGCCAGGTCAGGTCCTTGCCCTTGACCTCCTTCGCGGCGGCGGCCTGCCAGTCGGCGATCGTCTTTTCGGTCATGGCTGGGTATTTCCTGTGCTGTCGATCTTGGACGGCCCGCGTGTCGTGCCCCGCGCGGCCTGTCGGATGGTGATTTCTCCCCCCGTTCCGTCATCCCGGCGAAAGCCGGGACCCATAAATTCCGAGTAACAGGGTTGGGCTGTGAGCACCCGAACTCTTCTGACGATGCAGAGTTTATGGGTCCCGGCTTTCGCCGGGATGACGAATTGGAGAGTCACCGCCCCTTGAACTCCGCCTTGCGCTTCTCGGCGAACGCGCTGACGCCTTCGATGAAATCCGCGCTGAAGCCGGCGATGCGCTGGTTGGCGGCCTCGACCGCCAGTGTTTCGGACAAAGTGCCGCTGAGCGCCGTGCTCACCTGCGACCGGATCATGCCGAGCGCCAGCGTCGGCATCGACGCCAGCTTCGCCGCCAGCGCGTTTGCGGTCTCCATTACCGCCGCGTCGTCCGCCACGCGGGTCACCAGGCCGGCGTCGAGTGCCGCCTCGGCGCTCATCCGTTCGCCGAGCAGCGCCATTTCGAGCACCTTGGCGCGGCCCGCCGCCTTGGCGATCAGCCAGGTCGCGCCGGCGTCGGGCACCAGTCCGATATTGGCGAAGGCGAGCAGCAGATAGGCCGAGCGCGCCATCACGATGATGTCGCCCGCCAGCGCGAACGACGCCCCCGCACCCGCCGCCGGTCCGTTGATCGCAGTGACGATCGGGATCGGCAGTGCGGCGAGCGCCTCGACCGCCGGGTTATAATGCGTCTCGAGCAATTCGCCGAGATCGGGCGCGCCGTTGGCGATGTCGCCGAGTTCGGCGCCCGAGCAGAAGGCGCGGCCTTCGCCAGTCAGCAGCACCGCGCGTGCACCCTCGTCGACCGCACGCGCCAGCGCATCCTTCAACTGGCCGATCAGTTCGGGCGTCAGTGCGTTGAGCCGGTCGGGCCGGTTGAGGCGGATGGTCGCGACCTTGTCGGCCAGCGCATAGATGATGGGACCATGAGTCAATGCGCGTCTCCCTTCGGCGTCTCCATGATCTCGGTCAGCACGCCGCCCATGTCCTTGGGGTGGACGAAGAAGATCAAGGTGCCGTGCGCGCCGATCCGCGGTTCGCCCAGCACGCGCGCGCCCTTGCCCTCGAACCACGCCTTGGCGGCGTGGATATCGGGCACCTCGTAGCACATATGGTGCTGTCCGCCGGCCGGGTTCTTCGCAAGGAACGCGTTGACGTTCGAACTCGCGTCATAGGGCTCGATCAGCTCGATCTGGGTGCCGGCGGTGCCGTTCTCGCCGGGCGTGTCGACGAAACAGACCTTCACGCCCTGCGCGGGCAGGTCGAACGGTTCGTGGATCTTCGTCGCGCCCATGATGTCGCGATAATAAGCGACGCTCTTCTCGATCGACGGCGTCGCGATGCCGATATGGTTGAGGCGGCCGAGTTTCATTACGTCAAACCCCGAATGAGATGCGGTCCGAACAACAACAGGACGACCGCGATACCGAACGCCGCGAAGCGGGCGGCGGTCGTCGCCCAGAACAGGCCCGGCTGGTCGTGCCGGCCATAGCCCTTGCCCCAGCGCCTGCGGCTGACGCCGGTCTTCAGGCCCTCGATCGCCAGGATCAGCGAGGCCCCGCCGACGATCGCGACCATGGCGCGCCAGAAGATGGGGAAGAACGCCATCAGAGCGGGATGTTGTCGTGCTTCTTCCAGGGATTCTCCAGCTGCTTGTTGCGCAGCTTGCGAAGCCCCAGCGCGATCCGGCGGCGGGTGGAGTGCGGCATGATCACCTCGTCGATGAAGCCCTTGCTTGCCGCCACGAACGGGTTGGCGAAGCGCTCCTCATATTCGCGCGTGCGCTCGGCGATCTTCTCGACATCGCCAATATCCTTACGGAAGATGATCTCGACCGCGCCCTTGGCGCCCATCACCGCGATCTCGGCGGTCGGCCACGCATAGTTGAGGTCGCCGCGCAGATGCTTCGACGACATCACGTCATAGGCGCCGCCATAGGCCTTGCGCGTGATCACCGTGATCTTGGGCACCGTCGCTTCGGCATAAGCGAACAGCAATTTGGCGCCATGCTTGATGATGCCATTATGCTCCTGGCTCACGCCCGGCAGGAAACCCGGCACATCGACGAAGGTCAGGATCGGAATGTCGAACGCGTCGCAGAAGCGGACGAAGCGCGCCGCCTTCTTCGACGAATTGATGTCGAGGCAGCCCGCCAGCACCGTCGGCTGGTTGGCGACGACGCCGACCGTGCGGCCCTCGATCCGGCCGAAGCCGATGATGATGTTGCCCGCGTGCGCCGGCTGGAGTTCGAAGAAGTCGCCTTCGTCGAGCACCTTCCGCAGCAGTTCGTGCATGTCGTAGGGCTGGTTGGCATTGGCCGGGATCAGCGTGTCGAGGCTGGGCTCGAGCCGGTCCCACGGATCGTCGCACGGCCGCGTCGGCACGCCGGCACGGTTCGATTCGGGCAGGAAATCGATGAAGTCGCGCGCGGCCAGCAGCGCATCGATATCGTCCTCGAACGCGACGTCGGCGACCGACGATTTGGTGGTATGGGTGATCGCACCGCCCAGTTCCTCCTGCGTCACGATCTCGTTGGTGACGGTCTTGACCACGTCGGGCCCGGTCACGAACATGTAGGACGAATCCTTCACCATGAAGATGAAGTCGGTCATCGCCGGCGAATAGACCGCGCCGCCGGCGCACGGCCCCATGATCAGGCTGAGCTGCGGCACCACGCCCGAGGCCAGCACGTTGCGCTGGAACACCTCGGCATAGCCGGCGAGGCTGGCGACACCCTCCTGGATGCGCGCGCCGCCCGAATCGTTGAGGCCGATCACCGGCGCGCCGACCTTCATCGCCATGTCCATGATCTTGCAGATCTTGGTCGCATGGCGTTCGGACAAGGCACCGCCGAACACGGTGAAATCCTGGCTGAACACGAACACCAGCCGGCCGTTGATCGTGCCCGATCCGGTGACGACGCCGTCACCCGGGATGATCTGCGCCTGCATGCCGAAATCGACGCAATTATGCTCGACATACATGTCGACTTCCTCGAACGAGTCCTCGTCGAGCAGCACCTCGACGCGTTCGCGCGCGGTCAGCTTGCCCTTGCTATGCTGCGCCGCGATGCGGGCCTCGCCGCCGCCCAGACGTGCGGCCGCGCGCTTCGCCTCGAGTTTCTGCACGATCTCAAGCATCGCGTCCCCTTCGTCGCCGTATCGAAAGGCGCCCCTTTGCGCTTTTCCGATAATCTGGCAAATGTGAATTTGCGAAGTTGCGAAGCGGGGATTTGCAAACGTCATGGCCATCGACCCGCGCCCGCCCGCCCGGAGGCGCCATTTCGTCGGCGAGCGGCTGCGCGCGTTGCGGAGCCGCGCGGCGCTGGGGCAGGCGGCGATGGCGGCGCGGCTCGGCCTGTCGGTCAGCTATCTCTCGCAGCTGGAGAATGACGACCGGCCGCTGACGCCGTCGGTCACTGCGCGGCTTGCCGCCACTTTCCCATTCGACTGGCGGATTTTCGACGAGGACGATGCCGACCGGCGCGCATCGGGGCTGCGCGACGCGATGGCCGATCCGCTGTTCGCCGGCCCGCACCCGACGCCCGAAACGCTGCATCGCGCCGCCGAGCAGCAGCCGCAACTCGCGGACCGCTTCATCGCGCTCCACGCCGCGTGGCGCCGGGCCGAGGAACGGCTGCAGATCGTCGACGACGCAATTTCGACCGGCGTGCAGGGCGGCGATCGCCTGCCCTGGGAAGAGGTGCGCGACTGGTTTCATGCGGCGGGGAATTATATCGACCCGATCGATCGCGCGGCCGAGGCGCTGGCAGGGGAACTTGCCAATTTGCCGTCATCCCGGCGAAAGCCGGGACCCATAAACACCGAATTCTCCGGAGATGTCGAGGTTATGGGTCCCGGCTTTCGCCGGGATGACGGACGGAGGGCGCTGGAAAATGGCATCGTGGACGACGCGATGATCCAACGCCTCGCCGGGCGTCATGGCATCCGCATCGTCGCCCCATCCGAGGATGCCCCGCTCCGCCGCTTCGATCGTGCGGCCGGCACGCTCGCGATCGACCGCGCCTTGCCGCCCGAAAGCCGCCGCTTCCTGCTCGCGCTCCAGCTTGCCGCGATCGAACTCGCGGAACCGATCGCCGCGGTCACAGCCAATGCCCGCCTGGCATCCGAGGAGTCTCGCGCCATCGTCGCCGCAGGCCTCGCCAACTATGCCGCCGGCGCGCTGCTGATGCCCTATGCCGCGTTCCGCGAGACCGCGCGCGGCCTGCGTCACGATATCGACCGCTTGCGCCAGATCTTCGGCGTCAGTTTCGAACAGGCCTGCCATCGCCTCTCGACCTTGCAGCGCCCGGGCCTGCGCGGCCTGCCCTTCTTCTTCTGCCGTGTCGACATGGCGGGCAACATCACCAAGCGCCATTCGGCGACCCGGCTGCAATTCGCCCGCTTCGGCGGCGCCTGCCCGCTGTGGATCGTCCATGAGGCGGTCGCGATCCCCGACCGCATCCTCGTCCAGCTCGCCGAGACGCCCGATGGCGTCCGCTATGTCTCGATGGCGAAGGGCCTGGTCAAGCCGAGCGGCAGCTATGCCCGCGCGCCGCGCCGCTATGCGGTCGCGCTCGGCTGCGAGGCCGAACATGCCGCCGAATTCATCTATGCCGACGGGCTCGACCTGGGATCGAAGACCGCGGCGACGCCGATCGGCATCTCGTGCCGCCAGTGCCCCCGCGACGATTGCGACCAGCGCGCATTCCCGCCGGCGGATCGCGATATCGTCGTCGATCCGGACGTGCGCGACGTCGTGCCGTATCGGGTCGTGTAACCCTTGCCTTTCACGGCGATTGCGCTATGGGGACGGCCAACCGGGCGCGAGGGCTTGCCTTCCGTCCGGTTGTTTTTTGAGACGAAAGCCGGAGGGGCGACCGCATGGGGCGGCGTCAGCGATCGGCCAAATGTAAGGAATAGCGCGCATGGCTCTGTATGAGCATGTGTTTCTCGCGCGTCAGGACCTGGCCCAGGCCCAGGTCGACGCGCTGGCGGAAGCCGCCACCAAGATCGTCGAAGACAATCACGGCAAGGTCACCAAGACCGAGACCTGGGGTCTGCGCAGCCTCGCCTATCGCATCGCGAAGAATCGCAAGGCGCATTATGTGATGCTCGACATCGACGCCCCCGCCGGTGTCGTCGCCGAGCTCGAGCGCCAGACCGCGATCAACGAAGACGTGATCCGCTACATGACGATCAAGGTCGATTCCCATGAGACCGGCCCGTCGGCGATGATGCGCCGCGGCGAGCGCAACGAGCGCGAAGGCCGCCGTGGCGACCGCGACGGCCCGCGTGGCGGCGATCGTGACGGACCGCGTGGTGATGGGCCGCGGGGCGACCGTGGTGGCGATGGCCGCCGCGACGATCGTCCGCGCCGCGAAGAGCAGGGAGAATAAACGATGGCTCGCCCCTTTTTCCGCCGCCGCAAGAGCTGCCCGTTCTCGGGCAAGGATGCTCCCCGGATCGACTATAAGGACGTCCGGCTGCTGCAGGGCTTCGTGTCCGAGCGTGGCAAGATCGTGCCCAGCCGCATCACCGCGGTTTCCGCCAAGAAGCAGCGCGAACTCGCCCAGGCGATCAAGCGTGCCCGTCATATCGGGCTGCTTCCGTACATCGTGAAGTAAGGAAGACACGACATGGACGTGATCCTGCTCGAGCGCGTTGAAAAGCTCGGCGCCATCGGAGACGTGGTCTCCGTGAAGCCCGGCTTTGCCCGCAACTATCTCCTCCCCCGCAAGAAGGCGCTCCGCGCCAACGAAGCGAACCGCAAGGTCTTCGAGAAGAATCGCGTCTCGATCGAGGCCGACAATGCCAAGCGGCGCGAAGTCGCTCAGGCCGATTCGAAGGGCATCGACGGCAAGGTCGTCACCCTGATCCGTCAGGCTTCGAACACCGGCCAGCTTTATGGTTCGGTTTCGGTGCGTGACATCATCGAATCGCTCGAGGCCGATGGCGCCAAGGTCGCCAAGAGCCAGATCGTGCTCGACAAGCCGATCAAGGCGATCGGCGTCAGCGACGTGAAGGTCGTCCTCCATCCCGAGGTGATCGTGACGATCAAGGTCAACGTCGCCCGCAGCCCCGAGGAAGCCGAGCTTCAGGAGCAGGGCGTCGACGTGATGACCGCGATGTTCGAGAAGGACGTCGCCGGCTTCACCGAGGATTATGATCCCAACGCCGAGCCGGGCGAGATCGCACCGGTGGCCGAGGACGACGCGCAGGGCTGAGCCCGCGCTTCGACGAGACCAGAAAAAGGCCGTCCGGAGCGATCCGGGCGGCCTTTTTCTTGCTCCACTCCCTGAAAGGGAGGGGAGTATTTCAGCCCTTGCACCGCCAGGTGCCCGCATGCCGGGCGTTGCGCCCTGCCCGGTCGATGACCGCGCTGGCCTTCCATTCGGTGCCGCCGTCCGCCGCGGCATGCGCCGTCGCGGTGTCGGGTTCGACGACGATCGTGATCGGGCCGGCGGTGAAATAGCCGCCCGCCCGCAACGCGGGGCCTTCGTACAGCATCGGCGTCAGCACGCCGCCCGGCCTGGCGAGCGCCTGACGGTCGGCACCGGCGACGAGCGTCGTGCCCGACTCGGTGCGCAGTTCGCACAATGCGCCGCCCGGCAGGGCCGGACCGGACTCGGCGGGCGCGACCGCGTCGAGCGACGGTGGCGGACCATCGGGCACGCGCGCGGGAAGATCTTCGGGATCGGGGGCGAGGCCCGTCCCCTTGGTCAGCGGCGGCGATTGCGCGACGGCGGGAGCCGCCATCGCGCTCGCTGCGGCCAGCAGGACGATCGCGCGGATCAACATCCCATCAGCGCCAGCACTTCCTTGCGGCTGCGGTCGTCTTCGCGGAACACGCCCATCATCCGGCTGGTCGTCATCTGGACGCCGGGCGTGCGGACGCCGCGCGCGCTCATGCAGGCGTGACTCGCCTCGATCACCACCGCCACGCCGACCGGCTCGAGATGATTCCAGATACAGTCGGCGACCTCGGCGGTCAGGCGCTCCTGCACCTGGAGGCGCCGCGCATAGCCCTGAAGGACGCGCGCGAGCTTCGATATGCCGACCACACGGTTGCTGGGCAGATAGGCGATGTGCGCCTTGCCGATGATCGGCGCCATATGATGCTCGCAATGCGACTGGAACGGGATGTCCTTGAGGATGACGATTTCGTCATAGCCGCCGACCTCCTCGAACGTCCGGCTGAGGTGGACCGACGGATCCTCGCCATAGCCCTGGCAATATTCCTTCCACGCCCGCGCGACACGGCGCGGCGTATCGAGGAGTCCCTCGCGCGCCGGATCGTCGCCCGCCCACACGATCAGCCTGCGGATCGCATCTTCCACATCCGGCGGGACGATGATCTTGCCGTCCTCGCCGCGCGCGCCACTTTGGTTGTTGTTGGTCGCCATGTCGTCCGTTCCTGTTCTCGCGCCCAGCGCCTAATCGAAAATGCGCTGTGAGGAAAAGGCTTTGCGACATCCTGCGCATCGGCGATGCCCGGGTGCCGCGATCGTGCTGCCTGCGATACGATGCACCTGCCGCCACCGAAACGGCAAGGTTTTCAACTGCAACGAAATCAGGCCGAAGCGCCCGCAAAAAAATCAGCCATTGACCGAGTCGACAATCAAGTTTCAAGGTCTGTGCGGTAAGCGTCGAAGAGCGCGACTATCGAATTTGCCCTGTGGCAAAAAAGGGGATGCACATCATGAAGAAACTGGACCTGCTGGCTGCAAGCGCGCTCACGTTGCTGTTCGCTTCGCCCGCCATGGCGCAGGATGCCGCGCCCGCCGCGGAAGCGTCGGAGCCCGACGCGCTGGGCGATCTCATCGTCACGGCCCAGGGCCGGGCGCAGGTTGCGCAGGACGTGCCGGTGGCGATCGCGGTCGTCGATACCAAGCTGATCGAGGATGCGGGCATCAGCGACGTGCGCGGCCTGCGCCAGCTGACGCCCAGCCTGCAGGCCACGACCGGACAATCCGCGGCGACCGGAGTCGTGCTGTCGATTCGCGGCATCGGCACCGCCGGCGACAATCCCGGTTTCGAACCCGCGGTCGGCGTGTTCATCGACGGCGTTTTCCGCGCCCGCGCCGGCCTGGCGCTTGCCGAACTGCCCGAACTCGAGCGAGTCGAGGTGCTGCGCGGCCCGCAGGGCACGTTGTTCGGCCGCAACACCTCGGCCGGCGCGCTCAACATCATCACCGCGCGGCCGAAGTTCGAACTCGGCGGCTATGCCGAGGCGGCCTATGGCAATTATGACGAGATCGAACTGAAGGGCGGCATCAACGTGCCGGTCTCCGAGCAATTCGCGCTGCGCGCCGACGGCGGCTATCACAAGCGCGACGGCTATGCCCGCGACGTTAATTCCGACCGGTCGTTCAACAATCTCGATCGCTATTTCGCCCGCGGCCAGGCCCTGTTCGAGAATGAGTCGCTGACCGTCCGTCTGATCGGCGACTACAGCAAGACCGACGAGCAATGCTGCATCGCGATCCATACATCGGCCGGCATCACCGGCCCCGCGGTCGATCTGCTGGCCGGCCTCGCCGGTCGCGACGGCATTATCCTGCCGGCCAGGCCCAGCGACCGTCGCGTCGCGGTCAGCCCGAATCGCGATTACGCCGAGAAGGTCAAGGATTGGGGCTTTTCGGGCGAGATCAATTATGATTTCGGCGACGTCAACCTGACCTCGATCACCGCCTATCGCGACTGGCGTGCGCTGCGCGATCAGGATATCGACTTCTCCGGTCTCGATCGTGCCTATCGCGACGGCTATCGCACCAGCATGCGCGACTTCACGCAGGAAGTCCGGCTGCAGGGCACCGCCTTCGATGGCGTGCTCGATTTCCTCGTCGGCGGCTTCTATCTGAACGAGACGCTCAAGCTGCGCGACACCGTCCGCATCGGCACGCAGGGCAGCCAATATGTCGACGCGCTGCTGAGCGGCGCAACCGCGGGACTCTCGCCATTCGCGCCGAACGGGTTCTCGCTCTACGGCTCGCTACCGGGACGGCCGTTCGTCGGCAATCTGCTGGTCGCCTCGAGTCCGCAGCTGCAGGCGCTGCTCGGGGCGGTGCCGTCGCTGGCGCCGCAATTCTTCAACTTCCTGCCCAGCGCGGTCGGCGCCGGCCAGTACAGCGACAATTACACCGTCGATACCAAGGCATACGGTATCTTCACGCATAACATCATCAACATCAGCGACAGCCTCTCGGTGACGCTCGGCCTGCGCTACAATCACGAGAAGAAGGACATCAAGGCCGACCTCAATGCGACCAACGCGCCCTGCTCGGCGATCCTGCCGGGCGGTTCGGCGGGCGTGTTCGGCCAGGCCTTCGCGTCGAACCCGGCATTCAACGGCATTCGCCTGCTGGTCTGCAACCCGGTCGTGAACCCGGAGTTCAATGGCGATTATGCCGACGGCCGCAGCGAAAGCGAACTGACCGGCACCGCGCGCGTCGCCTACAAGGTCAACGAGGACGTGCTGTTGTTCGGCGGATACAGCCATGGCTACAAGTCGGGCGGTTACAATCTCGATCGCGGCGGGTTCGATTCGACCTATTTCGGCGGCAACGGCGCGCAGCTGAGCGATCTCGAATTCGGCAAGGAAACCGTCGACTCCTATGAAGTCGGTCTCAAAACCAATTTCAGCCGCGCATTCCAGTTCAACGTCACCGGCTTCTACCAGGATTTCAGCGGCTATCAGAATCTGCGCTTCGAGGGGTCGAGTTTCGTCGTCCGCCAGTTGGACGAGGTGATCTCGAAGGGTGTCGAACTCGAGAGCGTCATTCGCCCTGCTCCCGACTTCACCGTCAATCTCGCTTACACCTGGCTGCGGGCGGTGGTGCACGATCCGATCAACGGCGCCGACGACGACGGCAAGCAGGCGACCAACCAGCCGCGCAACGTCGTGACCGCGGCGCTGACCTGGACGCCGCGGCTCAGCGACGATTTCGGCGGTCTCGTCCACATCGACGCGCGCATGAACAGCGATTCGAACACGATCAACAATGCCCAGGGCGTGCCGTTCACCACCAATGACGGCTATGTGCTGGTCAATGCCCGGGTCGGCGTCGATTTCATGGACGGCCGCTTCGCGGTCGAGGCCTATGTCGAGAATGTCTTCAACCATTATTACAACATCACATCGTTCCCGGTGCCCGAGCAGTCGGGCGCGTTCGCGGTCTATCCGTCGCCGCCGCGCTTTTATGGCGTACGGGTGAAGACGCGGTTCTGACCGACGATCGCCGCGGCGCCCGCCGTCCGGCTGGGCGCCACGGCGTTACACGACGGTCGGGTAGCCCGCGCGCTGTGCCCGCGCTTCGATCCGCACGATCCTGTCGTAGCGCGCGGGCCTGATCTGCTCGATGCCCGCGATGAAGAGTGCCGAGCGTATGTCGGCGAGCGCCGGATCGGTGGCGGCCGTGCCGAGCGCCGCCCGCAGCGCCGCGAGGTCGCGCCGGCTGGTCGCTCGCGACGTCACCAGCGGCAGGCCCGGTACCGCCTCGGTCCATCCCAATGTGCGCAGTTTTGCAGTGACCCTGGGTTCGTGGCGATCGAGCAAAGCGAAGCTCACCGTGTCGATCGCGGCGATATCGGCACCACCCGCGGCGACCAGTCGCGCGCTGGCGGCATGCGATCCGGTTTCCGTCACGTCGGCGAAGAACGGCTGCCCGCCCGCGAACGGCGCGACCGCCGCGCGGAACAGGTTGGTGCCGGTGTTGGAACCAGGCTCGTTGATCGCCGCGCGCCGGCCGCGGAAATCGGACAAGGTCTCGCCCGGATCGTCGCGCCGGACGACGATCCGGCTGCGATGATCGCTCCCTTCGCAGCCCGCGACGTCATAGAGCGGGGTCGCGACGTAGCGCAGCCGGCCGCGCCAGGCGGTGACGAGCGGATAGCCGCAGCATTGCGCCAGCAGCAGATCGGGATCGTCCCAGATCATCGCCAGCGATCGGCCGCGGTCGAGCCGATCGGGTATGCGCTCGACGCCCTGCGCCGCGAGCCGGCCGGCGATCGCCGTCCACCATCGATCGTTGGCCGCCTGGACTTCGGGCCGGTCGTACATGCCGAGCGAAGCGACCCTGTGCGTCATGATCAGGCGGTATCTCCGCGGTAGGCCGGGTGGACGAGCGCGTCATGCGCGCGAAACAGATAGAGCCGCGCGACCGCGCCATAGCCGCGATAACGCAAATCGCCGTTGGCCGCGAGCAGCCGGGCGCGATGGCGCCGATAGAAGGCCGGCAGCCGGTACCAGGCGAGCGCCGGCGCGCGATGATGCGCGGCGTGGAGATTATTGTTGAGGAACAGCAAAGCGAACGGACCGGCATGCTCGACCACCGCCACCCGCGCCGCCGGATCGGCATGCGCGCGATGCTCGGCGAACGACCGCAGCAGCGACAGCGCGGTTCCGGGATAGACGAAGGCGAGCAGATAATGGCCGATACCGAAGCCGCAGACGTGCAGCCAGGCCATCACCGCCGCCACGCCCGCAAGGTGGGGAAGCCAGTCGCGCAAGGTCGCCGCCGGCGCGCGCGCGCCCCGCCGTATTTCTCTCGCGAGGAAGCGACCGATCGTCAGCGGCGGGCCGAGCAGCAATCGCCCGGCGAGCGAGGCCTGAACGCCTTCGATCGCCCTCAGCATCCGGCCATGCCATCCCGGGACATCGGCGAGGTAGCGCGACTCGGGATCCTCGAACGGGTCGGTCACGGTCGCGGCGTCATGATGGGCGAGATGCGATCGGCGATAGATCGCATAAGGCAGCCAGAGCGCCAGCGGCACCGATCCGATCGCGGCATCGATCGCGCGGATCCCGGTGGGATGGCCATGGATGGTCTCGTGCTGGAGCGACCCGTGCCACGCGATCAACCAGCCGCCGACCAGCGGCAGCAGCCAGGCGGGGATCTGACCATGCCACCAGGTTGCGGCGATCCAGCCGGCATGGATCACGACGGCGAGCAGCATCGTCGGCCATTCGAGGCGGCGGGCGCGGTTGGCGGCGTTCGGGCTCGATCGGGAGATGCGGTTGCGGAGCATGGCCATTCTCTATTCAAGTGATAGAGAATAGGTCGAACCGGATTTCCTTCGTCGGCCTCAACTTCTCCTTGGCAGGTCGCAGCCGCGAACCGGAACGACCGCACGCTTCGCCGCGCGTTTGCGACCCTTTGCCGCGACGCAGCAAAATGCCATTGTTATGTTGTAACGTTCCGCTACTGAGCGTCTCGAACGTCCCGGTGTCGGAGATCATATGCGTCATCCCCTGTTGCTGGCCAGTGTCACGGCCGGCCTTCTCGCCACGCCCGGCTTCGCCCAGGACGCCACCGCGCCCGACGGCGGCGGCAGCGGCAGCGGCAGCGGAGGCGACATCGTCGTCACCGCCAGGCGCCTCGACGAAGCGCGCGACGAGATCCAGCCGTCGCTCGGCGCCAGCGAATTCAGGTTCGACCGCAAGGTGCTCGACAATCAGCCGGGCGGCGCCGATCGCAACCTGACCGCAGTGTTGCTGCAGGCGCCGGGCGTGACCAAGGACAGCTATGGCGCGATCCACGTCCGCAATGAGCATGCGAACCTGCAATATCGCCTGAACGGGGTGATCGTGCCCGAGAGCATATCGGGCTTCGGCCAGACCTTCGATCCGCGGCTGGCCGATTCGATCGAGCTGATCACCGGCACCCTGCCCGCGCAATATGGCTATCGCACCTCGGGCGTCGTCAGCCTGAAGACGCGCAGCGGCGCATTCGACGACGGCGGCGACATCGGATCTTATGGCGGTAGCCAGACGACGATCCAGCCGAGCGCGACCGTGCAGGGTTCGACCGGCAACCTCAATTATTTCGTCTCGGGCAGCTATCTGCAGAATGATCTCGGCGTCGAGAACCCGGTCGATACGCGCGATGCGATCCATGACCGCACGCGCCAGTATCGCGCATTCGGCTATGTCTCCGACATCTTGTCCGAAACCAGCCGCCTCACCGCGTTCGGCGGCACCGCGATCGGCAAGTTCCAGATTCCGAACAATCCGGGGCAGGTTCCCGCCTACACGCTCGATGGCAGATCCAGCTTCGATTCGGCGCTGCTCGACCAGAACCAGCGCGAGATCACCCATTATGGCGTGCTGGCCTATCAATATGCGGGCGACGCGCTGAACCTGCAGGTCGCGCCGTTCGCGCGCTATTCGCAGACGCGTTTCACGCCCGATCCGCTGGGCGGCGACATCATCTTCAACGGCTCGTCCGATGCCTCGCGCCTGTCCAGCCTCGCACTCGGGCTGCAGGCCGATGGCAGCTACACGCTGTCGGACAGCCACACTGTGCGGTTCGGCCTGTTCGTCCAGAACGAGCGGACCCGCACCAATGTCGTCTCGCGCGTCTTTCCGGTCGATGCCGCCGGCAAGCAGACCAGCGACCAGACCATCGCCATTACCGATCGCGGCGGCCGCAACGGCCAACTCTATGGCGCCTATCTGCAGGACGAATGGGCGCTGTCGCCCACGCTGACGCTGAACTACGGCGTCCGCTTCGATACGGTGCACGCCTATACGCACGAACAGCAAGTGAGCCCGCGCATCAATTTCGTCTGGATTCCCGCCCCGGGCACGACCTTCCACGCCGGCTATGCGCGCAACTTCACGCCGCCGCCGCAGGAGCTGATCGGCGTGCCGACGCTCGCCTTGTTCGCCGGCACCACCAAGGCGACGGCGGTGACCACCGCCGATCCGGTGCGCGCCGAACGCGAGCATTATTTCGACGGCGGCGTCGAACAGCAGATCGCCCACGGGTTCACGATCGGCCTCGACGCCTATTACAAGAAAAAGCGCAACCTGCTCGACGAGGGCCAGTTCGGAACGTCGCTGGTGCTGTCGCCGTTCAACTATGCCAGCGGCTATGCCTGGGGCGTCGAGCTGCGTACCGATTTCCGGCGGGGTCCGGTCGCGCTCTACGCCAATGTCGCGCGCGGCCAGGAGAAAGCGCGCGACATCATTTCGAGCCAATATTTCTTCGACCCTGAAGAACTCGCCTACATCGCCGATCACAGCATCTTCACCGATCATTCGCAGCGCTGGACCGCGTCGGGCGGCGCCAGCGTGACGATCGACGACGGCTTCGGCAAACTCGTGCCCACCGCGGACTTCCTCTATGGCGACGGCCTGCGCGCCGAGGATCCCGACGGCATCGTCCCCAATGGCGGCAAGCTGCCGTCCTACTTCACCGCTAATTTCGGCATCGCCCAGAATTTCGACGGCCCCGGCGCGCTGAAGGGCCTGTCGATCCGCATCGACGTCAACAATGCATTCGACCGCTCCTATCTGATCCGCGACGGATCGGGCGTGGGCGTGGGCGCGCCGCAATATGGCGCGCGGCGCGGGTTCTTCGCGGGGGTGCGCAAGACGTTCTGAGGATCGCTCAACCCGTTATTGCGTGTCCGGCAGCTCACCGATGGCCAGATGGTAGCGGGCATAGCGATGCTCTCCGACGCGCTTCAGCGCGCCGAATGCGACGAGTTCAGTCAGATCGCGCGTGGCGGTTGCCGATGTCGCATCGGTGATCGTCCGGTAGTTGCGCGCGCTGAGTCCACCGGCAAACCCGTCCGATCCCTCGGCAAACATGCGCAGCAACGCCTTTTCCTGCCGCGCATTGATCATGCCGCGCACGCGATCGAGCAGACGCGTCTTGTCGATCAGGAAGCGGATGCGCGTAACCGTCCGGGCCTGCGCCTTCAGCACGATATCGGCGAACCACGCCAGCCAGCCATCGATCCGATTGCTCTGGCTGGCCCGATGGAGCTCGCTGTAATAGGCCTTCCGGTGGCGGTGGATCGTTTCGGACAGGGCGGTCAGCGTTGGCGCCTCGATGCCCTGCGCGAGCGCCTTCTCGGCGATCGCACGTCCGATCCTGCCGTTGCCATCCTCGAACGGATGGATGGTCTCGAACCAGAGATGGGCGATCGCCGCACGCGTGATCGACGGCAAGGGTGAAGCACCCTGCGGCGAACATGCGTTGAACCAATCGATGAACCGCTGCATCTCGGCCGGAACCCGCGTCGATGGCGGCGCCTCGAAGTGGACCCGCGGCGCGTGCAGGGCGCCCGACACGATCTGCATCGCATCCTCATGGGTCCGCCAGGCGCCGATGTCCGTCAGATCGCGGCGCCCGTTCATCAGCATGCCGTGCCAGTCGAACAATAGCCGGTCGCTCAGCGGGTCGGCATAGCGGCGATACAGATCGGCCATGAGTTCGGCAGCGCCAGCCTCGGCGGCATTCGCGCGTCGTCTGTCCGCAGTGAACCCCAATTGCCTCGCCAGCGATGACTGGACGCTGGCGCGATCCAGTATCTCGCCTTCGATTGCCGAACTGTCGACCATCTCCTGCGCGATCAACTCGATCGTGAGGCCCTGCCGGCTGCCGCCTTCCAGATGGTGCATCGTACCGACGACGACGCCGGCGCCCTTGATGAAACGTGCCTCAGCCAGCCCGAGACGTGATGGATCATATTGGAAATCGGGCCAGTCCGGGAGTTGCCAGTTCCAGCGCATGATCGATGAATAGCCTTTCTATCGATCATCATATAGCGATTTTGTGATCGATAGAAAGGCATCTCATCGATCATTCCGGCGAAAGCGGCGACTGCTCAACTGGCTAGAGCCGGGAGACGAGCGCCGTAATCCGCTCGATCGCGACGTCGAACCGATCGGCCTGCTGTGCGAAGCCGATCCGCATGTGGCTGGCATGACCGAAGCAATCGCCGGGCGCCACGAGGACGCCGGCATCGGCCAGCGTTTCGCAGAACGGCCGGCTCTCCCTGCCGTCGCCGAACCAGGGAAAGGCGGTGGTGCCGCCGCGCGGCGGAGTCCAGGCGAGGACGCCGTGCAATCCGGCGATCAGCGCGTCGAGCCGGGCGAGATTGGCGTCGGCAATCGTCCGCAGGCGATCGAGAATGAGATCGCTGTGAACCAGCGCGTGCGCGGCGAGCCGTTCGAGCAAGGGTGAGCTGCTGATCGTGAAATAGCTGCGCGCATCGACGATCCGGCGCCGGCGTTCGGCATCGCGGTCGATGATCCAGCCGGTGCGCAGGCCGGGCAGCGACAGCGCCTTCGACATGTCGCTGAGGACGATGACATTCTCGATGCCGGCGGCCGACGGCAGCGACGTGCCGAAGTAGAGCGGATGATAGACCTCGTCGACGAGCAGCGGCACGCCGCGCGCGGCGAGTGCGGCGGCCAGGTTTGCGAGATCACCGGTCTCCATCACCGACCCGGTCGGATTGTGCGGCGTGTTGACGATCACCCCGACGGTATCCGCATTCACGGCCTCGAGCACGGCGTCGGGATGCTGCGCGAAACCTGCCTCGCGCGCGAGTTCATAGTGGCGCACGTCGAGCCGCCAGGCGTGGGCCATCGCCGCATAAGCGGGGTAAGCGGGATCGGGAATGACGAGATTGCCGTTCGGCCGTTCGGCGAGGCAGAGGAGGATCGACAGCGCTTCGGATGCGCCGGTCGTCATCACCACCCAGTCGGGATCGGCGGCGTGGAAGGCGGCAACCGCCGCGCGCAACGGCCGGCTGCCCTCGGGTGGCGCATAGCTCAGCACCGTGCCGCCGATGTCGAGCGGCGATCCGCCAAGGCCGGTCAAGTCTTCGATCGACCAGCGCGGACCGGTGCTCGATGCGAGATTATAGGCGATCGGCGGCGTCGCGAAATCATATCTGGAAAGCCAGTGATCGAGCAGGAAGGGAGGCAGGTCCATCGTCGTCCATTCGTTCTCAAGGCCACCCGGCTAAGGCTGGCATATCACAAGCCCGCGGGGCAACCCGTGAACGCCACGGGCGTTAGTGCGCCGATGCTCGCGCACATTCCCATCGCAATCGGCATCCAGCTCATCTGCTGGAGCATCGGCCGTGCCTTGGGCGCGCCGACGAGGGCTTCGATCTGGATCGGCTGGTTCGCGGGTTCGGCCGTTTGCGTGATGCGCGAAATCACGCAGCGCGAATATCAATGGATCGAGGCCTATGGCCACGGTCTGCGCAGGAACATGCCCGGATATGCAGGCATGAAGGTCTGGGAGTGGAACAGCCACTCGATATCAGAGACGTTGACGGCGATCGCTGCAGCGGGTGTGGTTGCCATTGCGATCTCGACCCGGCGCTGATCTGAGATTGCCCGCTGCATCGGTGTTTCCAATCGTAAGCGTACCGACGCCCGACCCGAATCATTTGGAAGCGTCGTCTACGCGTTTGAGAAGTTCGAGATTTCGCCTGACCCATAGTGCCTCCTCGCTGTCGGCCGATGGCTGCATCTTCCATCGATCAGTGAAAAAATCGAAGAATGCGTGCGCATCGAGCATGACCTGTTCGGCGTCTTGCTGAACGACACCGCCTTCGATCGCATTATAGTCCGCCTTGGCCCGCATACTCCGGGCGAAATTGAGCCATTTCGCGGATTCTCTGGCGGCATCGTCGCCAGTTTCTACCAGCTTTGCATAATGCTGAATGACATGCTCATGACTGTCGGGCACAGATTTTCTTTTGCCGACGCCGCCGGTCAACAAAATCGCCGCTGCCGCACAGTGATGCATCGCGTAATAGGCAGAGTGGACACAGGCATTTGGCGCCTTCCCCAAAGCCCGAATCGCTTCGGCTTCACGAAGATGAACGGTCGCCAGATTGAGTCGTCCCTGTGCCAATATCCTGCGCTGACTTTCGGTGTAGGCATCTATGGCAACAGATTTCTTCACGGATGAGTGGCCCGACCGCGTCCGCGAGACAGCCGTATCAAGCGATCACAATCCCGTCGCGAGCGACACTTGCAGTCAGGGAATGGCAGGCCGGATTCCGAAACAGGCTCGCCAACATGATGACCGGGCGGATGTGATAGCCGCCACGAACGAATGGTAGCGCGGTGTCGGCAACGATGCGCTCCATCGCCCTTTCGTAAACATCGTCATTCACGACCACTGCGACGTCGTAATCGGAATTCCGCCGGGCCTGTCGTCTCGCCCGCGATCCAAACAGCATGACGTCGGATACCCGACCCGGAAGCGCGTCCTCGACCGCCCTCCGGAAGGCCGCGAGTTGTCCAGCCGCAGCTGGAGCGACGACGCCATCCAATGATTGACGTTCTAGGACCATAGAACATCAAATATCATCCGGAAACGGGACTGCCAACGCGTTAATGGCCGCACGGTCCCACGCACCTTCACCCCCCAATCCCGAACACCCGCCTCAACGACCGGTCCAGCATCAGCAACTGCCACAACAGCCGCCCATGGTCCGACACCCCCGACCGGTGGTCCGCCGCGATCTTCGCGATCGCCTCCGCCCGGAACCACCCTGTTTCCGCCAGCGCCGAACTTTCGGCGATCGCGCTCGCCTCGGGGGCCAGCGGGCCGCGGAACCAGGCGCTGATCGGGGTCACGAAGCCCATCTTCTTGCGGTAGAGGATGTCTTCGGGGAGGTAGCGCTCCATCGCCTTCTTCATCAGATATTTGCCGGTGCCGCCCTTCAGCCGCATCGCGCCGGGCAGGCGCGCGGCGAACTCGATCAGGCGGTGGTCGAGCAAAGGCTCGCGCGCCTCGAGGCTCACCGCCATGCTGGCGCGGTCGACCTTGGTGAGGATGTCGCCGGGCAGCCAGATCTTCATGTCGGCATATTGTGCGCGGTCGAGACCGTCCTGCGCCGGGGCGCGGCGCATCGTCGCGATATAGCGGTCCTCGGCGCGGTGACCCTGCAGCGCCTTTGCGACGCCATCGGTGTAGAGCGATGCGCGCAGCGCCGGGCCGGTGACGCCGACCGCGCGGGCATAGGCTTCGTCGCCGTCGGCGGCGAGCGCGAGCAAGGTCGTTTTGGCACGCAGTGGGCGCGGCGCCCAGTCGGCCTTGGGATAGATGCCGCCGAGCCGGCCGGCGAAAGCGCGCAGCGGCGCCGGCATCAACCCGCGCGCCCGCTCCTCGGCGGCGTGGAAGCGATAGCGGCGATAGCCGGCGAACGCCTCGTCGGCGCCGTCGCCCGACAGCGCGACCGTCACCGTCTCGCGCGCGAGTTCGCAGACGCGGTAGGTGGGCAGCGCCGAGGCGTCGGCGAAAGGCTCGTCGAACGCCGCGACCAGCGTGTCGATCAGCCCGAAATCGTCGGCGGAGACGATGCGCTTGCGGTGATCGGTGGCGAAGCGCTTGGCGACCTGATCGGCAAAAGCGGTCTCGTCGAGCCCGGCGACATCGAAGCCGATCGAGCAGGTCTTGACCGCGCGCGACGAGGCCTCGGCCATCAGCGCGACCACCGCCGAACTGTCGACGCCGCCCGAGAGGAAGGCGCCGAGCGGCACGTCCGCCACCATCCGCGAGGTGACGCCGGCGCGCAGCCGTTCGACCATCTCCTCCTCCAGCGCGGCGGCATTGCCTTCGGCGCGCCGGCTGAAATCGACGTCCCACCACATCACCGGCCTGGGCAGCGGCTTGCCGCGTTCGAGCAGCAGCCAGTGACCGGCGGGCAGCTTCGACACACCGTCGACGATGCAGGCGTCGTCGGGCACATAGCCCAGCCCGAGATAATCCTCGACCGCGCGGATGTCGGGCGACCGGCGCAGCAGCGGGTGCGCGAGCAGGCCCTTGAGTTCGGAGGCGAAGGCGAGGCTGCCGTCCGACAAGGTCGCATAATGGATCGGCTTCACGCCCAGCCGGTCGCGCGCGAGGAACAGGCATTGCCGGCGCGTGTCGAACAAAGCGAAGGCGAACATGCCGTTGAAGCGGGCGAGGCAATCCTGCCGCCACTGCCGCCAGCCGTGGAGGATCACCTCGGTGTCGCTGTTGGTGCGGAAGACATGGCCGAGCCGTTCGAGGTCTGCGCGGACCTCGGCGAAATTATAGATCTCGCCGTTAAAGACGACCACCAGTTCGCCCGACTGATCGCTCATCGGCTGCGCGCCGCCGCCGAGATCGATGATCGCGAGCCGGCGATGGCCGAGACCGACGCCCTGCGCCGTCCACACGCCCGCACCGTCGGGGCCGCGATGCGCGATCGCATCGGTCATCGCGCGAATGCGGTCGGGGTCGACCGGCTTCGCGGTTTCGATATGGAAGATGCCCGCGATGCCGCACATAGTGGCTGGTCCTATCGCCCGTCGGCAATGCGGTCGGCAAGGGCATCGATCGGCCCCAGGTCTCGCAACAACGCATCGATCGCCGGGCGTGCCGACTGGCCGTTGGCTTCCTCGGACGAGACGAGCACCGCCACTGCGCGGCGGCTGCCGCCGGTCAGCCGCGCCTTCAGCGTCTCCAGCTTCACCATCGTGCCGCTGCCGGTCAGCGCGCCGCCGACCCGGTAGAAGCTGACGACCTCGCGCACGACCGGGCCGGGCGCGATGATCCGTTCCGCCGTGCCGCCAGCCGGCGCGCGCGCGGTGGTGGTCCACGCCCACTGGCTGTCGGGATCGACCGAACCCTGGCCATAGCCGACGATCTCGCGGCCCTCGCGCTGATCGGCGAAGACGATGATGGCGAGATCGGCTTCCTGGCCGGCGGCGTTGCGATAGCGCCCGATCAGGCGATGATCGGCACCGTCGAAGCGCGGATACCAGGTATGACGGCTGCTCAGCGGCACGCGCTGCCAGCCCTTGACCGCCGGCATGTGGAGCGGGCCGCGGATCGTTTCGCTGCCCCGTGCCGCCATCGCCGCCGACCACAAAATCGGTGCGCAGCCGATCGCCAGCAGGCCCGCGGCGACGAGACCGAGCGGCCGCGCACGGACGGGCATCGCGCGCAGCCTCGTTAGATCGAGCCAGTCCGAATCGCGCGGGCGATCGAAGAATTTCCAGCCGATCGCCATCACCAGCACCATCACGATCGCAAAGAAGAACCAGCCATAGAAGACATGGTCGAAACCGGCGGCGAAGCTGATGTCGGTCAGTTCGGCGATATAGATCGTGCCCCAGGCGCGGACGCCGTTGGCGAGCACCGGCACGACGATCGCCAGCGCCATGAACGCCATCCGCCGCGGCCAGCTGCGGAAGCAGACATTGGCGGCGAGCGCGCCAAAAGCGAACATCGCGACGAGGAAGTTGACGCCCGAACAGGCCTCGGCGACCTCGAAATAGCCGCCCGGCGTGGTGATGAAGACGCCGTCGATATGCGCAGGGATGCCGACCAGCGCCAGCAGCGCCATGCACATCTGCGCGGTGATCGTCTGCATCGGCGGCACCAGTTCCTCGCCGAACGGCACCATGAAGAGCATGTAGAAGATGGGAAAGGCGAGCGCGCGCGCGACGCGGGGTCCGAGCAGCGCGACGATCGCGCCCTGCAGCATCAGGATCAGCCCGAAATGCCGCGCGAGCCCGACGCCGGCGGCATCGCCGAGCAGCCAGCCGACCGCGCCCGCCGCCGCCGGCAGCAGGCCGGGCGCCCAGGCGGAGGGATCGAGCTCACGGAGTTCGGGCCAGCGCTGCCACACCAGCCAGCCGAGGATGATCGGGATCAGCAGGCAATGGCCGAAGGTCGAACTGGTCCACCAGATCGTGACGATATCGGCCACGTCGCGGTGGAAGATCGCGAGCAGCGCCACGGTCGCCAGTGCGAGCGCGAAGGCATGACGCCGCCACGCCAGGCTGATGCCATGGCCGGTCCCGTCGTCGGTGTCCTTGTCGCCGGCGCCCTTGTCGTTGGTTGGCGTGATCGGGCCGGCAAAGCTCATGCAGCGGGTTCCAGTGCGGGCTTGCCGATCCCGACCAGGGCGCCGAGCGGCGCGAGCCGCGCGTCCCAGCCATAACGCGCCGCCATCCGCGCGCGCGCGGCAGTGCCGATGTCGTGCGCGAGGGTGCGGTCGCCGAGCAGGGTGACGACCGCCTCGGCCTCGGCGGCGCTGCCGTCGGCAATCACCAGCTCGGTACCGGGGGCGGCATCGATGCCCTCGGCGGCGGCCGGCGACGCGACGACCGGACACGCCATCGCCATCGCTTCGAGCACCTTGTTTTGGATGCCGCGCGCGAGCCGCAGCGGCGCGACGACGACGTCGGCCGCCGCCAGCCAGCAGCGGATTTCGGGCACTTCGCCAGTGACGTAAACACCGGGCAGCGTATCGAGCGCCTTGACATCAGCGTCGGGGTTGCGGCCGACGATCGCGAAGCGGGCATCGCGAACGCGCGCGCGGATCAACGGCATCGTCTCGCGCGCGAACAGGCTCACCGCCTCGGCATTGGGGCGATAGTCCATCTGGCCGGTGAAGACGATCAGCGGCCCCTGCCCGGCCAGTTCGACCGGGCCATGATCGACGGCGGGATCATAATGATCGAGGTCGATGCCGTTTTCGAGCACGTCGACCCAGCGCTGCTGGATGCCGCTCTGGCGGCGGAACAGCGCCGCCTCCGCCTCGCTCACGAACAGGCTGCGGTGCGCGCGCTGCGCGGTCAGCTTCTCGAATGCGAACAGGCGGCTGCCCTCGCGCTCCATGATCCACCGCATCGGACCGCTCGCCTTCTTCGCATAGGCGACGAACTTGGCCGAATCCATGTCGACGAAGTCCATCACGAAGCGGCGACGGCCGAGCCGTTCGGGGACATATTGCGCCATCTGTCCGGAGAAGGCGAAGATCGTCGTCACCTCCGGCCGGGCCAGCACCTGCTCGACATGCGCGTGCATCGTCGCGCTCTTGAACAGGGGCAGCGACACCGGCTGCTGGCTGGCGAGCGCAGCGATGCCGGCGCGCAGATGCGAGACGTGGCGGACCTCGACGTGGCGCGACACGGTCAGCGGCTCGAGCATGCGCAGATGCGCGAGATCGGCCTCGTCGTCGGCGAAGGCGGCGAGATGGACCGGCGCCAGCGCGGCGAGATGCTTGAGAATGTGAAAGGACCGGATCTTGTCGCCCCGGTCCGGTGGATAGGGGATGCGATGCGCGAGGAACAATATCTCGGCCATCAGCCGAGGCCTCGCGCGATCATCGGGCCGATCCGGTTGGCGACCGCGAGCGGCAGTTTCTGCCACAGCGCGATCTGCAATCTGTATCTGGGACTCAGCGGATTGACGTCGCGCAGTTCGGCCCCGTCGGCGGTGCGCACGGCATAACGCAAGGGCTGCGGCGCGAATCCCCAATTCTTCTTGAACGCGAAGGCGCCGCTGCCGGTCTTCGAGCGGCCGAAATCGAAGCGGTCGCAGCCGCGGGCACGAGCATGGTTCATCAGCGCGTAATACATCAGATCATTGGCGCGAAGATAGCGCGCCGCCTGCGTGCCGCCGCCCCAATAAGGCATGACGGCGCCGCGATGATAAAGGCTCAGCACGCTGGCGACGGGGATGCCGTCATGGCGGACGGTGAGGATGTCGGCGTCGGCGCCGAAGCGATCGAGCACCGCGTCGAACAGGCTGCGCGGGAAGACCGGCGTGCCGAGGTTGCGCACGCTTTCGGCATAGACCGCATAATGCGCGTCGCGATCGCGCGCGGCCGTCCCGGTCTCGACACTCATGCCCTTGTCGAGTGCCTTGCGCACCTCGGCGCGCTGCTTGCGCGGGATTGCGAGCAGTTCGGCGGCATCGTCGGCGGCGATCGGCCGGACGAATCCCGCATGGGCGCCCTGTTTGACGATCCAGCCGTCGCCCGGCGCGGCCCCGCCACGCAGTTCGACGGTCGGGCAGCTCAGGCTTTCGGCGAGCGCCCATGCGGCTTCGGCAAGTTGCTCCGCCACGCTGTCATCGTCGGCGAGGATGCCGCCGGCGACGGCGAAGCCGGTCGAGACCAGCGCGCGGCCGAACAAGGGGGAGTGGATTTCGGTGAGGGGGAGGATGCCGAGGATGCGTCCGTCACGAAGGTGATTTGCCGAATGCGCTTCGCCCGCTCCATCCCCTCCACCGTCATCCCCGCCAAGGCGGGGATGACGGTGGAGGGGATGGTGAGCTTCGGAGCGAACCACCAGCAAATGCGCAACCTGGTTGCACCCCTCGGCCACCGCCTGCTGCCATGACGTCAGATGGAACGGCGTTCCCTCCGCATGCCCGCGCACATAAGCGTCGACCGCGTCCCGCTCACCGGACTCGCGCAGATCGACGGCCGCCACGGTCACGCGCCCGATCGGCGCATAAGCGTTCATGCCCTGCCCGCTTCCGCCGCCGCGACCTCGTCGACCCTGCCCCATTCGAAATCGCCCATCAGCCGTTTGAGCTTGCCCGCCATTGCGCTGAGCCGGCTATAGTGACGCAGCTTCGACTTCAGCGGCGCATTGGCGACGCGCGGCTGGTCGGGATCGATCTCCCATGGGTGGAAATAGATGATCGCCGGCCGCGCCTCGTCGCGATTGACCTGGCGCACCGCCCAGGAGGAGAAGCGATAGGGCAGCAGCCGGAAGAAGCCGCCGCCGCCCGCCGCCACTGTGCGCTTGCCGAGCTTCGCGGTCGTCACCGGCAGTTCGATCAGTGCGCTGCCGGCGACCGGCCGGAAGGCGAAGCGCGGCGCTTCGGGCCAGCCATAATGATCGTGCACGACCGGCGCGACGCTCGACGAGTAAGCATAGCCCTGCTCGGCGAGAATCTCGTGCGCCCAGGGCGTGCGCTGGTCGATCGAGAAGCTCGGCGCGCGATAGCCGGTCACTTTATGGCCGGACGCGTCCTCGATCGTCTTGCGCGCGCGGCCGATATCGTCGCGGAACTGGTCGGGCGTCAGCGTGAATACGCGCAGATGATCCCAGCCATGGCTGGCGATCTCGTGGCCGCCATTGACGATGCGACGCATCAGCGCCGGATGGCGCTCGGCCACCCAGCCCAAAGTGAAGAAGGTCGCCTTGACGCCCGATTCGGCGAACAGCGCCAGCACCGCATCGGTGTTGCGCTCGACGCGATGGGCGAGACCGTTCCAGTCCTCGCGCGCGATCACGCGTTCGAACGCACCGACCTGGAACCAGTCTTCCACGTCGACCGAGATGGCGTTGCGCACCGGAGAGCTCCCTGTTGCCGCGCTCAGGCGGCGTTTTCGCGCAACCTGTCAAGGTCGGGATGGCGTTGCGAATCATTCTCCACCCAGTCGACGAGCAGGGTCAGCACGCGGCGCAGCGCAGCATCCTGCTCCTCGAGCCGCGCTTCGAGCGAAGCGATCCGGTTGTCATATTCCTCCCCGGAATGGAGGGTTGGGTCGGATTGCCCCCGGCAATCCGAGATCGTGCCGGGGGCACGATCGGCCCAACCCTGGGGACCAGCCGCAGGCTCGTGGAGGGGCAGGACGTAGGGCTGAGCAATATCCGGAGGGATCTGAGCTCCAACCGACTGAGTATCGCCGTATGACTCCCCCTCCACCATCGCCTGCGGCGACGGTCCCCCTCCCCGTTCCGGGGAGGAATTTTCTGTATCATCTGCCAGATCGTCGGCGACCGCATCGACAACATCCTCGTCGATCACCTTCAGCTGCTCGATCGCGCCATGCAGCATCACCCGTCCGGCCAGCAGGTTCAGCCGCCGCGGCACGCCGTCCGAATGGCGATAGAGTGCGGCGCACGCGCCGTTGGTGAAGTCGGGATTGCCCTGCCAGCCGACCAGCGACAGCCGGTGGACGAGGTAGGATTCGATCTCATGCGCTTCCATCGGTTCGAGATGGTGGGTCGCGATCACGCGCTGGCGCAATTGCTCCAGCCGGTCCGATCCGTAGAGCTTCTCGCGGAATTCGGGCTGGCCGAGCAGGAAGATCTGCAGCAGCGAATCGCCACCGAGCTGGAAGTTGGAGAGCATCCGCAACTCTTCGAGCGCGGAGACCGGCAGGTTCTGCGCCTCGTCGACGATCAGCAAGGTGCGCTTGCCGTCCAGCGCCTGGGCATGGAGAAAGCGCTCGATCGCTTCGAGCAACTGCGCCTTCTCGACGCCGATCGTGGCGATGCCGAACGCCTGCGCGGCCATCCGCAGCATGTCGTCGCCCTCGACCTGGGTTGAGGCGATCTTGACCGCGGTCAGCCGCGACGGGTCGATCGTCTCCATCAGACGCGCGACGAGCGTCGTCTTGCCCGCGCCGATGTCACCGGTGATGACGATGAAGCCCTCGCCCTGCGCCAGGCCATAGCCGAGATAGGCCATCGCCTTGCGGTGCGTCGCGCTGTCGAAATAGAAGCGCGGATCGGGTGTCAGCTGGAACGGCCGTCCGGTCAGGCCGTAATGTTCGGAGTACATCGGCTCTGCTCCTGTTAGAAATTGTAGCGCAGCGCGAGCAGCGCGGCGGCGTTGTACTGGGCTTCGAGCCCTTCGGGATCGAGGCCGTAGACGCCGGCCGAGACGGTCGCCGCAAGGCGGCCGAATGTGTGGTTGTAGCTGCCGGTCAGCCCCGTGCTCACCACGTCGGGCGCGCCCGCGAGACCGCTGTTGTACCAATCGGCATAGACATTGGCGTCGATGCCCGAATTCGGCGTCAGTTGGCGCGCGACATAGGCCTGCGCGAAGATGCTCTCGTCTTTCGTGCCGTCGACGGTGAAGGTGCCGCCGAAATCGGGCGCGATGAAGCGGCGCTGCGAGTAACCGAGCCCGACGCCGCCGCTCCACGGCCCGCGCTGGGTGGAGATCACGCCGTTGATGCCCCGCGCGCGGAAATTCGCGGTCGAGATCGACTGGAACACGTCGTTGAGGCAGCCACCCGCCGATTGCCCGCCAGTTCCCCGGCCACCAAACACGCAGCCGCCGCCGATATTGCCGCTGAGCGGATTGCGATCGACCTGGAATGCGGTCGGCAGCAGCGACAGATTGTCGTTCAGCTGCTGGCCGAAGCTCGACACGCTGTCATAAGCGGTGATCTGCAGCGCGGTGACGCCGGACATCTGGTAGGAGAAGCGGCCGGTATAGGTCATGTCGCCATAGCGGCGGCCGACCCGGACCTCGAGTTCGGTGCGGCGGCTGGGCCGCCAAAGCACGCCGGCATCCCAGATCAGCCCGTCCTGGTCGTAATATTGCAGCCGTGGCGAATTGGGGTCGGTGACGAAGCGGCCCTGGCCGTCGATGACGGGGATATCGTCCTCATCGAGCAAGGGCGCGCGCTGGGCGGCCTCGATATCCTCGTAGCCGATGCCGCCGACCAGTGCGAGCGTGGGACTGACCGGCACGGTCACGTCGCCGCGGACATATTTGCTCTCGAAACGCTGATCGAGCTGGCCGGCATCCTCGCGCTCCCAGCCGCCGCTGACCGCCCAGCCGAACGGCAGGCTTCCACCGGGCGCCATGCCGACATTGGCGGTTGCCGACTGCACCACCGAATCGTCATAGCTGTCGATCCGGTCGATGCCGTCGGGCGCCAGGATGCCGTCCTTGCTTTCGACCTTGGTATAGCCGGCCCGATAGGAGGCGCCGACCTGAAGCTCGCCGACATTGGTCGTCAGCGTCGGCCCGGCATAGACCGAATAGACCTGCGTCAGACTGTCGACATTGCCCGCGGTCTGGCCCGGAAAGCCGCCGCCGATGCCCGATCGCGCCCGCGTCGCCAGCGCGCCGGCTTCGATATTGACGACGCCCGGCACGGCCTGGACGTTGACCCGGGCGAGGCCGCTGTGGATGTCGTCGTCCGCGATATTGTCGTCCCACGCGATCCGGCGCTCGTAACGATAGCTGATCTGCGCCTCGACGCGCGACGTCTGCACCGTCGCGTCGACGCCGGCGGCGATCGTGCTGTAGGTCAGCACGTCGCTGTCGCCGTTCAGATCGGCGGTGATCACCTGCCCGACCTCGATATAGGGATCGATACTCTTGCGCGCAGCCTGCGCCGGGTTCGCGATCAGGGCCAGTGCGCTGATGCCGATCAGGGTCGACCGCATCTCAGCCTCCATGTCCGTAATAGGAGCCGAAGCGCCGGCCCCCGGGGGAGAATTTCACGCCGTTGAGCAGTAGCTGGATATGTTCGCAGCCACCGAGCAGCCCGATCGCCTCGCGCAGCTCATTCTCGGTGGTCTTGTCGGCGCGCACCACCAGCACCGCCTGGCCGACATGATAGGCCAGCACCGAAGCAGGCGACGCTGCCAGCGCCGGCGGCGAATCGAAGATCACCACGCGCGACGGATAGTCGCTCCCTAGCGCCTCGATCACGCCGCGCGTCCGCTCGGACGCGAGATATTCGGTGTCGTTGTTGGTCTGCCGCCCGGCCGGGAGCACCGACAGCTTCGGGATGTCGGTGCGGATCACGCAGCTCTCGACGTCGACCGCCGGATCGGCGAGCGCATCCATCAGTCCCGGCCCGCCCGCGATGCCCAGAGTCGAGAGGATCGAGGGTTTGGCGAAATCGGCGTCGACCAGCAGCACCTCGACATCGGCCTCGCTCGCCATCGACAGCGCGAGGTTGACCGCGCAAAAGGTCTTGCCGTCGCCGGGTTGGGCCGAACACATCAGAATCATCCGGCCGCGCGGCACCGGCGCCACGTTTTGGCCGATGCCGGCCGCGATCAGCAGCTGGCGCTTGATGATCCGGAATTCCTCGGCGAGGCCGGTGACCGGCGAATCGGGCAGGATGAAACCCGCCTCGCGCAGCATCGCGGTATCGACGCGCGCGGCGCGGCCGGACGGCGTGGAGCGGCGCGCAACCGGGGTCGGCGCGACGGCGGAAGGCTGGCGTACCGGCTCCGCGACGGGTGGAACCGCCGGTGCCACAGGCCTGGCAGCCGGCGGAACGACGGTCTCGGGCGCCCTTGCCTCGGGCGCCTTCGCTTCGGGAACCGGAGGGCGCGGGATCGCGCGGGTGAAATCATAGGTTGCGGCCGCCCTTTCGAGGAGCGAACCGGCGGCCTTGATCGAGCTGTGCTTGTTCATGATCCGCTCCTCACGCCACCATTCCGCGCTGGATCATCTCGACCACCAGCAACATCGCGAACACCGCGGCAAGCGCGCCGCCGCCCCCGACGAACCACAGCAATTTCTTGCGCCGCATCGCCCGCTGGCCATCGGTCAGGATCTCGGTGATCGCGCCCAGCACCGGCAACCCGCTCGCCCGCTCGAGCCGGCCCGAGGTCGCATAGGTCGTCTGCAGCTGGCCCAGCGCGAAGGCCACGCCGATGCCCGCACCGATGCCGGCGAGCAGGATCATCGTCAGCAACATCGGCCGGTTCGGCGCGGTCGGCGCGCGCGGGGTCGACGGCGGATCGATGACCTTGAAGATGATCGACTTGGTATCGCTCTGCACGCTGATACGCAGGCGGATGTCCTCGCGATCCTGCAGCAATTTGTCGTACTGCGCCTTGAGCACGTCATAGTCGCGATTGATCCGCGCCTGTTCGGCGACGACGCCCGGCTCGGCGGTCTGCTTGGCGGCAAGCTGGCCCATATCGGCCTGGAGCTGGCTCTTGCGCGACTGCAGCGCCGCGACCGCGGCCTGTTTCTCGGCCTGCATCGAGCGCAAGGTCACATAGAGCGGATTCTGCACGCTCGAACCGCCGCCGCCATTGCCCTCGCGCGCCGCCTGGACGCGGAGCGAGGCGACCTGCGCGCGCATCGCCCGGACGTCGGGATGGCTCTCGGTCCAGCCCCGCGCCAGCGCATCGGCAATCTGCCCCTCGAGCGCCGCCAGCCGGCCGCGCGCGCCACCCACCGCACCGCCGGGTCCCGCGACCGGGCTGGAGGCCGGCGTGCTGGCGATCTGGGCATTGACCGCCGCGAGCGAGCTCTGCGCCGAGGCGAGATCGGCGTCGATCGACGACAATTCGGCACGCGAGCTTTCGATCCGCTGCGAGATCGAGCCGGTGCCCGGCAGCAGTCCGAGATATTTGGATTCGAATTCGGAGCGCTTCTGCTCGGCTTCCTGGAGCTGCTTCTCGCGCTGGGCGAGCTGGGCGTCGAGGAAGCGCAGCGTATCGGTCGATTCGTCGCGGTCGCCGGCCATGTTCTCCTCGACGAAGATGTCGATCAGCTTCTGGACGATATCGCGCGACAGCTTGGCGTTTTCGGCGTCGGACATGCCGCTATTGGCCGATTCGGCGGTGATCTGGAACAGATTGTCCTGCTGCGCGACGACCTTGATCGCCTTGCGCAGCGTCTCGACCTTGTCGGCGACGGCGCGATCCGTGGTCGCTTCCTGGCCGAGATCGGTGCCGCGGACGACCTTTTCGAGATTGACCGTCGACGCCAGCGTCTGGCGCACGCGATCGATATCGGCCTGCTGTTCGGGCAGCGTCATGCCGCCGACCTTGCCGGGCAGCAGCGACTGCATCTGGACCGAGACGCGCGCCTGCGATTCATAGCGGTTGGGGATCATCGCGACCACCATCCAGCCGACCAGGCACACACCCCACACCACCGCCAGCGCCAGCCAGCGGCGATGCCACACCATGTGCAGTGCGACCCGGACCTCGTCGTAAAGGCTGTTCATAGGATCTCGGGCGCTCTCGGAAGTTGGGCTCGCATCGGGTGCTCGGGCATCGCCGGGCCGCCGCTCAGAACATGCTCTCGGGGATGATGATCACATCGCCCGGTTGCAGGCTCACATTGGCGCTGGTGTCGCCATTCTTGAGCAGGCTGTTGATTCGCAGGCCATATTCGCGCTGCTTTCCGGTCGCCCGATCGTAACGGATCAGGCGCGCGCGGTTGCCCGCGGCGAATTCCGAAAGACCGCCGACCGAGATCATCGCATCGAGCAAGGTCATGTTGGCGCGAAACGGGATCGAGGCCGGCTTCTCGGTCGCGCCGACGATGCGGACCTGCTGGCTGAACGTGCCCGAGAAATTGTCGACGATGACCGAGACCAAAGGGTCCTTGATGAACTCGCTGAGCTGCAGCTTGATGTCCTGCGCCAGCATCGCCGGGGTCTTGCCGACCGCCGGCATGTCGGTGATCAGCGGCGTGGTGATCCGCCCGTCGGGCCGCACCTGCACCTTCGCGCCGAGTTCGGGATTGCGCCAGACGAAGATCGTCAGTTCGTCGAGCGGGCCGATGATATAGTCCTCGCCAGGGCCCTCTTGCGCGGCGACGAAGCCGGCGGACGGCAATTGCTGACCGCTGCCGGTCGCACAGCCGGTCAATGCCATCGCCGCCAGACTGACGCCGAGAACAAGGCGGGACGGGATACTCTTGCGCATCGTTCAAACCCTCTGATCGACGCCGCGCCTCGTTCCGTGACCGTTTCGGGTCCGCGGAAACCGTCGCAGCTTCGCCTTGGTCTAGGCGGCAAGAGGTGAAGATTGCGTTAGGACAGTCCCGCCGGAGTCAGGCGCCGACCAGCATTTCGAGCGCCGGCGGATGGCCGAGAAACGCGGCAGGGCTGGCACTTGCGCCATAAGCGCCGGCCATGAACATGGCGATGACGTCACCATTTTGGGACAGTGGCAGCGCGACCTGGTCCGCCAGCCGGTCGAGCGGGGTGCAGAGACAGCCGACGACGCTGGCCTCCTCGACCGCGGGCGCGCCGAACCGGTTGGCGACCGCGACCGGATAATTGCGGCGGACGACGGTGCCGAAATTGCCGCTCGCCGCGAGCTGGTGATGCAGACCGCCGTCGGTGACGAGGAAAATCTGGCCATGGCTGGTCTTGCGATCGACGATCCGCGTCAGATAGACGCCGGCCTCACCCACCAGCCAGCGTCCGAGCTCGATCGCGAATCGGCTTTGCGCCAGGATTTGCGGCCTGTTGTCAAGCGTTTGCGCCAGTTCGACGCCGATCCGTTCGATATCGAGCGGCACTTCGCCGGGGAAATAGGGAATGCCGAACCCGCCGCCGAGATTGACCAAAGGCGGCACCGCATCGGCCTCGTCGGCAAGCCGCGCGGCGAGCGCCACCGTCGCCGCCTGCGCCTCGGCGATCGCGCTCGGGTCGAGCGCCTGGCTGCCGGCGAAAATGTGGAGACCGCGCCAGTCGGCGCCCGCGGCGATCAGCCGGCGGATCAACGCGCCCGCCTCGGTGTCGTCGATCCCGAACGGCTTGGCGCCGCCGCCCATCCGCATGCCCGACCCGCGGAGATCGAAGCCGGGATTTACGCGGACCGCGAGGCGTGGAACGATGCCCAGCCGCTCACCGATCACCAGCGCGCGATCGCCCTCGCCGGCCGATTCGAGATTGATCGTGACGCCGGCGCGGATCGCCGCAACCAATTCGCGGTCGCGCTTGCCGGGTCCGGCGAACGACATCGCCTCGGCTGCACCGCCGGCACCCAGCGCCAGCATCATCTCGCCCGCCGACGCGACATCGAGGCCATCGACGAGGCCAGCCATCAGTTCGACGACGGGCGCGAACGGATTGGCCTTGACGGCATAATGGATCGCGAGATCGGCCGGCATCGCGGCGCGCAGCCGGGCGACCCGGGCTCGGAGCATCGCGGCATCGTAGACGAACAATGGGGTATCGCCGGCGCGCTCGATCAGCGCGTCGATCCGCTCGCCGCCGACCAGCAGCATGGAGTCTTCGGCCTGATAATCCAGCGGGATAGCGCCGTTTGGCTTCATGACGTGTGACCCGGACGATGGCGAGAATCAGAAGCTAAGCCCCTCCCCTTCAGGGGAGGGGTTGGGGTGGGGGCGAGCGAAGCGAGCTCTTCTACAGTACGGGCTTGGCAACACTTCTGACGGGTCATCCCCCACCCCAACCCCTCCCCTGAAGGGGAGGGGCTTAAATATCCCGGCTCCGCTCTTGCGATCACGACATCAACTCCGCCCTGATCCCCGCCCGGTCCAGCTTGCCATTGGCATTGCGCGGCAACGCGTCCCGCCAGTGAATCACATGCGGCTGCATGAAACCGGGCAGTTCCGCCTTCAGCCACGCCCGCAACCGGACCTCGGCCGCTTCGACTTTCAGCTTTTTCGCCGCGCGCGCCACGACATGGATCGCGTGACCCAGCCGCGCATCGGGCACGCCCAGCGCCATCGACTCGGCGACCGCGCCGCTCGCCGCCGCCGCTTCCTCGATCTCGGCGGGGCTGATGCGGTTGCCCGAACTCTTGATCATCTCATCGTCGCGGCCGACGAAATAATGCAGCCCGTCGGCATCGCGCATGACCGTATCGCCCGACCACACCGCCATCCCGCCCGCCCGTGACCATGACGGCGCCGGCCGGAACCGCTCGGCGGTGCGTTCGGAATCGTTCCAATAACCTCTGGCGACCAGCGGGCCGGCATGAACCAGTTCGCCGGCCTCGCCATCGCCCGCTTCCTGCCCGTCGGGCCGTACGACGAGGATTTCAGCCAATGGAATCGCGCGCCCCATCGATTCGGGATGCGAATCGACCAGGCCCGGATCGAGATAGGTCGATCGGAACGCCTCGGTCAGCCCGTACATCGGATAGAGATCGGCCGCTGAAAACCGATCCCGCAACCGCCGCACCAGCGATGTCCCGAGCGCGCCGCCGCTGTTGGTCAGCCGCTTGAGCTTGCCCGCGATGTCGGGCGGCCAGTCCGCCTCGACCAGCTGGATCCACAAGGGCGGCACACCGGCCAGGGTCGTCGCGTCATGGCTGTCGACGGCGCGGATCACGTCGCGTGGCGTCAGATAATCGAGCGGGATCGCGCAGCCGCCCGCCGCCCAGGTCGAGAGCAATTGATTCTGGCCATAATCGAAGCTCAAAGGCAGCACGCACAATGTGCGGTCGGCCGGCGACAGCTTCAGATAGGATGCGACCGACAGCGCGCCGAGCCAGAGATTGGCGTGGCTGAGCATCACTCCCTTGGGCCGCCCGGTCGATCCCGAGGTGTAGAGGATCGCCGCCAGACGCTCCGGATCGCGGTCCGACGGCGGCAGTGGCGTCTCGCAGCCGGGCAGGACATCGTCCGCCTCGGCCTCCAGCAGCAGCGCGCAGTCGTCGGGCAGGTCGCCGGGCACGAGCGTCGCAGCCCGCCCCTCGCCCGCGATCAGCAACCGCGCACCGCTGTCGGCGAGGATGTGTGCGGCTTGTGCATGTTTGAGCAGCGGATTGATCGGCACGTGGATCAGCCCGGCGCGCGCCGTGGCCAGCGGCATCACGCAGGCGAGCCGGGTCTTGGCGAGCCAGGTCGCGACGCGATCGCCCGGCTGCAGCCCGCGCGCCAGCAACCCGCCGGCGACGTGGCTGGTCAGCGCGTCGAGCGCAGCGTAATCGAGCGTCCCGAAACGGCCCGCCAGCGCGGGCGCGCCGCTTGCGCCGCGACGCGCAAGCTGGTCCAGTGTTAAGGGTATGATATCGGCTGGAAGCAAGTTGATGGTTTCTGGTCCCGGATGATCGAAGGACGGATAGCGCCTTGTGGGTTAAGGGGGAATATCATGACGGGTTCGACGCGGTCGAGACCGTCGCGCGCGGCACGCTCGACCGGAGCGCGCAGCCGAACCTGTTCGACCGGCTCGAATGGTTCCGCCGCACCTGGGCGCATGTGCCGCCGGGATCGGCGCCTTTGATCGTCCGCACCCGTACCGAAGGCGCCGACGCCTGGCTGTTCCTGTCGCTCGAGGCACGCGACCGCGCCGAAGGGCTGGCGAGCTGGTACACTCTGGCCTTCCGCCCGGTCTTCACCGGTCAGCCACCGGCAAGCGTGCGGGTGCGATTGCTGACCGCGCTCGCGCGCCGGCTGCGCGGGCGGCTGGGCCGGATCAGTCTGTCGCCGGTCCCCGAGGCGGAGGCGGCCGAACTGGTGCGCGCCTTCCGTCGTGGCGGCTGGTTGCCGATCCTGCAACGCGCGACGGTCAACTGGCGGCTCGATGTCGCCGGCCGCGACTTCGAAAGCTGGTGGGCGGAGCGGCCCGGCCAGTTGCGCAGCACGGTGTCGCGCAAGGGCGGCAAGGCGCAGGTCGACATCGTCATCCACGAGCGTTTCGACGAGGCCGCCTGGGCGGCCTATGAGTCGATCTACGCCGAGAGCTGGAAGCCCGAGGAGGGATCGCCCGATTTTCTGCGCGCCACCGCCGAGACCGAGGGCGCGGCCGGTGCGCTGCGGCTCGGCATCGCCAGCATCGAGGGCGAAGCGGTGGCGGCGCAGCTCTGGACCGTCGATCACGGCATCGCGATCATCCACAAGCTCGCGCATCGCGATTCTGCCGCCGAATATTCGCCAGGGACCCTGCTCAGCGCGGCGATGTTCCGCCATGCGATCGACGTGGACAAAGCGGTGACGATCGACTTCGGCACCGGCGACGATCGCTACAAGTCCGACTGGATGGAGCAGCGGTACCCGCTCTACGCATTGCGGCTGTTCAATCCGCGCCGGCCCTCGCAATGGCTCGGCTGGCTTCGCGCGAAAGCGGCCACGCTTGTCCGACGCGATCCGCTCGATTAAGCGGCACCATCGAGGAACGGCATGCGGGGGATGCAGGTGATCGCTGGCGACGACGCGAAAATCGTTGAGGACACCGTTCGCGCCGTGTTGCGCGACGTGCTCGGCCTGTCGCAGGATCGCGTCGACGCGCTCGGCGATGCGTCACTGCTGTTCGGCGCGATGCCCGAGCTCGATTCGATGGCGGTCGCCGGACTGCTGACCGAGATCGAGGACCGGCTGGGCATCATCGTCGAGGATGACGAGGTCGACGGCGAGATGCTCGAGACCTTCGGCAGCCTCGTCCGCTTCGCGCGCGCGAAGGCGCTGGATTGAGCTTGCCTGCGCCGGCCGGTCCGCTGGCTTGATCACGCGCTACGCCTGGCGCGGCGGGGAGGAACTCGTCTTCGCAACCGGTGTCGGCAATCGACCGAAACTCCTTGTTCTGCAACCCTTGTTCGAAGAGGCCAATCGCACGCGCCGGCTGCTGGCCGCGGTCATGCGCGCGCTTGCGGGCGCGGGTCTGGATGGCGTCCTGCCCGACCTGCCGGGCATGGGGGACAGTCTGACGCCGCTGTCGGCCGTCGCTGTGCAGGACTGGCGCGATGCGCTTGCCGCCTTCGCCCTGATGCTGGACGCGCCGTTCGTGACCTTGGCGGTTCGTGGCGGCGCGCTGCTGGACGATGTGCCTGGCGCGGCCGGTCATCTGCGCCTGGCACCGGCCGAAGGCGCGTCGATCATGCGCAACCTGTTTCGCACGCGGCTCGCCGCCGATCGCGAGGATGCTGCCGGCGTGGACATGGGCGCCCTCGAAGCGCTGGCGGCGGACGCGCCGATCGAACTCGGCGGCAATCGACTGGGTCCAACGCTGATCGCCGGACTGCGCGAGACCACCCTGCCCTTGGTCTCGCCGCTCCGCACGCTGCGCCTCGACAGCGATCCCGCCGCTGCCGACGCGAAGCTCGCCGCCCAACCGCTGTGGCGCCGGGCCGAGCCGGGCGATGATCCGGACTTCACCCGCCTGCTCGCCAGCGAAGCCGTCCATTGGGTGCGCGCATGCGTCGGCTGATCGCTATCGCCTGCGAAGGATCGACGCTGGCCGGCACGCTCGATGAAGCAGCCGGCACGACCGGCCTGCTGATCGTCTCGGGTGGCAACGAGATCCGTGCCGGCGCGCATCGCGGCATGGCGATGCTGGCGCAACGGCTCGCTGCCGCAGGCTGGCCGGTGTTGCGCTTCGACCGGCGCGGGATCGGCGACAGCGAGGGCGAAAATGAAGGCTTCGAAGCGAGTGGCCCCGATATCGAAGCCGCCGCCGCCGCCTTCCGCACGCATTGTCCGCAGCTCCGCCTGATCGCAGGCTTCGGCAATTGCGATGCCGCAACCGCGCTCGCGCTGTTCGGCACCGACGCCGGCATCGACGCGCTGATCCTTGCCAACCCCTGGGTGATCGAACCGGCCGACGACCTGCCTCCGCCGGCCGCGATCCGCGCGCGCTATGCCGGGCGCCTGCTGAGTCTCGACGGCTGGAAGCGCCTGCTGACCGGCGCCGTCGACCTGCGTGCGCTGCTGCGCGGCATCGGCGCGATCGCACGGCCGGCCGCACCATCGGGCTTGGCCGTGCGACTGGGCACAGCGCTGTCCGCCTTTCGCGGAAGCATCCGGATCATTCTCGCCGAGGCTGACGCAACCGCTTTGGCCTTCGCCGACGCCTGGCGCAAACCGGCGTTCGCGGCGCTCGCCGCGCGCATCGCCATCGACCGCATCCAGACCGGCTCGCACAGCTTCGCGCGCGGCGACGATCCGGAGCGACTGGCGATGATCGTCATGACCGCGCTCCTAACGAACGCATCGGCCGAAGCAGACCGCTGAATTCATGTCCCATCGATAGCCGCACTTGGCCAGCCGCAATCACTGCAATGATTGCCTTCGCACTCGCCCCCCGACTAAAGCGCCCGCGTGGAAAAACTGCCTTCACCCCTGAGCTTTCGTGACTTCCGCTTTTTCTGGCTTTCGCGCCTCGCGAGCACGCTGGCATCGAACGCGATGGTCATCGTCATCGGCTGGCAGGTCTATGATTTTTCGCGGTCCACATTGGGCATGACGCCGCGCGAGGCGGCGCTGCAGCTCGGTTTCGTGGGGCTCGCGCAATTCCTGCCGCTGCTGTTGCTGACCCTGGTCGTCGGCTGGGTGGCGGACCGGATCGACCGGCGCTGGATCGCGCGCGGCGCCGTCGCGCTCGATGTGTCCTGTGCAGTGACGCTGGCGCTGCTGACCTGGACCGACCATCTCAGCCTGCCAGCGATCTTTGCGGTCGCGGCGCTGCTCGGCGTCGGGCGCGCCTTCGCCAGTCCGGCCCTGCAGGCGCTCGCGCCCAATCTCGTGCCGGCGGCGGTGCTGCCGACCGCGATCGCGTTCAGTTCGATCGCCTGGCAGAGCGGCGCCATCCTGGGGCCGGCGATGGGCGGCTATCTCTACGCCGCCGATCACTGGCTGCCCTATGCGGTCTGCGCGACGATGTTCGGCGTGTCGTTCGTCATGCTGTCGCTGATCCGGCCGATCGTCCGCTCGACGATCACCGGCCCGTCGCACCCATGGGCGCAGATGATCGACGGGCTGCATTATGTGCGCCGCAACCGGCTGGTGCTGGGCGCGATTTCGCTCGATCTGTTCGCGGTGCTGCTGGGCGGCGCAACGGCGATGCTGCCGATCTATGCGCGCGACATCCTTCACGTCGGCGCCGAGGGACTCGGCCATCTACGCGCGGCGCCCGCGGTGGGCGCGGTTCTGATCGGCGCCTGGTTCGCGTGGCGGCCGCTGAAGAACGCGGTCGGTGTGAAGCTTCTGCTGGGCGTCGCGATGTTCGGCGCCGCCACGATCGTCTTCGGCCTGTCGCAATCGATGTCCTTGTCGCTGGTCGCATTGGCACTGCTCGGCGCGGCCGATATGCTGTCGGTCTATGTCCGCCAGTCGCTGGTCCAGCTCTACACGCCCGATGCGATGCGCGGGCGGGTCGGCGCGGTCTCGACATTGTTCATTTCGGGTTCCAACGAATTGGGCGAGGCCGAATCCGGTTTTCTCGCATCGGCGATCGGTCCGGTCGCGGCGGTTGTCGCGGGCGGCATCGGCGCGGTATTGGTGGCCGGTCTGTGGTTAGTCTGGTTTCCGGAGATTCGCCGCGCGCGCAGTTTCGCGCCGCCCGATACGCTCGATGATTTCGCCCTGGAGGAGAAACGCATATGAAGGCCGCCAATATCCTGGAAACGATCGGCAACACGCCGCACATCCGCGTCGCGCGGCTGTTTCCGGACGCCGAAGTGTGGATCAAGTCCGAACGGTCCAACCCCGGCGGTTCGATCAAGGATCGCATCGCGCTGGCCATGATCGAGGATGCCGAGAAATCCGGCGCGCTGCAGCCCGGCGGCACGATCGTCGAACCGACCAGCGGCAATACCGGCATCGGCCTGGCGATGGTCGCCGCCGTCAAGGGCTACAAGCTGGTGCTGGTCATGCCCGAGAGCATGTCGATCGAGCGCCGGCGGCTGATGCTGGCCTATGGCGCGACCTTCGATCTGACGCCGCGCGAGAAGGGCATGAAGGGCGCGATCGAACGCGGCCTCGAACTGGTCGAGCAGACGCCCGGCGCCTGGATGCCGCAGCAGTTCGAAAATCCCGCCAACATCGCCGTCCACGTCGCGACCACCGCGCGCGAGATCCTCGACGATTTCGCCGACGCGCCGCTGGACGCGCTGATCACCGGCGTCGGCACTGGCGGCCACATCACCGGCACCGCGCAGGTGCTGAAGGCGCAATGGCCCGATCTCAAGGTGTTCGCGGTCGAACCGACCTTGTCGCCGGTGATTTCGGGCGGCCAGCCCGGGCCGCACCCGATCCAGGGCATCGGCGCCGGCTTCGTCCCCGCCAACCTCCACACCCAGCTGCTCGACGGCGTGATCGTGGTCGATCCGGCCGACGCCAAGGAGATGGCCCGCCGCGCCGCGCGCGAGGAAGGCATGCTCGTCGGCATCAGTTCGGGCGCGACGCTCGCGGCGATTTCGCAGAAGCTGGCGGAACTCCCGGCCGGCAGCCGCGTATTGGGCTTCAACTATGACACCGGCGAACGCTATCTCTCGGTGCCCGATTTCTTGCCGGAAGCCTGATCCGGTTTGACCGAGGCCATCATCACCACACCCGACCTGCCCGGTCGGGAAGACTTCGTCGCGCCCGACCTGCTTGGCCGGGTGATGCTCGTCGTCTTCGCGATCGGTGTGCTGGTGGCCGCATGGCTGGTGATCGCCGGCCCGCGGCCGCCGCGCTACGTGCCGCCGCCGATCCAGACCGCGAAGCGCGACGTGCCGCCGACGCCGCCACCGCCGGTCGAGCCGCTGGTGCTCAAACCGGTCGCGGCGACCGATGCGGTCGCGATCAATGCCGAGGTCCCCTTCTCGACGGCACCCAATCCCGCGGCGCGGCCGTTCAATTTCACCGGCTCGGCCGACGATCGCGCGCGCTCGGTCGACTGTCTCGCGGCCGCGATGCTCTATGAGGCCGGGTCGGGCGATGCCGACGGGCAGCGCGCGGTGGCGCAGGTCGTGCTCAACCGCGCGCGTCATCCGGCCTATCCCAAATCGGTGTGCGGCGTCGTTTTCCAGGGATCCGAGCGGAGCACCGGCTGCCAGTTCACCTTCACCTGCGACGGCGCGCTGGGGCGCGTGCTCTCGGACGACGCCTGGAAACATGCCCGCGAGCGCGCAGCGGCGATGCTCGGCGGGTCGGTCTATGCCCCGGTCGGCTACGCCACCCATTATCATACCAACTGGGTCGTGCCCTATTGGAGCTCCAGCCTCGACAAGATCGCGCAGGTCGGCACGCATCTGTTCTTCCGCTGGAGCGGCTGGTGGGGCACGCCGTCCGCCTTCAAGGCGTCGCCCGGCGGCAGCGAACCGGTCATCGCCCAGCTCGCCGCGGTTTCGGCCGTCCACCGCCTGGGCGATCCGACCGCGATCGTCGACGGAAAGCCGGTCACCGATTATACGCTGGTGCCGGCGAGCAAACCCAGGGAACTGACCCAGCAGGGCGACGACACCTTCATCATCACGCTCGACCGCAAGGCGTCGGCAGACAGCTATGCGAGCCTGGCGATGGCGACCTGCGGCGCGCGCAGCTATTGCAAGGTGATGGGCTGGACCGATGCCGGAGCCACGCCCCGGGTTCCGGCCGATGCCGACCGCGCGCGCGGATCGATGTCGTTCAGCTTCCTGCGCAACCGCGATGCGGGTTTCGAGAAACCCTTGTGGAACTGCACCCAGTTCAAGCGCAACGATCCGCGCCAGTGCATGAAGTCGCCGAGCGTGGTCAAGCCGGGTGAGCCGCCGGCGCGGCGCGTGCCGGGCTATCGCGACAGCTTCGGGCTGGCGGTGCCGGCGGACGTGCCGGTGAAGGCCGTCGTCGATGCGGTGACGCCGACGCCGAGTTGAAGGCGCGTCGCCAATTTAACCCGCGCCCGGGACGCTGACTGAGTTTCGGGCAAGACCAGACGCCATTCGAGCAACGGCGCCGTCTAACGCGCGGGAGCGCTCGACCCGGCCTGGCGAAGCGCGGTCCGAAGATTGCCGTCCGCGGCGGATAGCAGCGCCGATGCCTGCTCGGGCGTTCGTCCCGAGGCGATCAGCACCGCCAATTTGATCTCGCCATCGGCCCGATCGAGGGCGGCTTCGGCGACCCGTCGCTCCACAGCCGCGATATCGGATATCATCGCGATGGCGCGGGCGCGGAGCTTGACGTTCGAAACCTTCATGCTGACCATGCGGCCCTCGCAGATCTTTCCGAGGCGCAGCATCACGGCGGTGGAGAACAGATTCAGGGCGATCTTCTGGGCCGTTCCCGCTTTCATCCGCGTCGATCCGGCGACGACTTCGGCGCCCGTGTCCAGCAGGATCGGGTGTGCGGCCGCGCGGAGCAGCGCCGCTCCCGGGTTGCCCGCCAGGCCGATGGTCAGGGCGCCGGCAGCGGCAGCGGCGCGAACGGCGGCGACGGTGTAGGCGGTCGTGCCGCTCGCGGCGACGCCCACGACCACGTCGCTGGACGCGAGCGCCGAATCGCGCATCGCGGTCTCGCCCGCGGCCGCGTCATCCTCCGCACCCTCGACGCTGGCGGTCAGCGCGTCCAGTCCGCCAGCCAAATGAAATAGGACGCGCGCGCCGGGCCAGCCGAACGTCGGGCCCAGTTCCACGCCGTCCTGGACCGCGATCCGCCCCGACGTCCCGGCGCCGACATAGACGAGCCGCCCGGCCGGATCGCCGAGGCGCCCGGCCGCCTCGTCGGCGGCGCGGGCGATGGCCGCAAGCTGCGACTGCACCGCCGCCGCCGCCGCGAGTTGGCCCTCGAGCATCGCCGAAACCGCCTCCTGGGTGGTCCACAGGTCGAGATCGACGTAGCGGGCGCTGATGGTTTCGGTCGACACTCCGGCATCTCCTCGATCATTGCCCTGCAATCGCACTGGCCAGAGGCGCGGCGAGGGTTCTACATCATCCTGTCATCGTCAATTGCGAAGGTACCGCCTGACCATGGAACTGTACCTCGGAATCGATGCCGGCGGCACGCAGACGCGGGCGCGGCTGGTTTCAGGCGAAGGGCAGGTCCTGGCCACCGGCGAAGGGGGGCCGGCCAATACCCCTTCCGGCCTGCCGCAAGCATTGCGCGCCATTGAGGAGGCCTGTTCGCAGGCCCTGGACCAGGCCGGCCTGACGGCCGCCGAGATCGCATCGATCGGCGCCGGACTGGGCATGGCCGGGCTCAACCGCAAGGGCGTGCTCAAGGGCCTTCAGGCGCATGACTTCCCCTTCGCATCCATCGCCTTCGCGAGCGATGCAGCCATTGCCAATCTCGGCGCGCATGCCGGCGGCGACGGGGCGATCGTGATCGTCGGCACCGGCAGCGTCGGCTTCGGCCGGGTCGGCGACCGGATATTCACGCTCGGCGGCTATGGGTTTCCGGTATCGGATGAAGGCAGCGGCGCCGAACTGGGCCTGCGCGCGATCCGGCGGGCATTGTGGGCGCGCGACGGCCGCATTCGGCATAGCGCGATGACGCAGGCGGTGCTCGATCGCTTTCATGGCTCGGCCGGCGAGATCGTCGACTGGACCGCGCGGGCGACCCCGCGCGACTTCGGCGCGTTGGCGCCGCTGGTGCTCGACCACGCCATCGCCGGCGACGAGATCGCCGAACTGATCGTCCAGGAGTCCGCGCGGCGGATCGACAGCATGATCCACACGCTGTTCGAGTTCGGCGCCCCGCATTGCTGCTTGATGGGCGGGGTTGCCACCCGGATGCGCGACTGGCTGGCCGCCAGCATCCGCGCGCGTCTGCGCGACCCGCTCGGCGATGCGCTGGACGGCGCCATCCTGCTCGCCAGGCAGCGCGCGGCGCAGGCATGACTCGCGCGTCAGGCCTTTTCCGACTCCCCGGAAATCCAGGTTTCGACGACCTGCCCGCCGGCGTCGACCAGCACCAGATCGGCACGCAGGCCGGGGGCGATCGCACCGCGCTCGCCTGAAAGCCCCAATATCCGGGCCGGCACGACGCTCGCCATGCGGACGGCGGTTGCGATATCCACCCCCATCAGCCGTTCGGCGTTGCGCACGGCGCCGGCCATATCGAGGTTGGAACCCGCCAGCGTGCCATCGGGAGCGGTGCACCGGCCATTCTCGCAGGTGATCAGCCGGCCGCCCAGCATGAACGCGCGCTGCTCCCAGCCGACGGCGGGCATCGCATCGGTGACGAGCGCCAGGCGCTCCGCGCCGATCGCCGCGAGCGCGATCCTGAGCGTGGCCGGGTGGACATGATGGCCATCGACGATGAGGCCGCACCAGCGCGCATCGCTTTCGAGCGCCGCGCCCACCGCCCCGGGTTCGCGGCTGCCGAGTTGGGTCATCGCGTTGAACAGATGCGTAAAGCCGCTCAGACCCTCGGCAAAGGCGGACTGGATCTCCGCATAGGAAGCCGCGCTATGCCCGGCGGCAACCACCACGCCGCGATCGACGAGAGCACGGATCGCACCCGGCGGCGCCAGTTCCGGCGCGAGCGTCACGAGCGTGCGGCCGTGCCGGAGCGAGGCCAGCAGCGCGATCGCTTCTGGGTCGAGGATCCGGAACTTGGCGGCATCGTGAACGCCTTTCCTGGCGGGGTTGAGGAAAGGTCCTTCGATATGGATGCCGAGCACGCCCGGTACGCCGCGCTCCAGCGCCGCGTCGACCGCCGCGATCGCCTGCGCGACGACCGTGAGATCGTCGCTGATGAGGGTGGGTAGGAAGCCGGTGGTGCCGAAGCGCCGATGGGCCGCGCCGATGCGCGCTATACCCTCGAGCGTCGGACAATCGTTGAACAGGATGCCCCCGCCGCCATTGACCTGAAGGTCGATGAAGCCCGGGAACAGGTCGCCGTCCAGCGCGCGCCTGCGCATATCCGCCGGACATTCGCGCGACGGCAGCACGGCGGCGATCAACCCGCCGTCGAGGATGACCGACCAGTCGGGCCTCAAGCCGTCCGGCGTCAGCACGCGCGTGGCCTGGAGCGCGATCCGGCTCATCGGGTCTCGGTCACTTTCCGCAGGTTCGGCGGGCGATCGGGATCGCATCCGCGCGCGAGGCTCAGCGCGACCGCGAAGCGGTAGAAGCTCTGGATCGCCGCGAGCGGGGCGACCGCCGGATGCAGGCCGTGCAAGGTGGGCAGCGTCAGCACCCCGGGCCGCGTGCCGCCCGCCATGATCACGCGTGCGCCGAGGCCGACGAGTTCGTCGGCGAGCTGCTCGAAATCCCGCTGCCCTTCGTCCCCGGGCGCCAGCATCAACACCGGAAAGCCGGGGCCGACGAGCGCCATCGGGCCGTGCCGCACCTCGGCGGCACTGAACGCTTCGGCGTGGAGGCCGCAGGTCTCCTTCAGCTTCAAGGCCGCTTCCTGGGCAATCGCAAGGCTGAGGCCGCGGCCGAGGACGAAGAGGCCACGCGCTCCGGCCAACTCGGCGACTGCCGGCGACCAGTCGAGACGCCAGGCGTTGCGCAGGACTTGCGGAACATCGTCCAGAGCGCGCTGGAGATCGCCGTCCTCCGTCCAGCTTGCGACGAGGCTCAGGATCGCGACGAGCGATGCGACGAACGACTTGGTCGCGGCCACGCTCCGCTCCGGCCCGGCAAGCAGAGGAAGTGTGACCTCGGCGCTCAGCGCCAGCGGCGACTGCGGATCGTTGACCAGGGCGGCCACCAATGCCCCGGCCGCCCTGGCTCCGCGCGCCGAGCTGACGATATCGGGGCTTTGCCCGGATTGCGAAATCGCGAGAAAGAAGACGCCTGCGAGGTTGCGCCACGGGGTCGCGTAGAGCGAGGAGACCGACGGCGCGTAGGAAGCGACGGGCAGTCTGGCGCGGGTCTCGATCAGATATTTGGCAAATGTGGCGGCGTGATCGGAGCTGCCTCGCGCGCAGGTCAGAACGAATGGCGGATCGGCCTCGCGCAGCCGCAGCGCCAGGTCGTGCACCGCAGTCCGAAGCCCCGCGATCTGCCGCTCGGCAACCATTGCGGCTTCGGCCGCCTCCAAATGCATCAGGGTTTGCTCGGCGCCCATGCTCACCGCCTCAGCCATGCGTCATGCATAGCATGACATCCGCGCCTTCAGCGCATCCCTCAGCGTCACCGCCTCGCCGACCCTCAGATCCTCCACATCCGGCGCGCTCAGCAGCGAAGCGCCGGCCGTGTCGACCGCCACCGTCGCCAGCCCCAGCATGCGCTGCAGCACGCTCCGGCTCAGCGACACCGTCTGTGCGCTGGCGACCGGTACCACCCACAGCCGCTGCCGCCACCAGCCGCGCTGGACGAACAGCATGTCGCCATCGAGTGCGAAGCGATGTCGCAGCCGCTCGAGCGCTGTGAACACGGCCAGCGCCGCGACCAGTCCGTAACCGAACCATAGCTGCGGCAGGAAGAAGCCGCCGATCGTCACGCCCAGCAGGGGGAAGAATATCCGCGGCGCCAGCGCGCGCAGGACATGTTTGCGCGACACCGGTCGCAGACTGTCCGGCAGCGGCAGCCGCAACGGCCGGGCATCGGCGACGATCGCGGCCACTTCGTCCTCGCGCGCGAACGGTGCGACCGGCTGACGACCGCCCTCGCCCTTCTGGCCCGCGCTCAACGTCTGGAACGACAGCGCGAACCAGCCGAACACCCGGCGGAGCGGTCCGGTCTCGACCAGCCCGAGCTGGACGCGCCGGCGCGGAATCACGATCTCGGTGCGCGTGAACAGCCCGCGCTCGCGCCGGAAACCGGCGCGCTCGGCAGTCAGGCGGAAGCCATGTTCGCGCGCCAGCGTCTGCGCGACGCCGGCGACGATCCCCAGGCCGGCGGCCAGCAGCACGATCGACAGGATCAGCGCCGACGTCACCGCGCCTTCCTCGACGCGATGCCGCGCCTCGCCGACATAGAGCTTCGCATCGCGCCAGCCGAACGGCAGGACATCATCGAAGAAATTGAGCACCGCATAGATGCCGGCGAGATAGACCAGCGAGAAGTTGAACAGCCCGAACAGCAGCACGCGCGGCGTGTCCATCGCGAAGATCGTGCCGCCCATCGGTGCGGCGTCGGCCGGTGCCGGCGGATCGAACGCCGCCGCCACGCCCGCCACGCCGTCGCCGCGCAAAGCCGCCTGCCCCGCCCGCACCGCCGTGCGCAACCGGTCCGCCTCGGCGAGATCGACGCTGTCGAGCACGCCTTCGTCCTTGCCGCCCGCACCGGTCTCGATCCGCACCTTGGCGAGGCCGAACAGCCGGTGGAGCGGGCCGCGCTCGATATCGACATCCTGCACCCGATCGAACGGGATCGACCGTCGCGTGCGGCCGATCAGGCCATGTTCGATGACGATGCCACCGGCGCCGACGCCATAGCGGAAGCGCCACCATCTGAGCCCGACGAAGAAACCCAGGAGCGCGGCGGCGGCGATCATGATCGGCACCAGCGCCCACCAGCCGGCACCGCTGGCGCGCATGGCGACGAACGGCAACAGCACTACCGCCTGCGGCAGCGCCTTGACGAAACGGATCGCCGCCGTGCCCGGATGGAGCCGCCGGTCGGCGACACTGGCGTCGATCATTCGGGTTCCTGGCGGATATGCGCGCGAATCCGCTCGCGCATCGCCTCGGCGCGCTCACGCGTCAGGCCGGGCAGCACCACCTCGCCATGCGCCGTGCCGGCGGTGTGGAGCACGAGCCGTGCGACCCCGAAGGCGCGCTCCAACGCACCCTGCGAGACGTCGATATGCTGAACGCGGCCATAAGGCACGACGGTCGCGACTTGCGTCCACACGCCATGCGCAACCTCGAGCGCATCCGCCGCCTCGTCATAGCCCCAGGCAGCGAAGCGGCGTGACGGGCCGACGATGACCGGCCAGACCAGCAGCAGCGCCATCACCAGCGCGGGCAGCACCGCGGGAACGCCGAATTCCTCGTTGAGGAACGGCCCCAATGCGAACGCGGGGATCATAGCGACCACGCCCAGGCTGACAGCGTGGATGCGCATCACCCATAATTGTCCCGGTTCCAGCGATGTCATGCCCGTCCTCTGCTCATGGCGGAGTGTTAGGGGAGTATGACACTTGTCTCAAGCGCGTGTTCACCCCTCTACCGCTTGCGGGAGAGGGAAAGACGCCGCAGGCGGCGAGGGTGAGGGCCAGTCAGGCGGGACACGCTCTGGCCCTCACCCTGGTTCGCTGCGCGAACCTGTCCCTCTCCCGCAAGCGGTAGAGGGAAGGAGGATGATAATCCCCTCAGAACCGCCCCCTAAAACGCCTCCGGCGCCAGCGCCATCAGGCTCTCCGCCCCACCCTCGAGCTTGCGCCGCTCGGCACCAGTTTCGGGCATGATCCGCTCGGCGAAGAAGCGCGCAGTGACGAGCTTGGCGTCCATGAAATTGCCGTCGCCCTGGCCGGCGTCGAGCGCCGCCTGCGCGGCGGTCGCCATGCGCAGCCACATCAGGCCGACCGCGACGATGCCCATGATCTTCATATAGGGCGCGGCGGCGGCACCGGCATTGTTCGGATTGGCCAGACCGTTCTGCATCAGCCACATCGTCGCCGACTGCAGGTCGGCATTGGCCTTTTCCAGCCGGCCGGCGATGTCGGCCAGCTTGGGATTGGCCTTGGCCTCGGCGACCTCGCGGGCGATGATCTCGAACAGGGCGCGAACCGCGCGGCCGCCGTTCTGGCCGAGCTTGCGGCCGACGAGATCCATCGCCTGGACGCCGTTGGTGCCCTCGTAGATCATCGCGATCCGCGCATCGCGGACATATTGCTCCATGCCCCATTCGACGATGTAGCCATGGCCGCCATAGACCTGCTGGGCATTGGTCGCGACCTGATAGCCCATGTCAGTGCCATAGCCCTTGATCACCGGCGTCAGCAGGCTGATCAGATCGTCGGCGAGCTGACGCTCTTCCCCGGTCTGGGCGGCATGGACGAGATCGACCTGAAGCGCACCCCACAGGCACAAGGCGCGCAGCCCCTCGTTGAGCGCCTTGCCCTCCATCAGCATGCGGCGGACGTCGGGATGGACGAACAAGGTGTCAGCCTTCTGGTCGGTCTCGGCCGGGCCGGTCAGCGCGCGCCCCTGGCGGCGATCCTTGGCGTACTGGACCGCGTTCTGGTAGGCGACCTCGCCCTGCCCCAGCCCCTGCAGGCCGACGCCGAGCCGCGCCGCGTTCATCATGATGAACATCGCCGCGAGGCCCTTATTCTCCTCGCCGACCATGAAGCCGGTCGCGCCGTCATAATTCATCACGCAGGTGGCATTGGCGTGGATGCCCATCTTGTGCTCGATCGAGCCGCAGCTGACTGCGTTGCGCGCGCCGATCGAACCATCATCGCCGACCATATATTTGGGGACGATGAACAGGCTGATGCCCTTCACATTGTCCGGCGCGCCTTTGGTCTTGGCGAGGACGAGGTGGATGATGTTCTCGGTCAGGTCGTGCTCGCCCGACGAGATGAAGATCTTGGTGCCGGTGATGCTGTGGGTGCCGTCGTCGTTCGGATCGGCCCGGGTCTTGATCAGGCCGAGATCGGTGCCGGCATGCGGCTCGGTCAGGTTCATCGTGCCGCCCCACTCGCCCGACACCATCTTTGGCACATATTTGGTCTTTTGATCGTCCGAACCCTTGGCGAGGATCGCCGAGACCGCGCCCATCGTCAGCCCGTGATACATGGTGAAGGCCATGTTGGCGCTGATCAGATATTCCTCGAACGCGGTCGAAACGACGTGCGGCAGGCCCTGTCCGCCATATTCGACCGGCATGCCCAGCGTCGTCCAGCCGCCCGCGACGAACGCGTCATAAGCCGCCTTGAACCCCTTGGGCGTCGTCACCGAGCCGTCGTCGTGCCGGGTGCAGCCTTCGAGATCGCCGCTCTGGTTGAGCGGGAACAGCACCTCGGCGACGAACTTGCCGCCCTCGTCGAGCACCGCTTCGACGACGTCCGGCGACGCATTCTCGAACCCCGGCAGGTTCGCGTAGCGATCGAGGCCGATGACGTGATCGAGGATGAAGCGCGTGTCGCGTACGGGAGCGGTATAGGTTGGCATCGTCTCTCTCCGACTATTATGGGGCCGTTCAGCCGTTCGATTCCGCTTCGGCCTTTTTCACCATGGCCACGAAGCGGGTCAGTTCGTCGATCGCGCCGTCGAGATCGAGGCGCTGGCGCTTGAGCAGGTCGATCTTCGCCTCGCATTTCTCGATCGTCACGCGCCGCTGGACGTGACGACCGTCGCCGATGTCGTAGAGATCGATCATCTCGCGGATCTCGGTAAGGCTGAAGCCGACGCGCTTGGCGCGCAGGATCCACGCCAGCCGCGCGCGATCGCGCTTGGTGTAGATCCGGGTCAGGCCGCGCCGCGTCGGCGAGATCAGCCCCTCATCCTCATAGAAGCGCAGCGCGCGGGCGGTGACGTGGAACTCCTCCGACAGATCGGAGATGCTGTAGGCGTGACGCGCGTGCGGATCGGGCGTTTCGACCTGCGCGTGTTCCGCGGCGGCTTGCTGGGCACTGGACATGGCGCGAGTATATTGACGTTGACGTGAACGTCAATACGCAACGGACAGCGCGCGTAAGGGAAAGCGAATAATGCGGACGGGCGTAGCCACGCCCCTCCACGCGATCAATCGCGGACCAGCACGCCGTCCTCGATCCGCCGATAGAAACAGCTGCGCTCACCGGTGTGGCAGGCGGGGCCGGTCGGATCGACCTGCAGCCAGACGACGTCCTGATCGCAATCGACCCGCGCCTCGCGCACCCGCATCACATGGCCCGACGTCTCGCCTTTCTTCCACAGCCGGCCGCGGCTGCGCGAGAAAAAAATCGCCTCCCCGGTCGCCAGGGTCGCGGCGAGCGCCTCTTCATTCATATGCGCCACCATCAGCAGGTCGCCCGACAGATGATCGGTCAGCACGGCCGTCAGAAGGCCGTTGGCGTCATATTTGGGGTCGAGCGTCGTGCCCGTTTCGCGTTCGCTGGTCATGGCCCCATAAGCGCGAAATATGGGGCTTTGCAAAGCGCGCCCCCACACAATCTCGATTCAGCGATCAAGCGATGTGACAAACAGGCGACAAAGCGGATCGCCCTGCCTATATGCGCGCCAACGCCGTAGAGGGATGGGCCGCCCCACATGCTGACCACAAATCCGTTCGACCACCCTGATGACGATGGGGACAAGCTGCGCGAGGAGTGCGGCGTATTTGGCGTCTGGGGGGCCGAGAAGGCCGCCGCCATCGTCGCGCTGGGACTGCATGCGCTCCAGCATCGCGGCCAGGAGGCGGCGGGAATCACCAGTTGGGACGGCCAGGATTTCCACACCTTGCGCGCGATGGGCCATGTCGCCGGCAATTTCGACAAGGACGACGCGATCCGCAAGCTGCCGGGCTCCGTCGCCTGCGGCCGTGTCCGTTACTCGACCACCGGCGAGACCGCGCTGCGCAACGTCCAGCCGCTCTATGCCGATCTCGCATCGGGCGGATTCGCGATCGCGCACAACGGCAACATCTCCAACGCGATGAAGCTGCGGCGCGATCTCGTCCGTACCGGTTCGATCTTCCAGTCGACTTCGGACACCGAGACGATCATCCACCTCGTCGCGACATCGACCTACCGGACGCTGCTCGACAAGTTCATCGATGCGCTGCGCCGCGTCGAGGGCGCCTATTCGCTGATCTGCATGACCACCGAGGGCATGATCGCCTGCCGCGACCCGCTCGGCATCCGGCCGCTGGTGATGGGCCGGCTGGGCGAGACGGTGATCTTCGCCTCCGAGACGGTGGCGCTCGATGTGGTCGGCGCGACCTTCGAACGCCAGATCGATCCGGGCGAGATCGTGATCGTCACCCAAAGCGAGGTCCGCTCGATCCGCCCGTTCGGCACGAGCAATCCGCGGCCGTGCATCTTCGAGCATGTCTATTTCTCGCGGCCCGATTCGATCGTCGACAACAAGAGCGTCTATTCGGTGCGCAAGGCGATCGGCGCGCAGTTGGCGATCGAGAGCCCGGTCGACGCCGACGTGATCGTGCCCGTGCCCGACTCGGGCACGCCGGCGGCGATCGGCTATTCGCAGCAGTCGCGGATTCCGTTCGAACTCGGCATCATCCGCTCGCATTATGTCGGCCGCACCTTCATCCAGCCGGGGGACCAGGTCCGCCACCTCGGCGTCAAGCTCAAGCACAATGCCAATCGCGAGATCGTCGGCGGCAAGCGCGTCGTGCTGATCGACGATTCGATCGTGCGCGGCACGACCAGCCTGAAGATCGTCCAGATGATGCGCGAGGCCGGCGCCGCCGAAGTCCATCTGCGCATCGCCAGCCCGCCGACGCGGCACAGCTGCTTCTATGGCGTCGATACGCCCGAGCGCGCGAAGCTGCTCGCGGCGCAGTTCGACGTGCCGGGCATGACCGAGTTCATCCAGGCCGACAGCCTGGCGTTCGTTTCGATCGGCGGTCTCTACAAGGCGCTGGGCGAAGTGCAGCGCGCCGACATCCGCCCGCAATATTGCGACGCCTGCTTCACCGGCGACTATCCGACCCGCCTGACCGACCAGGACGATCTCGCGCCCGCCGGGCAGTTTTCGCTGCTCGCGGAACGTGTGAACTGACGGCGTTCAGGCCGTCACCCCGAACGTGATTCGGGGTCCAAGCATCAGGACTCAACGGACTGCGATGACTGACAAAATCCTCGAAGGGCGGATCGCCCTCGTCACCGGCGCGAGCCGCGGCATCGGTGCCGCCACCGCCGAAGCGCTGGCCGCCGCCGGCGCGCATGTCGTGCTCACCGCCCGCACCACCGGCGGGCTGGAGGAAGTCGAGGAGCGCATCCACCAGAACGGTGGCAGCGCGACGATCGCGCCGCTCGACCTGACCGACGGCGACAGCATCGCGCGGCTGGCGCGCGCGATCTCCGGGCGCTGGGAGCATCTCGATATCCTCGTGCTCAACGCGGCGATGCTGGGTTCGCTGACACCGGTGATCGATATCGATCCCCAGGAATTCACGCGGGTGATGACGCTCAATGTCGCGGCCCCGCAGGCAATGCTGGCGGCGTTCGATCCGATGCTGCGCAAATCCGGGCATGCCCGCGTGATCGGCCTCACCTCGAGCGTCGCCGCCAAGCCGCGCGCTTATTGGGGTCCCTATGCCGCGTCGAAGGCGGCGCTGGAGACGCTGCTGCTGACCTATGGCGAGGAGCGCCGCCAGGTCGGCGACGTCCGCGTCGCAATCGTCGATCCCGGCGCCACCGCGACGAAGATGCGCGCGCGCGCCTTTCCGGGTGAGGATGCGAGGACGCTGAAGGCGCCTTCGGTGGTGGGGGATGCGATCGTGCGGCTGGTGGTCGATGATTATGAGACGGGGTTTCGGACGCGGGTGGGGTGAAGAGGCTGTTCTGCGAAGCGACTATTCGGTCCGCGTCACTTGTCCGACCATCCGCGCCTTCGCTGCGGCAATGAACTTGATCCGCACCTCGTCATAGATGTGCATTGGCAACGAACCATATGCAACGCTCGAAGGCGTATTCGCCTGGGTGAAGCGCAGGTCGGGACCCGGCCAGATGAACCGGTTGGCGTCCGTGACGACAACCCACAACCGCTCATCATCGAGACCCAGCCTCTTCTTCGTGTCACGGGGAATTTCCACGGCCAGATTGTGATCGCGCGGGGGCGAATGGGTCACGGGCAGAACGGTTACGAACTGCGCGCCATCCTCCTCAACGGTTACGAGCACGACGGCGCAAGGGCGATCCTTGCTTCCCTCTTCCATGCCGCGCGCCGCATCCGCGTGCCACAGGAACGAATATCGGATGACCAAGCCCGCGAACGGCTTCGGCAGCGACACGCTCAGTCGTTTCGTTCACCGTCGAACGCTGCGGATTCGGGTGGCGCACGTGTCCCTTCGATCAGCGCGATGTCCGCATCGGTAAAATCCTCCAGCCTCATCACACGTCGGTCACGGCGCTTGAGGCGGCGATATTCGTCGGCCGCCAGCAAGACGAGGCTGTCGCGCCCGTGATTGGTGATGGTCAAAGGCTCTTTGAGCGCGGCTTCGCGAAAGCGGCCGAAGCCCTTCTGAAATTCCGCCGACGTGACGCTGAGACCTGACATGAGCACCTCCAATTCCACATTACTCGAATTATGCGGATTTTTCAAATCGTGATCCTCAGCCCGTGGAGTCCGTTCGCCCCGATGCTGCCTTCGGACCAGGTCCAGCATCGACGGCCATGGCCCCGACCGGCCGCACCGTCGCAAGGGCAGCCGAGAGCATGACCACATCGAGCGGCTTGGTGAGAAAAGCCGTGAGTCCGAGAGTCTCATATTGGCTGCGCCGAGAGGCCGCGGCATCCGCGGTGACAGCGAACACGGGCGTCGCTCCCCGCGCACCGGCAAGGTTGCGGATGGCGCGCGTCGCTTCGATACCGTCCATCTCGGGCATCTGCATGTCCATCAACACCGCGTCGAAAGTGCCGACGGCAACGGCCTCAACCGCGGCGCGGCCGTTCGCCACGCATGTTACGCGGTGACCAAGCCGTTCCAGCAGCGCGGTCATGAACAGGCGGATGACCTCATGATCTTCCGCCAGCAGGATATCGAGCCGATCGCCGACCTCCGCCGAAGCCAGAGCCGATGGCGGCGCGATCGCGTGGGATCCGCTGCTCCGCGCCAGCGGAATCTCGAACCAGAACATGGCGCCCTCGCCCGGCACGCTGGCGACTCCGATCGCCCCGCCCATCGCCTCCACCAGCCGGCGGCAGATTGCCAGGCCGAGTCCCGTTCCGCCAAACCGGCGAGTCATCGAAGCATCGGCCTGGACGAACGGGGTGAACAGCGTCGGGATCGTCTCCGGCGCAATGCCGATCCCGGTATCGATGACTTCGAACCGCCAGCGCGCGGCGCCGCCATGGTCGAGGAGCGCGAGCACCCTGACATCGATCCGGCCATACGACGTGAACTTGATCGCATTGCTGATCAGATTCGAGAGGATTTGCTGAAGGCGGATCGAATCGCCTTCCACCCAGACGTCGCCCATGCCGCTCATCTCGAGCGTGACGGTCAGCCCGCGCGCCGATGCCTGGCCACGGAACAGGTTCACGGCGTTCTCGACCAGTTGGCGCAGATCGAATGGCGCCTGTTCGAGCGTCATTCCCTCGCGTTCGAGCCTGGCATAGTCGAGGAGGTCGTCGACCACCGCGAGGAGCGCGCGCGCCGATTGATCGAGGCTGGTGAAAAAGCGGTCGCGATCCTCCCTGGCAGGATCGGTGCGAAGCAGTTCGATCATACCGAGAACGCCTGTCATCGGCGTGCGGATTTCATGACTCATCGTGGCCAGGAAATCCGATTTGGCCCGGCTTGCCTCCGACGCCGCCGCAAGGGCATCCCTCAGCTCGGATTCCGCGTCGGCCTGTTCGGTAATGTCCTGGACGACGCCGAACGCGCCCGTGATATCGCCATTGGGCGCGCGAACGGCATCGCCCTCGACTCTGATGACCCGGGTCTCGCCGCTGCCGCGCAGCAGGCAGCCGCGCTCGCTTATCGGCAGACCCTCGATCAGAAGTCGCTCGATCCATGCTTGGATCCGGGGCCGATCATCCGGATGGTTAGTTGCGATGATGGCGCTCGCCGGGACGGGCTGGCCGACTTCGAAGCCGTGAATGCGACATGCGTTGTCGGAAAACTGGACCATTCTCGATGCCGCATCCAGTCTCCAATGGCCAAGCCGGGCGTTGATCTCCGCCAGGTTGAGGAGGCGAACCGTTTCCGCAAGTTGTTCGGCAGACGCCTTAGCTGCGCGTTCGGCTTCGTGGCGTCGACTCACGTCGCGCACACTGGCGATGAACTCTTCCGCCGCACCGGTTTGCGGATCGATGACGAGGTGGCAAGTCGATTCGAGCCAGAGATAATGGCCGTCGCGGTGCCGCTGGCGAAAGGAGACGACCAGATCAGGCGTGCCGGCGCGCATCGCGTGAAACGCTGCCCCGACTCGAGCGACGTCCTCGGGATGGAACAACCCGACACTGTCCTGCCCGATCATGTCTTCCGGTCCGTAACCGAATAATCGGGTTGCGGCGGGAGAGACGTAACGCACGACGCCGTCCATTCCGATCCGCTCGACGATGTCGTTGGTGTTTTCGGCCAGAAGCTTGTGTTCTCGATCGCCCTCGGCCAGCCTGGCGGTGAGACGTTCACGCTCGGCGAGGATCGCGGCGACCGGCAGCGTCGAGAAAACCGCGGTCGCAAGAAAAAATTGGAGGACGAGAATCCGGCTTTCGATGTCGGCGAATGCGAACGCAATCGGGCCGCGGCCGTTGAGCGTATAGGCGATCGCCACGCTCGACACGACGAGCAGCGCCAGCGCCGTTCCGAGAAAGCGCGCGCGGAACGCGGCAAGCACCAGACATGGCAGCACCACGAACAGCGGCGAATAGGAATCCAGGCGGAACACGAGGATCGAGACCGTCGCGTTCAATGCGAGGATGCCGACAATCTCGAAAATCTGGCCGCGTTCGAGATCCCACAAGTCCGCGCTGCGCAGGCTCAGCAGCACCGGCGCGAGCGTCGCCACACCCAGCGCGTCCGCAACGAACCAACGCTGGATCATGATGATCGGATCGGCACCTGTCGTAACCATGAAGAATATGGCGGCACCGACGACCGACGCCATTGGGGCCGCCAGTACGCATCCGACGATGAACGCGAGCAATGGCCGGCCAGCGGACAGCGGCGAATCGACCCCAGCCATGCGACCGAACAGGAAGGCACCGAGCCATGCTTCACCGACATCGAACAGCGGCAGCGCGAAGACGAACAGCGCCGGTTCGGCGCTTGTCGAGCGGGCCAGCGCGTTGGCCGCATATGCGGCGATGGCGATCATAGGCCATTGCGGCCTGGGCAGGCGGATGAAGGCGGCGAGGATTCCGGCATTGGCAAGCCAGAACGAGTCGATCCGACCGCTGTCGCGCGTCAGCGCAATGCCCAGCATGGCAGCGGCAAAGACGAACACCATCAATGCCGACAACACGAGCCAGGTCCGGCGGCCATCGAGCAGCTGTTCCCGTTCGGGGCGAGCGGACCCGCGCAGCTTCATGAACGGGCGCCCCGTGCCGCATCCATCCGTGCCCGCGATCCGCGATCGGGGGACATCGCCCCGCACCCTTCCGGCCACGGGCTGGCGTTGCGGCTGGCGTTCAGCGCGCAATACCAAGAGCTTTTCGATTGACCGGTCATATGCCCGAGCCGATATCATTTCGCTCGAAGCCGATAACGGCTAGGCTGGCAGCACCCCACGCGCCGTCGCCATACCACGGACAGCCAGTAAACAGGCTGGATCATAGAACCGCAGTCTTCACGGCCCGTCCGTTTTTAACGTCTCCAAGCATCCCCGCAATGCAAATCTTGCATCAAATAGTGACTCTTTTGCAGTCAATGTCAAGAGTTGGTCCGCGGACCGTGAATGGGCGAACGTCCCGCTATTGGGCGACCGCTCAGGCGGTGCCGAACTTTTCCTCGATTGCGACACCCATGGCACGAATGAAGTCGGTCGGCATGACGCCGCCGGTGCAGACGATGATATCGTCATTCGCCAGTTCCTGTTCGCCGGCCGCGGTCGCCACACGCACCGAACCGGGCGTGATCCGCCCGACCTGGGCGCCGAACAGGACGTTGATCCGCTGCTCAGCAGCCAGCGCCATCGTTCGTTCGCGATTGGACTTTCGCGCCCGGTTGAAGACCGGGCCACGATAGCACAAGGTGACGCCCGTGTCCGGCTGCTCCGCGAGCGCGAGCGCGGCTTCGAGCGCGCTGTCGCCGCCGCCGACCACCAGAACGCGCCTGCCCCGATATTGGGCGGGATCGACCAGGCGATAGACCACCTTCGGCAGATCCTCGCCCTCGACGTCCAGTCGCCGGGGCGTGCCCCGGCGGCCGATCGCGAGCAGCACATGGCGCGTCAGATAGGAACCCGCCGTGGTTTCGACGCGAAACTGCCGCCCTTCGGCCGTCGCAGCGGTCACGGAGGTCACGCGTTCGGAAAAGCCGATCTCGAGACCCGTCTCGGCAATGATGCCTGACCAGATGTCGAGCAGCGCCTCCTTTCGGATTTCCCGGAAGCGCAGCTTGCCATAGATCGGCAAGGTCGCCGGTTCGGTCATCACCAGCTTGTTGCGGGGAAAATGGGCAACAGTGCCGCCCAGACTCTCCTGCTCGACGGTCCGGAAGCGGAGTCCGGCTTCCGACGCGGCGAGACTCGCGGAGATTCCAGCCGGGCCGGCGCCGACGATCAGCAGGTCGAGCACGTCCGCGGAGTCCGCTTCGATCGTGTCCCGTTCCGCGACCGCCGCGACCGCCTGGCGCCCCTGCTCGATGGCATTGCGAATGAGGCCCATGCCGCCGAGTTCGCCGGCGATGAAGATGCCTGGAACATTGGTCTCGAAATCCTGGTCGACGAATGGGATATCGACGCCGCGGGTCGCGGTTCCGAAGACGAGCGAGATAGCGTCGGCGGGACAGGCGGTCTTGCATGCGCCATGCCCGATGCAACGGCTCGGGTCGATCAACCCGGCCTTGTCGCCGAACAATCCGAGCACGTCGCCCTCGGGGCAGGCATTGATGCACGACGAGCATCCGATGCACCTCGTGAGGTCGATCACGGGATGGAGCGAGGGTGGATCGGTCAGACCAGCGTCCTGCGCTTCGTCATAGATCGCCCGGTAACGCTTGTGGTTGCTGTGCCGCCTGGCACCATAGCCCGCCCAGATCGTGAATACCGGGAGGGCATATGCGAGTATCGACGTATCGAAGGCCATTCGCAATCTTCCAATCTGTTGGAGCCAGTACGCTATACGATTGGACGTGTTACGAATTTGCCCTTTGGAGCAAACGCGTTCGACGCGATTACAGCCCGGCTCACGGGTCGAGCGTTCCTTTTCCGGGATGGCCGCCACCGAACCGCGCTGATGCTTCGCCCATCGGTGGCCAACCGCGCGTCAATAAACTTTTGCGATCTATTTCAATTGGTTAGAAATATTCGCGGCGGATGCCTGCGGTGATCACCAGCAGTGATACTAGTCCGAAAGGCCTAAGAAATAAGGCGTAATGGTTTAAATTCATTGATAATTTATAGTGGCCAGGCGTTGCCGGGGAGGTTTGACGGAACGTTCGGGAGGAAACGGCCTCGTAGGATTGCCATGGCCGCCCAATCGGAGATTCGACAGGAGCCCTTGCTGCGGCGCATCCCGCCGACCGTCAGGCGCGCCTTCAGCGAAAAGATCATGTTGCGCGTCCTCGTCACCGCGGTCGGCTCCGTTGCGATCTGGGGCTGGGCCGGACGCGAACAGTCGGGGCTCGATCCGGAACGCGGGACCGGCTATGCGCTCGGCATAGTCGGTGCCGCGATGATGACCGCGCTGTTGATCTACCCGATGCGCAAGCGGTTCATGGCGATGCGCTGGCTGGGTTCGGTGGCACTCTGGTTCCGTCTTCACATCCTGCTGGGACTGATCGGACCGCTCGTCATCCTCTTCCATGCGCGGTTCAGCTATTCCGCCACCAACAGCGGTGTCGCGCTGATGTCGATGCTGGTCGTGGTCGCCGCCGGCCTTATCGCATGGATCCCCTATCGGCATGTCTATGGCGGCTATTCGCTGCGCAAGATCGAATTGCGGGATCTGCTCGACGCGATGGCCGCTTCGCGGGCCGAGCTCGAACATGACGGCAATGCCGGCGAAGAGGTTCAACGCCGGCTCGAGGCGATGGAACGGCGGGCGACGCTCGAGAGTCCTGATTTGCTCCATGGCCTGCTGTCGCTCTTCACGCTCAACGTCGCGGCGCGGTGGATGCGCTTTCGTCTCAAGCGCGAGATCCGCCGGCAATTTGCCGACCACGAGAAAAATCCGCGCTGGTCGGAAAGCGAACGCAGGCAGCATCAGCGCGATGCGTCGCGGCATCTGGCGGCCTATCTGCACGCGGTGCGCGAGACCGCCGGCTTCGCGATCTACGGACGCCTGTTCGGCTTCTGGCACTTCCTGCACCTGCCGCTCTACATCTTTCTCATCGTAACCGTCATCATCCACGTGACCGCGGTGCACATGTACTGATGTGGGCGCGGATCATCCTTGCGGCGATGGCCCTCATCCTCGCGTGCCTCGGCGCCACGGTGGTGGCGCAGACCATGCTCGAAAAGCTGGTCAGTCCGGGGCCGCTCAGCCGGGCGCATGCCGGGATCGAGGCCGATTGCGGGGCCTGTCACAAGGCCTTTTCGCCCGCGGCGGAAGATGGCCAATGCCTGGCGTGCCATCTGCCGGTGGCAAGCGACATCCGGCGGCGCGCCGGGTTTCACGGCAAGACGGGGACTGTGGCGCGCGGCGCCTGTCGCGACTGCCACACCGAGCATGCGGGACGCGCCAAGGCGATCGCGGCGTTCGACCCGACCCGCTTCGATCATCGCCGGACCGACTTCATGATCAGCGGCGCGCACGCGCGCGCATCCTGCCGGGACTGTCATCGGCCGGGCGCGAAGTTCCGGGCGGCGCCTTCGAGCTGTGCTGCATGCCATGGCCGCGACGACGTGCATCGCGGGCGCCTCGGCAAGGATTGCGCGGCGTGCCACACCGATCGCGGCTGGAAACCGATCCGCGCGTTCGACCATGACCGCACCGGATTCCCGCTGGTCGGGCGTCATTTGGCCGTGACCTGCATGGCCTGCCATGCCGGCCAGCGCTGGGAGGCAACGCCGCGCATGTGCGTCGCCTGCCACCTGAGCGACGACGTCCACAAGGGCAGCCTCGGGCCGAACTGCGAGAATTGCCATGTGCCGCGCGGCTGGAAGGCAGTAACCTTCGATCACGACACGGACACGCGCTTCCCGCTCGTCGGGCGCCATGCGACGACCTCCTGTGCCGGTTGCCATGGCGCGACCGGATCGCGACCGCGGCCGCCACGCGATTGCGCCGCCTGTCACCAGGCGGATGACGTCCACAAGGGCCGCAACGGTCCTGCTTGCGCTGACTGCCACACCACGGCCGCATGGACGACCATCATTTTCGACCACGACCGCCAGACGCGCTTCGCGCTGCGCGGCGCACATGCCCGGACGGCGTGCGCGACCTGCCACATTCGGCCCGTGACCCGATTCAAGCCACCGATGGACTGTGTGGGCTGCCATGCGGACGACGATCCGCATCAGCGACGGATGGGCACGCGCTGCGCGGATTGTCACGGTGTCGACGCCTGGAAACGCGGCGTCCGCTTCGATCACGCGATCACGCGCTTTCCTCTGTTCGGACGGCACGCGATTGCCGCCTGCGCGCTATGCCATGTAGACAAGCGCTTCACCGCCCGCGGCGTGACATGTGCCGACTGTCACGAGGATCGCTGGCATGCCGGGCGGTTCGGCAAGTCTCCCCTGTGCTCGACCTGCCATGTTCCGGTCGGCTGGACGATGTGGCGTTTCGATCATGACCGCCAGACGCGATTTCCGCTGCACGGGCGGCATGCCGGGCTGACCTGTCATTCGTGCCACCGGCGCGCCGCCACCCCAGCGATGGACTGCCATGCCTGCCACCAGGCCGACGATATCCACGACGGACGCTTCGGCCGGAACTGCGGCAGCTGCCACGGCGACGATCAATTCGGGACCGTGCGGCTGCCGGCACCGGCGCGACATCCGTCCGCCGATCCGGCGCTGTCCCGCTGTGGCGGCGTGCGCGTGCCCTGGCGCCCCGGCACGGGGCCAGGCTGTGCGCTGCAACCGGGACTCTGGTCGCCGTTCGGACCGGTGTCCAGCCGGCCTGGAGCTGGCCGATGACCCGGCGTCGCATCGTCTTGCACCTGATCCTGCTGGCCCTAGCCGGCGCCGGATTGCTCTCGATCGCCAGTGCACGGTCGATCGTCGACAAATATGATCATTTCGCGACGGGCTTCGCGCTGGACGGGCGGCATGAGGAGGTCGCCTGCGACGCCTGTCACGCCGGCGGCCGGTTCGTCGGCACGCCACGCCGCTGTGCGGATTGCCACAACAATGTCGTCGCGCAGGGCAAGACCTTTCGTCACATTCCGGTGACGGCCGCCTGCGATGCCTGCCACACGACGAGGGACTGGCTGACGCAGCGCTTCGACCACACCGGCGTCGCCACCAATTGCGTCACGTGCCACAATAATTTTCTCGCGCCCGGCAAGACCGCCGATCACCCGCCGACCGACAATGTCTGCGAGGTTTGCCACAACACGATCCACTGGAACCAGCTCATCGGCCCGGCCGCCGCGCGCGGCGCGTCATGGCTCGGCCCGCCGCCGGTGTGGAGGGTGCGGTGACGACCGCGCTGCACGCCATCCTCGCGGTTGCGGGCGCGGCGGCCGCGCCGCCGACCGAGCACATCGTCGCGCAACCGGCGCCGGACCCGCCGACGAAAGTGAACCCGACCGACCCCGCCGATGCGCAGATCCCGCAAACCCCGTGGATTGGCGCCGAAACCGCGCCCGCGACCGGCCAGCCTCCCCAACCGGACGCAGCCACGACAGCACTGGCCCAGATGGAATCCTTCGTCGAATCGGCGATACGCGATGGCGATCATGCATGCGCTCTCGAGCTGACCGCCAAGATCCTCGCGCTGCCCGAGAACCGGTTCACGCCGCGCGCGCTCGAACTGCAGGGCGTGGTCCAGGCACGGCAAGGGCTGAACGGCGAGGCGCGTCAAACCTTCACGGATTATCTCCGCCGCTATCCCGGGGGCGAAGGCGCGACCCGTGTCGGGCAGCGCCTGGCCGCCATCGAAGACCCCGCCGGCGGTCGGGTAACGGCGAAGTTGCGCCCCGTCGACGACAGCGAGTGGCACGTGAATCTCCGCGGCATCGCGTCGCAATTCTATTATCGCGATACGAGCCGCAGCGTCTTTCGCGACGCTCGCGACCCCGGTCGTGGCGAGGCGATCGATCCCCGCATCAACGTCGATCAATTGTTGAACGCGGTCGATGCGACACTGACGGCGGCCAAAGGTGACTTGCTGGTCCAGGTGCGCGCCGCCGGGCTGGTAACGCAGGATTTTCGGCCGGTGTCGCTGGTCGGTGGTGTCAGGGGCGGCGGCGACACCGAACGGATCACCAATCTCTATTTCGACCTGCGCGACGCACGATCGGGACTATCCGGCCGGCTCGGCCGGCAGCAATTGCTGGGATCGGGCGTCTTCGGACGCTTCGACGGTGCGCGGATGGGTTGGCAGGTGAGCAGGGCGGCGCGTCTGGGCATGACCATCGGCCATCCCGTTCAGACGAGCCGTCACACCGGTATCGATGACGGCCGGACCTTCTATGGCGTCAATTTCGATTATGCCTGGCCCGGCGAGCGGCTGTGGACCAGCGTCTATCTGATCGAACAGCGCGCCAGTGGCCTGGTCGACCGGCAGGCGATAGGCGCCGAGGTGCGCGTCAAGGCGCCGCGCGTCAACCTGGCAGGCATCGTCGACTATGACGTGCGGTTCGGCACGCTCAGCCAAGCCTATGTTTCGCTCAATTATGTGCTTTCGGATCGCTCGGCTTTCACCCTGACCGCCGATCATCTCCATTATCCGTGCTCGCGACGTCGAACGCCATCATCGGGCAGCCGGACCCCGACCTGGGAATCGTCAGCCAGCGGTTCGATCGCCGCTTCATCCATCAGCTGGCAAAGGACCGCACGCGCCTTTCGCGCTCGCTCGCGCTGACCTGGTCGCAGACGCTGTCGCACCGGTGGGCCGTCGATGCCGACATCGCCATTCTGCGCACACGCGCAGCCCCGGCTTCGGGCGGGGTTGCCGCGATTGCGGGAACCGGGACCGAATATCAGATCGGCGGCCAGATCGTGGGGTCGGGGATCGCCCTGACGGGCGACGCCTTCATCCTCGGCGTGCGCTATGCCGACGTCGCGCGCTTCCGGATCGTGTCGGCGGATTTCCGCGCGCGGATTCCGGTGGGGCCGCGCCTCCGCGTCGAGCCGCGTGTCCGTGTCAGTTACCGCGACGACGATTTCGGGACGGGCCATCTGGCGAGTGTCCAGTCGTCGCTGCGCGCGGTCTACCGGCTCAATCGCTCGATCGAGCTCGACGTCGAACTGGGGCGCACAGTCCTGAACCAGAAATTTGACGAGGAAGTCGTCAACGGCAAGCGGAGGGAGACTGCATGGATCGCCAATCTGGGATATCGCCTGTCGTTTTGACGCTTGTATTTCAAGCGCATACGGTAAATCAATCGCCAGGGATGAGGCAAGCCGACGCAGCGACTGGATTTTCAGCGCCATTCACACCGAAGGCGACGGGTCCATGCGAGTCCTGATCATCGAGGACAATGCCCGGCTTGCCGGTCTGCTGGCACGCGGCATATCCAAGTGGGGCTTCCGGTCCGACGTGGTGGGAAATCTGCGCGACGCGGATCAGGCGCTGCGCGAGGCCGCTTACGATGTCGTCATTCTCGATCTCGGTCTGCCTGACGGCGACGGTCTGACCTGGCTCGGCAAGACCCGCGCCGGACTCGATTCGCCGCCGGTCCTGATCCTCACCGCACGCGGCGCGCTTGGCGACCGGGTTGCCGGACTCGACGGCGGTGCCGACGACTATCTCGTCAAGCCGGTCGATATCGACGAACTGGCCGCGCGGCTGAGGGCGTTGCTGCGGCGTCCCGGGTCACGCAGTCCGCCGGTGATCAGGGTCGGCGCCATCGCGTTCGACGTCGCGGCGCGCACCGCGCGCGGCCATGACAGCGAGATCGAACTCACGCGCCGCGAGGCCGACCTGCTCGAGGTGCTGATGCGACGCGCCGGCGCGGTCGTGCGAAAATCGGTGATTGCCGATGCGCTTTATCGCTTCGACGAACCCGTTACGCCCAATGCCATCGAAGCGATTGCCTCACGCCTTCGCCAGAAGCTTGCCGCGGCGGGGGCCGTCGACATGCTCAGCACCGTGCGGGGGCTGGGATATATGCTGAAGGATGGGAATCATTGAGGAAGCAGGAGGCCGTTGCCGATCGTCTGACGCGTGACCTGAGCTGGGTCGGCCTTGCGGGCGGCGTCGCGCTGATTGTGTTCACGACACAGGAATTCGACTTGTTTCTGGAGCGAGCGTCTCCGGACATTCCCTGGCGCGCCGAGATTCTGGGCCTGATCGAGAATGTCGTCCTGCCGCTCGTGATCCTGATGCTGCCGATCTATCTCGCGGCGCGCTGGGTCATCAGGACATCGCTCGCCCCGCTCGGCGCGGTCGCGCATCGCGTTGACGCAGTCGCGGGCACCGAGCGTGGATTCCGGCTCGAACTCGACGACCTGCCGCTCGAAATATTGCCCTTCGCCCGCGCGATAAACAGTCTGCTATGCCGGTTCGACACGATTGCCGAACGGCGCGAATCGCTGGTGGCCGATCTCGCGCACGAGCTCAAAACGCCGCTGACAATCCTCATCCTCGAGCTCGATCAGCTGGGCATCCCCGAGGCGGCCCGCTTCAAGGCGGACGTTCGAAACATGTGCCGACTGCTCGATCAGATCCAGCTGATGGCGCAGATCGATGCGCAGGCCGTCGCGCCCATCGGCTCCGAAAGCGTCGATGCGGCCGATGTCGCCGGCGACATCGTCGCGCAGATGGCGCCGGTCGCCGCACTGCAGGGCAAGCATCTCGCGCTCGAGGCAGTCGACCATCGCCCCATACGCTGCCGGCGCGAGGCTTTGTCCGCTGCCCTGCGCAACCTGATCGAGAACGCGCTGCGCGTAACGCCGCCACAAGGCCTGGTGACGGTGATCGCCGGTCCGGGCAGCCGGATTCGCGTTCGCGACGGCGGGCCGGGGCTGAGCTTCGAAGATCTGGCGCGGTTCCGCGCGCGATCGGTTCGTGCCGACAATATGAGCGCGGACGGCGCGGGTCTCGGACTCGCGATCGCCCATCGCATTGCCGAGATGCATCGTGGCAATCTCGATACCGATCCCGAAAGCAAAGAGATTATCTTGTCCTTCACATATGTTATAGAGCCATAGTCAACACGCCTCGCCCCGGTCAGTTTGGACGGGCCGTCAGGTTGCCGTCAGCATAGCCTGCTACAAACGCTGCCCCAACCCGAGTCGCGGGGGGTGAGGGTTGGCATCAGCGGTGGGGACTAGCTATGACTTTCGCGACGAAGAGGATATTGATTGCGGACGGGCAGCCGCTTTGCCGGACGGGACTGGCCGCGATGTTTTCCCGAGACCTCGACATCATCGAGATCCGCGAAGCCGGCGACTTTGGCGCTACGCTGGCCGCGCTTGCCCGCGATCCCGGAATCGGCCTGGTGACGGTGGATCTGGCGCTTCCGGGGATGCGTGGCGGCGAAGGCTTGCGGCGGCTGCGGATGGAGCGTTCGGAACTGCTGCTGGTGGTCGTCGCTTCGACGCGGGATCGCGACTTCGTGCTCGATGCGCTTTGCGCCGGCGTCCACGGCTATGTGCCCAAGGATATGGTTGCCGAGGAAATGCTGAATGCATTTCGCGCGGTGCTTTCGGGCCAGATTTTTGTGCCCGCGCTGGTGAGCGACATCTCCGAGAAATGGGTGGAACCGACGGCCCCGCGAACCGCGACAACGGAATTCTGTCTGACGGGGCGCCAGCTCGATGTTCTGCGGCATCTGTCCGCCGGCAAATCGAACAAGGAAATCGCGCGCATATTGCATATCGCCGAAAGCACGGTGAAGGTTCATATCACGGCCGCATTCCGTGCCCTGGGCGTGCACAACCGCGTCAGCGCCGCGGCGGCGATGCAAAGCCGGCCGCTCACCCAACCCAGCGGCGAATCCTTCATTCCGGGCCTTCTGCGCGAAGAGCGCATCGAACGACGTGGAAGGGCGCCGGACAATGGCGCGTGGCCCCCTCCCGCCCTTGCAAACTAGCCATAAGGCGCTGGTGCCCATCGAATCGGGCAGCCGGCTCGGGAGACGCGATATGCTGAACGCATTGATCGTCGCAGACGACCCGCATATCGCGGAAAGCCTGCGCTATTACGTCGAACTGCAGGAATCGGTCCGCGTGGTCGCGGTCGTCGACGATATCCGTGGCGCGCTCGAGACGTCCAGGACCCGCCAGATCGATCTCGCGCTCGTCGATATCGAACTCGCTCATTTGGCATCCGGCTATCATGTCGCCTCCGAATTGACGGTCCAGGGCATATGCTGCGTCTTCGTAGCCAGCACCCTGCCGGCGTTCGCGATGCCGGAACTGGCGCTCGGCTGCATCGTCAAGCCACTGACCGCCGAAGCCGTACGCAGTGCGCTCGGCGCCATTACCGCCAGCCTCGGTTTCACCGCCAGCATCGGTGTCGATGCGCAACCGGTCCCGGCGCTAAATCCGGGGTTCCTCCGCTACTGAGCGATCGGGGGAATTGCCCGGGTCGGATATCGTGGGCGACACGCAGCAGAAACATGGCTCCATCCAGTCGGTCACAGCGGCCCCCGTGCTGGAGACGGTACACGTTCTGCGGCCCTTCCCAAACAATTCGGCGATCCGAGAATGAGGCTTTGTCCGATTGAAATCGAGATGTGTGCATCGCTCATCGTCATAAGCGCCGAATTCCCGGAACGGTAACGAGGCCGGACGCCTTTCGCACGAATGACTTCGGAGTTCCGATTCCGGAGCGAGTCCCGAGTCCGCACAATCGCTTTAAAAATGCCTGCCACCGCGTAGCCGGCAGCGGAGAGGGGCTTCGGCAAACATGGTGCGGGAACCTGAGCTGGGTCACGCGTCCCTGCCGGAAATCGAGCCGCGCGATCTAGATCGATTGGGTGCCGTCGTCAAAGGTCGTAGTACCAATGCCGGCCGGTCTAGTCCGTCAGTGCGACTCGACGCGAATTCGCCATGATGATTAAGTTGGTCGCAATACAGCCACGCTTGATCGTGGAATCCGGCTTTTGAAGCTCGGAGATAAAAAGGTTGGAGCGGGACAACCCGTCCAACTTTGGGATGTGAGCCTGGGGTCCGCCAGATTGACGAGATAGTCGCTTTCGTTCTGCTGGATGCAGAATGGAACAGGGTAATCCTGTATCTATTGAATTGATGGTGCCAAATCATTGAGTACGGACACCATATCCATCACAAATGTTGATATTTTCTAAAATTTTATAATTCATTAAGCCAGATAAATCGCGAACAAGCACAACTGAACGTGGGCACATTCACGCAGCAAGGAGTTGGACAATGCCAAACTTCCTCGACTCGTCAGACCTTCTTGATCTGATCACTCTCGTCCGCACCGGGCAGGTTCGGGATTCGTCCGGCTATGGCAACAATGTCGCAAATCCCACATGGGGCGCGGCCGACCAACCCTTCATCCGACTGACCGACGCCTATTTCGCCGACGGAGCTGCACAGCCGCGAACCACGATCAACACGCCGCGGCAGATTTCCGACATCGTCTCCAATCAGGACAATGATGGCAATGGCGTGGAAGAGGATATTCCGAACAGCTTCGGCGGTAGCGCCATGCTGACCTTCTTCGGGCAATATTTCGACCATGGCCTCGATTTCGTCGCCAAGGGCCAGCCCGGCACCACGGCGATCGGTTCGCCGACCTTCCCGATCAATGCGCCACGTTCGAACATCATTCCCGGAACCGGGCTCGATCCCGATGGTATTCCGAACAATGGCGATGAAATCGCGGCGCAATATGTCAATCACGCCTCGCCCTATGTCGATCAGAACCAGGCCTATGGGTCGACCGAGGCCGTCACCGATCTGTTACGCGAGTGGCATGTCGTCGATGGCCATCCCGTCCAGTCGGCCTATCTGCTGAGCGGCGCGACCGATGCGTCGGGCCACAAGCTGCTGCCGACGCTCAATGATATTCGGGCGAACTATCGCGTCATGACCGGCGGGCAGGAACTGACGGCAAGCGACATCTATGATTTCGACGGGTCGGGACAACCGCTGTTGATCGACTTCATCCCGTCCTTCATCTCGACGCCGAGCGGACCGCAGCTCGATCTCGACGGGATCGGGAATTACTTCATCGCCGGCGATGGCCGGGCGAATGAAAACGTCATGCTGACGTCGATCCACACGATCTGGGCGCGCAATCATAATTTCTGGGTCGACAAGCTGATGGCGGAGACCGGTGGCGTCTGGTCGCAGGAAGAATATTTCCAGGCCGCCCGCATCATGAACGTGGCCGAATATCAGCGCGTCGTCTTCCTCGAATTTGCGGGGGCACTGGCCGGCGGGCTCGACGGCAATCCCGCGACTGATTTCGATCACGGTTTCGATGCCTATGATCCCACGGTCAATGCTGCGATTTCGGTCGAATTCTCGCAGGCCGTATATCGGCTCGGGCACTCGATGCTCAACGAAACCGTCAGCTATGTCGACCAGACCACCGGGGAACTCGAGGAGATCTCGCTGGTCCAGGCGTTCCTCACTCCCAGCACGGTGGTCAATATTGGCGTCGATGCCTTGCTGCAGGGACAGCTTTCGGTCACCCACCAGGCGATCGACACCGATGTCGTCAACGCGCTGCGCAACCAGCTCGTTGGCCAACCTCTCGATCTTGCCGCACTGAACATCTATCGCGGCCGTGACATGGGGGTTCCGCCGCTGAACGAACTGCGCGCGCAATTGTTCGCGGCCACCGGCAACTCGAACCTGCGCCCCTATGATGACTGGGACGATTTCCAGGAAGTGAACAACGTCTCGGACGCGGTGATGGCGCAACTGAAACTCGCCTATCCGGAGGGCATCGAGTTTCTCGACGCCTGGGTGGGCGGTCTTGTCGAGGCACCGGTTGCTGGCCAGCTCGGTTCGACGTTCGGCTATGTGTTCATCGAACAGTTGGAGCGGCTGCAGGATGGCGACCGGTTCTATTATCTGAACATATTCGACGATTCGCTGTTCAACGGTCCCGGTCAACCGGTGACCTTCGCGGACATCATCATGCGCAACAGCGGACTGACGGGTCTCGACCCCTCGGCGTTCACGCCCGATGCGCTCGACCCGACGATCAACAATCCGGCCACCGGGATGCCCGTCATCGACGACAATAGTCCGACACAGGACAGAGTGTTGTCGGTGGACCTCAGCGGCATCGTCGACACCGACGGTCTGACCGGTCTCAGCCCCACCTATCAATGGCAGATGCTGGTCAGCGGCCTGTGGACCGATGTGGCGGGCGCGGTCGGCGCGCAGTTCACGCCGACGGCGGCGCAGGTCAACCGGCAGTTGCGCGTGACCGTGTCGTTCACCGACGACGAAGGACATGCCGAAGCGTTGACGTCGCCCGCCACGATCGTCACCGGCCAGCTCTACATCGGCACCAGCGGCACCAACGGCTGGATCGGTCTCGACGGACATGACGAAGCCTATGGCATGGGTGGCGCCGATACCTTGCGGGGCCAGGCCGGCGACGATTATCTCGATGGCGGCGACGGCAACGACACGCTGACCGGCGGGACCGGATTCGATACGCTGGTGGGTGGCGACGGCAACGACGCGATCACCGGCGGCAACGAAGACGATATCCTGTTCGGGGACGCAGGCAACGACACGCTGAACGGCGATCTCGGCAACGACCGGTTGACCGGTGGTGACGGCGATGATCGCCTGACGGGCGGCGTCGGCGATGGCGCCGACATCCTCGAGGGCGGCGCCGGCAACGATATGCTGGTGGCTGGCGCCGGCATCGATACCGCGGTCTTCTCGGGACGCGCCGGTCAATATAGCTACTCGCAGTCGCCATCGCGAATCGTCACCGTCACCGACGAGCGCGCGGGTTCGCCTGACGGCAGCGACACGCTTTCCAACGTCGAGATGCTGCAATTCGCTGGTACGACATTGCGCGCGCTTTACGGGACCAGCCTCAACAACGGCGTCGCCGGCAACGCCGGCGCCGATATGTTGTTCGGCTTCGACGGCAACGACACGCTCAACGCCAATGGCGGCGACGACGTGCTGGTCGGCGGCGCGGGCAACGACACGATGAATGGCGGCGCCGGCAACGACGTCTTCGTCTTCGGGGCGGGATCGGGTGCTGACCGGATCAATGGCTTCGACGCCGATGCCGCCGGTGGGCAGGATCTGATCGACCTCGCATCGCGCGGGATCACCGCGGCGAACTTCGCGACTGAGGTCAGTTTCTCGAGCGTGACGGGCGGGACGCTGCTGACGATGGGTTCGGACACGATCCTGTTCGCCGGCATTCCCCTGGCACAGCTCGATCAGACGGATTTCATTCTGTGAACCGTTCGTTCGGTGGACGGGAAGCGTCCAGGTCATAGGCCAATCCGGTCAGTTGAACCTGTTGGTCCTACCACCGAACGTGCAGGTACTAGTCCGTCAGTGCCACTCGACGCGTAATCACGCAAAGGGCTAATCTTGTATATGTAATATAGCATCGTGCGGCCAGTTCTTCATGCTGATGGTCGTAACAGCAAAAATATCGGATGCGGCAATCCCTGCTTTACGAAGCTGTGATGAAGCCGCCGGGGTCAGAGCTAGCTACGAAACCAGTCATTGCCGGCGTCATCGACGCCGGCCCGGGCAGGCTTTGTATTTTCGATTTCGACTGAGGGCGATCAACGAGAGGGAGACTCAAAATGCCTACCAGCTTTACGGTGAACACCGCTGACCTCACCTATATTCTCAAGCAGATCAAGATCGCGGAGGCACATGCCGGCGGGCAGACGCTGCTCCAGGCGATCATGGACGCCTATGGCGTCACGGCCGCGAATGCGGCGCAATTGCCGGCCGGACTGCGGACCGTCGATGGCACCTACAACAACCTGTTCTCGGAGGCGAATGCGAATTACGGCGCCGCCGATACGCTGTTCCCGCGGCTGACCACACCGGCTTACAGCAATGAGGGCGACGAAGGCGCCGGGTTCGCCGGCGTCACCAACACCAATTATGGCGTTGGGGGCAATGTCGTCGATTCCGATCCCCGGATCATCTCGAACCTCATCGTCGACATGTCGGTCAACAATCCGGCGGCGATCGAGGCCTTCCTGAGCAATCCGCTAGCCGTTGCAGCGTTCGAGGAGCAATTCGGCTACTCGCCGACCGCGGAAATCCTGACCGACATTCTGACGGACGCCGAAGCCAATGAAATTCTCCAGACCATTCCCAACCAGTCGCCCGACATCGGTCTTTCCCCTGGGTTCAACGCCTGGATGACCTTCTTTGGCCAGTTCTTCGATCATGGTCTCGATCTGGTGACCAAAGGCGGCAACGGCACGGTCTATGTCCCGCTGGCGGCGGACGACCCGCTGATCGCCGGCGCCGATGGCATATTCGGAAACGCTGACGATCTTCCGGCGCAACTGCGCTTCATGGCGCTGACGCGCGCCAACCCGACGATCGTCGATGGCGTGCCGCAGCACGAGAACACGACGACGTCGTGGATCGACCAGAACCAGACCTATACGTCGCACGCCTCGCACCAGGTGTTCCTGCGCGAATATGCCAGGATAGACGTCGACGGCGCCGGACCGGGTGAGACGCGGACCTATGCGACGGGACGCCTGATCGACGGCACGACTGCGGGCGGATCGGTCGATGGCGCGATCGGCAACTGGGCGGAGGTCAAGGCGCAGGCGCTGACGATGCTCGGAATCCGGCTCAGCGACTTCGACGTCCATAATGTGCCGCTGCTGGCGACGGACCAATATGGCAGGTTCATCCCGGGTGCGAACGGTTACGCCCAACTGGTGATGGCGCCGGACGGCACGCATGCGACCAACTGGCTCAAGGAAGGGACGGCCGACGGAATTACCACCGAGGGCTCGCTGGGCACCAACCATGCGTTCCTCAACGACATCGCCCACCATGCATCGCCGAGTTTCATCGACACCAACCACAATGGCGTACAGGACGGCGGTGAAGTGCTGCAGACGGCGGATAGTGATCCGGGCGTGGGCGATGATCATGATGCGAATACTTATGACGACGAGATGCTCAATGCGCATTTCATCACCGGCGACGGGCGCGGCAACGAGAATATCGCACTGACGACCGTCCACAGCATCTTCCACTCCGAACATAACCGGCTGGTCGAGGCCAACAAGGCGACGCTACTGGCCGGCGGCGATGTCGCGTTCCTCAATGAATGGCTGCTCGTCGATCAGGCGACCAACCTCACGGCCGCACAGGTCCAGGCGCTCGATCCCGACAGCCTGGTCTGGGATGGAGAGCGCCTGTTCCAGGCCGCCCGCTTCGGGACCGAAATGCAGTATCAGCATCTGGTTTTCGAGGAGTTCGCGCGGCGGATCCAGCCGATGGTCGATCCCTTCGTGTTCAACAACAGCCCCAACATCGATCCTTCGATCGTGGCCGAGTTCGCGCACACCGTCTATCGTTTCGGTCATTCGATGCTGACCGGCACTGTCGACCGGCTGGACAATAATCTCGACCTGCTCAATGGCGATCCCGACCAGCAGACGCTGCTCGCGGTGTTCCTCAACCCGCAGGCCTATATCGGCAGTGGCGCAACGCTCGAGGAGATCAACGCGAACATCATCCGCGGCCTGTCGCGCGATGTCGGCAATGCGATCGACGAGTTCATCGTGACTGACGTGCGCAGCAATTTGCTGGGCCTGCCGCTCGATCTCGCCGCGCTCAATATCTCGCGCGGCCGCGATACCGGCATCCCCTCGCTCAACGAGACCCGGGCGCAGCTTTACGACGACACGGGGTTCGCCGATCTCAAGCCCTATGAGAGCTGGACTGATTTCGCGCTGAACATGAAGAATGCGGCGTCGCTCGTGAACTTCATCGCGGCCTACGGCACGCATGACACGATCGAGGCTGCGACGACGCTGGCCGGCAAGCGCGCGGCGGCGGAATTGCTCGTGTTCGGCGGCGCGGGTGAGCCGGCGGATCGGCTCGACTTCCTCAACGCGACCGGGGACTATGCGGCTGACGGCCCCGGGGGCAATGACGACAGCCTCGGCGGCCTCAACTACATCGACCTCTGGATCGGTGGCTTGGCCGAGGCCAGCCCCGAATTCGGCGGGATGCTGGGGACGACGTTCAACTATGTGTTCGAAGCGCAGATGGAAAATCTGCAGTTCGGCGACCGGCTCTATTACCTGACCCGAACCCAGGGCCTCAATTTCGTCAACCAGCTCGAGCCCAACACCTTTGCTGATCTGGTGATGCGCAATACCGACCTCGGTGATCCCTATGCGACGCATTTGAACGGCCAGCTGTTCACCACGCCGGATCACATCATCGAGCTCGATCGCGGCATCGCGCAGGAGGATTATAACGGTGCCGCTTCCGGCCTTGATCCGCTGTGGGAAGGACTGACGCCTGCGCAGATCGCAGTGCTCGGACCGAAGATCGCGCGTGCTTACTCAGGTCCTCAAGTGGACGGGCATGATGTCGGCGGCACCCTGAGGGCCAAGGGAGGCGAACATTATGTGCTCGGCGGCACCGAGGGCAATGACAAGATCTACGGCGACAAGGGTATCGACACGCTTTGGGGCGATGGCGGCGACGACTATCTCAACGGCGGCACGGAATCCGACGATGTGTTCGGCGGTGAGGGCAACGACATCATCGAGGACCCGTTCGGCGACGACGTGCTGCGCGGCATGCAGGGCAACGACGTCATCACCAGCGCGCGCGGCGCCGACCTGATGTTCGGTGGCGAAGGCAGTGACTATATCGTCCTCGGCCAGGATGCGGGTGAGGTGTTCGCCGGCACCGGGACCGACTTCGTGCTCGGTGGCCTCGGCGGTGACGTGCTGATGGGCAACGAGGGCGACGACTGGATGGAGGGCGCTGGCGGTTTCGACACGCTTGCTGGAGATAATTCGGAGCTGTTCTTCAACAGCCTGATCATCGGTCACGACGTCCTGTTCGGCCAGGGCGACGAAACCGACTATGATGGGGAGTCGGGCGACGACATCATGGCCTCCGGCGCCAGCGTCTTCCGCTATGAGGGCATGTTCGGCTTCGACTGGGGCATCGGCAAGGGTGACAATGCCGGGGTGAACTTCGATCTCGCCATCAAGATCTTCACCTCGGTGCCCGACGAGATTCTGCGCGACCGGTTCGACAAGGTCGAGGCCTTGTCGGGCTGGAAGTTCAACGACCATCTCGATGGCGACAATCGCGGCGCACCGGCGCTGGGCGGGTTCCTGCCGGGCGCGCCCGACCCCCTGTTCGATGATGATATCCTGAACCAGGCAGGTATTGACCGCATCACCGGCTTCGGCGCGTGGATGGGCGGTGCCCGGCAGACGCTGTTCGGCCCCGGCGTAACCGATTTCCGCGACGGCAACATCCTGATGGGCGGTGACGGCAACGATGTGATCCAAGGGCGAGGCGGCTTCGACCTGATCGATGGCGACTCGTGGCTCAACGTCCGAATCGGCATCGTGGTGAACGGCGTCCATTATTCCGCCGAATCGATGAACACCGACAAGACCGTCGCGGGCATCTATGCCGGCAAGGTCTACAACGTCGATGCCAACGGCGATGCCAACTTCAACAGCATTGCCTTCGGCGGCCGCTCGCTGACCTCGCTGATGCTCGACCGGACGATCAGCCCGGGCGACATGAGCATCATCCGCGAGATCAAGCTTCCGGGGTCGCAGAACGGCAGCGACGATACCGCGGTCTACCGCGGGACGCTCGCCGAATATGACATCGAAGGTCGTGTCACGTCCGGCCCGAACGGAACCGGCACGCTGATCACCCAGGCCCATGATGTCGACGGCGATGGCTTCATCATGATCCGCGATCGCGACGATGGCGTGGTCGGCGCAACCATCACCGGGCCCGACGGACAGCCGCTGACGCTGCGCAGCCGCGGCATCCTGACCGACAACACCGACCTCATCAAGAACATCGAACATCTGCAATTCTCGGATGTGACGATCGATATCGTCGGACCGCCGGTGATCAGTGACCTGACTCCCACCGAGGGTCAGCAACTCAGCGTCAACACGTCTTCGGTAACGGATGCCAATGGTGTCGGCCCGTTCAGCTACCAGTGGCAGTCTTCGACCAATGGCACGGTCTGGACCAATATCGGCGGTGCCACGGCGTCCACCTTCACGCCGCAGGATCTTGCGGGCATGACATTCGGTGCGCAGGCAGGCCTGTTGCTCCGCGTCGTGGTGAGCTTCACCGACGGCGCCGGCAATCCGGAAAGCCGCTTCTCGAACGCGACCGGCCCCGTCGGCGTCAACTGGTTGGGCAATGGGGCGGCCAACGTGCTGAACGGCACAGCCGGCGACGACATCGGCAATGGCGCCGGCGGCGCCGACACCCTGAACGGCAATGCGGGCGACGATGTGCTGACGGGTGGGAATGGCAACGACATCCTGCGCGGCGGTCTCGGTATCGACCGGACGATCGGCGGCGACGGCAACGACCAGCATTTCGTCGACAGCGCCGCCGACATCATCGTCGAAGGCGTCGGCGAAGGCACGGCCGATCGGGTGGTGGCGAGCACCAGCTACACATTGGCATCCGGTGTCGATGTCGAACTGATGCTCACCGACAACGCGGCCGGCCTGTCGGCGATCAACCTCACCGGCAATGAGCTGGCGAACGACATCACCGGCAATGCGGGTGTCAATATCCTCGATGGCGGCAGCGGCAACGACATCCTCCGCGGCGGCGGCGGGGCCGACCAGACCATCGGCGGGACCGGCGACGACCAGCATTATGTCGACAATGCCGGCGATGTGGTGGTCGAGGTCGCGGGTGGCGGCACTGCCGATCGCGTCCTGGCGATGGCCAATTACACGCTCAATGCCGGTGCGGAAGTCGAGCAGCTCTCGACCGACAACATCAACGCCACGACGGCCCGCAACCTGACCGGCAACGAGTTTGCCAACGCCATCACCGGCAATGCCGGCGCCAATGTACTCGACGGCGGCGGCGGGAATGATAATATCAATGGCTATCTCGGCAACGACACGATCGTCCAGACCGGCGCGACCGGCGGCCGCGACATGGTCAACGGCAATGTCGGCAACGACACCTACCAGCTCAACGGCGTCGCGGGAGCGGAAACCTTCAACATCTACACGCGCGCGGCAGCGGTCTCGGCAGGCATGACGGGGATTGCCGCGAACACCGAGATCGTCATCACGCGCAATGGTGTCGGCAACGCGTTCATCATCGCGGAACTCGACAATATCGAGGAGCTCGTCGTCAACGCTCTGACGGTCAGCTCGCCAGGGGGCTCCGGTGGCGGTGCCAATGACGGCGACACGGTCAACGTCTTCGGCAATTTCAATGCGACCAGCCTCAACTTCAACACGATTACGGTGAACGGCAGTAGCGGCAACGATACAGTCAACATATCGGGCCTCGCCTCCGCCCACCGCCTCGTGTTCAATGCCGGCGAGGGAGACGACAGCGTAACCGGTACGCTGCGGCCACAGGATATCGTCGTCGATCCCGACGCGGCATCGGCCGGCGCGAGCGGAACCCAGGCGTTCGATGGCGGCCAGGATATGATCGCTGCCATTCAAGATGCGTTCTTGGCGTTCGATCAATCTTTTGCGGCCAGCCGGTTCAACCTCTTCCCACAATTGGTTGATATCGATTACCTGATCGCATGATCGGACCCGCGCCGAAGACCTGTCGCCCCCAGGTCTTCGGCGCAAACATGTCTGCGGGTTCGACGTCAAGGGCGGCACGGTGCGGGAGGAGTTTTCCTGCATCGACGATCAAATACGAGTCCCGTGCAGACTGAGACAATTCTCCTTCTACCTCGCCCGTGTCGCGACCTCCGTCCAGACCAAGAAAGACGGCTTCGACAAGCTCAGCCCGAACGGGGATGGGGATTGCGCGACATCCTCCCACTCCGTTCGGGCTGAGCGTGTCGAAGCCGTCTTCTCCTCCCCGGAAGGGATGGTTGCTATCGCGCCTTCGTCAGCGTGACCTGAAGCACGTCGATCCCCCCGCCCCTGAAGCCGCCTTCGCAATACATCAGATAATAGCGCCAGAGATCGATGAAGCGGGGATGGAAACCGCGCGGCAGCCGGTCGGCCTCCGCCGCCGCATCGAAGGCCACGCGCCAGCGCCGCAGCGTCTCGGCATAATCGAGGCCGAAGCCGATCCGCTCGCTCCATGCCAGCCCTTCCGCCTCGGCCAGCGTGCGGAAGCGCGGCTCGGACATCAGCATGCCGCCGGGAAAGATGTAGGTCTGGATGAAATCGGCGTTGGCGGCGTAGGACTCGAAACTGTCCTCGGCCATCGCGATCATCTGGATCGCCGCGCGCGCGCCCGGCTTCAGCGCCCGCGCGACGGCGGCCGCATAAGCGGGCCAATAATCCATGCCGACCGCTTCGACCATCTCGACGCTGGCGACCGCATCGAACCGCTCGGTGACGTCGCGATAGTCGCGCAGTTCGATCGTCACCTGGTCGGACAAGCCGCGCGACCGCAACATCGCCTCGGCATGCGCCTTCTGCTCGGCGGACAAGGTGATGCCGGTGACCTGCAGCCCATATTCGGACGCCGCGATCGCCGCGAGCGTGCCCCAGCCGCAGCCGATCTCGAGCAGCCGATCGCCGGGCCTGGTCCCCAACCGGTCGAGCAGGTCGCGGATCTTGCGGTGCTGCGCCGCTTCCAGCGACTCGGCCTCGTCCAGCGGCGTTGCGAAGCGCGCGCTCGAATAGGTCATCGTCGCGTCGAGCCACGGCGTGTAGAAATCATTGCCGAGATCGTAATGGAATTCGATGTTGCGCCGCGCGCCCTCGCTGTCGTTGCGGCGCCTGAGGTGCTGGAGCCGGTTGAGCAGCCGGGCGAAGCCGCGCGAGCGCGCGGTCTGGCCGAGCGTGAGCCGGTTGCGCATGAACAGGTCGAACAAGGGGACCGGATCGGGACTCTCCCAGTCGCCATCTGCCCAGGCGCGATACCAGCCGACCGAACCCGACGTCGCCAGCCGCACCAGCGCGCGCCAGCGGACGATCCGGACGATCGCAACCGGTCCCGGCGCATGGCCGCCCACCGTGCGCGTCGTGCCATCGGGGAAGCTCGCCTCGATCCGGCCGGACACCAGCCCGCGATCGATCGCATCGATCAGCCGCCGGAACCCCGGCGCAAGCAGATGGGAAAGCCACCCCGACCCGATGGCGAAGCCCCGGTCGGCGGTGAGCAGATGATAACCCCGCGCTGTCTGCCCTGCATCCATTTCGTTTCAGTCTCGCCCACCTGCCCACGCCACGCAACCGCCTGATCATGTTGTGATCAGGTCGAAATATCTATCATAAATCCTCTTTGTCGCGTGGCGACCGGGATGATGGCGACCACCGCAATTGCCAAGGCCGGTTTTTCGGCGTTGCTCCGATCAAAATCATTCACTTAAGTTACGTCTTGATGTGCCGATAGGCTTCAAGCGCCCGCGCGCGCGCTTCGCGATGGCCGATCAGCGGCCTGGCATAGGCCTCGGGCGCCTTCGCATGGCCCCATGGGTCATGGATATCGGCGTCGGACAGAGCCTCGAGCTCGGGCACCCATGTCCGGATATAGTCCGCCGCGCCGAATTTGTCGGACTGGCCGAGCGGCGCCATGATCCGGACGAACATGTTCGAATCGATGCCGGTGCCCGCGGTCCACTGCCAGTTGACGCTGTTGCTGCCATAATCGGCGTCGACCAGAGTGTCCCAGAACCATTGCTCGCCGCGCCGCCAGTCGATCAACAGATGCTTGATCAGGAAGGAGGCGGCGATCATCCTGACGCGGTTGTGCATCCAGCCTGTGGTCCAGAGCTGGCGCATGCCGGCATCGACGATCGGATAGCCCGTCCGACCCTGCGTCCACGCCACGAAATCGGCGTCGGCCGCCTTGCCGCTGCGCCACGGCAGCGCATCGAACGCGGCGCGCGCATTGGCGCCGCCATAATCGGGCAGCTGATAGATCACGGTCTGGGCATAGTCGCGCCAGCCGATCTCGCCGAGAAAGGTCGCGACCGACCCGCCGGCATCGGCGATGGCGTGCCAGATCCGCGCCGGTGAGATCTCGCCGAAATGAAGATGCGGCGACAAACGCGAACTCCCTTCTTCCGACGGCAGGTTGCGCCGAGCCTCATAATCGGCGGCATGGCGCTTGAACGCCCGGATCCGCGCCCGCGCCCCGTCCTCGCCCGGCGTCCATTCCGCGCCGAAGCCCGTGGCCCAATCCGGCCTGGTCGGCAGCAGAGTCCAGTCGGCGAGCGAATCGGATGTCGGCCAGTGCACCGGTGCGGGGATATCGCGCGGCGCGTCGATCGGCGGCGGAGGCGGCATCATTGCGTTCAGCGCGCGCCAGAACGGCGTGTAGATCTTGTAGGGCGCGCCGCCGCCGGTGGTGATCGTTCCGGGCGGCGCGAGATAATTGCCGTCGTGACAGACGAGGTCGAGCGTCTTGCCGACCGCGCGCTCGGCGTTGCGCCACCATGGTTCGTAATGGCGGAGCGCATGGACGCGCGTCGCCTTGGTCTCCGCCGCCAGCGCCGCCAGCACGGCCTCGGACCTGCCGCGCCGCAGGATCAGTCGCGAGCCCTTCGCGCGCAGGCCGGCATCGAGGCTGGCGAGGCTGTGATGCAGCCACCAGCGCGATGCACCGCCCATCGCACGGTGTCTGGGCGTGTCGTCGTCGAGGATGTAGACCGGGATGACCGGCCCCTCCTGCGCGGCGGCGACCAGTGCCGGCTGGTCCGAAAGGCGCAGGTCGCGACGGAGCCAGAGGAGGACGGGATCAGCCATCGATTCGGCAGCCCTACCCGTCCGCCGAATCACTCAGCCCGCAGCTGCTTGTCCACCATCCAGGTCTGGCCCTTCGACACCAGCTTCTGCAGGTCGGGCAGCTTGCCCTTCGCCGCTTCGGCGTTCTGCGCGGCGACGGCGCGTTCGAAGGTCGGGCGTGGATGATCGTAGATCACGCCGAGCGCAACCGGGAAGCCCTCCTCCACCGTCATGTCGATCAGCATCTGGGCGAGGCCCTTGTTGGTGCGATCATGATGGATCACGCCAGCCGCCTCCCAGTCGCCGTCGATGACGTCGACGACGTGGAGCTTGAGGTCCTGACGGTCGAGCGTCATTCCCTTGGTGCCGCCGGCGAACAGCATCGGCTGGCCGTCTTCCAGCCAGAGCTGGTTGATCGCGGCGTTGGGCTTGGCGGTGAACGCTTCGAACACGTCGTCATTATAGACGATGCAGTTCTGGTAGATCTCGACGAAGCTCGCGCCGCGATGGCCGTGCGCGGCCTTGAGCACGTCGGGCAGCTTCTTGTGCGTGTCGATCGCGCGCGCGATGAAGCGACCGCCCGATCCGAGCGCATAGCTGCACGGACTCGCCGGCCGGTCGACCGAGCCGAACGGCGTCGACGGGCTGCGCGTGCCGATCCGGCTGGTCGGCGAATATTGCCCCTTGGTCAGGCCGTAGATCTCGTTGTTGAACAGCAGGACCTGGCAATCGAGGTTGCGGCGCAGCAAATGCATGGTGTGGTTGCCGCCGATCGACAGCGCATCGCCGTCGCCGGTGATGATCCAGACGTCGAGTTCGGGATTGGCGAGCTTGACGCCGGTCGCGACGGCGGGCGCGCGGCCATGGATCGTGTGGAAACCATAGGTTTCCATATAATAGGGAAAGCGGCTCGAGCAGCCGATACCCGAGATGAACACGACATTCTCCGGCCGAACGCCGAGATCGGGCATCGTGCGCTGCACCGCCTTGAGCACGGCATAATCGCCGCAGCCCGGGCACCAGCGCACCTCCTGGTCGGTTTCCCAATCCTTCGGGCTGGTCTTGATCGCGGTCATCTCGTTCATTTGCTCGGTCCTGTCGGCACTAGCCTTCTCTCGCTTTCGCGGGAGAGGGCTAAGAATTATCCCAGCGCCGCCTCGATCGCCGTCTCGATCTCGGCGATACGGAACGGCTGTCCGGAAACCTTGTTGAGCGGCTTCGCATCGACCAGATACTGGTCGCGCAGCACGGTCTTGAGCTGGCCGGTGTTCATCTCGGGCACGAGGATCTTCTCATAACGCTTGAGCAGATCGCCCAGATTGCGCGGCAGCGGCCAGATGTGGCGGATGTGGATATGGTCGACCGCAGCCCCACGCGCACGGACGCGGCGCACTGCCTGGTGGATCGGGCCGAAGGTCGAGCCCCAGCCGACCACCGCCAGCCGGCCCGAACCGTCGCCCAGCGCGACATCCTGTTCGGGTATGTGATCGGCGATGCCGAGCACCTTGTTCTGGCGGATGTCGGTCATCGCCTGGTGGGTGTCAGGACTATAATCGATATGACCGGTGCCGAGCGCCTTCTCGATGCCGCCGATGCGGTGGAGCAGGCCGGGCGTGCCGGGCTTGACCCACGGCCGCGCGAGCTTGGCGTCGCGGCCATAGGGCAGGAAACCGCCCTCGGGCGCTTCTTCCATGAAGGCGACCGGGAACGGCGTATAGCTGCTCATGTCCGGCACCTTCCACGGCTCGGCCGCGTTGGCGATATAGCCGTCGGTCAGCAGCATCACCGGCGTCATGAACTGGGTCGCGAGGCGCACCGCCTCGATCGCGCATTCGAACGCGTCGGCCGGCGAGCGCGCGGCGATCACCGGCATCGGCGCGTCGCCGTTGCGGCCATAGACCGCCTGGTAGAGATCGGACTGCTCGGTCTTGGTCGGCAGGCCGGTCGACGGGCCGCCGCGCTGCGAGTTGACGATCACCAGCGGCAGCTCGGTCATGATCGCGAGGCCGATCGCCTCGCCCTTCAGCGCGATGCCGGGTCCCGAAGACGAGGTGATGCCGAGCGATCCGGCATAGGAGGCGCCGATCGCCGAGGCGATCGCGGCAATTTCGTCCTCCGCCTGGAAGGTGGTGACGTCATATTCCTTGAGCCGCGACAGATGGTGCAGGATCGCCGAGGCCGGGGTGATCGGGTAGCCGCCGAAGAACATCTTCACGCCGGCGAGCTGGGTGCCGACGACCAGTCCGAGCGAGATCGACTCGGCGCCGGTGACGGTGCGGTAGAGGCCTTCCTCGGCCGGCGCGGCGCTGATGTGATGCTGCTTGAGCGGACCGGACAGTTCGGCGGTCTCGCCATAGGCATGACCGGCATTGAGCGCGGCGATATTGGCTTCGGCGAGTTGCGGCGCCTTGGCGAACTTGTCCTTCAGCCATTGCACCAGCGGCGCGCGATCGCGATCGAACATCCACAGCGCGAGGCCGAGCGTCCACATATTCTTGCAGCGCAGGGCTTCCTTGTTGCCCAGCCCGAACGGCTTGACCGCCTGGAGCGTCAGCTGCGAGATGTTGAGCTTGAGCAGCTGCCATCTGGCGAGGCTGTCATTCTCCAGCGGGTTTTCGGCATATCCGGCCTTGGCGAGGTTGCGCGCGCCGAACTCGCCCTCGTCGGCGATGATCAGCCCGCCCTCGCGCAGCGCGCCGACATTGGTCATCAGCGCGGCCGGGTTCATCGCCACCAGCACGTCGGGCGCATCGCCGGCGGTCTCGATCGCGGTCGAACCGAAATTGATCTGGAAGGCCGAGACACCGAAAGTCGTGCCCTGCGGCGCGCGGATCTCGGCGGGAAAATCGGGGAAGGTGGCGAGATCATTGCCGGCCAGCGCGGTCGAGAGCGTGAACTGCCCGCCGGTCAGCTGCATGCCGTCCCCCGAGTCGCCGGCGAAACGGACCACGACGGCTTCGGGAACGGGATGCGACGCGGCCGCTTGCGGCGTCACTTCATGTACGGCAGTTGCCATTTTTTCCTGCGTCCTAGATGGGCTTGCGGCCTCTTACGGGCCGTACGCCTTCATTCCAATGTAGAAAAACTGCAACGAAGCGCAACCACGCTTCGCTGCGCCTCAGCGGCTCGACCGTCAGGCGGCCTTGCGCAGCTTCGCCAGCTTCTTCAGCACCATCTCGCGCTTCAGCCGCGACAGATGGTCGATGAACAAAATGCCCTCGAGATGATCCATCTCGTGCTGGAGGCAGACCGCGAGCATGCCGTCGATCGTCTCCTCATGCGTCGCACCGTCGCGATCGAGCCATTTCGCGCGCACCGACGCTGGTCGTTCGACCTCGGCATATTGATCGGGCACCGACAGGCAGCCCTCATTATAGGGCTTCAGATCGACCGAGCTTTCGAGAATTTCCGGGTTGATGAACACCAAAGGCGTGCGGACCGGCTTGCCCTCTTCATCATCCGCTTCCTGCAGGTCGATCACCAACAGCCGCTTGGGCACGCCGACCTGGATCGCGGCGAGGCCGATGCCGGGGGCGGCATACATGGTCTCGAACATGTCGTCGATCAGCACGCGCAGCGCGTCGTCGACGGTCTCGACGGGCTTGGAAATAATGCGGAGACGCGGATCCGGCGTCTCGATGATGGGAAGGATGGCCATGGATTTTCAGGTATGAATTATGCGCCGAAAGTCAACATGTGCTCCTGCCCTCTACCGCTTGCGGGAGAGGGAAAGACGCCGAAGGCGGCGAGGGTGAGGGCCGGTAGGGCGAGACCCGCTCAGGCCCTCACCCTGACTTGCTTCGCAAGTCTGTCCCTCTCCCGCAAGCGGTCTAAGCGATGCACACATCTCCACTTTCGATGGAATGTCAGCCGCTTAAGCCCCTCCCCTTTAGGGGAGGGGTTGGGGTGGGGGAGTCCGGAGAGCCACTCGATGTCGATCCGAACGCGGGAAAAATTGGCTGAAAAGCTCGCTTCGCTCGCCCCCACCCCAACCCCTCCCCTGAAGGGGAGGGGCTAAATCCGGCGCGATCCGAAAATGTGTGCATACCTTAGCGCAAGCGGTAGAGGGGAGTCGATCAGCTCACCGGCCGCCGCGCCCGCAGTGCCTGTGCCAGCGTCCCCTCGTCGAGATAATCGAGTTCGCCGCCCACCGGCAGGCCATGCGCCAATTGCGTCAGCCGGATCGGAAAGCGTTCGATCCGTTCGGCGACATAATGCGCGGTGGTCTGCCCTTCGAGCGTCGCGTTCATCGCGAGCACGACCTCGTCGATGCCGCCGGCGGCGACGCGCGAGACCAGCCGGTCGATGCTGAGATCCTCGGGCCGGACGCCGTCGAGCGCCGACAGCCGGCCGCCGAGCACATGAAAGCGCCCCGGAAACAACCGCGACCGATCGAGCGCCCACAGGTCGGGCACATCCTCGACCACGCACAGCATCCGCGCGTCGCGGCGGGGATCGGTGCAGATCGCGCACGGATCGCTGGTGTCGACATTGCCGCATTCGCCGCAGGTCGACAGCCGCTCGTCGACCGCCTGCAGCGCACGCAGCAAGGGCGCCATCGCCGCCTCGCGCTTCTTGAGCAGATGCAGCACCGCGCGCCGCGCCGAACGCGGCCCAAGCCCCGGCAGGCGCGACAGCGCCTGCACCAGCGTTTCGATCTCCTTCGATGCCATGGCGGGTAGATAGGGGGTTGCGCATCGTCCTGCCAAGCGGTTCAGACGGCGGCCATGCGCATCGCCTTCATGGGAACCCCCGACTTCGCCGTCCCGACGCTCGACGCGCTGGTTGCCGCCGGCCACGATGTGGTCGCGGTCTATTGCCAGCCGCCGCGCCGCGCCGGGCGCGGCAAGGCGCTGTCCCCCTCCCCCGTCCAGCGCCGCGCCGAGGCGCTCGGCATCCTCGTCCGCTCGCCGCCGACGTTGAAGGACAGCCATGACCAGGCGGCGTTCGCGGCGCTCGCGCTCGATGTCGCGGTGGTCGCCGCCTATGGCCTGATCCTGCCGCGCGCGATCCTCGATGCGCCGCGCTTCGGCTGCCTCAACGTCCACGCCTCGCTGCTGCCGCGCTGGCGCGGTGCCGCGCCGATCGTGCGCGCGATCGAGGCCGGCGACGATGTGACCGGCGTGTGCATCATGGCCATGGAGGCCGGGCTCGACACCGGGCCGGTCCACGCGCGGCTCGAAACGTCGATCGGCCTGAAGACCGGCGGCGAACTGACCGACGAACTGGCGCACAGCGGCGCCGCACTGATGGTCGATGTGCTGGGCGATCTCGCCGCCTTTCCGGCGGTGCCGCAGGCCGAAACCGGCACGACCTATGCGCGCAAGATCGACAAGCAGGATGCGCTGATCGACTTCACGGCACCCGCGCCCGCCGTCATCCGGCAGATCCAGGCATTCGATCCCGTGCCCGGCGCCTTCTTCCTGCTGGGCGAGGAGCGCATCCGCCTGTTCCGCGCGGAGCCGGTCGCCGCCGGCGGCGTGCCCGGCACGGTGCTCGACGACCGGCTGACCATCGCCTGCGGACCCAGCTCTGAGGGGCGGGATGCGATCCGTCCGGCCCTGGTCCAGCGCGCGGGCCGCGCGGCAATGACGCCCGGCGAATTGCTGCGCGGCTTTGCGATACCGCCCGGCACGCGGCTGACCGGTAACGGCGGGCGATGACGCGCTATCGCCTGACCGTGGAATTCGATGGCCGGCCATTCATGGGCTGGCAGCGGCAGGCGCACGGGCCGAGCGTGCAGCAGGCGATCGAGCACGCCGCGTTCGCTGTCACCGGCGAGACCGTAACGATCCACGCCGCCGGCCGCACCGACGCCGGCGTCCACGGCCTCGCCATGGCCGCGCATGTCGAGATTGCACGCACGCTCTCGCCGTTCCGGCTGATGGAGGCGCTCAACGCGAAGCTGCGGCCCGATCCGGTCGCGATCCTCGCCTGCGAGATCGTACCCGACGACTGGCATGCGCGCTTTTCCTGCATCGGCCGGCGCTATCGCTATGTGATCGTCAATCGCCGCGGACCGCTGACCCTGGAGCTCGGCCTCGCCTGGCGCCTCGCCAATCCGCTCGACGAGGCGGCGATGCACGAAGCGGCGCAGGCGCTGATCGGCCATCACGACTTCACCACCTTCCGCTCGGCGCATTGCCAGGCGCAGAGCGCGGTCAAGTCGCTCGACCGGCTCGACGTGCTGCGGATGGGGGAGCGCGTGATCGTCGAGGCGGATGCGCGGTCGTTCCTGCATCATCAGGTCCGCTCGATGGTCGGCTGCCTCGCGCTGGTCGGCCAGGGCAAATGGGCGGTCGCCGATATGAAGTCGGCGCTCGACGCCCGTGATCGCGGCGCATTGGGGCTGAACGCGCCGCCGGACGGGCTATATTTCGTCGGCGCGATCTATCCCTGACGCAAGCGCGATCGCGCTGAGATTGACGATCCCGCGCGCCGTGACCGATGGCACGAGGACATGGATCGGCAGCGACAATCCGGTCAGCATCGGCCCCACCGCGAGCGCGTCGGCCGCGGCGCGCAGTGCGGTCAGCGTGATGTTGGCGGCATCGAGCGTCGGCATCACCAGCAGATTCGCCGCGCCGTTCAGCGACGAATCGGGCACCAGCCGGTCGCGCAACGCCTGTGACAGCGCGACATCGGCATGCATCTCGCCATCGACCGCCAGGTCGGGCGCCGCCACGCGCAGCAGATCGAGCGCGGTGCGCATCTTGCGCGCGCTCGGCGTGCGCGACGATCCGAAATTGGAGTGTGAGAGCAGGGCCGCGCGTGGTTCGATGCCGAAGCGGCGCAGCGCGTTGGCCGCCAGCAGCGTCATTTCGGCGACGTTCTCGGCGGTGGGATCGGGCACCATGTGGGTGTCGGTGATGAACAGCGCGCCGGCGCCGAGGATCAATGCCGTCAGCGCGAAGACGCGATCGATGCCGGGCTGGCGCGGGATGACCGGCAGGATCAGCTGCATCTGTCCCCACCAGTCCGAATTGCCGCCGATCAGCGCGGCATCGGCCTGGCCGGTGCGCAGCAGCATGGCCGCGGCGATGGCGGGGCGCCGGAACACCATGCGTTCGGCCTCGCCGGGCGTCACGCCGCGCCGTGCCACCAGCGCCTGATAGGGTGCGACCAAAGCGGCGAGCGCGCCGTCGGGCGCTTCGGGATCGACGATTTCGACATCGCGATTGAGCCGCCAGCGCAGGTCGAGCGTCGCCATCCGCGCTTCGACGATGCGGCGGCGCGCGACGATCAGCGGCCGGCCGAGGCCTTCGTCGAGCAAGGTCTGGATCGCCCGCAACACGCGTTCGTCCTCGCCCTCGGCATAGACGATGCGGCCGCGATTGCGCCGCGCCGCATCGAACACCGGCAGCATCAGCTGGCCCGATCGCCAGCCGCGGCGCTCGAGCGATCGGGCATAGCCGGCAATGTCCGCGATCGGCCGGCGGGCGACCCCGGTGCGCGCGGCGGCCTCGGCCACGGCCGGCGCGATCCGCAGGATCAGACGCTGGTCGAACGGTGTCGGGATGATGTAATCGGGCCCGAAGCGCAAAGCGGTGCCGCCATAGGCCTTGAGCACGCTTTCATCCGCCGGCAGCCGCGCCAAATCGGCGATCGCCTCGGCCGCCGCGATCTTCATCGCCTCGTTGATCTCGGTCGCACCGGCATCGAGTGCGCCGCGGAAGATATAGGGGAAACACAGCACATTGTTGACCTGGTTCGGATAGTCCGAGCGGCCGGTGGCGACGATCGCGTCGGGGCGATGCGCCTTGACCAGCTGGGGCAATATCTCCGGGTCGGGATTGGCGAGCGCGAAGATCACCGGCCGCGGCGCCAGCAGGTCGAGCCATTCGGGCTTCAGCACGCGCGGCGCCGACAGGCCGAGAAAGATGTCGGCGCCGCCGAGCACGTCGGTCAGGATGCGCGCGTCGGTATCGCGGGCGTAGCGCGCCATGTTGGGCAGCATGTCGGGATCGCGACCGCGGTGGATCACGCCGTCACGGTCGGTCAGCGTCACATTGTCGACGGGCAGGCCCATCGAGACCAGCAGGTCGACGCAGGCCAGGGCCGCCGCGCCCGCGCCCGACGTCACCAGCCGTGCCTCGGCGAGTGTCTTGTCCTGCAGCAGCAGCGCGTTGCGCACCGCCGCGGCGACGACGATCGCGGTGCCGTGCTGGTCGTCATGGAACACCGGGATGTTCATCCGCGCGCGCAGCCGGGCCTCGATCGCGAAGCATTCCGGCGCCTTGATGTCCTCCAGATTGATGCCGCCGAAGGTCGGCTCGAGCAACGCCACCGCATCGACGAAGCGGTCGGGATCAATGGTGTCGAGTTCCAGATCGAACACGTCGATGTCGGCGAATTTCTTGAACAGGACGGCCTTGCCCTCCATCACCGGCTTGCTGGCGAGCGCCCCGATATTGCCCAGCCCCAGCACTGCGGTGCCGTTGGTGATGACCGCCACCAGATTGCCGCGCGCCGTGTAATCGAGCGCGGCATCGGGCTCCGCCGCGATCGCTTCGCACGGCGCGGCGACGCCGGGCGAATAGGCCAGCGCGAGATCGCGCTGCGTCGCCATCCGCTTGGTCGCCGCGATCGCGAGTTTGCCGGCGCGCGGATAGCGGTGATAGTCGAGCGCGGCCCGGCGGATATCCTCGTCCAAGTCGATCTCCCAGGGATCAGAAGCGAAAACTGAGCCACCCGGCGAGAAACGCCGAATCGCGATAATTGGCCCGCCGGAGCACCGGTCCGGCCTTCAGATATTCGGCGCGCCCGGTGAAAATGAGGCGCGGTGCGATCGTATAGACAATCTGTGCGCGCGCCAGTTGCGAGACCGATTTGCCGGGGACCAGCTCGGTGCCGGCATAAGCGGTGGTGTTGGCGCGATAGACCGCATCGCGTTCGTCCGGGCGCCACGACCGCTGATATTCGACCGTCACGCGCACCGATTTTGCCGGCGTGAACGAAAAATTGGGCGCGATGGCAATGAGGTTGGTCGGGGTCAGGAACAGCCCATAGCTGTAATAGACATTGTTGCCGAACGGCGAATAGGCATTGCGCAGGGTTCCGGAACCGAACGCGCCGCCGCCGCTGGCATAATCGGCGTGAAATCCGATCCGCGGCGCCTGCGCGTCCTTGCCGATCCGCACCGTCTGCGCCGCGAAGACCTGCAGCGCGCGGATCGGGCGCTGGTTGAATTCGCCAGATTGGCGATTGAACGACCAGTCGAGATTGACCGGACCGACATCGCCCCACAGCCGCGCGCCGGCATAGAAGCGCTCGGCATGCGCGACGACACCGCCCCAGGTCCCGACGCGGTTGCGCCGCCGCCAGAAGAAGGGATCGAGATACAGTTTCGATCCGCCGAGCCAGTGCTGCGGCAGCACGATGCCCGCCGTCACGCCGGTAAAGCGGCGATCCTTGTCGGGCTGATCATCGCCGAGGCCGCTGTCTCCCAGACTCGTCGTTTCGAAGTCGAACAGGTCGACGCGCAGCTTCGATCCGCGCGCCCAGGCGCGCACGCCGTTGAGGACGAGACGGATCGTGTTGTTGTCGCGTTGCGAGATCAGCAGATTGGGGCCGTCGGTGAATTCCTGGCGGCCATAGCGGACGCCGACATCGACGCCTGCGACCTCGCCCTTCGCCTCGGCGAAATATTGTTGCAGGACGAAATCGTTGCGCAGCGATGCGGCCGGCGTGCCGAGATGGACGCCGCCGATCCGGCCGTGCGCGATCTCGCCATAGAGCCGGAGATTGGCCCTGAGGTGGAGATCAGCGCCACCGACGAGGCGCAATATGTCCTGCCGCTGCGCCGGCGATTTGCGCAGTTGCGGATTGGTCGTCAGGTTCATGCGGACGCGCGCCTCGCCGCTGAATGTCAGATAGACGTCGCCGTCATCGTCGAGCGGCAGATATTTGATGCGGTCGATCGGTTCGTTCCGCTTGGCGGGATCGCGGAAGACGCGCCAGTCTTCCGCCCAGCGCGACAGGTTGTACCCGCCGGTGGTGGCGCCGTCGCCGGCCGCAGCGGCGGGATAAGGCGCCGATTCTTTCGTGGGCGACGCGCTGTGAATCTGGGCGGCGGCGGGCAGCGGGGCGGCAACAGCCAGCACGCCGCAAAGGGGGCGAAGCAGTTTCATCGTCGCGATCCGATCGGTCTGAGCGGCCGGCGCGATGCGCCGGTTTCGGATGATGTCAGGCGGCTGCGGTCAGCGGCTGATCGGCCGACGTATCGACCGAGACGAGCGGGATCGGCCGGCCGGACAGCGCCGCGTCCAACCGCTCGCGATCGAGCTTGCCTTCCCAGCGCGCGACGACGATCGTCGCCACCGCATTGCCGATGAAATTGGTCAGGCTCCGGCATTCGGACATGAAGCGGTCGACGCCGAGGATCAGCGCCATGCCGGCCAGCGGCACGGTCGGTACGATCGAAAGCGTTGCCGCCAGCGTGATGAAGCCCGCGCCGGTGACGCCCGCCGCGCCCTTCGACGACAGCATCGCGACGCCGAGCAGCATCGCCTCCTGGCCGAGGGTCAATTCCACGCCGGTCGCCTGCGCGATGAACAAGGCCGCGAGCGTCATGTAGATGTTGGTGCCGTCGAGGTTGAACGAGTAGCCGGTCGGCACGACCATGCCGACCACCGACTTCTCGCAACCCGCCCGCTCCATCTTCTCGATCAGATTGGGCAAGACCGCTTCGGACGAGGAGGTGCCGAGCACGAGCAGCAGTTCGGCCTTCAGATAACGCAGCAGCTTGAAGATCGAGAAGCCGGTCAGCCACCCCACCGTGCCGAGGATCACCACCACGAACAGCAGCGAGGTCAGATAGAAGGTGGCGACCAGCGCGCCGAGATTGGCGAGGCTGCCGATGCCATATTTGCCGATCGTGAAGGCGATCGCGCCGAACGCACCGATCGGCGCGGCGCGCATCAGGATGCCGACCAGCCGGAACACGACGATGTTCAGCCGCTCGAGGAAGTGGAGCACCGGTTCGGCCGGCTTGCCGACGAGGCTCAGCGCGATGCCGAACAGGATCGCGACCAGCAGCACCTGGAGGATGTTACCGCCGGTGAAGGCGCTGACCAGCGTGGACGGGATGATGTCGAGCAGGAAGCCGGTCAGCGTGGTGTCATGCGCCTTGGCGGCATAATCGGCGATCGCGCCGGCATCGAGCGTCGCCGGATCGATGTTCATGCCCGCGCCCGGCTGCACGACATTGGCGACGATCAGCCCGAGCACCAGCGCGATCGTCGAGAAAAAGAGGAAATAAGCGAAGGCCTTGGCTGCGACCCGGCCGACCGAGCGCAATTCCTGCATGCCGGCGATGCCGGTGACGATGGTCAGGAAGATCACTGGTGCGATGATCATCTTGACCAGCTTGATGAAGGCGTCACCGAGCGGCTTGAGCGCCTCGCCATAAGCCGGCCAGAAATGGCCGAGGATGGCGCCGAGCGCGATCGCGACCAACACCTGGACATAGAGTTGCGAGGCAATGCCACCGCGCTTCGGTGCATCCTGAACGACATGATATTGGGGTTTCATCACAGGCTCTCCTTCTCCATCACCGCCGCGTCCGTTCTGTTTTCCGGCGTCGTGATGATGGAGCGGAAATCGGCGCATCGGCAATGATCGCCCGCCGATTTCGATAGAGCCCTGATTTGTTTTGAGAATGTCGATCGACCTGATCTGAAGCAGCATGCGCGATGGGCGGCTTTCGACATCGCCGGATCATGGTTTGTGTGGTAATCCACACAGGGTGGACGATCGCCCCCGATCAGGCGCCTGGCGCGCGAGGCTGCTGCCGATCGTCTTGATCGCCGTCGCGATCATCGCCGCCGCCGCCCTGTTTGCCGATCGCTATCGCGCCCTCCTGCGCGATCAGGCCGTCGCCGCCGGGCAGGCCGATACGATGGTGCAGACCCGCGCTGCATTGCGGCTGCTCGAATCGGAGCTTCAGAAATTCCGCCTGCTGCCGGTGGTGCTCGGCGAATATCCCGATCTGCGCGCGGCACTCGCATCGGGCAAGTCGAACCGCACGCTCGACGCCAAGCTGGCGCTGCTCTCCGAACGGACGGGGGCGCCGGCGATCTATGCGCTCGATCGGCGCGGCATCGCGATCTCGGCGTCCAACGCCGGTCGGCCGGACAGCTTCGTCGGCCAGGATTACCGTTTCCGGCCCTATTTCCAGCAGGCATGGCGCCGCGGCACGTCCGAATATTTCGCGCTCGGCACGGTCAGCCGCAGGCCAGGCCTGTATCTGGCGCGCCGCATCGACAGCGGCGGGGCGCCGATCGGCGTCATCGTCGTCAAGGTCGAGTTCGATGCGATCGAGCAGGCCTGGGCCGAGCGCAAGGCAGCGACCTTCGTCGCCGATGCCGATGGGGTGCTGCTGCTCAGCAGCGACCGCGCCTGGCGCTTCCGCACGCTGGGTCCGGTCTCCGAACCACGCAAGGCGCAGATGCGTCGCGACCTGCAGTTCGGCGATGCGCCGCTGGCGCCGATCGGCATCGCGATCGGGCCGGATGGGCGCGCGGTGATGCCGGACCGGTCGTCGGCGCTGGTCGCCGAACTGCCGGTGCCCGTCGCCGGGTGGCGGCTGTTCCATTTCGAGCCGCTCGATGCGCGGTTGCGGCTGATCGATCAGCGTGCCGTCGTGGCCGGACTGCTGTGCGCGGTTCTGCTGGCGATGCTGGCCGCTGCATTCGGCTGGAGCAATATCCGCCGCCGCCGCGCCGCCGATGCCCGCGCACATCTCGAAGCCGAAGTCGCCCGCCGCACCGCCGACCTCGCGCAGGAGATCGACGCGCGCGTCACCGCCGACCAGCGTTACCGCCAGGCCCGCGAGGAACTCGCCCACGCCAATCGGCTGGGCACTTTGGGCACGATCTCGGCGGGCGTCGCCCACGAGATCAACCAGCCCGTGGCCACGATCCGCACCTTTGCCGAGAACGCCTCGGCGTTCCTCGCGCGGGCGCAACCCGAGCAGGTGGCCGGCAATCTGCGCGAGATCGTGGCGATGACCGACCGGATCGGCAGCATCACCGCCGAGCTGCGCCGCTATGCGCGGCGCGGTGTCGGCACCGCGGGTCCGGTGGTGCTGGCCGAGGTGATCGACGGCGTCGGGCTGCTGATCGGCGATCGCTTCCGCAGCGCGGGCGTGGCGCTCGATCTGCCGGTCGTCGACCGCCAAATGCGGGTCCATGCCGGCCGCGTGCGGCTGGAGCAGGTGATCGTCAATCTGCTCCAGAATGCGCTCGATGCCGTCGAGGGTCGCGCCGCTCCAGCGGTCTCGCTGATCATCGTGGAGACCGAAGGCCGGATCGCGATCGACGTTCGCGACAATGGTCCGGGCATCGCCCCCGACATGGCCGACCGGCTGTTCATGCCGTTCGCGACCAGCAAGGCGGGCGGCCTCGGCCTCGGCCTGCATATCGCGCGCGACATCATGACCGAATTCGGCGGCACGCTCGACCATCTGCCTGCCGAACAGGGCACCGTCTTCCGCCTGACTCTGGAGGGCGCATGACCGAGAGTCCGATCCTGCTGGTCGACGACGACGATGCGCTGCGCAACGCGCTGGTCCAGTCTTTCCAGCTCGCCGACATGGCGGTCATGCCGCATGCCGGCGGCGAGGCGGCGCTGGCGCGGATCGACGCCGGCTTTGCCGGTGCGATCGTCTCGGACATCCGCATGCCGCGCATGGACGGCCTCGAGCTGTTCAGGCGGGTGACGGCGATCGACCATGAAATCCCGGTGATCCTGATGACCGGCCATGGCGACGTGCCGATGGCGGTCGCCGCGCTGAAGAACGGCGCGTTCGATTTCATCGCCAAGCCGTTCGCCACCGATCATCTGATCGCCTCGGCGCGCCGCGCGCTCGAGATGCGGCGCCTGGTGCTCGACAACCGGCGGCTGCGCGCGGCGGCGGACGAGAGCGCGGCCGGCGAGCCGCTGATCGGCGAGACCCAGGCGATCGTCCGGCTGCGCGAGAACATGCGCCAGGTCGCCGATGCCGAGGTCGACATCCTGATCGAGGGCGAGACCGGCACCGGCAAGGAACTCGTGGCGACCCTGCTCCACCGCTGGAGCCGGCGGCGCAACCGCGAATTCGTCGCGATCAACTGCGCCGCCCTGCCCGATGCGATCGCCGAGGCCGATTTGTTCGGGCAGGACAGCGGCGGCAGTCCGCAGGCCCGCCTCTCCCGCCCCGGCCGGATCGAGCGCGCCAGCCGCGGCACCCTGTTCCTCGACGAGATCGAAAGCAGCGCACCGAACCTGCAGGGCGCATTGCTGCGCGTCCTCGAAGAGCGCGAGATCCTGCCGATCGGCGCCGACCGGCCGCGCCCGGTCGACCTGCGCGTGATCGCCGCCGCCAAGCCGGGCATCGAGACCTGCGTCGCCGAAGGCCGGTTCCGCGCCGACCTGCTCTACCGGCTCGACATGGTCCGGCTGCGCATCCCGCCGCTGCGCGAACGCCGCGCCGACGTGCCGCTGCTGTTCGGCTATCTGCTGCACCAGGCAGCCGATCGCCTGAAGCGCGAGGTGCCGGTGATCGGGCCGGCCGTGCGCGCGCGGCTCGCCGGGCATGATTGGCCCGGCAATGTCCGCGAGCTCGCCAATTATGCCAAGCGGATCCTGCTCGGCGTGGCCGACGACGATGCCGGTACCGGCGAGGCGGTGCTGCCGCTCAGCCAGCAGGTCGAGGCGTTCGAAGCGGCGGCGATGCGTGCGACGCTGGATCGCGTGCGCGGCGACGCGCGTTCGGCGATGGCGCTGCTGCAGCTGCCGCGCAAGACGTTCTACGACAAGCTCAACCGCCACGGCATCGATATCGATCGCTTCCGGCGGTGAGCGGGCGGGCGGTCGCCGTTCACGCGCAGCCAACCGCGAACGGCCCTGCCGCAGCACCGTTTTCGGCCCGGATCCCATGCCCGCGGAGCGATAACAGGCGATTTTCGCGTTTTTTGCCCGAACATCAGGGGAAAAACGAGGTCCCGGCGCGCGCCTTTCGACCAAATATCTTGCGTTTACAAGAGCTTCGTGGCCGAAATTGCCCGTCTCCTGTTATCGTGCGGAACAGGGGATGAAATTTTGCATAACAGGTCGGATTCCATGTCGTAACAGGTCGAATTCCTTGCATAACAGGTGACGGGAAAATTGAAGGCCGGCGGGGCAGACGAGTCCGTCGATGTGCCCGCGATGGACCCCGGTCTTGCAGCACGAGCGCGTGCTCTCGACCGCCATGGTGGATGGGACGAGGCGCGACCCAGCGTCATATCAGTGCGAACCGGGCTCGCCAGCCGGTGATCGCCGCTGCCCGCTGCAATGTGTCGAGAGGCGCTGTGATTTGGGATGGAGAAGGGCTGCACAAACGGCCTATATGGGCTTGGATGGCACAGACGGCATTCGGCATCGGGATCTATACCGCCCCCGAGGCGGCGCGGATGGTGGGCATGAGTCCGCAGACGCTTCGCCGCTGGCTGCTCGGCTACGATCACGGGAGGACCGGCGAAGAGCTTCGGCACGAGAACCCGCTCTGGCAGCCGCAATATATACCGGACGATGACGAGGGCGTGCTGCTGGGCTTTCGCGATCTGGTTGAAGCGCGAATCGTCCACGCCCTGCGCGCCAGGCGGATCGGTCTGCGGACGATCCGCATTTGCCTCGATCGCGCTCGCCACATCGTCGGCCAGGATCACCCATTCTCGACATCGCAGTTCAAGACGGACGGCAAAACGATATTCCTGGAAATCACGCGCGGTCTCGACGAGCCTCAGTTGATCGACCTCAAGCGGAGCCAGGGCGTCTTCAACCGTGTCGTGGCGCCGAGCCTGGCCGACCTCGACTTCGGCCCGGGCGGTGCGGAACGATGGTGGCTGCTGCATGGCAAAAAGACGATCGTCGCCGATCCGCAGCGCGCTTTCGGCCAGCCCATCATCGCGGAGGCAGGCATCACGACCGCGAGGGTCGCCCAAGCCGTGGAAGCCGAGGGCTCGGTTGCGAAGGTTGCCCAGCTCTACGAGATCAAGCCGCGCCTGATCCGCGACGCACTAGCCTACGAAGCCCAGCTTGGGTTCAAAAAGGCTGCGTGAAGCTGCTCGTCGACAACAACCTGCCCCCGGTCCTCGGCCTACCAGATTCACGGATCTTTGAGCAGGTCACTGCGCGCGCCCCAAGGTCCATCCGGCCTTGGCAGCCTGGAGCTGACGCCAGCCGCGCAGCATGACAATTGGTCCTGGCTTTCCGTAGTATC